>ERZ1370068.756-contig-10693_pt1 | contig 33061 bp, 52 predicted proteins | sample MGYA00561227_ERZ1370068 | MGnify/ENA primary metagenome ERZ1370068 (study PRJEB38410, sample SAMEA6850437) | metagenome | study: Metagenomic assessment of the ecological functions of the soil: analysis of the soil microbiota associated with the...
TTAGATTAATCGGTCTAACGCTTGCGCTACTGTCGCCGGGAGAGTTCAGCAGTGGCGCAGCGATGCGACTCCGCTATCCTGACCGCCTGTGCGACGCCGCAGGGGAGTCGCCTCGCTCACGGCAGACGTTCAGTGACACTGAATATCGCACGACACTCTTCATCGGCTTCCGATGCCCGCGACGACAGAATCACGATCGGGCTGATCAGCGAGGCCTGATCACTTGAGATGCCCACCGCGCAAGATGCCGAGCAGCGTCGCCCGGCAGTCTCGATCAAGCGTGACAGTCATCGCGACGACACCACGATCGACTCGTCCGCCGCTTCACTGCAGCCTCTCGTCACCAGCCCGACTGACGAAGATTAAACGTCGATCCAAGACACACTGCCCGGATGATGCTCTGACGAAATCCGTCCACGGCGGTACTGCGGGTTATGGCTGATAATGCGTCTTCGAAGGCGATGACGGCCGAGATCTCCGGTCTGACGATCCGAGCACCGTGGGCCTGAAGAAGAGTTGCGCCAGCTCGTCGGACGTCCGAGGGAAATGTCGACGACTGAGCGGCCCGAATTGACGTACGATGCGCCGCAGCGCGCGAGCGTGAGCTATGCGTGAACAGACATTGAGAGGCTTCGGTCGTACACTGACCCCAAGAGCTTACAAAGCGCGCTCAAGCTATTATCGGTATGTCAGCGAGATGATGCAGATGTTTAGCTGAGGCAGTTTGACGAGAATCTCTTCGACTTGTCGATAGAACGATATCCGGATTGCGCGAGTCAGTGTCGCTCTGAAGCCGGTGATTGATTGATCGTCGGCTGAAAGGTTTTCCAGCACTGACAAAGCCGCACGAACGGTCAGTAGCTAGCGGCGATCGTAATCGCCAGCTGCCGGCGCGAGCCCATGCAAATACTTCCGCAGCGGAGCAATGCCCAAACCGCGCGTATAGAGATCGCCGCGATCTTTTACTGGGATCGATGCCAGGTATCCGCGCCGGGATTGCCGCCTGGTGGCGACAGAGCGATTATACGGCGAGCGGCCCGAACTGATCAGGTCGCCGATGCCATTACCGTTCATGCGATCGCGACAGTGTCCAGTGTGGTCTGGCTGCTGGCGCAGCCGCGGCCCGACGTCGCCGGCGTGCCAGGCACGATCGCAGTTATCGCGGCCGGCGGTGCTGGATCAGATGAACGCCCTGACGCTCGGCCGATACACGCAGGCGCGGAGGTGAGATCCCGCTGGAGAGTTCATACCTGATAGCCGACGGCCTCGTCCAAGGCTGACTGCATCGTGGCGTGCGGCTTGTCGCTGATCAATAAAGCTGCACAATGGCTGACGCCGGACGCTTGTACTGATGAAGAAGCGTCGCAGCGTTCTTCAGCCAGTTACGGCCGATCCTGATGAACTCTGGCGTAGCCCGGCGGTTCGCGACGCCCATGGTGAGTGGCGCTGGCATTCCCAATACACAGAGCAGTGCCTCGCGTCAAAGACGTCGCGTAAATATCAGCCCGACGGTCGACCATGCCAGTTGTCGCGCATGAAGGGCGATCGCACCATGCGCTGGATCGACCAATGCTGCGTCTCGGATCGAGCTGTTCACTTCGAGAATCGGACGGTGTGATTCGATTAACGATACGGGAACACGCCAGCCAGCCCGACGTCGTTATCGTCGCCCGATGATGCGACCGCGCCGACGCCGGGCAGTGTTCATCCACCTGATGTTACCTGCGCAAGGCGAACCGTGCCGGGCGATGTTGCCTGCGCCTGCGACGAAGCGATTACGCCTTCTTCGTGCCGATTGATGACGAGCAGCCTGAGGCCGCAGCGCCATGAACCCTTCTCAGGCTGTTTCAATCCGCCGAACAGCAGCCGACGCCAGCGTGCCGTGCCATGTGAAATCACTGCCGCGCCAGCGATTCGTACAACCGGCGTTCATAGCCGCGAATACGAAAAGGATGCTACCTTAGCTTGCAATGCGAGCACCGACTCCTGCTTGCGATCGCACGAACATGACATCGGCGATACTGCCGAAGCGATTAACGCGTCTTCTGCCTGAGTTGATTACCATCGCCGGCTCTCGCACGGCAGTTCGCGAATGCTGAAGAACGGTCTGCAGGCCCGGCGACGGATCGCGACGCGGCCGGGCCGGTCGAGCAGGACATCTCGGTGTTGATGACCGTTCTGATCGGGACTGGCGAGTCACTTACGCGGAAGATTGCCCGAGTTCAAGCGCAGACGAAGTGACCGCTGACTCGTCGACGCCGGCGAGCCGGCGAGTTTCGCCGTGTGATGCCGGCCTCGCAGATTCAGCTGACGCCTGGTGGCTGAGAATCACGAGGCTGGCGGTCCTCAGACGACGTGTTCACAGGCGACGGCGATCTGGCGCGGGATGACGGCAGGATAGCGACGTCGCGTGGCCCGATACCCGTTTCAGGGAATCGCCTCCATAGCCTGCGCGCCAGGCCGAGTCAGCCGCGCGGCTGCGACGATATCGGCATCCGCCATGCCGAGCCAGGATCCGGTGATATCGACGCTCGCGAGCGCCCACGGCGTAAAGTCAAGCCGCCATCCGCTGATCACGCTGCTGCGCTACTCCGGCCCGTCGAAATCTTCCGCCACCGCCAGACGTTCGTCCAGCGCTGTAATCGCGCCGGGGTGGCTACTAATGAGTGCTCATTTGCCGCCACATGGTGTTCTCGGGGATCCGCAGTTTTCGGATCCGGCATTGTACGCCGTGCCTGACGTCTGCGCCTTCCGCTTGAATCACCACCCTGACGCAATGCCGCAGTGACGGCGCAACGCCGCGACAGAATGCGACACACATGTCAGGTGAGAAACAGTGATCGGTGGCGTGGTAAACAGCTGCGAATTCGCTTCGCGATGCTCATGCGATCGACTTACGCGAGTGGATGTTCATCTGATAGCCGCGCCGCTAGAGACAGGTCGTTCGCGCCATGCCTCAAATCCGGTCTGTTCCGGGGATCGCGATCCGGCCTCCCGGCAGGGCGGGCGTTGTGCAAATTTTCGACGACAGTTGCGGCCAGGGACGCCAATCCGCGCAGACTGAGTATGGCACACGCGGACCAGAAGCGCGACAAAGACGAAATTCGCTGACCAGGGGGTAACAGCCAGCACGAGCATCGGTAAACCGGAGAGTGCATCGCGCGGAACATAGTTGGCGTGCCCGGCGTAACGGCGTGTAATGTCAATAAGGCTGAAGGGCTAGATGAAGAGGCGGTCTCACCCATGAGATGCAGGTCGGCAATTAGCCGCTACTTGATGAAATCGGGGCTGGCGGCCTGAGAGGGCAAGCCCAAGTGATCCAGATCTAGGCTTCGAGTCAGGAGTGAGGTACAGACAGGCCAAGGCCTGTCCGTACCCCAGGCCATTGGCTGGCAATCTCGGCCAGCACGCGCGGTGAATCACGGAGGTGCTGAAAGAACACGCCATGGAGCGACGCTCCCTGCAACACGAATGCATGGCAGTCTGTTACTTGTCGAGAGATTCCAAAGTTTACTGATAGACCTGATTATAGCGACGCGGCGCCTGCTGAGCTGATCGCCTTCATCGAGTGGCGGATCGTCGCCACTGCCGACGCCAGCGTTCGTCCCGCTTGTGCCGATCCAGAGTTCCGCGACCGAGCTGTGAGAACCATTTGGGTCATCTGGGTCCCGATCATGATGACTCACTGCTTCCGTCCCGGTTGCTAATGAGCATTGTCGACTGGTGTCGAAACGGTCGATGATCGCCACTTTCGGTTCGGCACGCACCCGCCTGGCGGAACCGCGCCTTCGTGAAATTTACTGAGGCCACATTATCGCAGCCAAGCCGAGTCACTACTCAGGGCCGCCTTTCGAAGAAAGCGTCGTCCCAGCAGGCGAGATCAGATGTCGGCGGATGATGGCGCCAAGCGCTGCCCGTCCAGGATCAGCGATCCTCGAAAGCGGCGTCGCCGCCGCCATGCGGGATTCGCGAACCGGTACAGTGGGCGGGCTGGCGCCGAATGATCGTCATGACGTTCTGTGTTGCCTGACCGATACGCGCTGATAGCGAGGCGACTGATGTTCCGGTGGTTCAACTGAGGTAGTTATCGTGAAACCAAAGCGCCGCCACCATGTACATAAGCCTAAATATATGTTCCTCGACCGTATGCTGTGCGCTGCATTCTCGAATGACTTACTGCGGCGCATGCACGCTTAGTAGTGTACCAGCCTGATAAACTGACGTTGTCGGCGACTCCCTAGGCATCGCATCGGATGGCGGCGCTGGTACAGCGGTACCTGCCGTGATTGTCATTTGGCGTTTCGCGCGATTAGCGCGCGGCGATATCAGCCGATTGCTGGCGTGCTGGAGCAGCCTCATTTCCGCGCCGAGCGTCGCCCATATCTTCGCGCCGATCGCCTTCTGACGCGCCGCGACGGCGCGATCCTCGACGATCAAATCATCGCGGTGTCGGCGTTGGGACGGTGGCCGGTAGCTGCGGCGTGATGTCGATCGATCACAGGGATACTGAGGTTCGCAACCAATATCGGGTGATGTGGATACCTCGGAGGAGGAGCTGTATCGTCGCGCGGTTCGATTATACGCCTGATTTACGCGTGTCCCGACGGAGTACAACGTCGGGTGCGGCAGTTTCCATCGAAACGATCAAGTGGCGACGCTGGAAGACGCCTGAATGCCGGATGGAGTTTTTCATTGATCGCACGCGCGATGCTATGCGTTGCTGATATGCGCGGTGGCGAGGCGACGGTAATATCATATCGCGCGCAGCCCACCGCTCGATTTCGTCGCCCGAGCACTGATTTTACGCGCCAGGGTCGTCTGCTGAGCGGCGCGCGGAGTCATTTCGCGCGACGCGCCGATTTCAACGAGACGATCGCTGGCTGCGTTTCACAAATTCACCGATGGCTCGTCAGTGATGGGATCACTAACTCACCTATTCGATATTATTTATCACCTCGAAATCTTCCAACACGATTACTGAAAGAAGTGAGAGACAAGCTGCCATCGATTTATGTGCTGGTGCTGACGGCCCAAATCCAGACGCGGCAGCCAGTTGCTGATAGGTGCCTGCCAACATGGTGCTCAGGCGCGCCTCCACCAGTTTTCCGGCAGTTCTACCGATTTCTGGTCGCCCGTCATGCAGGCCGTGTCGTCAACGCCTTCGCCACCGCGAACTGACGCAGCAGGGACAGACAGTCGGAGCGGATCGCCATATCAGCCGCAGCGACGCGAGGCCGTCACCCGATGACGCGCCACACGCGGCCGGAACGACGTTACTGGAACCGGTTGACCGGCAGAAGTATGGATCACGCTATCTGCGATTGCGCGCAGCGGCGCTGAGGTCGAACAGGAGCAGCCAACGTGAGTGAGGGCCAGACGCACGACGCGATCCGTGAACAGCACCGGCCGATCAGGGGATGACTGCACATGAGTGAATCCTGGCAGATAGGAACTGCAAACGATGCCAGACCCGTGCTGAGCTGCCACTGTCAGTATGCTTGCATCGGCCGTGCCACTTTCTCTCGAGCGCAGGCCAGCAGAGCCCTGATCGAGCAGGAGGAGAGCCAGGTTGGTCACTGACGAGGACTCAGGCCAAACCGTGTCGAGCGTACGAGGTTCCTGTCGCCTCGGCTGCAGCTCAAGTGCCGGGATGCCGATTTATCGACTTCCTTCCGATCTCAGCCTGGTAGATGCAATAGCTTACGCCGATAGCCACCATGTTGCCGCTTCGATTGCCGGTCTGGACGACATCGTCGCTGATAGGCTTAGGTTAGATGCTCTCGAGCATCGGTCTCTGGTAGTCGCTGGCGCGGATTTTCTCGCGCCGCCTGCCATCGCGATCCGGACGGCCAGCTTCGATTCCCATCGAGGTCCACGCTGCGCGTCTGACTGTGACTCCCACATACCCGCCAGGTTCGCGCACTGCGCAGTGTGAGCGCAGCGGCCGCATACTGAATCGCACGCGGAAGAGGTAATGGCCATAGCTGCCAGCCGCAGCACTGTCCCAAATAACTCGCCGGAAAAGGTCTAAGAATGCGCACGCCACGCTGAGCGAGGATCGAGGTGTCTCGGCGGCCGCCGCCGACAGTCGTTAGATGCGTGACGGCAGTAATCGTCGTCACCGTTGATGCTGGGTCGATGGAGCTGGGGCAGGCTGCAGCAGGATCGCCGATCCTGAGTGTCGCTCGTGGGAACAGACGGAAGCTCGCGATCCGGTCGCGAAACCGACTGCTGATCCACGCCGGCCCCGAAAATAGCTGGGGACGGAAGAGTGCAATATGTCTGTCGGAGAGAAAAATCGAAATCGCGCATCGTCGCCTGGTTGATGCAGACCGAATTTGCCGCCGAGGCCGGCGACGCCTCGCCGATCGATGTGCGACATTTCGCCGAGCAGTGAACGCTCAGCAGCGCCTTGGTGCGTGACCAGCCGCCATGCTTCTCCATCGCCCCAGCTGATGGACGGAAGCTCCATCTCGACGCTGTCCGGCTGAGCCATAGATGCTACGCCCAGCTGCCGAATGAGCATGCCGGCAATCGATCGATGGTGAGCCGGCACGAAAGCGACACACGCATCGACGGAGACAAACTCCTGAATCTGAATTTAGGCCTCTTCCAGTCAATGATGGTATCATACACCCAGGCGCGACGCTGAGCAGCTCGAAAGACGGGCTCGAACTCACCTTTCCGGTTGAACTCTTTAGTGATTTTGCTCAGTTCATCAAAGGTGCTGGTTTGCTCGGTCTGAGGTCCAGCTGCTCAGCATCGGCGATCGGCCCTTGAAGGATGACACTTTGAGTGTCCCCTGAGGCCTCTCTGATCGCCTGCACTAATGCACGAGCGAAGTAGTATGGCAATGCAAGCCTACAACTGGAGTGGGAGGCGGCACTTCCTTAAGGCGTACCAGCTGGCGTAAAAGGCTGTCCGCCGGGTTCAGAGTGAGCAGTGCTGCATGATCTCCGTCCGATCGAGCCGGGCGCGCCAGGGCTGTCGGGCATTCTACTGGCACCGACGACAGGTCCGATCCGCTTACCTGACGCCAACGTCGGTGGGAATTCAATGTGTGCCCACCAGCATCGTGGTCGGTAATGAGTTCTCCGGCAGGTTCGGTGACTGCAAAAAGCCCTTCGAGCGTCGGATGTTCCTGGCTCGCCAGTGATCAACCCCCGACCTTCGGCATCGAGGCTGAGAGCCCGGCGTTGCGGCGTTCCGCCGGGAGAATCCAGAGCTGGTAGACCTCGACGAGGGCAGCGCAGGCAGGGAGCTGGCGGTAAAGAGACCTCGCGCCATCGGGCATTTACCGATCGCGCGGAGTCCTCTTTACCGCCAGCTCCCTGCCTGCGCTGCCGCCTCGTCGAAGCGTCTACCAGCTCTGGATTCTCCCGGCAGCCGGAACGCCGCTAAACGCCGGGCTCCCTCAGCCTCGATGCCGAAGGTCGGGGCCTGATGACGGGCGATCCAGGAACATCCGACGCTCCGAAGGGCTTTGCGGTCACCGCCGAACCTGCCGGAGGCTCGGCCACACCGACGATGCCTATCCTGCTGGTGGGCACACTAGGTAGATCCCACTGCGACGTTGGCCGTCCGCAGGTAGGCAGATCCGGACCTGTCGTCGGCAGCGGTAGGCGAGATGCCCGATGCAGCCCTGGCGCCGCCGAGCTCGATCAGACGGAAGTCGGCAGCTACTTCGTTTCCAACTATCCGCCTTTCTCCGGTCTGGACCCCGGACGCCATCGGGCGGGACGCGCGGCCGGCGTTGGCAGCACCCCGCAAGCCGCAGCGTGCCGCTCGGGCTGTACCTCCACATCCCGTTCTGCCGGAAGCGTGCCATTTCTGCTATTTCCGCGTCTACACGAACAAGAACGCGCGCGACGTCGAAGAGTATCTGACCTGCTCGGCGCGCGAGTGGGAGTTGCTATCTGCGAGACGCCGGCGATCGCCGGTCGCCCGCTCGAACTTCGTGTACTTCGGCGGCGGCACGCCCTCGTTTCTCTCGACCAGCCAGCTGCAGCGCCTTGTCTCGCGACTGACGGCCGGCGCATCCTGGGACACGGGCGGAGGAAGTGACGTTCGAGTGCGAGCCCGGCACGCTGACCGAGCCGAAGCTCGATAGCCATCCGCGCCGCTGGGTGTGTCCGTGTCTCAGCCTCGGCGTGGAGAACTTCAGCGATCGGATTCTCGAGCTGAACGGCCGCGCGCATCGCGCTCGCCGGAGATCGATCGCGTGTATCGCTTCGCCCGCTGCCATCTGGCTTTCCGCAGATCAACATCGACCTGATTCGCCGGCATGCTCGGCGAGACCGACGCGAGAACTGGACGGCGTGCATCGCGACGCACGCTCGAGCTTCGAGCCGGACAGCGTCACCATCTATCAGATGGAGCTGCCGCATAACACGACGATCAGCGCGCGACCTGCTCAAGGAGCCGGCGGCAGTTCACCGAGCCCGTGGCGAGCTGGTCCACGCAAGCGGCGCTGGGTTGACGAGGCGTTCGAGCGCGCTCGAGCGCGCCGGGCTATCACGTCGGCAGTGCTACACCGCCGTCCAGCGACCCAATGACCACGAGCTTTGTCTATCGGGATCGCCTGTGGCAGGGCGCCGATCTCGCCGGCCTCGGCGTGGCGTCGTTCGGTCACATCAACGGCGTGCACCTCCAGAACGCGGACCAGTGGGACACCTGGAAAGCGCGGCGATCGAGCGCGACGAGCTGCCGCTCGGACGCGCCTACCGTCCGACAGACGAGGAGCGGATGATTCGCGAGTTCGTCCTGCACCCGAAGCGCGGGTGCGCTCCGTCCCGACTATTTCTCAGGAAGCTACGGCGTGGATCCGCTCGTCCGGCTTTCGCGACCAGATCGACAGTCTGGCCGCGGACGGCTTCCTGACGTCCCGTTCACCACGAGCGGCTGGCGCTCACCCGGGAGGCGCTGCTCAGGGTCGACGTCCTGCTGCAGCGTTTCTTCCTGCCCCAGCATGCCGGCATCCGCTACACGTAACGAGACGTGACGACGATTGCCTGCCAGTCGCGCCCGCTGTTGCGGGCCCCGCATCCTGGCGAGCGACCGGCACCGCCATTGCGGCATCAACTGAGACGGCCCAAGAGAGATGCCTGACTACGATGTCATCGTGATCGGCGGCGGCCCCGCGGGCGCCACCGCTTCGACGCTCCTCGCTCAGCGTGGACGTGCGCGTCGCCCTGATCGAGCGCGAGCGGTTTCCGCGGTTCCACATCGGCGAATCGCTGATTCCCGAGACCTACTGGGTGCTGCAGCGGCTGAACATGCTGCCGAAGATGCAGCACAGCCCCTTCGTCAAGAAGCTACAGCGTGCAGTTCGTCAACGCCAGCGGCAAGCTGTCGGCGCCGTTCTACTTCTGGGACAACAAGCCGCACGAGTGCTCGCAGACCTGGCAGGTGGTCCGCAGCGAGTTCGACCAGATGATGCTCGAGAACGCGCGCGAGCACGGCGTCGAGGCGCACGAAGGCGTCCGCGTCCTCGAGGTGCTGTTCGAAGGCGATCGCGCGGTCGGCGTCCGCATCACGCGACGACCGACGGCGAGCGCACGCGAAGTCCGCGCGAAGGTCGTCGTCGACGCCAGCGGCCAGAGCGGCCTTGCTGCAGAACCGCTTCAAGCCTGCGGCTCTGGGATCCGATGCTCAACAAGGGCGCGATCTGGACCTACTGGAAGGGCGCCTATCGCGACACCGGGCCGGGACGAAGGCGCGACGATGGTCATTCAGACCGGCAACAAGCAGCGGCTGGTTCTGGTACATCCCGCAGCACGACGACATCGTCAGCGTCGGCGTCGTCGCGCCGTTCGACTACCTGTTCAATCCGCAAGGTGCGCAACGGACACGAGCAGACCTATCAGGAGGAGGTCGAGCGCTGCGATGCCGTCAAGCGCGCGCATCAGCGGCGCGGAGCGTGCAGCCGGATACTTTGCGACGCGCGACTACTGCTACCGCTCGACCGCGGTTGCAGGCGACGGATGGGTCCTCGTCGGTGACGCCTTCGGGCTTTCTCGATCCGCCTCTACTCGTCCGGGGTCCTGCTGGCCTTGCGCTCGGGAGAGATGGCGGCCGATGCCATTGCGGATGGACTGGCGAGGGGAGACACGAGCGCCGCACAGTTGGGCAAGTGGGGCCCGGCTTCAACGACGGGGTCGATCGCATGCGACGCCTCGTTTGCGAGTTCTATGCCGGATTCAGCTTCGGCGCGTTCGTTCGCCAATATCCGGAGTTGCGCGGGTCGGTGACGGATCTCCTGATCGGCGATTTGTTCACGGATCGCGTCGATCGCGTCTGGCCCGCAATGGAGTCCCTCCGCGACGGCAGCCGTCCGCCGATTCCAGGCTGGCGCGACGGGACGTCGGCCGAGATCGACCTCGCGCGCGCCGGAGTTGACGCTGCCCTGACGGCCATCGGCCATAGATCCGCGAATGCCTTGATGGGCACGGAATTCCGCTATCACCGCCGGGTCCAGTTCGCCGAGACCGACATGGCCGGCATCGTTCATTTCAGCAGCTACTTCCGGGCACATGGAAGAAGCGGAGCACGCATTGTGGCGCGCGGCGGGTCTGTCGATCGCACCATCGGAGGCAACGATCGGTTGGCCTCGCGTCGCTGCGGCTTTCGACTACAAGCGTCCGCTCCGATTCGAGGAAGAGTTCCACGTCGCGGTCCGCATCAGCGGCGTCTCGAACAGGACAGTGCGGCACGGCTTCACGGTGAGGCGGGGCGAGACGGTGATCGGACACGGCCTGTTGACGACGGCCTGCGTGGACGAGGCGACCCGAGGGGGGCTGCAGTCGGTAGAACTGCCGGAAGGCTTGGTGGAGCGCCTGAAAGGCGCGCATGACTGAAGCAGGCGCCTATCGAGGCTCTTGTGCGGCCGGCCGACTCGTGATGTGTCCGCGCACGTCCCGAGCCGGTTTTTGGGATTTGAACCCGTCTAGCTGCTTACATCTTCATCGATATATTTAGCAATCGCCATTCCACCGGTGTGGTCTTTAGTGATCTCTTTCAATATCAATGATTTGGGAGATTTCGAGGTGTCGTGAAAGCCTGAGAAGTCACTCTAATGGCTGACTCTTGTTATCGAATAAAGGTGAGTTGTGTCCAAGGTCAGCTGACGAGCCATCGAGCAAGGCCCTCCCAGTGAGAACACCGTTCGCGGATCGATCGTCTCGTTGAGAATCCCGGAGAGCGCGTCGCGCAGGAAATGACTCCGCTGCGCGCGCCGCGCCAGCAGGTCGGTGACCCACGGGCGCGAGAGCCAGCGCTCGGCAGCGCGGTAGCCGGCGCTATTTCGGCTCCAGGATGCGCTTGGCCGTCCAGGAGAATTGCTCGAGGCGACGGGGATCGTCATCCGCGAGGGCGTCCCGTGAGCGTAACGGCTGCCAGTTCGCCTGTTCCATGGCCTTCCCGATGCCTTCACCGGTGAACGGAAACGTGGTCCCGACCGTCTCGCCGATCGCCACCACGCGCGCCGCCGAGGGCGCGTCCAGCCCTTCAGACCGCAGCGCAGCGGAGCGCCTCTGAGCGGCGTCATGTCTGTCGCGCATGCGATCAACTCCCGCGCTTCCGGGAATCCGGCGACGAACTGTTCGAACATCTTCCGAAGGTTGACGTCGCCCCTTGATCCCGTTTCGATAGAACACGCCGCACCCGACGTTGTACTCGCCGTCGGGAAGAGGAAAGATCCACGCGTAGCCTGGAACGATGTCGCGGTCGCTACGAGACTCATCAAACGATCGATATCGAAAGCCGATCGAACGCAGCACCGCGCGGCGACCGCGCTGGGGGTGGGCGACGTTGCAAGGCCCGCCTTCCGTCCGAGGGAGCGTATCCGCCCCGGTGGCAAGGACGGCATACCGCGCGCGGACCTGCAGAGGCTCCGCGTCCCCGTCAGTCGAATCGTCACGCTCGCGGCATCCGGTTGCACGTCGGCCACCGTCCCCGTCGCCATCACGGCCCCTTGCTCGACCTAGCGCGATGAGCGACGATCGCGTCGAGATCGCGCCGTCGCAGCGTCAGGAAATCGCCGTCGATCTCGATCCGGTGGCGCGAGGCGCAGTAGATGCGACGTTCGGGCCAGCGCTCGAGCGCGGGCTCTGACCCGCTGGCAACGCCGTCAGGCGCTCCAGCGCGCCGAGCGAGTCGGCGATCAGCCCATCGCCGCACACCTTGTCGCGCGGAAACCGCATGACGGTCGAGGAGGAGGACTCGATGTCCGGCGACGGCCCAGGTGCGCCGCGGCGGTCGCAACCAGCAGGGCCGGCGCCCACGACCACCACATCCCACGTGCGATGCCGAAGTTCCGTCGCCGGCGAGCGTCGGGGACGCATCTAGAAGCGGTTTTCTGCTATGATAAGCGTGCATGCGCCGCAGCATTCTAAGTCATTCCGAGGAGTGCCTGCAGGCGCACAGCGCACAAGGAGGAATCGAGAGCGCTGGAGCGGTGACGCACAGACTGGGTGTGGGTCTCTTGGCATCCATGTGGTGGCGGCAGCTGGTGCGTCGGCGCCCAAGCTGCCGGGTGTTCGGGACGTGGAGAGTGGCTACCTTTCGGGACCGCAGTTCCGCAGACGTCGGTCATGGCAATGGCGGTGGGTTGGCGTCTCGCGCGAGCTTTGCCGAAGGAGGACGCGCGATTGAGCAGCGATCGATGTTCGGCGCCGAGCTGACACGCCCCGCACCCTGACGGCCGCCGAGTTCCAGCAGGGATACCGCGTGGCGGCGGCGACGCTCGGCATAGCCGGGGATCCCGTAACGGTCTATCGCCTGGACTGCAGCTACGACTGGGGCGGGCGCTCCAACACGCTCATCGTCAAGTCGCCGATCGGCTCTGATCTCGCCTCTGGGACGGCGCTTTCTTCGAGCTCGTGAAGAGCCCGACATCCCTGAAGTAGACGAAGCCGCCCGGGGGCGCGTCCGGTGCCCCGGCCGCCCGAGCTGCAACCATGCTGGAATGGCATAATGGCGCGTCGAGGCTCGGTTTGCGGGCGCGCACCGGACAGGTGGGCACGCCGAAGGAGGAGCAGAGGTGCGTTTCAGATTTCATGCAGGATTAGCGTTCGTGGCACTGTCAGTCGCCATCGTCGGAGCCCAGGAAGGTTTCGACGCCGGAGGAGCTTCGACAAAGTGCATGAAGGGCGTCGGCAAGGCTAACCAGGGGTGCAGGCGGCGATGAAGTCGAAGGCCTATGCCGATGTCCGGACGCACGATGACCGCGGTTCGCCAAGGTGCGACTTCGATTCGCAGAACTTCTGGATCGAGCACAAGCAGAGACGATGCGGTGAAGTTCAACAAGGACGCGCTGGCGAAGATCGACGAGTTCCAGAAGGTCGTGGCAACGGATACCGTCGATGAAACCGGCGCGCAGTCGGCGCTCAAAGCTGTAGGCGCCGCGTGCCGTTCCTGTCATCAGGTCTATCGCGCGACCGACGCTGACGACAATTTCATCCTCAAACCGGGATCTCTCGACAAGTAACGAGCTGCTCGTACGGTTCCGGGCGCCCGGACGTTTTCATTGACGAGGGCGACGCTGGTCGCCCGTGGAGGCGTCCATGGTGCTCGCGCCGAAGCTGCGGCCGATCGTCGCGTTCCTGTGCGTGCTGGCCGGCTTGCCGGCGGCGCCAGCACTTGCGAACGCCTGGAACGCGGACGGGCACATGATCGTGGCCTGGATCGCCTACCAGCACCTCACGCCGCCTACCCGCGCCCGGGTAGGCGCGCCCTCCAGCTGAATCCTCAATACAAGATCTGGATCGCGGGCTTGCCCGCCGGCGCGTCGGCCGACCGGCGGCGGCGCCGGGCTTCATCCAGGCCGCCAACTGGCCCGATTTCATCAAGGGGGCTGGCGGCTACGTCTCCGACGGTCAGGATGGAGGGTTCACGCCGCCAGACTCGCCGACCGCGTCGCAGAACATCGGCTACCCGGATCGGAACCGGCATCATCTACTGGCACTTCATCGATTGCGCCCTTCAGCGATGACGACACGCCGACACACGCCGGGGCTGTTCCGAACGTGCTGACGGAGCTGACCCTGTTGCGCGATGCGCTGGCGTCGCCGTCAACCACGGACGACATCAAGTCCTACGATCTCGTGTGGCTGATTCACCTGGTCGGCGACGTGCACCAGCCTCTTCATGCTGTCGCGCGCTTCCGGCACAACAACACGGACGGCGACAACGGCGGAAACGACGTCAAGCTGAATTGCGCGGCGGGCGTGTTCTGCGCCTCGAGTCTGCACGCCGAATGGGACGGCGTCCTGGGCAACACGCACAACTTCGACGTCGTCACGTCGAAGGGCACGACACTCAACGCCCGCCCTGTGCCCCCGGGAGCCGAGATCGCCGATCCCAAGGCCTGGGCGGACGAGAGCATGGCGCTTGCGCGAAGCGACGTGTGCAGCGATCCCGACGGCGCGGCCCTCAGCGATCCCCGGGCGGACATCGGTTCCGCGTGCATGTCGATCACGCCAGGAGCATTGCGGAAACGCAGGTCATCCTGCGCGGCGCGCCGACTGGCAGCCCTCACTCAACGCCGCCCTCAGTCACTGACCCGCCTCCGCCTGACACGTCCGGTCGAGCATGGTCGTTGTGTGCGCATTTCTGGCACGCTTGGCGATTGCCACCACCCTGCGGCGGTGCGTCGGAACGGATCCGGCCCGATTCGAGCGCGAAGGCGGAGCGATCGGGCGCAGCGGTCATACCCGCGCGGATCGAAGTGGTGGCATTCGCTGCAGGATCCCGGGAGAGCACCATGAGCAAGAATTTCATCGGCGGCAAATGGCGCGAGGCGGTCTCGGGAGGCACGCTCGAGAGCGTGGACCCGAGCACGGGCCACGCCTACGGCGCGATTGCGGATAGCGGGGCGGAGGACGTCGATCTGGCGGTGCGTGCGGCTCGGAAGGCCTTCGACGAAGGCCGAATGGGGACGCACGACAGCGGTAGATCGCGGCCGGATGCTGTCGCGCCTTGGCGGCCTGATCCAGAAACACGCCGCGGAGCTCGCGAAGCATCGAATCACGGGACACAGGCAAACCGCAGAGCGTGGCGGATGCCGATATCGTCGCGCTCGCGCGCTATTTCGAGTTCTACGGCGGCGCGGCCGACAAGTGGCATGGAGAGACGATTCCCTATTTGAACGGGTATCTCGTCGCACTCCTGCGGGAGCCGCACGGCGTGACGGGTCACATCCTGCCGTGGAACTATCCCGCGCAGATGTTCGGCCGCACGCTGGCGCCGTCGCTTGCGGTTGGGAACGCAGTCGTCCTGAAGCCGGCCGAGGACGCCAGCGACTCGCTCTGCGTCTGGCGGAGCTCGTCCTCGAAGCCGGCTTTCCCGAAGGAGCGGTCAACATCGTCACGGGACGAGGGACCTGTTGCCGGGCGCCGCGCTCGCATCACACAACGCGGTGGACTTCATCTCCTTCACCGGCTCGCCCGTCGTCGGTCAGCAGGTCCAGAAGCTCGCGGCGGATCACTTCATCCCGTGCACGCTGGAGCTCGGAGGCAAGTCTCCGCATCTCGTGTTCGAGGATGCCGACTTCGACGCCGCCGTCCCGATCATCTGCCGCGCAATCATCCAGAACACCGGGCAAACGCTGCTCGGCCGGCAGCCGCGTGCTGATCGAGCGCCGGGCCTACGAACCGTTCGTCGAGCGGCTCGGCGAGGCCTTCGCGAAGCTGCGTGCGGGGCAGCCCGGCGATGAATCCGATTGCGGCCCGATCATCAACTCCAAACAGAAGGCGCGCGTTGAAGGGCTTCATCGATCGCGCTCGGCAGGACGGGATTCCGCTCCTCGCGCAGGGTAGCATCGCCGCCGGTGTCGCGCCCGGCGGGTTCTTCGTGACGCCGGCGCTCTTCGGCGCGGTGCCGAGGCAGAACCCGCTCGCAAGCGAGGAAGTCTTCGGTCCGGTGCTCGCGGTGATGCCGTTCGACGACGAAGCGGACGCGATCCGGCTGGCCAACGCGACCGGAGTACGGCCTCGTGGCCGCGGTATGGACGCGGGACGGCGCCCGGCAGCTGCGCGTCGCGAGGAAGCTGCGCAGCGGCCAGGTGTTCGTCAATTCCTATGGCGCCGGCGCGGGCATCGAGCTGCCGTTCGGCGGGACGGGGAAGAGCGGCCACGGACGTGAGAAGGGGTTCATGGCGCTGCACGACTTCTCACGCCTGAAGACGCTCGTCATCAATCACGGCTGAGGGGCACGTGACACGACTTCGTGGAAAGATCGCGCTCGTCACGGGCGCAGGCAGCGGGTTTGGCGAAGGGATCGCCCGGCGGTTCGCCGCGGAAGGCGCGCGGGTGGCGGCGGTGGACATCCGGATGGATCAGGCCTGCCGGGTCGTCGACGCGATCGCCGCCGGCGCGATTGCCATCGAGGCGGATGTCTCCTCGGGCGACGATGTGGCACGGGCGGTCGAGCGCATGAGCGAGCGTGTTCGGCGTTCCCGACATCGTTGTCAACAATGCGGGAATCACGCACCGCAATCGTCCGATTCTCGAAGTGGACGAAGCGACCTTCGATCGAATTTTCGCGATCAACGTGAAGTCGATTTTCAACATGGTGCGGTCCGTCGTGCCGCTCATGCGCGACAACGGCGGCGGCGTGATGCTGAACGTGGGATCGACAGCCGGCATGCGTCCGAGGCCGGGGCTGACGTGGGCATAACGCGTCGAAGGGAGCCGTGAACCTCGTGTCGAAGTCGCTGGCCGTGGAGCTGGCGCCCTGGCGCATCCGCGTCAACGCCGCTCTGTCCCGTGATGGGCGTCACCGGCCTCCTCACAGAGTTCATGGGCGTCGAGGACACGCCGGAGAACCGCGCGAAGTTCATCGGGACGATTCCGCTCGGCCGGCTGTCGCAACCGGAAGACATTGCTGCGGCCGCGCTCTTCCTCGCGTCGGACGAAGCGGCGTTCATCACCGGCGTCGAGCTGCCGGTTGACGGCGGAAGGACGGTGTAGCGGTGCGAAGATCAGGCGCGGCCTGAAGGCCGCGCCCCACGACGCGTACGCGTAGCGCGGGCCTTCAGGCCCCGCGGCCTTGACGGAGAACCCATGCCCGTCGAGAACAGGAATCAATTCCGCGAGGTCGCTGAGACTCTCCAGCGCGATCTCGCCTCCGCGCCACGACGGAACTGCATCGACGGCCAGTGGGTCGAGGCGGCGTCCGGCAGGACGTTCGAAGTCCTGAATCCGGCCACCGGCCGCGTGCTGGCGCGATGTGCCGACAGCGGCGCCGAGGATGTCGATCGGGCCGTTGCGGCTGCGCGAAAAGCCATGGAGCCCGGTTCTCCCTGGACACGCATGTCGCCATCGGATCGCATGAAGCTGGTGTGGCGTATCGGCGACCTGATCGATCGCGAGTTCGAGCCGCTCGCCGTGCTTCGAATCGCTCGACAACGGGAAGACGGTTGTCGCCGCCAAGGCGCTACGACGTCCCGACGGCCCGCGAGCAGTTCTACTACATGAGCGGATGGGCGACGCGCATCGAAGGCCGCACCGTCCCTGTCGTCGCCGCGAGTCTCCCTGCGCGATACCACGCGCTACGCGCCGCGAGCCCGTAGGAGTGTGCGGCCAGATTACGCCCTGGAACTTCCCGCTGCAGATGGCGGCGTGGAAGCTCGCGCCGGCGCTCGCGGCGGGTTGCGCGGTCGTGTTGAAGCCTGCTGAACAGACGCCACTGACCGCCGTGCGGCTGGTCGAGTTGTGCCAGGAAGCGGGCGTGCCAGCCGGCGTCGTGAATCTCGTCACCGGCTTCGGCGAAACTGGCGGAGCGCCGCTCGCGGCTCATCCGGACGTGGACAAGGTCGCGTTCACCGGGATCGACAGAGGTCGGAAAGTTGCTCGTCAAGGCGGCGGCCGGCAACCTGAAGAAGCTCACCCTCGAGCTCGGCGGAAAATCGCCGCACATCATCCTCGCTGACGCCGATGTGAAGCGGGCCGCGCGCGCGCGGCAAGCGCGGTCTACTACAACCAGGGTCAGATGTGCACGGCCGGGGCGCGGATCTACGTCGAGAAGGCCGTCTACGACCGCACGCTGGAGGACATCACCAGCTACGCTCGCGCGCTGCGTATGGGCGCCGGCATCGACGATGGCGTCAACTTCGGACCGCTCGTCAGCCAGGAGCAGCTCGATCGCGTGAGCGGTTACGTGTCGGAAGGGATCGCGTCCGGTGCGCGGGCGGTGACTGGCGGGCAGCGGCGCGGCACCGAAGGCTTCTTCTTCGAGCCCACGGTGCTCGAGGGAACGACGCCGGAGATGAAGGTCCAGACCGAAGAGATCTTCCGGCCCCGTCGCTATCACCATTCCCTTCGAAGGTGACGATATCGAGCTCCTCGCCCGCGCCAACCGCACGAACTACGGCCTCGCCGCCGGCATCTGGACCAAGGATGTCGCTCGGGCGCATCGCCTTGCCGAGGGCCTCCAGGCGGGTGTGGTCTGGATCAACTGCTACAACATCTTCGATCCAGGTGTTCCCTTCGGAGGCTACAAAGAATCGGGCTGGGGACGCGAGAGTGGGCAGGAAGCCATCGACAACTACCTTCAGACGAAGTCGGTCGTGGTGTCGATCGCGTGAGCTTCTTCTCACGGCTCTACGTCCAGGTCCTGATCGGGATTGCGGCAGGCGTGCTGCTCGGCGCCCTCGCGCCCGAGTGGGGCGCAGCCATGCGCCCTCTGGGCGACGGCTTCATCAAGCTGATCAAGATGCTGATCGCTCCGATCGTGTTCTGCACGATCGTCGCGGGCATCGGGAAGATGGCCGACATGAAGGGGTCGGCTCGATTGGCCTGAAGGCGCTGATCTATTTCGAAGTCGTGTCCACGGCCGCGCTGCTCATCGGCCTGGGGGTCGGCCTTGTCGTGAGGCCCGGGAGCGGCATCCATGCGAGCGTCGCGACTCTCGATCCACAGGCGGTCAAGACCTACGTCGCGGAGTCGCAGTCGCTGCACCTGGTCGACTTCCTGCTGAACGTGATCCCGACGACCATCGTGCAGGCGTTCGCCGCCGGAGACATTCTGCAAGTCCTGCTGGTGTCCGTGCTCTTCGGGCTCGCGACGCTGAAGCTCGGGCAGTCCGCGAGTCCGCTGCTGCACGTCATCGATCAGCTCGGCGCCGTGTTGTTCGGCATGGTCGGACTGATCGTCCGGCTGGCGCCGATCGGGGCGTTCGCGGCGATGGCGTTTACGATCGGCCGCTATGGCGTGGCGACGCTCTTCTCGCTCGCGAAGCTCGATGGCGGCTGTCTACCTGACATGCCTGCTCTTCGTGATCATCGTCCCTGGGCGTCATCGCTGCGACCTGTGGCTTCAGTCTCTGGAAGTTCGTTCGCTACATCAAGGAAGAGATCCTGCTGGTGCTCGGGACGTCCTCTTCGGAATCGGCGCTGCCACGGATGATGTCGAAGCTCAGTACCTCGGATGCGACCGGTCGGTCGTGGGGCTCGTGATCCCGACGGGCTACTCGTTCAATCTCGATGGCACGTCGATTTACACTGACGATTGCGGTCGCGTTCGTTGCGCAGGCACTGGACGTGCAGCTCGCCTGGCGGGCTACCTGATGCTCCTCGGCGTCCTCATGTTGACGTCGAAAGGCGCCGCCGCCGTCACCGGGGAGGATTCATCACGCTCGCCGGCGACCGCTGCGCGTCCACTTCCACGCTGCCGATCGCAGGCCTCACGCTCCTCATCGGAGTCGACCGCTTCATGTCCGAGGCACGCGCGATCACGAACCTGATCGGGAACGGCGTGGCGACGATGGTCGTCGCGCGATGGGAGGGGCGCTCGATCTGCCGCGAGCCTTGCGGATTCTGGACGCCGAGTCGCGATCCTGATGAAGCGGTACGCCTCCGCGGCGGCGCACCGAGTTGCCAGTTCCCGAAGCCTGACTTCAGGCCGCAGGCCTGCGATCAACGGATCTTCAGGAGCAGCTTTCCGTCGTCGCGCGGCTCTCGAGGTCCCGATGCGCGCGCGCGGCATCCGCGAGCGAGGTAGGTCGCCGAGGATTTGGAAGGCCAGGCGGCCGGACTTCACGAGCGCTCATTACGTCGCCAATCCGCCAGAGCAGCTCCGTCCCGGCTGGCAAGATGGTGCGCGAGGCTTGGCGCGCGTCATGAACAACGAGCCACGTTGGTTGAGCGTCGGCCGGGTCGACCGGCGAGACTGGCCCGCTGGACTGGCCCACGAGCGCCATCAAGCCCGCGGGGCCGGAGCACGTTCAAGCCCTTCTCGAAGGTCGTCCGGCCGACCGAGTCGTAGACGACGTCCACGCCGCGGCCGTTTGTCAGTCGCTTCACTTCGGTCTCGAAATCCTGCTGGGTGTAGAGGATGGTCTCGTCAGCACCGAGGTTCCGGACGACGCGTGCGCTTTTCTTCCGTCGAGACGGTTCCAATGACCCGCGCGCCTCGCTCCTTTGCCATCTGCACGAGCAGCGTGCCGAGGCCGCCGGCCGCGGCGTGGACGAGGCAGGTAGTGTGCGTGTTGTCGAGAAGAAACGTCGATCGCGTGAGAGGTAAGTGTGCCGTCGTGCCCCTGCAGCATCACCGCAGCCGCAGCTTCGAACGTGACGTCATCGGGGATCGGGGCCAGCAGTGCTGCCGGGACGACGGCATGCTCGGCATACGAGCCGCGAGCCATCGCGTATACGACACGGTCGCCGAGGCTGACCTCGGTGACCTCGCTGCCGACGCGCTCGACCGTGCCGGCGCCTTCGCTTCCGATGGCGGTAGGCCGCTCCAGCTCGGATAGAGGCCCGTCCGGTAATAGACGTCGATGAAGTTGACGCCGCTGACCGGAGATCGCGACGAGGGCTTCTTTCGGACCCGGCTCCGGCATCGGACCGTCCACCAACGTCAATGTTTCGGGCCCGCCATGTTCGTTGACGACGATTCGCTTCACGGGTGTCCTCGCTCCCAAGGTTAATCGTTCAATGCCGCGCGATTGCCACGTCAGGGATCGGGCGCTTCAGGCCCTCGTGCGCTCAGCACAGTTCCGCAGCCGCGACACCGCGAGCGGATGCGCGCTGATTGATGGCACTACATCCTATTAGATTAGAAGATTAGAAACTGAGCGCGAGAACACTCGATAAGTCCCCGTCTGTCGTGGGCCGGGCCGTGCTGTCTCGTCAGGTTGAGCGCGGTGTTGATGAGCGACACGTGCGAGAACGCCTGCGGGAAGTTCCCCAGCAGACGCTTGCCCGCAGGATCGTACTTGCTCGGAGAGCAGGCCAGGATCGTTGCGCAGCGACAGGAGCCGCTCGAAGAGCGCGCGGGCCTCGTCCAATGCGACCGGACAACGCATAGTTGTCGCAGAGCCAATACGTGCATGGCAGGAACACGCCCTCGCCGGGTGGCAGCCCATCGACTGGCGGAGCCGCTTCGCTGCGGTAGCGTTTCACGAATCCGCCTTCCAGGAGCTCCTGCCTCGATCCGCTGCAGTGGTCCCGGCGACGCGCGGATCGCTCGGTGGCAGGAAGCCAACGAGCGGGATCATCAGCAGGCTCGCGTCGAGCTCGGTCGCCGCCGTAACGCATGCAGCGAATCGCGTTGCAGCTCCGCGGTTGAATCCGTGCAGGCAGACATCGGCGTGGATCTCGTCGCGAAGTCGCCCGTCCAGCGATCGACGCGGACCATCGGACCCGTAGTTCCTCGCAATCTTGATCGCGCGGTCGACGGCCACCCACGCCATCACCTTCGAGTGCGTGAAGTGCCGGCGCGGCCGCGCACCTCCCAGATCCCCTCGTCGGGCTCGCGTCCAGGCCGACTCGAGGAACTCGATGAGCAGGCGCTGAATCGACCACGCCTGTGCGTCCGGTTCGACTCCTGCGCCAGCGCGACGTGCAGCGTGTCCAGCGACCTCGCCGTAGACGTCCAGCTGCCGCTGATTGACGGCGGCGTTGCCCGATCCGCACCGGACGGCGACTGTTCGTAGCCCGGCAGCCAGTCCAGCGTCAGCTCGGTCAGACGCCGCTCGCCGCTCGGACCGTACATGATCTGCAGTTTGCGCCGGGTCGCCGGCAACCGCGCGCAGCAGCCAGCCACGCCACGACGTCGCCTCGGCGCGTGAACCCGCAGCGCGACGGCGAGTAGAGCGTGAACGTCGCGTCGCGCAGCCAGCAGAACCGGTAGTCCCAGTTGCGGACCCTCCCAGGCTGTTCGGGCAGAGACGTGGTCGCGGCGGCGACGATGCCGCCGGTCGGCTCGAAGGTCAGGGCTTTGAGCACGATGAGGGACCGCAGCACGTCCGTCGCGCCACTCGCCGTCGCATCGTGCACTGATCGCTCCATTGCTCCCACCATGCGCGCGTTCCTCGAGGGCTCGCATCGGCGGCACGTGCCGTTCAGCGCCTTCGTGGGACGGATGCCATGCAGGAGGAACTCCACGATCTTCCCTCGCGCACCGTGAACGTCGCTTGCGTCGTGGAGGTCCTCGCCGCGCACACGGACACGGACGACCACAGCGACACGGCATCGGGTCCGCCGATTGCGCGCCAACGCCGTCGACCCGGCGTACCCACGGCACGATGGATCCGTAGTCGAAGCGGACGATCAGCTCCATCCGCATCGAAACCTCGCCGCGAACGCCTTCGACGACACGCATGAGGACTCGGGAGACCGCTCCGCGAGGAGGCATGCAGTCGACCAGGCGGACGGTGCCCGTTGACGTCGTGAACTCTGTTTCGAGCACCAGCGAATTGCCGCGGTAGCGCCGGGACGACTCGAGGACCGCGTCGGCGGGGTCCAATCAGCCATCGCCCAGTGCGATGAATCGCCGAGGAGCGCCGCGAAGCAGGCGGGAGAATCGAATCGCGGGAGGCAGAGCCAGTCGATGGAGCCGCTTCGGGCGACCAATGCTGCTGTTTGGGTGTCACCGATGATGCCGTAGTCTTCGATAGGGATGCTCATGGGAATGTCGAGTCGCCTCTTGCCGGCCCAAGTGCGCCGACGCGCACCACTCGACATCGTACCTCGCGTTCTGATTCCCGCAGGGGAGCCATCAGGATGCCGCGGTCGTGCTAGAGTCCCCGGCATGGAAATCTCGAGACGGACGTTCCTTGTCGCGAGCGGCGGCTCTGACCGCTGCGCCGCTCTTCGCGGCCCGTTCGTTGGCGGCACCTCAAGCGACGTTGACGGCGGCCCAGATCATCGATCGCATCAAGACAAACGTCGGCGTTGCCTGGCGAACGGAGACCGTCGACAAAATCATTGCAGGCGAGGCCAGCACGGCCGTGAAGGGCATCGCGACGACGATGATGGCGACGCTCGAGGTGGTGGAGAAGGCGGCAGCCGCGGGGAAGAACTTCCTGATCACGCACGAGCCCGACGTTCTACCTCACATCTCGATACGACCGACACCCTGCAGCAGGACGCCACGTACCTCCACAAGGCGGAGTTCCTTCGCAGCCACGACATGGTCGTGTTCCGTTTCCACGATCACTGGCACGCTCACCGGCCTGATGGGATCGCGACGGGAATGGCGCGCGAGCTGGGTTGGGACAAGAAGGCGGACCCGGCAGAATCCAAGACAGTTCGTACTCGACGGGTGCCACTGGCACAGCTCGCAAAGGACATGCAGACGCGCCTCGGGATCCATACGATGCGCGTCATCGGCGATCCCAAGCTCGTGGTCCGCCGGGTGCAGGCGAACTGGGGCTACGCCAGCCCTGCGCCCGGAATGCCGAACTTCTCGCGCCCCGACGTGGACGCCCTCGTCATTGGCGAGGCCCGAGAGTGGGAGCTCGTCGAGTACGCGCAGGACAGCATCAAGTCAGGTCAGAAGAAGGCCCTGATCGTGCTGCGGCCATGTCGTGTCGGAGCAGGCGGGCATGAAATGCTACCGTGCCGAGTGGCTGGAAGGGCTTCATTTCTGAGGTCCCGATCGATCTCGTTCCGGCGTCGGAGCCTTCTGGGCGCCCGACCATCCGGTCGGTTGACCAGCGGCGGACGCAAGTAGCCCCACACAGGCTGAGGCTCTGCCCAGGCGTGGCCTTCAGATCACCGACCCCTACAGCCCCATCCGCTCCGGAGAGGAGACAGAGGCTCGTCATCCACATGAGGAGCGCATCAGCCCGCGTGCGGCCCTGCGGGCGTCCATCGTGGGAATCGCGTCGAGCAGCGGCGTCACTCTGGCTCGTCGATCGTAGATCCCGGGACGATCGAGCGCCGCGCCCGCAGCGTGTCCTGAAGGAATGCGTAGAGTTTCCCGTTCAGCTGAATGGTCGCGGGCGGGGACATGAACGGATGCTTCTGGCGCGCGTAGACGGCGTCCGTCAAACGGGCCGCGCCGCTTCGCGGAGCACGCATTTCTCAGTCATCCCGTGATCTTCATGCTCACCGGCATCCGTGCCGCTTCCTCCACGACGTGGTGGTCGAGAAACGGCAGGCGTCCTTCGATGGAGTGCGCCATCTCCATGCGGTCGCCAAGATTGCTGAGGACATAGTTCGGCAAGCATCGTCTTGGCCCAGATGTAGAGCGACTGGTTCACGGGATGACGATCGGTCAGTTGTCGCTGGACATCGAGGACAGCTGAGCATCACCCGATACGTGTCGCAGCGACGAACTCGCGCTGAAAGCTCACAGTTCACGACCTGTAGCAGCCCCTTGCCGATCTGGGCCCACCTTCGAGGTTCGAAGGCACGAACCCGAGCACGCGCTTCACGCCGTCGAGCGCCAGCGACCCTTGGGGCATGAGCGTTCCGGACGACACGCGATTGGCCGCATCGAGCTCGGCGAGGAGGCGCGCCTGTCGTCGCGGGTCCTGACCCATTGCTTGCGCACAGCACGAGGATCGCGCCTGAAGTGCGGATAGCCGGCGAAGATCTCGTCGCTGCCTTCACCGGTGAGGACCACCTTGATGCCGGAATTGCGGACAGCCTCGCTGAGGCAGGTATTTGGCGATCGCATGCGCGTTCGCAAACGGACGTTCGGCGTGATAGATCGCAGTCGCTGAAATGATCGGCGAGCTGGTCCGCCCGAACGTCCGATGCGGCATGAACCCGGCTCCAGACCGCGCTGCCTGCTCGCGCGCCAGGCCCCTTCGTCGTAGTCCCGGCATGATCGAACGAGAGCGTGTAGGCACGGAGCGGTCTCGAAGACAGGCGGGAAGCAAAGCCGAGAACGGCGCACGAGCCGATTCCTCCGCTCAGGTAACACGCGACGCGGGACGTCCGCACGCAGCCGCAGCCGCACTCGCTTCCTCGAGCGAGCGCTCGAGACGCCGCACCCATTCGCGGGACCGTCCCCATTCGACTGCGTCCCCTGCGCGGTCGGGTAGTCCCAATCCCAGTAAGGAATCACTCTGACCTGTTCACCGTCGGTCAGGAGGTAGCTGGCGGGCGGGAGTTGGTAGACGCCGGCGAACAACGTGCGGTCGGGAGGGTGCGAAACGAAGTGCACTGTCGTACAACGTCTCGCGATCCCAGCGCAGTCGGCACGCCGAGCGCGGCGAGCGCCTTCACTTCGACGCCAGATAGAACGCGCCTTCGTGAACCGTGTAGTAGAGGGGCTTGATGCCGAACCGGTCGCGCGCCGCGAACAGCTGTGCCGTCCCGCTCGTCCCAAATCGCGAACGCGAACTCCCCTCGGAGTGAGTGGAGCGCACGTGCGCGCCGCGATCCTCGAAGAGGTGCAGCGCGATCTCGCTGTCCGGATCGGCGTTCGGAACGCGTGGCCGCTCACGCTCGAGCTCGCACCGGATCCTCTCGAAATCGTAGAACTCGCCGTTGGCCACGATGCCGAGCCGGCCGTCTTCGCTGACGATGGGCTGATCGCCGGTCTCGAGGTCGATGATGCTCAGCCGCGCATGGCCGAGTCCCGCACGAGCATCGGGCGAGACCCATACGTGCTGTGCGTCAGGCTGCGGTGCCTGAGTTCGCGCGCGTGGCGCGGGCGAGAGGCTCGTGCGTGATGCCACGGTGCTTCGAGAGCGCTGCAACGATTCCACACATGGGTGTCTTCCTCGATATTGATGGACTGGACCGTCGTTGCCACGTGCACCGGCAACGACGATCCACCAGAGATCGAGACTAGCTGCGCCTTGATTCAAGTCCGGAGCGAAGGGTTAGAAAGTGGTTAGAAGTGAATTCCGGACTAGAACGATACCCACACCAGGAATGGATCGTCTACCGCAGTACCGATTCCCGACGATGCCGTCGTCATACTGCCACGGATATAGTCGATGCTCTGCTGCTCGTCTTCTGCCCGTCGACGGGATACAGCAGGATTACGACGAACGAGTCTTCCTGATCGTCACCCCGTCAGCGCCCCGGAACTGGCCGTCTCCCTTCGTGACAGTCAGCCCATCTGGAAAGAGCGGGGTGATGACCTCGTCCAGGAACAGTGCGAACTCCTTCGGTCACGGCGCCGCCGGCCTTCGCCAGGCCGAAGAACAGTTCAGTGCGGACGAACGCCAGCGAGCTTATGGCGCTCACCCTGTGGAGCGCGCCGGCGCACGATCGGCCGGTCCTGCGCCTGCGCCTCGATCTGCTGTACCGCTTGAAGCGGCGCAGAGATCAAGGCGCTGAAGACCATGGTCACGGGAGCGATTCCTCCGAGGAGCATTCTCTTGATCATGGCTGGCGTTCCTTCTGAGCTCTGCGGCGTTTCGAAGACCGTGCTCGAGCTCAATGTCCGGTCGCTTCACACGGTGAGGCGTGACCGGCCGGTCGTCGTTCGTGACAGAAGGTTGATCCCGCGAGCCGAGCTCGCGGGAAGGGCGCACGCTGCCGCCATGGCGGCGACAAGCGCGAGGGCGACTGGTTCGATTGTGTCTTCGGCTCATAAAGCGTGCAGCAGGAACACGCGGCTGCGCGCTTCGAGTCGGGTGAGCCAGGCGTTAGAAAGAGGTGAGATTCAACGGAACCTCACCTCGACGTTGTCTAATCGTGAACACAAGCTCTCAATCGCTGATTTGAATCTGACGGAGTCCATCCGCAGTGCCGGTGATCACCCCGAAGGCTGGCGTCCGAAGCGTGCCGACCCCGGCTGACCCCAGATCGGATGGTTCGGGCAGGTTGAAGACCTCTACGCGAATCTCGGCGTAGCTCGAGCCCGACAGTGAAAGCGCTTGTTCGCGCGACGCGTCCACGCTGACGATGCCCGGGCCGATGAGCGAGTTGCGCGGCGACGGTGCCGTAGCGGAACGGACCGTCCGCTGGGATTGCGATCGGCGAAGGCGTCGGTGTTGAAATAGCGCGTCCGCGTGCGCTCGCTGCCCGACAGCCGCCAGTCCTCGCCCGTGGCATCGGGGTAGCAGATGCCGCCGCCGTTCTGGATGGTGCCGCCGCCGCACTGCACGGTGAACGGGAAGCCGTCCTGCAACGTGACAATGCCGCCCGAGCTGCCAGCCGCCGAGCAGCCAGTCCGTGACGCCGCCGCCATTCAGCCATCGCCTGTCGCGTGCCGAACCGGCAGATCCCACAGAGACGGACGTCGTCCAGCGACGTCGGAAGTCGAACGCCGACAGGCCCGCGCTCGAGGCCGAAGGTCGTAGTTGTTCGACGGCGTCAGCTGAGTCGCCATCCGTCGTGCGGATCCCGCTGCCGTTGTCGATCGACTTGCCATGCGAGAACGAGCTGAGGAAGCTCGACGCCGCGCGAGAAGCGCCGCTGCAGCTTGAGATACAGCGCGTGGTAGTGTGAGCTGACTCGGGCGCGCTCATCACCTGGATGCTGCCGAACTTCGGGAACGGCCGCGCGTTGTTGGTGTTCGGCGAGCTGACTCGGCTCCGGGTTGTTGTAGCTCATGCAGCCGGCGCAGGTGTCACGCCCGACGGAGCCGAAGTAGGTCGCCTCGAGCCGACATGCTGCCGCCGAGCTCGCGCTGGACGCCGAGCGACCACTGCGCCACATACGGTCGACGGCTCGTCCCACTGGGTCGCGAGGATGAAGGTCGGCGCGCCCGTGCGCGCGAACGGCTGTTCGTAACTGAGATTCGGCCGGAAGGTCTCCGCCGGCTCGTCGCGCCGGATCGTGAACGGGCGCATTGCGCACCGATGTCGAACACGGCGTTGCCGATGTCGCGGACGTAGTAGATGCCGCCGCCGGCGCGGACGACGGTCTGCGGCGTCACCGACCACGCGATCCCCAGCGCGCGGCGCGAAGTCGTTCTTGTCCGGCTTCGGTAGGCGCCCCTGCCGAAGCGGCCGTCCCGCACGCTGCGGACGTCCGGGGCCAGCCGAAACGCCGGATCGCCTTCGTACGGGATCGCCGGTGCCCGCGCGCGACGAAGACCGGCTCGTGCGTGTTGGCCCAGTCGAAGTCGATGTTCACGATCGCGTCGTTCGTGTCGGTGAACGGCTGGTCGCACTCCCAGCGCAGGCCGTAGTTCATCGTCAGCGTTCGACCGCGAGCCTCCAGCTGTCCTGGGCGTACAGGGCGAAGTAGTTGGACCGGAAGTTCGCGATCGGCGCGCCGACCTGACCCTTCCGAGTCGATTGAAGTCGCCCGAGGAGGAAGTCGGCGAACGCGGCGCCGCCGCGCTGAGCCGCCGGCAGCAGCGGGTTCTGGGTGTAGCGCCCGTCGAAGGCCAGATCGGCCGCGCGTCACGACGCCGCCGATCTGGTTGTAGCGCACGTGCCGCAGCTCGCCGCCGAACTTGAACGAGTGCTTCGCCACCGTCCAGGTGAAGTTGTCGACGAACTGCAGCGTCGTGTCGTCGTTGATGAACGGCGCGTCGCTCTCTTCGCCGAGGCCCGACAGGCCCGTGATGCCGATGTTGGGCACGCCCCAGTAGAGCGGGTTGTCGCTCGGCAGGTTGATCCCGAGCGTCCTGACGACGTTGTCGACGTTGGCGCGCGGCGAGATGTGGCCGTTCTTCAGGTTGCCCCACCCGAATCGCAGGTCATTGAGCTTGTTCGAGCCGAAGGTGCGCGTGTTGCCGAGCGCCGCCTGCTGCACGTCGGTGTCGGTGTTGCTCCCCATGTCCGGGATCGGGAACGGATCGTAGCCAAGCTCGTGCGAGATGCTGTGCCGGAAGAACCAGTTCGATCTTGCGCTCTGCGTGAAATCGAGCCGATACGTGTACTGGTCGGCATCGACAGTCCCGCGCCTCGTCGTTCACGAAGTTGGCTGCCGGTCACGCTCCTGCTGCGGCAGCGGATAGTAGTCCAGCAGCTGCTCGTGGAGATCGGGATGAATGCGGTTCGCGCGGGATGCGATTGCCCGGGAACTGCGTCGGCGCCTGCATCACGTTGCCGCGCGGCGTCGAACACACGCGTCGCCGGATCGTAGATCGGGATCAGGTTGCCGCTGGCGTCGCGCAGGCCCGAGAAATCGCCCGTGCGCCACGCGGTGAGCGGCACCGATGGCGTCTGCGTCAGCGACTTGTTCTCGCGCAGGCCCTCCCAGTTGAACATGAAGAACAGCCGGTTCTGGCCGTCCACGATCTTCGGCAGCGACCACCGGACCGCTGAGCGTCGACCCGTACTGGTTGCGCTTGAACGGCGGGATCGGCAGATCCTGCCGGTCGAAGATAGTTCTTGGCGTCGAGCGAGGAATGGCGCGCGAACTCGAAGACCGTGCCGTGAAACCTGATTCGATGCCGGACTTGGTCGAGACGTTGACCTGGGCGATCGCGCGGCCGCACTCGGCGTCGAACAGGCCGGCGACGATGTTGAACTCCTCGCAGCGCGTCGACCGACGGCAGCAGCATGTAGGAGTTGAAGTTCAGGTCGGTGTTCTCGACGCCGTCGAGCGAGTAGTGGTTGTAGTGGATGCGCTGGCCGGCGACGTTGAGCGCGAAGCTGTTGCGCTGGCCGCCCATGCGCTGCTTGCCCTGGCTCGACGAGGGGCCGTTGGTCGTCGCGCCCGGAATCAGCGACGCGAGCTGCAGGTAGTTGCGTCCGTTGAGCGGCAGCTCGACGATGGCGCGGTTCTCGATGACGGTGCCGATCGCGGAGTTCTCGGTCTGGAGCAGCGGCGCGCCGCCGGTGACTTCGACCGACTCTCGGAGCAGTTGCCCGACTTCGAGCGTGAACGGCGATCCGGTTGGCGCTGCCTACCTGAACCTCGATGTTCTTGCGCTCCAGCGTCCTGAATCCGGTGAGCGTCGCCTTGAGCGTGTAGACGCCGGGTGGTGATGGCCGGCATCACGTAGAGGCCGGCTTCGTTCGTGACGACCTCCGGCACGGCGTTGGTGCTCCTGGTTGGTCAGCGGATGGCCACGCCGGGCATCGCCGCGCCGCTCGGGTCTGTGACGACCCCGCTGATCTCTCCGAAGGTGTCTGGGCTCGAAGGGGAAGCGACGAACGCGAGCAGAACAACGAAAACACTTGCCAGTAACCGCGGGAGGTCGATGGACCCGGGAACATGGGGTGCTCCATTCCAGACGGAATTGCGGCTTAGTCGATTGCAGTCAGTCGAAGTTCTCCCTGGTGGCCTACCTCTCTGTCACGGACGAGCTGGAAGGATAATGGCGGGTATCGACGTGCCGGGGACGCGCGCCTCCCGATCGGTCCGAACGGCGGGGGCGATTTGAAATGTCGGCTGGTAGCATGCGTGCCGCCCGGGGTCAAGGGTTCCTGAGACGCAGCTCGGTGTCGGGCAGTCGTCGGTCGACCGTCGCAGTCAACAGTCAGTCAACAGTCAGTCAACAGTCGCAGTGACCAGTTCCGGACGGGCGGGTATGCGCTAGATTGAGGGGGCTCGTAGTCTGCTTTGCCTGGAGGTTCAATACGTCGATGACCTGAGGTTCGCGCCGATGAAGTTGATGCGCCTGCTCGACAGGTTGTTCCGGGAGCACGGCAACTGGGGCCCCGGGTTCGGAGCCTGAGGTCGGGGTGCGCGTTCCGGAAGGTGTTCTCTGCCGGGAGGCCGCGGCGCGGCGGGCGGCTGTTCGAGAGCCCGGAGCCCGACGTGTTCGTCAGGACGCAGTGAGCGGGTCCGACAGGCCGCTCGGCCGATCGCTACCCTGACTCCTAGACGGGCGACGCGGCTCCCGTCAGCGCGCCAGACGGACGTCGATTTTCGGTTGGCTCGAACGATCGTCGCCGCTACTGCCCGGCAGGTCGATCGATCCGAGTGACGAGCCGCAGGCGTACCAATGCTCCTGGTCGTCCGCCCCGGGATTGACGAGTCCGCCTTGCATCCCACGAAGTCGCCGCGCACATCCATCACGGTGCAGCTGTAGCCCGGAGCGTTCGCTCGGGAAGGTCAGGGTCATCGTTTCGCCAATCGCACGCCGCCTGGAGGGCCCAGGCTGCGCCATGCCACGCTGGTAGATCGCACAGATCGCCCCGCACGCCGCATAGCACGCTTGCACTGAACACCTGCATGTCGCTTCCTTTCTTCCCAACGATCTGACGCGAACCAGGCGCCTCTGGGAGCATGCGCACACTCCTTCAGTCCCAGGTTAGCTCGCGCGCGCTCGGCGCGTCAGAGCCGAGCAGGAGCTGGCAGTTCGGGGTGGGAAGTCTGGCGTCGCACCGAGACAGGCGCGGAGGCGGTGGCAAGGCGCGACGACTCGAGAATGGGCTAATGATACTGAGGGAGGAGCTGATGCCGCCAGCGGGATTTAATGCCTGTCGAATGCAGCCAGGACTTGCACCCCGGACTGCTAGACTCCGGTCTGTGCCTGCGTGGGCTGAACCGAGGAAGGCAGAATGCATGGCTGAGAGCTTCAGGTGCGCGGGATCCGTCAAGCATCGCCGCGGCAGCTATACAGATGGTCGAGTTCTGAAAAACGACTTCTCAACCCAGTCCGAGTCGCGCCACATTCTTCCTCCAGCCGGAGGATGCCACCACGAACAGCGAACCGGTCACTGCTCGCATTGAACCGATCTGGAAGGCCGTCTTCGTGCGGGATCTGAAGGCAACGCCGATACTAACGTGATCTGAAGGAATTCGTAGGTCGTCCAGCGGGTCGCAAGGTCGTCGTCACATTCAAAGACGGAGAGCGACTGGTGGGTGCCAGCCTGACCTATGATGCCGCGCGGGAAGGCTTCTTCTGTTTCCCGCTGATCCGCAGCAACAATGAACTTATCACGTCGTGATGAGCGCGGGTCGCCAGCGTCGATCGCGTGTGAACCAGGCCGATCTGATTCGGTGCATCGGGCCTGCTGACGCTCAGAGGGGCGAGAAGCGCTTGGTCAGTCCTCGTCGCCGGACAGCGCAAAGACCAAAGCCGCTCGTAGCTTTCGATCCGCCGTAGCATGATCGAACCTGGGGAGGATGCCGCGCAGGCGTCCGGCCGTCTCCCTCGTCGGTTGCCTTGGCGAAGAAGAGCACGCCGATGCGCGTACTCCGCGCGGGAGGCATCCCTCCGGTCAACATGGCCAGCCATTCTTCCCCGTCGTGCACGAGGGTTTTTGTAGGGCGCGACATTATCAACTGCCTGCTGTTGTTTGCCGAAAGTCCGGCCATGTGGTCCTCCGGCTGATTCGAGATGCAACGCAACCCCACTTTGTAGTGAATTCCAGGTCCGAGGGCTCCGATGCAGGCCGCATTTCAGCCTTTCCCAGGGACGCAAGCTGGTACTTCGTCCGCCGACTCAGGGATTCTCCTACGGCGTTCCCGTTCCCACCGGTGCAGCATCAGGTACTTCTCTGAATGCCCCAAAACATTCCCGTCGACGACCGGCGCTCGGCAGATCGTCGTGCGGATCCAGTCTGCCGGGCTTGCGACAGCAGCGAGGTCAGTTTGGTTGTGTACCACAATGGCGGTACTTCCGCTGCTACCGTGCAACGTGGTGTGGGGCGTGAGCCAGCCGTGATCCCGCACCTTCGCTCGCGCCCGCCTTCGAGGCCAACACTGATTGCGTTCGAAACAGGATCTGAGCACGACTCAATAGTCCCGCCTAAGAACCCAGGCGCGTGATTCCTGCGGCGAGAATCTCGGCCGCGGGCGTTGGGATGCCAATCCACGACTGAGTTCGTCACGGACCGCCGATCGCCGTGTGCCCACCACGGCCTGATGTCGGTGACGACGAAGTCGTTCTCCTCGCCGACCCTGGAGACCTGAGAGAACAGCTCATCGAGGAACCGGCTCGCCGTGGCAGGCTCGTCTTGTTCTCGATAGAAGAACGTGGAGAATCCGAACTGGCGCAATACGTAACTGAACGAAGTA
>ERZ1370068.7101-contig-604_pt1 | contig 33060 bp, 50 predicted proteins | sample MGYA00561227_ERZ1370068 | MGnify/ENA primary metagenome ERZ1370068 (study PRJEB38410, sample SAMEA6850437) | metagenome | study: Metagenomic assessment of the ecological functions of the soil: analysis of the soil microbiota associated with the...
GAAGTTACGTATTGCTAAAGGCAGCGCGCGCATTCCTGGAAGTGGGTGGAAAGCGAGACAGACCATTGCATCAACTGATCGATGAAATCCGGGCGACAAATCCTGCTGCCATGCCGAAGATCGCCGCTCAATGGCTGCTTTGCGCACTGGCCGAACGCGACGTCGCTGCCGCCAAAGACGCGTTGCTCGCCTCCGGCGAATTCCCGTTAGGACAACAAGCTGTTAATTTCACGCGCCCTTTCGTCGAAGGCGTTATCGCCCGCATGACAAACGATGAACACAACGCGCAGTTGGCTTTTACTGCTGCGCGCGCGGAGCAGGAGAAAACCGTCCAGGCTCAACCAGATTACGGCCCGGCCTGGTGCGTGCTCGGCGTAATCGATGCCAGCTCTTGGGCGGAAGGAGGACGCCTTGCGACGAAGGTCGGCGCGCGGTCGAGCTTCTTCCCGTGGAAAAGGACCCAATCAATGGCATGGTCATGATCAAGTATTTGGCGATGATTGCTGCGTGGGTTGGTGAAAAGATCTCGCCTGCGAACAGCTTGCCGCTGCCGTCCGCTTGCCGACTAGCGGTCAGGACCTCAGCTATGGCGAACTGAAACTGATGCCGTGGTGGGGACCGCTGCGCGGCGATCGTGCTCGAACAAATCGTCGCCTCCTCGCGCCGAAGTGTCTAACTACGGATTACACTAGTAACAGGGGATCGATAAGCCGCGACCGTTGCGGAAGGCCGGAATCGCGCGCCCACTGTGGTGGGCGTCTTCGTGCCAGACGCCAGCCAAGAACCCATCCGTTACATCCGCATCATCCGCGGAATTACGCGGTCGTGATTCAACGGCAACCACCCTGGCCCCGCTGAAGCCTTGGCGAAAGGAGGCCACGATTTACGTCGCGAACCATTTCCGCATAACCTTCTGCGCTCGTTTCCGTTCTGTACTTCGCAGAACGGCCAGAAATAACTCCTACGATGAGGAATCAAAGAAGGCCAAACAAAAGACCAAAATCAAGCAAAGGAACAAAAGATGAAACTTAAAAACGCAAAATAGCTACTATTGCTCTCGGCCTGGCTGCGAGCACTCTCACTGCGTGTGGAGCGCGGACAGACCGTCGCGAGAAACAACTTCGGACAATCGAGGGCGTGGCAGGTAATCCAGAATGGGGGTCAACTGTGAAATGATCCCAACCAGACGCGACCGCCTTTCCAGCCCTAATGACGTTCTACCGCGACGGCACCACTCGACCGCCTACGCTAACCCTCCCGGGGCATGGGCCTGCTCGACACCCCGAGGCTGGTCTCTGGCAGCGCGAGCCGGGTCGTCAGAATTCACTCCTTGCACGATATGATCTTACGTCTATGACGAAAACGGCGCCTTTGCCGGATCGGGGCATAGTCACCGCCAACGTCCATTCCCACCAGCGGCAACAGCGCCGAGTATAGCGCCACGATCCAGCTCTTCGGATGCCGACTGGGACCTGCCTTCTCCGGCTGGCGGCAGGGCTGACCGACCGCGGTTTGAATAAGACGAGACCGGCTTGAAGCGGAAAGACAACCTACAAAGCTGATCAGAAAGATACGGGATTTGGCGCGTGCGTCGCCATCCAGCAGCCAAACCTGTTTACTCACGAACAAAAAGACGTAGTTGCTGGCCGTCGGTCGATAGCCGCGGCTGCCGGCGTCAGCGACTCCGGCCAGAGGTCGGCGCTTTGCAGGATAATTCGCGCCGGCGCGTTTCATTTCATCCGAGGCGCGATCGATGTCGCCTCGGCTCGGAGTTCAATTCCGCGGCGGCCGTCGACGAATGACGTGGGTGTTCAACCCGAGTTATGCGCATCTGATGCGCTGTATTTTACGCAGTTGTCCAGACGACCGCTTCGATTGTGAGGTTCTCGTCGTTGAACGACAATCAAACGCGGATAAGCCCACGCTTTACGAACCAATCGCTTGCTGACTGAGCCACTTTCTCCAGCGCGCCTGACTCTTCAAAGAGGTGCAGCGCACCGGGAACGCCTCGAGCTTCACTCGCAGCGCATTCTTATCGCGCGCCTGCTCGTTTAGCTCGATGACAATGTCGTCGTTGCCACCGACGATGAGCAAAGTCGGTGCCTGCACTTTCGGCAAAGCTTCACCCGCCAGATCTGGACGCCCGCCGCGCGATACCACCGCGCCTACATCCTGCGGAAGCATCCGACCGCCGCCACCAGCGCCGCCGCGCCGCCTGTGCTGGAGCCGAAATAGCCGATGCGCAAATCGCACGTTTGGCTCTTGCTGCTTCGCCCACTTTGTCGCGTGAACGAGGCGTTCGGCCAGCAAGTGGATGTTGAACCGATAGCTCGCCGAGTCTGCATGTCGATCGCTTCCTCCTCTGGCGTGAGCAAATCAAAGAGCAACGTCGCGAGTCCGGCATCGTTCAGCGTGCGCGCGACGAATTGATTCCGCGGACTGTGACGGCTGCTGCCGCTGCCGTGCGCAAAGAGCACTAGCGCAGTCGCGCTCTTTGGGAATACGTAGATCGCCGGGCAGAACCGCGCGCCCGGCGCTGAATTTGCACTTCGCTCATAACCCTAGTTTACTCTTACCGCCTGATGCGGGTCCTGTTTGCGCTGCGCGGCCAAGCAGCTCGCGCACGTCTTCATCGGTTGTCTGCGAGAAATCTTCGTAATACTGGCCGACAGCCTGAAAGAATTCAGGCGTGCTCAGGCAGATCGTTTCGTCGGCTTGTTCTTCGATCTCGTGGCAGGTATCCGGTGGACCAACCGGCACTGCCACGACAATTTTCGCGACGCCCCGCTGTCGCAGTGCCTTTACCGCGGCGCGCATTGTCGCGCCAGTGGCCAATCCATCATCCACCAAAATGACAATCCGATCGCGCAGTTCCGGCGCGGGACGTCCCTCGCGATAGATTTGTTCGCGCCGCTCCAGTTCTGCTGTCTCTCGCGCGGTAACGGCCTCGATTGCCTGGTCTGCGTGCGGTATCGCACGCATGACATCTTCATTCAAAACACGCACCCCGCCCGAAGCGATTGCGCCGGCAGCCAGTTCCTCGAAACCGGGGACACCGAGTTTGCGCACGATAAAAACGTCGAGTGGCGCGCGCAGGCGTTCTGCAACTTCGTTGGCAACGGGCACACCGCCGCGGGGCAAGCCGAGCACGATCACGTCATCGCGATCCGCATATTTCTCGAGCTTCTCCGCGAGTAGCCGTCCCGCTTCGATTCGGTTTGGAAAAGCTCTTTCCATGCGGACCTCAGTGGCTCGCCTGCTTTATGCTTGCTTCGTAGGCGACGTCGCGCGTTTCCTCGTGAGGATTTCGCTTCTCAGCGTCGCAGCATGGCGTGAATCGCTGTTACCACACGAAGTCTTGACGGCTAGGTCGCCGCTCATCGACCAGAACTCGATCACGCAGTTTTCAGCCTGGCAGGATTCCGATTAGGCCAGGGTGGGGGCGGACGGAAGGTCGTATCGTTTGGTCTTCAACTCCTCCTGAATCTCCTGGATTGCCCGATCGAGCTGCTGGTCTTCGCCTTTGAATTCTTTCCCGGGATCGTTATCGACGACGATGTCGGGATCGACGCCGTGACCTTCAACGATCCATTGTTTGCCGTCTTTTGAGTACGGAGCGAATTCCGGTTTGAAGAACTGGCCGCCATCGGCAAGCGGCAGCGACTCGCGAATACCAATTACGCCGCCCCACGTGCGTTTCCCGATCAGCTTGCCGAGCCCGAGCGTCTTAAACCGATACGGAAAAATATCGCCATCGGATGCGGAGAATTCGTTGGTCAACGTGACCATCGGGCCGACAAACGTTTGCGGCGGGTCAGTCTGGGGCATGCCGTTCCGCGCCATCCCGACCATCACCAGCGCGCGCCGCAACCGCTCGATCACCAACGGCGAGACGAATCCGCCGCCGTTGCCGCGAACATCAACAATGAGCGCGTGTTTGCGGATTTGCGGGAAGTAAAGCTTGGTGAACTGGTTCAAGCCGGGCTGGCCCATGTCGGGGATGTGCAGGTAACCGACTTCGCCGCCGGTTTTCTTGTTTACGTAATCGATGTTCTTTTGCACCCAATCGAGGTAGTAAAGCGGCGCTTCATCGTCAGTGGGCACAACAGTCACGTCGCGCGCGCCGGCATCAGTCGGCTTGGAATTCACGCGCAGGATCACTTGTTTGTCTGCGGTGCCAATGAGGTGCGTCGTAAAGATTGGGCAACGCTGGAGACTGGGGTGTTGTTGATCGCCAGAATGTAATCGCCGGGTTTCACGTCCACGCCGACATCTGTGAGCGGCGAGCGGGTTTCCTTGTCCCAATTTTCGCCCGGCAAAATGCGTTCGATGCGATAAGCGCGCGTGGCCGGGTCGCGAGAAAATTCCGCGCCGAGCAGGCCAAGCTTGATGCGTGGAGTGTCGGGGCGCTCACCGCCGCCGACGTAGGTATGGCCGTTATTCAACTCGCCAATGAGCTCGCCTAACAAGTAGGTGAGATCATTGCGATGATTCACGAACGGGAGCAACGCAGCGTATTTGTCTCGCATCGCCTTCCAATCGACGCCGTTCATCGTGGGTGAAAAGAAGAAATCGCGCATTTGCCGCCAGCATTCGAAGTAGATTTGGTTCCACTCGGCGTGTCGATCCAACTGCGTGTCGAGCCCCGCGATCTTGTGCTCGTGATCCTTGGTCTCGAGCTTGTCCTTCGGCACATCGATGATGGCGTAATCTTTTTTGACCTTCACCAGCATCTTTTGCCGTCGAACGTGATTTGGTAATTGTTCGCGTCGCCCAGGACGGTCTCCTTGCGATCGTCCACGTTGTAAACGCAAAGGTGCGATTTCCTGTCTCTTTCGGGGAATCCTTCTGTCGTCATCTTCGCCGACGTCATCAGCCGCTGTGCGGCGCAGATAAAAGATCCGCCCGTCATCCAGCATTCGGATGTTGCGATAATTTCCCGGTGTAATTTCCAAGCCAAGGATCCGGTTCTGGATTCCATCGGTATCCACTTTCACAACGACTGGCTTCTTTGGTTTTTCTTCTGGCTTCTTCCCAGTGGCTTTTTCTTCCGGCTTTTTCGCTTCGGCTTCCTTCGCTTTTTCCTTTTGTCGTTTTTCTTCCGCCTTGCCGACTTCATCGCTCTTCGGGGCGAGTGGGTTTGCGGTTTCCTTTGGCAAGTGTGACGAGATAAACCCGCTGCATGTCGCGATACACATTCGCAAATTCTTCGTCGCCAAACGTCGGCTTGAAATCGCGGGCTGAGCTGAGCAGCACATATTTTCCATCGTCGCTGAAGACTGCCTCGCCAGAGCCATACCAACTATCAGTGACAGCGGTCTGTTGTTTGTTGGCGAGCGAGTAAAGATAGACACGAGGCATGTCGTTCTCTTCCGGGCGCGCCCAGACGATCCACTGACTATCCGGCGACCAGTTGTAACCTTGGATCTCGCCGTATTTGTCTTGATCGACCAGGGTCACCGCCTTGGTTGCAACATCGACATAACGCAATCGTTGCAGCCGATCGCTCCAGAGCAGCTTCTTGCTGTCCGGCGACCATTTCGGTGCATAGTAATAGGTGTCGGCGCCGCTTGTGATTTGTTGCGGCTCGCCTTTGCCATCTCTGTGAGCGGACGTAAAGTTCGTTCTCGCCCGTCACGTCCGAGTTATAGGCGATCCATTTTCCGTCCGGCGACCAAACCGCGTCGCGCTCATGCGCGCCTGAAGTCTTGGTCAGGTTACGCGGCGTTCCGTTCTTTGCCGGCACGGAAAAAGATCGCCGCGCGCTACTGTGATGGAACGCTCGCCATCCGGCGCGAGGTTCACCGATTCGATATGTTTGGCTGCATCGACCAGCGCGCCGCGGCCAATGGCAAAATCTTCCTTGATCTCGATAGGCACCGGCGTTGCCTGACCGCTGGCCAGATCGTAGCGCCAGATGTATCCCGCTTGCTCGAACACGATCGAGTCTTTGCCGATCGACGGAAACTTGATGTCGTAGTCTGTAAAGTGGGTGAGTTGCTTGGTTTCCTTCGTCGCGAGGTCGATAACGAACAAATTCATGCGGTTGTCGCGGTCGGAGATGAAATAGATCTTGTTGTCCGGTCCCCACATCGGGCAGATGTCCTGCGCGGGGTTGTTCGTCAGATTTTCGGTGGCGCCGGTTTTGAAATCGTAAATCCAAATATCGTCCGCCATGCCGCCGCGATAATGTTTCCAGGTGCGGAACTCCCGGAACACCTGGTTATAAGCCATCTTGGAATCATCCGGCGAAAACGAAACGAAACCGCCGCGCGGCACCGGCAATTGCTGGGGCAATTCCGCGTCCAGCCCGACCGCAAACAGTGAGCCGATGAAATCGTTGAACGACTTCATGCGCGAACGGAAGACGACCAGCGGCTTCGTGTTTTCCCACGCCATCACGAGGTTGTTGGGCCCCATGCGATCGGAAATGTCGTCCCGGCCGAGCGTGGCCGAAGTCGTCAGGCGCTTCGGCGTGCCGCCCTCGGCTGGCATCGACGTAAACTTCCGTGTTTCCATCGTATTGTGAAGTGAAGGCGATCTGCTTCCCATCCGGCGAGAAACGCGGGAACGAGCTGTAGCCTGGACCGCTGGTCAGGCGTCGCGCAATGCCGCCCTCTTTGCCGACTGTATAGATCTCACCCGCGTAACAGAAGACGATCTGTGCTCCGTTCGTCGCTGGAAAAGCGCGATGCGATACCGGGTCGTTCGTGCGGGCAATTTCTGCGCCGAGACGGTTGTGATCGAAATCAGACCGATCGCGGTTAAACACAAAAAACAAAAGCCGAGAGAATATGTTCATAGAAAAGACATGAAGTGAGGAAACTGCCGTCGAACAAACGGGATGCAACTCCGATTTCATTCAATAGTCGGCATTCAGACGATTATATAATGGAGACGCCGCTGATTGCCGATCTTGTCTAAATAAAAATAGGCCCTTGGCCCGATGTCTTCTTCAAAGATTGGCGGCTGGCGGTTCGGTAATACGATCGAGCGGTGCGCAGGCGGAGTATCTGCTCGTGCCGAATGCTCAAAGCCAATCTGCGAAATTCCGGATGGGCTGAGCGACCGAACAAGTGGGTGTTTCTCGCGGGTGACCCCGTCAACCGGTTTTCAGCGGAGCGGAATCGGGTAATGTTCGGATTGGAGATAGCGTAGTGATCTTCGCTCAAGGCCCCAATCCTGGCGCTTTGCTCGACCGCGGGTGCGAAACTAATGGGCACGCTTCATTCAGTATCGGTGTTGATGGCGACCCAGTCCGGGTGAAAATGGCGCATTTTTGCGCATGGGCGCGAATGTAGTGCTCGATCCAAAGCAGTGCGGCCTTGTCGCCAGAAGTAAGACAGCTTAACCGGAGGTGGAGCCGATGATGTCGCACATCGAAGCGGCACCGGTTTTACGGGAACGTTGCCGAAAACTGTCTGCGTTGCTTGCGTCCCGGTGGTGCCCAGCGGCTTAGGCGTTTATTCGGGAAAACCTTCAAGGTTCCATGCGACGCCTTCTGCAGCCGGTATCGGCGATTGCAAAGAAAATCGTGACGACTCTAACGGAAGGGGTGGATTCGAACCCACGGTGGGTTTCCCCACGCTCGATTTCGAGTCGAGTGCCTTAAACCGGACTCAGCCACCCTTCCAGTCGCTCGATATTGTCAATCTTATTTCAGGATGCGCAATTTTCAGACGGGCCATGAGTTTACAAAGGCAAAGCATGACGCGAGCGTTTCAGTCGCGCGATAGACGTTACACTCTACTGATGGCGGAATCGAGACGCGGATCATTTATGAATTCAAACGCCCGATTGGCGACTCCGAGGCGCTACCAGTTGCTCGCAGACGAAGCGGGCCGCGATATTCTGCGGCGCATTTACCAGAGTTATGCTCAAGTAGCAGTTCGATATGGTTTGCCGATCCAGCTTGGGACGCCCACCTGCGCGCCAGCCGTAGATGGACAAAGGATGTTGGGAGCGTGAACGCCGCTGCGGTGGAATTGCTGCGCGCCGTTAGGCAGCAGTTCGCCGATGTTACAGATCATCCTCGCAGGAGTAATCGGACCGGCGTCAGATGGCTACGCGACTGACGAAGCGCTCAGCGCCGACGCTGCCTTTGCTTATCATCGCGACCAAGCCGATGTCCTTGCGGGACTTGGTGTCGATCTTCTACGCGCCAACCTTTCCGGCGTTCTCGAACCGTCTGGTGTTGCAGCGCGCCATGGCGGAAACCGGTCGCCCATATGCATTGGCGCTGATGCTGCACCCGAACGGCACAATGCTCGACGGGACACCACCCGCAGACGCGATTGCCCGGATCGATGCCGAGATCTCGCCACCTCCGCGTCACTATTATGATCGGTTGCCTTTATCCCACACACGCACAAACAGCGCTGCAGGGCTTTGCGCGCTGCCCAGTCCGGTCTCGTTAAGCGCGTTCGCGGATTAAAAGCGAACGCTTCGCCCTCGCGCCCGAGGATCTCGACAAACTGAACCATCTGGCTGCGACCGATGTCCAGATTTGGGCTCGAGACGAATTCGACATGCGCGCGGGAGTTCAATCTCGCTATTCTGGCGGCTGTTGTGGAACCGATGAGCGCTACATCGAGGCTCTGGCGAAGGCGGCGGTCGATCGACGGCGAATCGGCCTGCCTAGACGGACTGAAAAATGTTACAATTTTAGGCTTGCCATGGCTTCGATCCGGAGGCTGCATATTGTATGTCCGCAAGGACAGCTACGCTATTACTTGTTGTTCGACTGGAATTCACAGGTTGTTGGCGCCGCTGTTCACAAGTATTCGCACATTATTCAAAACTTCAACCCCTCCTCACCGCCATGATTCAACTAAAACCCGGAATTCCGCCTGCCTCACTTAATGCGACCGCGTGAATCGGCTGACGCGCCGAAAAACAAGACCGACAAAAAGAAAAATACCGGCCTGCATTTTGAGCGCGTTTTCAGCGATGCTGCCGTTGCGCCCTTTGATCAGATCGAATGGGAACGGCGCACCGCGGAAATCACTGATGACAGTGGCAAAGTCATTTTTAAGCAGGAGGACATCGAAGTCCCGAAAAGCTGGAGCGCGCTCGCGACCAAAATAGCGGTCTCGAAATATTTCTACGGCGACATCGCGAACGGCACCGATCCACACAAAGGCGGACGAGAAACTTCGGTGCGGCAACTGATTCATCGCGTCACGCGCACGATCGCCGATTGGGGAATAGCGGACGGTTACTTCGCGGATGCGGAAGCTGCGGAAGTTTTCTACGACGAACTGACCTGGCTCTGCTTGAACCAGCATGGCGCGTTCAACTCGCCGGTCTGGTTCAACGTCGGCTTGTATCATCAATACGGCGTGGGCAAGGGCGCTGGCGCGGGCAATTATTTTTACAATCGCGAGACCGGCAAAGCGGAGCGAGCGCGCGTCGCAATACGAATATCCGCAGGGAAGCGCCTGCTTCATCCAGAGCGTGGACGACACGATGGAAGACATCATGCGGCTGGCCATGAGCGAGGCGATGCTCTTCAAGTATGGCAGCGGCACCGGCACCGGATCTTTCTTCGCTAAGATCGACAAGAGAAAAATTGAGCGGCGGCGGCAAACCCAGCGGGCCGCTTTCGTTCCTGAAAGTTTACGACCAGGTTGCGAACGTGGTGAAGAGCGGCGGCAAAACGCGGCGCGCCGCGAAGATGAACACGCTCAAGGATTGGCATCCGGACATCGAAGAGTTCATCGACGCCAAGCAGAAGGAAGAGAAAAAGGCGTGGGCGCTGATCGAGCAAGGCTACGACGGCAGCTACAACGGCGACGCGTACGGCTCGGTCATGTATCAGAACGAAAACGTGAGCGTGCGGGTAAGCGACGAATTCATGGAAGCGGCGCTGGAAGGCCGCGAATGGTGGACGCGCCGGGTGACGGACGGCAAGCCGTGCGAACGCAAAGAGGCGCGCACGCTGCTGCGCAAGATCGCCGAAGGCACATACATCTGCGGCGATCCTGGAATGCAGTTCGATTCCACGATCCACAAATGGCACACCTGCAAAGGCACGGACCGGCAAAATTCCACGAACCCGTGCTCGGAATATCTCTTCCTCGATAACACGGCGTGCAATCTCGCCTCGCTTAATTTGATGAAGTTCAAGACCGCCGGACGGCGACTTTGATGTCGAGCGATTCAAAGCGGCGGTGCGCGTTTTCATCACTGCGCAGGAAATCATCGTCGATAACGCGAGTTATCCGATCAAAGAGATCGCCGAGAACTCGCACATTTTCCGCACGCTCGGACTCGGCTACGCGAACCTCGGCTCGCTCATCATGAGCTACGGTTACGGTTACGACAGCGTCGAAGGCCGGGCGCTCTGCGGCGCGATCACCGCGATCATGACCGGCGAAGCTTACGAACAAAGCGCGCGATTGGCGCGGGCGATCGGGCCGTTTCCCGGTTATCGCGATGCGCACGCGCCAGCGGCGTGCCGAAACCGGTCGCGAAAGACAACGTCGCATCGATGCTGGAAGTGATCGAGCTGCATCGGTGCGCGGTGCGCGAAATTTCAGATGCGAAAGAGTTCGCGCATTTGAAAGAAGAAGCCGCGAAAGTTTGGGACAGCGCAGCGGAACTGGAAAGCGCTACGGTTATCGCAACGCGCAAGTCACCGTGCTCGCGCCGACCGGCACGATCAGTTTCCTGATGGATTGCGACACGACAGGAATCGAACCGGACATCGCGCTGGTGAAATACAAACTGCTCGCGGGCGGCGGAATGCTGAAAATTGTCAACCAGACGGTCAAACCCGCGCTGGAGAAACTGGGTTACAATTCCGAGGAGATCGAACGCATCATCGCGCACATCGACGCGTTCGACACGATCGAGGACGTCACCGATACCGATGGATCGACAATCTCATCCGGCTGAAAGCCGAGCACTTGCCGATCTTCGATTGCGCGTTCAAGCCGTTCAAAGGCGAACGCAGTCTCAATTACATGGCGCACCTGCGAATGATGGCCGCGGCGCAGCCATTCCTGAGCGGCGCGATTTCGAAGACGGTCAACATGCCGGAAGCAGCCACCGTCGACGACATCATGAACACCTACGTCGAAGGATGGCGGCTCGGCTTGAAATCGATCGCGATTTATCGCGAGGGCTCGAAGCGATCCGCGCCTCTGAACACGCGCAAGACGAAAGACATGGGCACTGTACGCCGGACGCTGACGGCGCTGCGCTGATGTCCGGGGACGACGATCTACGAAAGCGCATTCTCGAACTGGAAGAAGAACTGGCGCACGCTGCGCAGCCGGCTCGATCAACCGGTGCGTCATCGCATGCCCGACACCCGCATGTCGCTCACCCACCGGTTCGAGATCGCCGGTCACGAAGGTTACATCACTGTCGGCCTCGTACGAAGACGGTCAGCCGGGCGAGCTTTTCATCACCATGTCGAAGGAAGGCAGCACCATCGGCGGGCTGATGGACACCGTCGGCACGCTCACGTCGATTGCGCTGCAATACGGCGTGCCGCTCGAGAGCCTGGTGAAAAAGTTCTGCCTACCAGCGGTTCGAGCCGAGCGGTTTCACAAAGAACCCCGATATCCGCCACGCCACCAGCATCACTGATTACGTATTTCGCTGGCTCGGCTGCCAGTTCATCAAAGGCTACAAGGAAGCAACTGCGCCGAACCGCAGGCCAGCCCGACTCTGCCGCTCGAAGGAAATTGTCGGAGATCGAGAAAAAGGCTGTGAACCGGCCAGTCTCGGATTTGGCGCGCACTGCCGAGAAAGAAGTGATCGACGTGATCACAAACCATCCGCCCGGCGATTCCGAGTCTGGCCGACAGAACGGGAACGGCAATGGTCACGCCGACCGGGTCATGGTCGCGCTTGGCAGCATGTTTATGGGAATCACCTGTTCGGTTTGCGGCAGCGACAAGGTGATCCGTGCCGGGTGCCTGCGGTGTTTGCACTGAATGCGGCACCAGTCAGGGCTGCAGCTGAGAGTCACGCGTCAATCCGTACCTCATAAGTCCAAATTTCAGATTGCGCCGCTACAATCGCGGCTGTCTCGGGGCAGGACCATCAGGACCGATCGATTTCGAACTCGATGTGCGCCGCGTGATTGGACACGCGCGCGCGCATGGCTACAATGCGTGGCCCGTTTTTCTACGCGACAAATTGAATGAATAAGCTCGACGCGCAGCGACAAAAAGAAATTCAACAAGCCGAGGAACTGCTTTTCGCAGGTCCGCAGGCGCTCGGTTTCGCCAAAGGTCTTTTCCAAGGCCATTTCGTTGCCGATTGGGTGATGCCGTATCCGCGCATCCCGGCGGCGCAACAGGTCGGAGTTGGACGAGACGCTGACCGAACTTCGCCAATTTCTGGACGAGCATCTCGATCCTGCGGAAGATCGATCGACAGGCGGATATTCCGCGCAAGCGTGATTGATGGACTCGGGCGCAGTCGGCGTGCTCGGCGCTGACTGCGCCGAAGGAATATGGCGGACGCGGATTCTCGCAGATGGCCAACTGCCAAAATCCTGGAAGAAATCGGCCGCCGCTGCGCATCGACTTCGGTTTTTGTGAATGCGCACCACTCTATCGGAATTCGCGCGTTGCTTGCTGTTTGGAACGCACGAGCAAAAGCAGACGATGGCTTCCAAAATTGTCGACCGGCGAACAACTCGGCGCATTTGCGCTGACCGAAAGGAAGCAGGATCGGATGCGGCGAACGTGCAAATGCAGGCGCGACCCAGCGAAGACGGCTCGCATTTCATTCTGAACGGCGAAAAGCGCTACATCACCAACGCTGCAATCGCGCGACGTGCTGACAGTGATGGCGCGCACGCCGGTGCCCGGGTCGGACAAGACCTGCGATCACGGCATTTCTGGTCACACCCGACATGCCCGGATTCGAAATGCTCGAAGCGCGAATGCCGAAGATGGGAATCCGGGGCACGGCGACCGGTCGATTCGCGCTGCGCGACGTCAAAGTTCCCAAGGAAAATATTCTCGGCCCGCTGGGCAAAGGTCTCAAGGTCGCGCTGACGGTGCTCGATTTCGGACGGACGACATTCGGCGCGTGCTGCACAGGCGCGGCCAAGACCTGTTTGGGTCTGGCGATCGAACACGCGAACACGCGCAAACAATTCAACAAAACGCTCGGTAATTTTCATCTGGTCAAAAGAAAATCGCGCGCATCGCGGCAGACGCTTACGCGATGGAAGCAATGACCACGATCACCGCGGCGCTAATCGATCGCGGGCTGGAAGATTACATGCTCGAGACAGCGATGCTAAAAGTGTTCACGACCGAGCGGCTTTGGGAAGTGCATCAACGACGTATTTCAGATTTATGGCGGCTCGGCTTACTTTGTCGATCTTCCGCTGGAGAGAATGATGCGCGATGCGCGCATCAACCAGATCGGCGAAGGCAGCGAACGAAGTGCTGACTTCGTTTATCGCGCTGGTGGGGATGCGCGGACCGGGCATGGAGTTCAAGGAAATCTACGACACGATGATGAAACCGACACGCGAGCGGGGCATGGCGAAAGCGTGGGCCGCTGGCAAGCAGCGACTCGGCGCCGACCGTGCGGGTTCCCGAGATGTGCCAGTGCAGAGCGACCGAGCTGCGATGCGTTTGCGCGATCAACTCGGCCGCTTGATCTGGCGTTTTAATTTCGCCGTGAACCGCGCACTGATCACTTACCGCGAGCCGATCCTTGATATGCAGCTTGTCCAGGAGCGGATCGCCAAACGCGGCGATGGATCTTTTTGCGTCAACCTGCGTGCTCAGCCGTCATGATGCAGAGCTTCAATTTGCGCAACGCAATGGAGATTCTTCACTCCTGACCAGTTCGCTGCCGATTTGTTCTTGCGTCAGTCATTCCGCCGGATTCGTCGTTTCCTCGCTGGACTGACGGATAACGACGATAAGTCCGTGCTTGCGACAGCGAAGTCCGGTTTTGGGTAAGCCAGAAAGCTAACTCCGAAGGCATTCGCGAGTAAAAATTTGCCGCGCGCATTTACGACTGAGCAAAGATCGCCAGACGAATAGGCTTAGGCGCGCAAAAATGATGCCAAATCCCATGTCCGCGCTGCCGCGGCGGCAGCGCGCCAATTACCGGCGAAACCGTCGGAGGTTTAGATTATTGCCCGTTACGGTGGCCTAAAATATCCAATGCGCCATGAGTGGTCGGAATTGCAGCTGAGCCGGTCGCAAGGTTGCGGAATGCGGGAGCCTCCGGTCACAGTGTAGCACATCTTCTTTGAGGTCTTGACGACCTGCTGTGGTTGTGGCCGGAGCACGACGTTCTTGCTCGGATCAGCAGCAAGCCGATGCGCAAAACGCGAGCGCAAGCAGCGACGCTTGCACATCGGACCGACCAGCCGCCCAGGCGACTTGGTCTGCCTACTGTTTTCACGACCTAAGTGTGATTCCGCTTCAAATCCTACGCAAGCCTATTTTTCCGTTATTTTAAGACAACAAACCGAGATTTTCGGCCACCATCGCCCCTTACGGTTAATCCGTCCAAAGGAAGTGCTCCAGGCGAAGATTGGTAAGACGCGCTTTTGCTTCTTCGCTTCGGCTCCCTCCCGCGGCAGCTAGTTTCTCATAGATGGCCGCCGCAGATTCCCACTTCGAATCTTCCTCCAACAGGCGCGCAGCGTTAAACCCAGCCTTGTAATACCAGAAGAGTTCGCGCCGCCGATCCGGACGCGCGTCTTCCTCCAATATTTTGTAAAACGTGGCAAGCGCATTGGCGCGCTCGCTTTTCTTTTCCAAACACAATCCCTTCTTAAACAGTGCCTGGTTGCGCCAGTGAATCGGCTCGTCCTTGTCGGAGGCGAGTTGATCATAGATTTCGATCGCACGCTGGTAATTGTTTGGATCGGTTGTGCCCATCTCAAAGAAAATGTCGCCTTTGCCGCAAAGCGCCTCGCGTTTTTCTGAAGGACCGGCATCGCTCTTTAGGACCTCATCGTATAAGGCGAGAGCGTCCTCGGCTTTGCCTAGCTTGCGCTCAATCACAGCTTGCTCATTGCGCGCCGCCCATCGCAGCGCGCCGTTCTGCCGCACGACCTGATCAAACAAAACAATTGCCCGGTCCAAGCGAATGTTCACCCCATGCTGGACATTGCGGACTCTGCCGCGAAGAAGAGGGCTTGTTCACCAAGCGAATTGCCGGGAGTCTGTTGCGCAATAAGTTCAAACTGCGTCTGCGCGTTCGCAAAGTCCTGGCGTCGGTAATAAAGCTCAGCCAACTTCATTCGAACTTCCGGAGCGAAAGGCGAGTTTCCATGTTGTTCGACGAAGCGCTTTGCAAGCTCAATAACTCTCGCTTCGTTGCCACCACTTGATTCCTCAACCCAGATGTCGAGATACTCCCCGCGTTCCGCGGCTGCCGCCGTTGGCGACTCGGCGGCGCGAGTCAGATACTTGCGCGCTTCATCGAGGCGCGGTGGCGAGGCATGAAAGGCCAGTTCCGCCAGGCTGACCAAAGCTTCCGAAACGCGAGGATTCTCGGGAAAATCATGAATGAACTGTTGCAGCGATCTCGTCGCTTTCTCGTCGCCTTTTGCCGCTTGCACCAGGCCTTCCTCTAATCGCAGATCGGCACGCGCCTCTTCGTCGCCACCCAATTTTTCCAGGTCACCGTAATCAGTCAGAAAACGTGTATGGTCACCGAGTTGGAGCCACCCGGTGGACGCGTTGAAAAAGCGCAACCTTTGCCCACGGCGAACCGGAACGCGCGATCTGTTCAAAATCCGCGGAAGCTCTGCCAAATCGCCTCGCTAGGTAATTGCGCCCGGGCGGATAAAAATCGATTTGGGTAAGCAAAGACGGCGTGGGATGAAACGAGCGCGCGTCGTTCCAAAATCGCAATCGCCTCATCGAAGTGTTTGTCCTCGACTTCGAATTTTGCAAACTCGAGCAGAGCGGGCGCGATCGCCTGAGATTTTACGCCGGTGTGGCGAAGATCGGTAAATAATTGTCGAGCCCGCTCCCTGCGCCCTGCGCGAATTTCGAACCGGGCGAGATACCATCGCGCAAATGTTCGTCGTGGCTGTTCGGGGCTGCGCACCCATCTCTCCAGCTCGTTGCGGGATGGTTTGTGTTCCTCTCGATACAATTCATCGAGTCTCGCGAAGAGAAGAGGTAGATCCGGATCTGCTGGATGACGATCAATAAACAGCTCAATAACGTCGTCTGCGATTTCCGGCGTTTTGAGTTGCACTGCGCTTCCGCAACACCAAAGACTGCCGCGATCAGCGTGGAGTGAGCAGCTCCTTCTGGTCTTTTCAAGAGACCTGAAAAATGCCGATCGCTCTTTCAGGTCGCCGCTGCATTAATTCCAGCCGTCCCCGCAACACCCGACGTTCTCTTCGTTCCGCGACCGGATGCGGGCTCCATCTCTTCAAGAAGACGACGCGCGCCGGCAGCGTCGCCCGTTTCACGTGTATAATTCGGCTGCTCGCAGCTGCGCTCGCGTTGCCCATTCCTTGTCGTGAATGAGAGGCGTAAATTTCTTCAGCGCTTCGTCACGCCTTCCCAATGCACGCAGCATTTCCGCCGCCCCAAATATCGCCGCGGTGCGAAATGGCGACGCCCTCGTCGCTGGCCAGTTGCTCGTAAAGCGGCAGGGCTTCACCCATCGATCCAGGCTGGCGAAGGCCTGCGCGCGCCAAAATTTTGCCCAGGATAGTTCGCGCACCCGAGCTATCTGCCAACAAAACCAGAGTATTCTCTGGCTGCTTTGCAGCTATTTGCGCTTCGGCAAGCTTCTCCACGACGCGCGTGCCACTCGGCTTCCGGCAGATTGTTATTTAACAACGCCTGCAACCGCACGAGTGCTACTTCCGGCACCCCTTCTGCAATCGGCGCGCTTGCTTCCGGAAATTTCGTTGGAAATGTCTGCGCGGGTCAATTGCGCGAGCAGAGCTCATCAGGCAGCATCAGTCCTATGCGTCTTTTGAGGCTCATGTGTTCTTCAATGACGGCCGCAGATATTGTCCGGTATAGCTGCCTGGCAAGCTCGGCAATCTTCTCTGGTGGGCCTTCTCCCACGATCTCGCCGCCACCCTCGCCGCCCTCCGGCCCCAGATCAATGATCCAGTCAGCGCACTTGATCATCTCCAAGTTATGTTCAATTACGATCACCGTGTTGCCTGCGTTGCGCAGCTTCATTAACACTTGCAGCAGTTTTTCGATATCGGCGAAATGCAGTCCGGTCGTCGGTTCATCAAGGATGTAAAGCGTGCGTCCAGTCGCCTTTTTGGCAAGCTCGGTTGCCAATTTTACGCGCTGGGCTTCTCCGCCGGAAAGAGTCGTTCCGGCCTGACCAAGTCGCAGATAGCCGAGACCCACATCCAGTAATGAGTCTAACTTTTCCGAAATGCTGGGCACATTCCGGAAAAAACGGGCCGCTTCGTCCACGGTCAGACCGAGGACATCGGCAATGTTTTTGCCCTTATAAGTGATCTCGAGGGTTTCACGGTTATAGCGTTTGCCGTGGCACACCTCGCATTCGACATAAACATCGGGCAAAAAGTGCATCTCGATCTTGATTAGCCCGTCCCCTTCGCAATTTTCGCAACGGCCTCCTTTAACGTTGAAGCTGAAACGTCCCGCGTCATAACCGCGCACCCGCGCCGCGGGCAATTGACTGAACAATTCGCGAATCGGAGTGAACGCGCCCGTGTAGGTCACTGGGTTCGACCGTGGCGTTCGTCCAATCGGGCTTTGATCGATCACAATTGCCTTGTCGATTTGTTCCACCCCGCGAATCGCCCGATGGGCGCCCGGTTTATCTTTGGCATTATGGAAACGTCGAAACAGCGCGCGTCGCAGAATGTCGTCCACCAAAGTGGACTTGCCGCTGCCGGAAACGCCGGTCACACAAGTGAAACAACCGAGCGGAAAAGAGACGGTGATGTCTTTCAAATTGTTTGTCCGTCGCCCCGACCAATGTTAGCCAGCCTTCGGATTTGTCGGTCGACCGCGGTTTGGCGCGCTGCTTGGGAATGGAAATTCGCGCGCGCCGGAAAGGTAATCGGCAGTCAAAGAATTCTTCGCGCGCAGGACATCTTCGAGTTTACCTTGCGCGACAATTTCGCCGCCACGCGGACCCGCACCGGGACCAAGATCGATGATATGATCAGCGGCCCGTATCGTTTCTTCATCGTGCTCGACCACGATGACGGAATTGCCGAGGTCACGAAGACGCCACAGCGTCCCCAGCAGCCGTGCATTGTCGCGCTGATGTAGTCCAATGCTTGGTTCATCGAGAATGTAAAGGACTCCCGCGAGCCCGGAGCCGATTTGGGTCGCCAATCGGATTCGCTGCGCTTCGCCTCCGGAAAGTGTCCCGCTCTGGCGATTGAGCGTGAGATAACCGAGGCCAACTTCGACTAGAAATTGCAGGCGGGACTGAATTTCGCGCACCACGTCGCGGACGATGGCCCGTTGCTGCGCAGTCAGCTCGAGCGCCGCAATAAAGCGCGCGGCTGCTTCGGTCGTCAGCTCGCTCAACTGATGAATGTTCAACTCGCGTGCCTGCCGATCCTTTATGGTAACCGCGAGGATTTCCGGTTTGAGCCTTGCTCCGTTGCATACTTTGCATGGTTCGTACGTCATGAACGATCGAATGCGATTGCGAGTGAATTCGCTTTGAGTCTGCTCGTATAGGCGCTGCATCTGGGGCACCAGTCCCTCGAAGGGTTTTGCAACTTTTCCCGCGCCTGCGGGACCATTGTCGCTGAAATTCATTTCGATCGGCGTTCCGTTGGTGCCGAAGTAAAGCGCTTGCTTGAATTGTTCCGGCAGTTCGCTGAACGGCAGGTCTTCATCGATGTGAAAGTGCTTCACGAGCGCCTTTTGCAGATGCCGATAGTATGCCTGCATTCGCTTCGTCCCACGCCGCCACGGCGTGATCGCGCCTTCAGCCAGAGTTTTCCCCGGATCGGAAATCATCAGCTCGGGATCGCAAACCAACTGGGTGCCAAGTCCATGGCAAGCCGGGCATGCTCCGAGGTGGCTGTTGAAGGAAAAATGTCTCGGCGTTAACTCGCCGATTCGAAAGCCAGTCGCGGCGTTTCCATAATCGGTGGAGTAATGCTGTTCCTCCCACTCGGCCGTTGGAGTGTTGGAGTGCTGGAGTGTTGGAGTAGTGATTTTCTCATTACTCCGCTTCTCCATCACTCCATCACCGGGTCGTTGTCGCAGGACGACGACCCGATTCCCGCCCCATTTCAACGCAGTTTCAATTGAATCAGTAAGACGGATACGAATGCCATCACGCACGACCAACCGGTCCACTACCGCCTCAATGGTGTGCCGTTTGTTCTTGTTGAGCCGGATCCGTTCAGAGCGATCCAACTCCACAATTTGGCCGTCAATCCGCGCACGCACGAATCCTTCGCGCCTGATCTTTTCTATTACGTCCCGAAACTCCCCTGGCTGATTCTCGATCAGCGGTGCCAGCAAAATGATTTTCGACTCCGGCTCATAAGCAAGGATTTGATCGACAATCTGCTGGGGCGTTTGCCGGCTCAACGCCTGGCCCGTCAGCGGATCATGCGGCTGGCCTACCGCCGAAAAAAGAACCGCAGATAATCGTAGATTTCGGTCGTGGTCGCGATGGTAGATCGCGGATTAGCTCCAGCGCTGCGTTGCTCGATGGCGATGGCTGGCGAAAGTCCCTGGATGAAATCCACGTTTGGCTTTTCCATTCGATCGAGAAATTGCCGTGCATAAGCTGGAGAGGCTTTCGACGTAGCGGCGTTGTCCTTCGGCATAAAGCGTGTCGAAGGCGAGTGAAGATTTCCCCGAACCACTCAAGCCGGTAATAACAACCAGCTTTTCCCGCGGAAGTTCCACGTGAAGGTTCTTGAGATTGTGCTGGCGAGCACCGCTAATTTTGATGACTTGTGCAGGCATTCTGACGGGAAATGTCGAACCTATTAGTTAAACACGGGCGCACGTTTTCTCCAGTAAAATTGCGTAATCAAAGTAAAATAGAACGCTTGCCGCCGCGGAATTCGGTGCGCGTCAAAAACAAAGGTCTCAATCGTCATCCCGTGTCACTACGAAAGGAACATGATCGAAAACGTTTCGTTTTTCAATGTTTCTGGACAGGCTCAGACGAAAAGCCCGGACCCAGCTACGCTACCGCCGTGCGGGGATTGGAACGTTACTGCACAGCGCGAAGCCTTCAGCTCAGGAAAGGGGCTACTTGGGGCTGAGCTTCAAAACCACCGCTTCCGCGGGTAGATTTTCGGCCACAACCCACGCATAGCCATCAACCTGCGGCAATCGCGCAGCTTTTTCTCCATCTCTTTCTGGGACACGAACAGCGCGTAGACAAGACGCGATTCATCTAAGCCACGTTTGACCAGCGCGAGGGCTTGCGCGCGATCGTATGTCACGACATGGCTGGACCTGACATACCTCTCCCCATCGAGAGGCGCCGCGACAAAGGAGTCCGGTAAAAGCGCATTTAAGAAAAGAGATTAATATCCGCTAGAATAATTCCAGGTTCGCGCCCGAACATCTCAAGAAAATGCCTTTGCGCCATCAACCACCGGGGAAGGGCGCAGTGGAGTGGGAAATGGAGAGCGTCCCACGCCTGCAACCGATTCCAGTCCGCCTGGCTGCCAGGCGCAACAGTTTTGGGAGTGTTGGAAAGTGAGCGCGAAGGGTAACCCAGAGAGGCCGCCGCAAACAGAACGAAGATTGTCAGAGAAGCGATGGCTCGTCTTGCCACAAAAAGATTTTCTGCTGCCCATGTCACAGGTAGAACGGCAACCGCGACCAAGAGGATTAGAAGCGGGAGGTGGCACCGCATATCTACCCACTCGGGAACCATAGTCGAGGTCAACGCAAAGAAACTCAAACCAGCTAGAAAAGCGCAGATCACGAACCGGTTGAGTCGGATGAAGAACATCCCCACGCAAACCAAAAGGACAAATGGGGCGACAATAGAGGTTCCTGTGCCAAAATAACGGGCCGCACGAAAGAGTTTTGGGTGGAGAGCTAATTCTCTCCATAAAAGCACAGCGTTCTTCGGGATGTGGCCTGCAGTAAAAATCGCGGACCTTGCCGGCCAATCTGCTCCAGCGAGCCAAAATCGTATCCTGTTTTGAAGGGCGAATGAAACTGAATGGTATTAAGCGCCAGCGGTCGGGCTGGCCGCCAGCGCGAAGACGGTCACAACTGCAAAGCAATGGAGAAACCAGCGCAGGCGTCTTCCCTCACTTGGGAATAAGAGCCATGGCCAACAACAGCGGTGCGAAGAAGAACGACTGCACACGAACGTTCAGTGAAAGGCCAAGAAAAATCGCCGATAGATAGATTTTCCAACGGCGTTCCTGCTTGAGGCCCAGGTAAGCAAACATAAACGCCAGCGCAATGAGGGTGGAAGCGCTGATTTCGCTCAACGATGAGCGGCAGAAAGTGAAGAAACCGGGCATGGTCGCCAGCAAAAGAGCTGCAAACCCGCCGGTCAGCGGCATCTTGAGATAGCTGTAAAAATGCAAACGTGGCCAAGAGCAAAAGCAGGCCGATCGTTTGGTTCGTCCTAAACGGCGCAAGGATGGAATCTGCATTCAGGAAGGACCTTGAGCCACGGGAAGCATCAATGCCGGATAGCCGGGCGGATAATTGGATGGCAGCTTTTTGTAACCGAAGTTCAAGTAGGGATATCCGTCCCTCATGATGGCTTTTGCCTGCGCGAAATAATATGACGGATCCGACCAACCGAGATCCAATAACCCGGTCTTGTAGTAATCAACGTTCAGTACGCTGAAATAATAGAACGCTATCGCCAACAGAAGGAGAACCGTCCCACTAAGAATCGTGAAGTGGTGAAGTTTCTCTTTGGAACGGACCGCATGGAGTCAAGGTGGGGACGCTAACCCGACGTAACGTTCCCACACAAGCTCCCGTGCAAAAAGCCACCAGAGGTGGCGCGGCAAACCTTTCCTCTGCCGAGCTCTTTGCCGCCACTGTGGATGACTCGCGCGCTACGGGTTACTTGGGGCTGAGCTTCAAAACCACCGCTTCCGCGGGTGAGATTTTCGGCCACAACCCACGAATAGCCATCAACCTGCGGCAATCGCACCGCTTTTTCCTCCATCTCTTTCTGGGACACGAACAGCGCATAAACCGGACGCGATTCACCCAGGGCGCGTTTTACCAGCGCAAGGGCTTGCGCGCGATCGTATGTCACGACACTGCTGACATCGACATACCTCTCCCCATCGAGAGGCGCCGCAACAAATGAGTCCGGCAAAAGCGCATTTAAGAAGAGGGATTGATATCCGCTAGAATAATTCCAGGTTGGCGCCCGAACATCTCAAGAAAATGCCTTTGCGCCGTCAACCACGGGGATTGGACGCGGTGGAGTGGGGAAATGGAGAGCGTCCCAAGCCTGCAACCGATTCCAGTCCGTCTGGCTGCCAGACGCCAACGGCTTGCGGCGCGTTGGAAGCGAAGCGCGACGGATAACCCAGCACAGGCCGCGGCAAACAGAACGAAGATTGCCAGAGAAGCGACGGCTCGTCTTGCCACTAAAAAGATTTTCTGCTGCCCATGTCACAGGTAGAACGGCAACCGCGACTAAGACAATTAGCAGTGGCAGGTAGTAGCGCACCATCTGCCCAAGGTAATCATACTCGTCATCGTAAAGAAGCTCAAACCAGCTAGAAAAGCGCAGATCACGAACCGGTTGAGTCGGATGAAGAACATACCCACGCAAACCAAAAGGACAAATGGGGCGACAATAGAGGTTCCTGTGCCAAAATAACGGACCGTAGACAAGAGTTTTGGGTGGAGAGTTGATTCTCTCCATAGCATGGCAGCATTGTTTGGGATGTGACGCGGGAGAAAGATACGGACCTTCACCGGCGAACTATCAGCGAACCAAAAATCGTATCCCTGTTTTGAAGGGCGAATGAAACTGAATCGTATTCAGCACCAGGGTCGGGCTGGCCGCCAGAGCGAAGACGGTCATAACTGCAAAGCAATGGAGAAACCAGCGCAGGCGTCTTCCCTGACTTGGGAAGAAGAGCCATGGCCAACAACAGCGGTGCGAAGAAGAGCGATTGCACGCGAACGTTCAGTGAAAGGCCAAGAAAAATCGCCGATAGATAGATTTTCCAGCGGCGTTCCTCCTTGAGGCCCAGGTAGGCAAACATGAACGCCAGCGCAATGAGGGCGGAAGCGCTGATTTCGCTCAACGATGAGCGGCAGAAAGTGAAGAAACCGGGCAGCGTCGCAAGCAAAAGAGCCGCAAACCCGCCGGTCAGCGGCATCTTGAGATAGCTGTAAAATCCAAACGTGGCCAAGAGCAAAAGCAGGCCGATCGTTTGGTTTGTCCTAAACGGCGCAAGGATGGAATCTGCTTCAGGAAGGACCTTCAGCCAGGGAAGCATCAGTGCCGGATAGCCCGAGGGGCCACATCGACGGCAGCTTTTTGTAACCGAAGTTCAGGTAGGGGATATCCGTCCTTCATCATGGCTTTTGCCTGCGCGAAATAACATGACGCATCCGACCAACCGAGATCCAACAACCCGGTTTTGTAGTAATCAACGTTGAGGACGGCGAAATAGTAGAAGGTCAACGCACAAAGGAGGAGAGCCGTCCCAACTGAGAATCGGGTAGTTACGAGTTCTACTCTGGAACGGACAGCATAGAGTCAGGGAGTGGTGATGCTAGCCCGATGTGGGGTTCCCAACAAGTTCGCGTGCCAAAGCCGGCTATCCGGAGGTCGCGTCAGCGAAACTTTGCTCTCGCCGAACGGTTCTGCCGGGATCTTGGGAATCGTGACGGGACATCACGCGCAAACATGCGTGCGAAGACTGTGAGCAATGCTGACCGGGATTGGGCATCTCTTACAGGCGAACGACCTTATCCGGAAGGAAGGAACATCGACTGGAACGGATCGTCTGAATCCAATTGCGCCCTTTTCAAATACAATTTGGAGCCCAGGCAGGTTTGAAGGAAACTGCACAAGACTTGGCGATGGATGGCACGAAAGCAGATTTACAGTTACAAGAAAGAGCCGGCATGCGTGTCTCTCTGAACCAATGGGCGCCGAGCACTGGAGATATGGGAATCGCCGCGCTTGGATCAAAGACGCAGGCGGACCCAGGATCATCTGGCCAAGATTGCGCCTCGGCGCGAGAGCTGGATCAAGCCATAACAGATACTACTACGAGTTGCTGGGTCGCCTTCTTCGATTCCTGGTGGAGCCGCAGAAAAAAGTGCTTTCGGTTCGTTGTGGCACTGGCAACCTTTTAGCCGCCGTCAAACCAAGTGACGGCAAAGGCATCGATATTCTGCGCCGAGATAGTGGAAATCGCGCAGCAACGAAATCCGTCCTTTAAGTTTCGCAGTCGCTTTCCCGGACAAGGACGAGTTCCTGCGCTACATTCGGGCCAGAGCGAGAAATTCGACTACATCTTATTTAATGATATCGGCGATACAGTAGATGTCATTCAGGCGTTCAGAATCTTAAGGCCGCTTTGTCAGCGGCATACTCGGGTATTGGTAACAACGTACAATCATCTTTGGGAACCGCTGGTCACCTCTTGCGGAATGGATCGGGATGAAGGTGCCACGCACCGAGCAGAACTGGCTTTCCACCGCCGATATTCGAAATTTGTTGAAGCTAGCCGGCTTTGAAGCTCTTGAGACGCATCGAATCGTTCTCTTGCCGAAGTATTTGCCGCTGCTGTCTGGTTTCTTTGAATCGCTTTTGCGCGCGTCTGCCGTTTCTGAAGCAAGCTCTGCATGACGCAGGTGGTCGTTGCGCGAATGGTTCCGCCGCCCGTTGCGCTGGAAGACCTTGCCGTATCGGTCGTCATTCCATGCAAAAACGAGAAAGGAAACGTTGAGGACGCCGTTCGCCGCATTCCGCCTCTGGCGGGCCGGACGGAGATCATTTTCTGTGACGATCAATCGACCGATGGAACCGCCGAGGAGGTGCGGCGGAGTGCAGTTGTGCTATCCGGAAAAGGATATTCGTCTTGAGCATGGGCCGGGCGTTTGTAAGTCACGAAACGTCTGGACAGGCTTCGATGCAGCCAAAGGCGATATATTGCTGATTCTCGATGCCGATCTGACGACAATTCCAGAGGAGCTGCCTTACTTCATCGAGGTTATCGTTTCGGGACAGGCGGAGTTTGTCAATGGATCGCGGCTGGTCTATCCGGTTCCAAAGGGAGCAATGAACGGAGCGAACATGCTGGGCAACAAGTTTTTCAGCGTCGCTTTCACCTATCTCCTCGGCCAAAGGGTAAAGGATACTTTGTGCGGCACAAAGGTCCTCTGGAGAAGCGATTGGGAGCGGAATCAAGCCAATGCTGGGAAGTTGGGGAACCGAAGATCGTTGGGGAGACTATGAACTCTTATTTGGCGCCGCGAAATTGAATCTTAAGATTCTGGACTTACCTGTCCATTATCAGGAACGCATTTACGGTTCGACAAAGATGACCAAAGTCTTTCGGAACGGACTTGTCATGTTAAGAATGTGCTGGCACGGATTCTTGAAACTAAAACTCGGCTACTAATTCGGTGCTGACGTCTTGGGCTTTCAGATTGCTCGCGAACACTATGCTGGATTCGTTTGGAAATCGTAGTCATGTAAACGTTTTCTAGTGCAAGAGCGCATTGCTAAAGAAATTCAACACGGCCGTTTCCTGGCCGAGCATGGGGCAGGGGAGATTTGGAACTGGGAAAGTCCAGCCGGCAAATTGCGCTGGGCGCGGCGGGTGAAGATGCTCAGCAGTCATCTCGAAGCCCGGAATGACGGTGCTCGAGCTGGGATGCGGCACTGGCTACTTCACTCGGGAACTGGCGCGCTCGGGAGCGGACATTGTCGCGATTGACGTCTCACCCGAGCTTCTGGAAATCGCGAGGGCCAATTGTTCCTGCGCCAAACGTTCGTTATCGAAATCCAGAACGCCTACGCGTTGAGCTATCCTGAGGCCGTGTTCGATTCCGTCGTGGGCAGCTCGGTGTTGCATCATCTCGAGATCGAAGAGGCGCTGCGCGAAATCTACCGGGTGTTAAAGCCGGCGGCACAATCTACTTTACAGAGCCAAACATGCTGAACCCTCAGATCGCGATACAAAAGAATATCCCCTGGATTAAGCGAAAGCTTGGCGACTCACCGGATGAGACGGCGTTCTTCCGGTGGCCGCTCCGGCGGCTGCTCGAACAAACAGGCTATCGTGATGTTCGAATCGATCCGTTCTGATTTTCTGCATCCGAAAACGCCGGTTGCTCTGATCGACCGCGTGAACGCGTTCGGCCGGTTTCTCGAGAACGTGCCTGTCATCTCGGAATTTGCGGGCTCGCTTTATATCCGTGCGATCAAATGAGCAATGCGTCGACGGTCTTGCAGAGCCAGGAGGCGGAAGACCGAGCCGCAACATTGCGTAACCGCGCGCGGCTCGATGCGCAACAAAGAATCTTCTTTTTGGTATCGCGAGCTTTACCGTGATCAGTTCAAGGACTTTCCCAATCCGGCAGCGCTCTCAATACTCGAGGTAGGAAGCGGCACGTCGCCTCTGAAACAATTTCTTCCAAACGTTATAACAAGCGACGTGCTTGATCTCGATTATCTCGATCTTGTGTTTGACTGCCACGAGATCGACAAGTTGGATGCAATCAAAGACAACAGCATCGATGTCATTACGCTCACGAACGTGTTGCATCATCTGAAAAGCCCTATTGCGTTTCTTAACCGTGCGGCCAGCAAGTTGAAATCAGGCGGCAAAGTGATCGCGACTGAGCCTTTTTTTCACGCGTTATCAACTCCCATCTTCAAGTATCTGCACCACGAACCGGTCGATTTCCGCATTTCGGAGCCGGAGCTAGGCAAGGTGCAGGGCCACTGGCATCGGCAAACATCGCGTTACCGTGGCTAATTTTCTTCCGGCGGCGCGAATGGCTGCAACGATTGAGCGATAACTTCGATATTGCGACTCTTTCGCACCCGGCCTTTCAGCGCCCTATCGCTACATGATTACTGGCGGAATCTCGCATAGGCTGCCGGTTCCACGCTTTGCTTTATCGCATGTTATTCCCAGTGGATCTCGCTCTCAGCCGCCGTTTTCCGCGGCTTCTGTGCATGTTCTTTACTGTAACTCTGACGCGACGCTGATGTCGGGAGCTTCAGTTCCTTCGCGGCTTTGGGAATAAGGTTTACCAACACGCCTTTCCCATCTATCGGCCTCGTTTATGCCGCTTATAAGGCCTACGCCGATCGCGCAGGAGCGGCAGCTGCTGAGAAGAATTTTGTCTCAAGGCGCTGTCGTCGTAGATGCCGGCGCTAACATCGGAATCTACTCGCAGTTTCTCGCCCGCTGTGTTGGGTCCGACTGGCGCTGTCTCATTCCTTCGAACCTTCGCCGGAAAATTTCAAGCGACTGTAGTCTGCTGCCGCACGTCATCTTGCAAACGTGCACGGCTTATCTCAGGCTGCGGTTGGAGAACGCAGCGGCGAGTGCAAGCTTTACATTTCAGACAAAGCTAAACGTCGATCATCGAGGCGTACCAGACCGATGGCAGATTCACGCCGCGCGGTTCCACTCGAAATGGTCGCGCTCGACGATTACTTCGAGCCCGGCCAACGCGTTGATCTGATCAAGATGGATATTCAAGGATACGAGCTTCATGCGTTACGCGGCGCACAGCGCGTGCTGCAGGAAAATCCGGACATCAACCTTTTGCTCGAGTTTTGGCCTGCTGGATTGGCGCAGGCGGGCGTTAGATGGGGAAGAACTTGTCGAGACTGCTTCAGCGGCTTGAATATGAATCTCGACTCTGGTGAGAACCAGTGGTTTGGTTCCTTCCAGTGCAGCGTGATGTTCAGAAGCGATATCTCCTGGTATGTGAACGTTTTCAGCCCCATCATAGCCGCGGTCAGACGCAGAATTGGCAGATAATGTAGCCCATTTCGCAGCTGGGACCAGGATTTCTAGGCAAAATCGTGCTTGGCGATTATCGTCGAGTAAATGCGCACAATCATCGTCACTGGATCCGCGGGATTGATTGGTTCGGAAACCGTAAAGCGATTCGCGAAAGAGGGGGCGCATGTTGTTGGGATCGACAACGACATGCGCGCACAATTCTTCGGCGCGGAAGCATCGACGAAAGACAGCGTGATAATCTAATCGCGAATGTCCGCGAGCTATGACCATTATGATCTCGACATTTCGGGATGCCTTCCGCAGTCGCCAGGCTGTTCAAAACGTTATTCCGGAAAAATCGATGCGATTGTGCACACGGCCTCACGAACCGTCGCCATGATTGGGCGGCCCGCGATCCGCAGACCGATTTCACGGTTAACGCAAATGGCACACCTGAATCTGCTCGAAGCGGCGAGACGATTTTCTCCCGAAGCGCCGTTTATTTTTACGTCGACAAACAAAGTTTACGGCGACACGCCGAACTCAGTTGCCACTTGCAAGAATTGCCGACGCGGTGGGAAATCGAGCCAGGGCATGAGTATGAGCCGGGAATCTCAGAAACCATGAGCATCGATTACAGCGAAGCATTCGCTCTTCGGCGCATCAAAGCCGCGGCCGATATTTTGGTGCAGGAATATGGACGTTATTTTGCGAATGCCGACCGTTTCTTTTCGTGGTGGGTGCCTTACCGGACCAGCCATGCCAGCGCCGGAGCTGCACGGTTTTTCTTTCTTATCTGATGATTATGCACGGTGAAGCTGGCAGGCCTTACCGCGTGTTAGGATACAGGGCAAACAGGTTCAGTGATAGCATCCACAGCTTCGATTTGGTCGAAGCATTCGTCGGAAGTCATTCGCGCGCCGCACGCAGCGGAAGTGCTGCATCATCGGTGGCAGCCGGCATCGGTAACTGTTCGATGCTCCGAAGCGATCGCCCTTATGTGAAGGAAATAAGTGGACGCAAATTAACCTGGAGCTGCGAGGAGACGAACCGGATCGGCGACCACATCTGGTGGATCAGCGACGTTAAGAAGATTCCAGAAACACTATCCCGCCTGGAAATTTCGCTGCGGACTTGCCAGAAATCCTGGAAGAAATCCATCGACGCAATCAGTGCCCGCCAGGTATCGGTAGGCCACGGGTGCCGAGGAAGCCAGTCAGCTGCGCAAACTCATGCGCGCGTCAAGTAAGCAGGCAGGTGAACGGTTACGGCCTTATATGTAGAACAGTTCTTTTGGGAATCGTTCGAGCCAGCGCCATCCTGCGGAAGCATTTCCTTCGGAACGTCGTAAACCAAAAACCGAGTAGGCAATGTGATCCACAGGAGTGAAATGCTCTCTCAACCATCTGGCTACCTCGGAGCTTCGGTTAACTCAACCAAGGCGTTGACAGGTACAGCAGATTCCGACCTGCCTGTGGTTTACGAGGATCTACGATAACGTCAGGATGACGGCGGACATACTCCGTTAGGTGCCATTCGTTTCCGCGCCAATCAGGTTCGAGTCTGCAAGGTGCCGGTAAGCCAATTTCCTGTCCGGAACAAATTCGTTAAAATACGAGATAAAAAATGCGGATAATATGAAAGAGCCGGATGCAGCAGTCAAGACATACTGAGAATTACCGCGGTATATCGTCGGAGCGCGGATTCAGGGGCAGCTAAAAATCTTCCGCAAAGATCGTAGCGGGCTGAATACGAACGATACGTGACGAATGCCGATCTGCGCGTTAAAGAAGAAGGTTGAGTAGACCCAGTAAACAGGAATCGGAATTAACAGGAAAATCTCTCTCCCGGCGAAGTACTTCGCGCCGCTGGCTGCGCCACGTCGTGAAGTATCCGAACAATGCCACCAAAAATATAATTTGCTTCACAATCGGCACCTTGAAGAAGGCCGCGTAAAAGTAATACCCTGGGAACCCACGAAGCGTCCCGTCATGACGTGATTCACTCGGACACGTTGCCCTGCCATGTAAATGTTTGCCCCAAGCTCTGCTCCCATCTCTCCTCGAACTTGATTAGATCAAGCCTTGGACGTAAGGCACCGGCAGCGGAAGCGGCAGATTGCCGACGATCGGCGTCGCCTGGAGTTTTTGAAAAACGGATCTTACCAAGGTATATCCTCGATAAGGCGTTCAGATTCCGTCGAGAAGCCGAATCCCCAAGATTGATTGCCACGATCGCACTGCGGCGAAAAATACTATGACACGTGAACCAGCGGCGCGGCATTCCAGTCTCGAGGCTATGCGATCGGGGCAGGCTTTGCCCCGCCTCGGTTGCCGTCTGTAAAGCGACGTCAATAGCAATCACCAAAAAGATCGGATACAGATAAACGCACGAGTATTTGGCCAATTGACTTAAACCGAGTGTTACCGCGCTGAAGAGGGCTCGTCGCTTGCCGCTAACTTTAGAAAATGCCAAAAGTGGTAGAGCGCCATGCGTCGTCATCAAGGCGGCCGGCAAGTCAGCCGTTACCAACTGACCGTACGCCGGCAGGTTGGGATCGAACGCCAGGAAGACTCGGCGAGAGAAAGGCCCGTGCACGACCGTAGAGCTCGTAGCTCCCGCTGCCCCACGTACAACGCGAGCAATGGCGACAAGAACAATGAGTCATGCGTGCCGTCCGCGCTTTATCTGACAAGTCTCCGATGTGTCCAGTCGGCCAATGCCTGCCGGGCGGCCAGCGAGCGTGAGATTTCCGCTCATCATGGCGTAAGCAGACTCGAGAAGCTGGCATCGTGCTGCTACTCAAGGACGCACGGTCTCGTCGCCCGGAGTGCCATGCAACACGCGATCGCCGTATTGGTAGTGAGTTGCGGCTCATCGGTAGTAAGCCCGCCCCGTGACGCAGAGCTCGCCGTCTGTCTGGCCCCAGCAGTAACACGGCTAACAACGTGGCCGCACGGCGTTCAGCCTCGCATCGGGCTCATGACCCACTGCCACACTCTGACCACTGATTGATGGACTGCGTAACACGATGCTGCGGCCCATGCAAATCCTCGACGATCTACGTCGCGCTGGGACGACCAGCATTCTCAAAGTTTGGGGCCGGCGCGTTGCGAGTTCGACCTGGAAAGCTGGGCGAACGGAATGGCGTCTGCGTCGAATTCGCTGACTGAGAGCTGATCTATATGATCGACGTCTCGCCTTGCTGCTGGAGGCGTGAGTTCGTGGCGCTTTCCACACCCCCAGGTACGTACAGGGGATGGTCGTTTCCAGACCAGAGAAGCGATGAAGAAAGCATTCCACTTATTTTTGAAGAAAGAGATTATTCCTTCAACGAAGGAGAATACGAGCTGCCAGGCCGACGGACACGCAGACCCAGGGAACGGATGTGTGGCAATAACATGGGAGGGTTTTGCGCCCCCGTTGGAGCCAGGGGACCTGAAGGCGCTTTGATTTTCTCGCTGCGTAAAGGCTGCCAGAGCGAACGCCACTAAAAGCGTTGCGATGATTCGGAAAACCGGAAGACACTTTAGCGGAGCAGCGTGCCCGAGAGTTGCACCTGTTGCTGAAGCGAGACACGGTTGCCTGCGAATACCGCAAACTTCCGAAATTAGGTGATCAAATCAAACACAATCTTTGCAAAGATCATTGCCCATCCAAACAGTAGAAGATAAGAGGCGCATCACCGCGCATGGGGACGATAAACCGCGCAGGGAAGGGGCACGATCACTTATCAGAAGGCCATGAGCTGAAGGGCGTTCGGTCCCGGCGTACGCAGAGGCGTAAATGAAAACGACACGCCCACAAGAGTAGCAGACGTTATTGGACGTGACTGTATGCCCGGCGAACAACAATTCCCCAACAAACCTGGCGTTGGAAGCTGTGAAATTATGCCATGAATATTTGGGTCGATAAGGATCTAAACTTGCCAGCGAGCCGCTGCCACGTGCGGTTTTCCCGTGAATGAAAAACGGTGAGTAATCCGGCAATCAAAGACGGTGCGGCGATCGGTACCGGATCCAGCGCAGGAGAAAGCTTTCGAGGTCTGCCCAGCGAGACTTTGAGAAACTCATAGATCAAAACGATCACCGGAAGCGTAACTGCCATCTCTTTGCAGTTCAGCGCCGCAAACATATAGAGCTAGAAATCCCAACAATTTGCAGCCGGTCGAAGAGACACGTCTTTCTCGCGGATATGGATGTAGTAGGCCAATGCCGCGAAGTAAAAGAATCCACCTAACACGTCATAAATGAACGCACCGACGAACACGAAGCGCCGGCTGGCCGCGGGTGGTAACAAAGAGCAAGGACAGCGAGAAAGGCGATCGAGCGCGAAGAGGCGAGCCGCCGACTCAAGTAATAAACCAGGGGGAATGGACGCAGCGAGAATGCTGATCTGGACAATCCGGTAAGGCAAGGGATCAGGCCAAAGAAATGATAAAGCGGCAGATAGTAAAGAGCGCCTCCCGGGCGATAAAGATAGAGAGGCAGATCGTAAAGGGCGTCTCCCGGAACAAAGAAATAGCTTCAAAATACAATGTTTGCCGGGAGCGACTTCAGCGCTCCGGCACACCAGCGAGATGCCCATGTTCATCATTTCGTCTTCTCGGAAACCCCGCGTAGCGCTGGAAGAGCAAAGTAGAGGGAAGTAGGCGGTGAGAACGGCCACGCAAATCGCGTCGAGTATGGTGTGTCTGTGGGCGCCCGTTCTTTCTCTCTGTCCCCCGAGGGTGGAAGAAGCGATCATACGATCCTGGCGAACCGCAACCGCATTAACCGCTGGCTTGCTGCACAATGGGGATCAACCTGCGCCAAAGGGCGCGCCCGAAGCGCAGAATGAAAGTTGGCTTTTCGTTTTCAGCTCTTTGGCGCTGAGTCATCTGAAAGCATCAATCATTTACGCTTCATGTTATTACTATTGTGTGTGTCGCTGGGCAGCCATTGATGACTAAATTGCGAGAATAGCTTCATTAGGCGGCACTGGCATGCCGCCAGCTCGCCCAGATGCTTTACAATAGCCAGGTCGAGAAGAGTACCGTCGGGGCTTTGCATCATTTCGCGGCCTGAAGGCTATCGCGTTTGGAGCGCGGCCCGCGCGTGGTTTTTCGCTCTCCAGTGAGATAATCGAGAAGGAACAGGGCTGGGTACCAACCACGCGCGGCGCCATCT
>ERZ1370068.11003-contig-9654_pt1 | contig 33057 bp, 35 predicted proteins | sample MGYA00561227_ERZ1370068 | MGnify/ENA primary metagenome ERZ1370068 (study PRJEB38410, sample SAMEA6850437) | metagenome | study: Metagenomic assessment of the ecological functions of the soil: analysis of the soil microbiota associated with the...
CTTCAGTTACGTATTGCTTCTTCTTCGCCCTCGTGTTCTGGGCCGCGACCATCTGCTGGATCTACAAGGACGCGAAGCGCCGGATCGAGATCCGTGGCTCGTGGGCGTCTCCTGCCTGCTCCGGCGTCGTCGTGCCGTTCTTCGGCCCGTTCATCTACATGCTCTTCCGGCCGCCCGAGTACCTCGACGACGTGCGCGAGCGCGAGCTCGAGATCTAGGCGATGGAGGACCGCCTCGTCGAAGCGCGACCTCCACTGCCCGGTCTGCCGTGCCGAGGTCGACTCGACCTTCCTCGTCTGCCCGATCTGCACGACGAAGCTCAAGCAGGCGTGCGTGAACTGCAAGCAGCCGCTCGAGGCGCTCTGGCAGGTCTGCCCGTACTGCGAGACGCCGGTCGAGCCGACGGCCGATCGCGCTGCCGCACGTTCGAGACGCCGTCGACGCCGCCGCGCCGAATCGGAGTAGCTATCGTGCCGCTGCCGATGGCGACGGAGCGCACGCTGATCCTGATCAAGCCGGACGCCGTCGAGCGCAAGCTCGCCGGCGAGATCCTCGGGCGCATCGAGGCGCGCGGCTTCGAGCGTCGCGCGCGGCAAGCTGCTCACGGTCGAGCCGCGAGCTCGGCCGAGCAGCACTACGCCGAGCACGCGGAGAAGCCGTTCTTCGGCGAGCTCGTCGAGTTCATCACCTCGGCGTCCGACGTGGGCGCTCGTCGTCGAGGGCGAGGGCGCGATCGCGACGATGCGCAAGACGATCGGGCGCGACGAACCCGGCGAACGCGGAGCCCGGCACGATCCGCGGCGACCTCGCGATGTCGATGCCGGACAACCTCGTCCACGGCTCCGACTCGCCGGAGTCCGCCGAGCGCGAGATCGCGCTCTGGTTCTCTGCCGATGAGCTCGCCTGAGCCAGAGCCGAGTCCGTCGCAGTCAACCGCGAGGTCTGGACGCGGCCCAACGCGCGAGTGCGGGGATGCGCCAACGCGCTGTCGCGCGTGGCAGGAGGAGGAGATCGGCTGGGGGACGTGGCGCGTTCCGAGACGCAGGTGCAGGTGCTCGGCCGAGCTCGACGGCCTCGACGTCGTCGAGCTCGGCTGCGGCGTCGCGTACTTCTCCGCGTGGCTCGCCCGCCGCGGCGCGCGACCAGCGGGGTCGATCCGACGCCCGCGCAGCTGCAGCATCGGCGCGCCGGTGCCAGGACGAGACCGGGATTCGTTTCCCGCTCGTCGAGGCGTTACGGCGAGCGGGTGCCGCTGCCGGACGCGTCGTTCGATCTCGTGCTCTCCGAGTACGGCGCGTCGATCTGGGCCGACCCTATCTGTGGATCCCCGAGGCGGCGCGCCTCCTGCGACCGAACGGCCGGCTGGTGTTCCTGTGCAACAGCACGCTCGTCGCTCCTCTGCATGCCCGATACCGGGCAGATCAAGGACCAGCTGCTTCGTCCGCAGTTCTTCGGGGATGCATTAACGCCCGACTGGCGCAGCGACAACGACGGCATCGCGGTTCGGCCTGTCGCAATGCTGGCGACTGGATCCGCGGCTGCGCGAGCACGGCTTCGAAATCCTGAAGCTCGTCGAGATCCAGGCTCCTGCGGGCGCGGCGACGCGCATGAGATCTACGACCACGTTCCCGTGGGAGTGGGGAGGCGGTGGCCGGAGCTGAAGACGTCTGGTCGGCGCAGCTGCGATGAGCGACGACACCATCGCTATCAACGTCGGCCAGTGGACGCAGACCAACGCCGAGTTCACCGACGCGGCAGCGGAGGAGAGCTGGGCGAACGACGATGGTCTGGGCGTAGTGGCACACGCCGCTGGAGGTGCTCGGCGACGTCGACGGGCTCGACGTCGTGGAGCTCGGGTGCGGTACAGCGTTCTTCTCGGCTCGCCTTGCGCGGCGGGGCGCCCGTCCCGTCGGCGTCGATCCGACTCCGGCGCAACTCGAGACGGCGCGGTGGATGCAGGCGGAGACCGACCTCGAGTTCCGCTCGTCGAGGCACCCCGGCGAGGCGGTGCCGCTCGCCGATTCGAGCTTCGATCTCGGCGTCTGCGGAGTACGGCGCCTCGCCTGGGCCGACCCCTACAAATGGATTCGGAGGCCGCGCGCCCTGCTCCGCCCGGGCGTGCGCGTCGTCTTTCTGACGAACTCGACGCTTGCGCACCTGTGCCTGCCAGGAGGAGGACGTCCCGGCTGAGAAGCGTGCTTCAGCGCGAACTCTTCGGGATGTGGCGCACGAAGTGGCCCAACTATCCGGCATCGAGTACCACCTCTCGCACGGCGAGTGGGTCCGGGTCCTGCGCGAGAGCGGGTTTGCGATCGACGCGTTGCACGAGCTGCGGCCGGGAGACGACGCCGTCGACCACACGTACTACTACGCTCATCCGGTCGAGTGGGCCCGCCGCTTGGCCCGCAGAGGAGATCTGGGAGGCGCACCTCCGATGACGGAGCTCGAGATTCGATCGCCGCGAACATCGCAGAGTGGACGCAGACGAACGCCGAGCACAACTCGACCCGAACGCCTCGGCGCGCGTGGAGCACGAGGGGATTCTCTGGGGCGTGTTCTCGATCCCGGAGGAGCAGGTCGGTGCGCTGCCCGACGTGAGCGGCCTCGACGTGGTCGAGCTCGGTTGCGGCACGGCGTACTTCGGCTCCTGGCTCGCCCGGCGCGGAGCGCGCGCGTGACCGGCGTCGACCCGACGCCCGCGCAGCTCGCCACCGCGCGCCGCATGATGCAGGAGACCGGACGCGGAGTTCACGCTCGTGGAGGCGCCGGGCGAAGCGGTGCCGCTGCCGGATGCAGCGTTCGATCTCGCTGTCTCCGAGTATGGGGCGTCGCTCTGGGCCGACCCAAAGCAGGAGTAGGATCCTCGAGGCCGCGCGGCTGCTTCGTCCCGGCGGACGGCCTCGTCTTCTTGACGAACGCGACGCTCGTCTATCTCTGCGCACCGGACAACGCAGACGAGATGGTCGGTCGGAAGCTCCTGCGCGACCAGTTCGGCATGTACCGCATCCAGTGGGGGAGGGCGCGCACGGGCATCGAATACCACCCTCGCACGGCGACTGGGATCAAGGTGCTCCGCGAAAACGGCTTCGAGATCGAGGCGCTGCACCGAGCTGCGCCCGCACCCCGAGGCGGTCGACCCAGGCAAACTACTACGACTTCGTCACGGTCGAGTGGGCGCAGCAGTGGCCCGCAGAGGAGATCTGGTAGCGCGCAAGGTGTGAGCATCCCCGCCGTCGCCGCCGTTGTTGTCTCGCGTCCACGCTCGCCGCAGCGGCGCGCGATCCTGACCCAGCTCGGCATCCTGTTCGACGAGGTCGCGCTGCGCTACGAAAGAGCACGATCCGCCGGATGCCGACGCGCCGCACGTCGTACGCGACCACGCGCTCGGCAAGGCGCGCCGGTGGCCGGTGAGGCGGGCGATCGTCCTGCGCTCGGAGTCGACACGACGGTGTTCCTCGACGGCCGCATCTACGCCGAAGCCGAAGGACGCCGGGCGATGCAGAGCGCATGCTCGAGGAGCCGAGCCGGCCGCACGCACGCCGTCGTGTCGGGGATCGCGCCTCGTCACCCCGCGTGGGAGCATGTCGACGACGCGACGACCCTCGTCACGTTCCGGCAAGCTGACGCCGCGCGACCTCGCGTGTACATCGGCTTCGGCGAGTGGGAGGGACGCGCCGCAGCGGCTACGCGATCCAGGGCCACGGCGCCGCCCTGGTTGAACGAATCGAGGGCGACTACTCGAACGTCGTCGGGCTACCGACGGCCCTTCGGTCCGCCTGCTCGCCGAGAAGTTCCCGGGCCTCTACGGCTTCGGCTGATGGGAGAGCCGAACCCGGGCGAAGGCGTGAGCTCCTTCGCCCGGATTCAGTCGCGGTGCGGAGATTCGAACTCCGACCTCTCCGACCTGAACGGAGCGCGCTACCAGGCTGCGCTACACCCCGTGAGCGGCTCCAGGGTACCGGAGGCCGGATGGAGCGGTGGAGGGGATATCGGTGACCGACGCGATCTGAGTGCGCGCATCGCGGCGTGCGCGCGAAGAGTGGGGGCTGTTGGACGTCCGGGAGCAGTACCCACCGGGTGCCGCCGCTTCGTCGCACCGGCCGTCCTCGCGGACGGAACGCGCGGCCGTCCTCAAGCTCGGTACGCCGCACCGTGAGGCGGAGCAGGAGGCCGACGCCCTCGAGCGCTGGAACGGCGAAGGCGCGGTGCGTCTCGCTCGCGCGAACGACGAGCGATGGGCGCTGGTGCTCGAGCGCGCAGAGCCGGGAGCGTTCCCTCCGAGTCGCCGGACGCGCTCGACGTGCTGATCGGCCTGCTCCCGCGGCTCTGGATGAGCGCCGACGGCTTCCACACCCTGAGGACGAGGCTGAGCCACTGGGTCGACGACAGGCGCGGCGCGCGCGACCCGCGACTGCGCGACGCCGCACTTCACGCATCCGCGAGCTCGCGCACACGCAGGGGAGAGCAGGTCCTCGTAAACCAGGATCTCCATGGCGACAACGTCCTCGCAGCGCAGCGAGAGCCCTGGCTCTTGATCGACCCGAAGCCGCTGGCTAACGAGCGGCGAGTTCGGGCTCGCACCGATCATCCGCTCCGGACGAGCTCGGCCATATGCAAGCGCGACGTCCTGTACCGCCTCGACCGCCTCACCGGCGACCTCGGCCTCGACGCGTGACCGGGCGATCGGCTGACCGTGGCACAGACGGTTGCGTGGTCCGGGCTGCGACGACTACATCGAGGCGCACGTCGAGGTCGTCAACTGGCTGCTGAGTGAAGCGTGACCCTGCGCGCGGTTCTCTTCGACGTCGACTTCACGCTCGCGAAGCCGGGCCCGGAGCTGATGCCGGAGGGCTACGTGCGCCTGCGGCGAGCGGCACGGGCTCGCGCTCGAGGCGGCGCTGCGAGGCGGCGCGCGACGCTGCAGCTGCTCGACCTGAAGCGGCATCCCGGAGCTCGACCACGACGAAGAGATCTGGGTCGCGTTCACCGAGCGGATCGTGCTCGGCATGGGCGGCTCTGAGCCGGTCTCGCACGACATCGCCGTCGAGCTCACCGGCCGCTGGACGCGGTCACGAGAACTTCGAGCTGTACGAAGACGTGATGCCGGTGCTCGACGAGCTGCGGCGCGTGGGCCTGAAGATCGGCCTCGTCTCGAACTCCGCGCGTGACGTCCGCGAGTTCGCCGAACATCACGCACCTCGACATCGACGCCGGCATCAGCTCGTTCCACCACGGGAAGTCGAAGCCGCATGCCTCGATCTTCCGTGCGGTGCTCGACCTGCTCGAGGTCGTGCCCGGCGAGGCCGCGATGGTCGGCAGACACCGTCGTGGAGGACATCGAGGGCGCCCTCGCGATCGGCATGCGCGCCGGTCCTCGTCGACAGGCTCGGGCTCTTTCCCGACTACGACCCGCGGATCGACGATCTGCTCGCCCTGCCGGCCGCCCTCGGCCTCCCCAGGGTCAGGCCCGCTACACTCTGATTCGTGGATGCGTGGCCTCGTCTGGGCGATTGCGGCGGTTTCTCCTCGCGGTCGGCGAGATCCTCACCCCGGGTCTGTTCTTCCTCGGGCCGGTCGCGCTCGCAGCCGGTGCCGCCGCGATCGCGGCCGTCGTCGGCGCGGCTGTCTGGCGTGCAACTCTCGTCGTCTTCGTCGTCGCCTCGGTCGCCTCGGTGACGGCCTGCTGCGCCCGATCGCCCGCGCCCACCTGCGCATGCCGGCCGCGATTCGCACCGGCACCGCGCGCGCTCGAGGGCGCGCGCGCCCTCGTGCTTCAGCGCGTCGACCAAAACGGCGGCCGCGTGCGCATCGGCGGCGAGGACTGGTCGGCGCGTGCGTACATGCCCGACCAGGTACTGAGCCCGGAACGCAGGTCGAGGTCGTGAAGATCGAGGGCGCGACCGGCGCTCGTCTACGAATAAAGGAGCATCAAGTGGTCGAACTCATCGTCGCGTTCGTCATCGCGATCGTCGTGGTCGTGGCGTCTCGCGCGAACGATCAGGATCGTGCCGCAGGCGCGCGCCGGAGTCGTCGAGCGTCTCGGCCGCTACAGCCGCACGCTCAGCCCTGGACTCGCGATCGTCGTTCCGTTCATCGATCGGATCCGACAGCAGGTCGACCTGCGCGAGCAGGTCGTGTCCGTTCGCAGCCGCAGCCGGTGATCACCGAGGACAACCTCGTGGTGAGCATCGACACCGTCATCTACTTCCAGGTCACCGACCCGAAGGCGGCGACGTACGAGATCGCGAACTTCATCCAGGGATCGAGCAGCTGACCGTGACGACGCTGCGCAACGTGATCGGCGGCATGGCGCTCGAGGAGACGCTGACGTCGCGCGACGAGATCAACCAGCAACTCCGCGGCGTCCTCGACGAGGCGACCGGCAAGTGGGGCATCCGCGTCAACCGCGTCGAGCTGAAGGCGATCGATCCGCCGGCCGTCGATGCAGGACGTCGATGGAGAAGCAGATGCGCGCCGACCGCGAGAAGCGCGCCGCGATCCTGCACGGCGGAGGGCATGAAGCAGGCGGCAGATCCTCACAGCCGAGGGCGAGAAGCAGGCGGCGATCCTGAAGCGCGGAGGGCCAGCGCGAGGCGACGATCCTCGCGGCCGAGGGGCGAGGCGCAGGCGATCGACGACCGTCTTCAAGGCGATCCACGCAGGCAACCCCGATCCGCAGCTCCTGGCCTACCAGTACCTGCAGGCCCTGCCGCAGATCGCGCAGGGCGAATCGAACAAGGTGTGGATCGTCCCTGCCGAGTTCCAGCGCGCGCTCGGGCGGATCGGCAGCTCCGGCCTGGAAGGGACGAGGAGGAGAGCTAGCAGCGTTCGCGCAGGCAGGAGCGCAGCGGCGTGACGCGAGGCGTTCCGTCGTCCCACGTGATCTGACGACGGAGCGACGAGGCATTGTCGTCGCTACCAGTGTCTCCCGTAGATAGAAGTCCGGGTTCGCTCGGTGCACGAGCCAGTAGCGGCCGGCCTTCACCTTCGTGATGTCGATGCTCTGCCCGTGGAAGAAGGCGGGATAGCGGTCCGTGTAGCCGACCGACGATCCCTCTTCGACGTAGCGGGCCTTCGCTCGAACTGCTCGCAGTTGCTGAGGAAGCGAGGCGGGCCGTGCGGTATGCCGATCGCGATCCCGTAGTGGTCGGCGATGCAGAACCCGCTCTTGTGATCGCGCACCATCAGCTTGTAGTCGCCGACACTCCGTAGCTCGTAGTGGTCGAAGCCGAGCATGTGCCAGTGGTAGTGCGGCGGAGCGACGACGTAGTGCAACTGGCCTGCTTGCGGGTCGACGCGCGTCCCTCCGGGAGCCGAGCTGGACGAGTTGGCGGACGTCCATCATGTGCGCATTCGAGCGCGGGTGCCCTTGATCCAGAGGATGCCGGGGCCCGCGGTTGTCGACCATGGACGTGAATCCGAGCTGCCAGTGGCTGCGTGACGCCGACACGACGAGGCCGCTCGGCGCGCGCTGCACGAGGTTCGGGAATCTTCGGCGTCCCGACCGGAACCCGCCGCCAGTCGAGCGGGACGCCTTCGCCGAGCGCGACGGAGATCGGTTCCGGTCGGCGGCGACCGAGGCGAGGCTCCCGGTCTCGTCGGCGAAGCGCGATTGCGCGTTCCGGCCGGCTGACCAGATGGGCCGCGTTCCGATCGGCAGCGTGAGTTGTGTCGTGCCGTCGTCGACGACGAGGAGCCGTGCCGTCCTGGAGGTCGGCGGCGTAGGCGAGCTTCGTCGAGTCGGGTGACCACGCCGAGGTCGTGCACGTCCACGAACGGCGTCGCCGGCTGGCGTCGGAACTGTCGAGTTGAACGGGGCGGCGCCGATGCCGTTCGCCTGCGCGGCGTAGACGACCGGCGTCCCCGTGCGGGTCGAGACGAAGGCGAGCCGTCCTGACGCCGACGCCGCGGCGCGCCGTACTCCTCGCCGTTGCTCCCGGCGATCCGCTTTCGACGGCCCCTGTCGGCAGCTTGAAGACGCGGATCGTCCTTCGCCCCTCCACCCGTGCCGTGTAGACGAGAGTGTTGCCGTCCGGGAGCCAGCTCGGCCCCCATTCCTCGACGTTCGGCGTCGCCGCGATAGCGGCGCTGCCCGCTGCCGTCCGAGTTCGCGAGCCAGAGGTCGCCGCGGCGGGCGAACGCGATGAACGTCCCGTCGGGCGAGTAGGCGGCGTCGAGGGCGTCTGTCACCAGCTGGCTTGCGCACGCCGTCCCGGTTGACGCTGACGATCGCGCCGCTGCTTGCGACGAGCATGCGCGTGTCGTGCGGCCTCAGGCTTGATCGCGACCGCCGCCGCATAGGCGGCGATCAACGCTGCAGCTCCCGCCGCCACTCCGCAGTGTGTTCACCGAGCTCCGGCGCGCGTCCAGGGGCAGGCACGCCGAACTCTGCGGCCCCCTCGGCCTGCGTCGCGACCGGCCCCACGCATACGTCGTCTTCCGACAACAATCGAAGCCAGTATTCCAGCGGCTCTCCGCGCAAAAACGTCCGGCGAGCTCACGCTCGAGCTCCGCCTGGCCCTCCGGCGTACTGCCGTTCGGCGAGCTCGGGACGGCCGACGAGCTCGCAGAGCCGCGCGAAGAACTTCGGCTCGAGCGCGGCGACCGTGAGCCGTCGGCCGTCCTCGGCACTCGTAGATCGAGTAGCACGCGAACCCGCCCGTGAGCACCGAGCGACCCCGGCGCGAGCGTGCTGCGAGCCGTGCGTCATCGAGACGACGATGCGCGCGCCTGCCGCCGCCGCGCTCGCGGCGCAGCAGCGCAGCAGCACCTCGGTGACGGCGCCGAGAGCGCCTGCGGCGAGATCGGCCGATCTGCACCGGCGGCAGCGCGGGCGCCGTCGTGCGAGCGACGCCCGCCCAGCCGAGGTAGTTGAGGTCGTGCCCGGCGCGCTGCTCGTGCGGTCCGCCGACGCCGAAGCCGGTGATCGAGCAGTAGACGCAGTCCGCGTCAGCACGTCGTCAGGGCCGACGCCGAGACGGGCGGCGACGCCTGGGCGGAAGCACTCGAGGACGACGTCGCGCTCGGGCGAGCAGCGCCCGCGCGACAGCCGGCGTCCGCCGGCTTCAGGTCGCAGACGACCGATTCCTTGCCGGCGTTGCAGCGCGTCGTGCCAGGCGGGTGCGGTCGGCGCATCGGGTCGCCGCCCGGCGCCTCGACGCGAACGACCCGCGCGCCGAGGCGCAGCAGCTCGCGCGAGGCGAACGCGCCCGGGCAGGTACCGGGTCGAAATCGACGACGAGCGTCGCCCGAGCGCTTGCATCGGAGGCGAACCTACCACGTACCCTGCGACGGCCTTGCGGCGAGCGCGCCACCGGTTGCCGAAGAGAAGCGGCGTTTGATCCTCGACGCCGCCGTCCGCGTGTTCGCGCGCAAGCGGCTTCCACGACCTCGCGGGTCGGCGACATCGCCGAGGAGGCAGGCGTCGCGCACGGCCTGCTCTACCACTACTTCGCGTCGAAGGACGAGGTGCTCGAGACGATCTTCCGCGAGAACTGGGGACGTGCTCGTCGACCGGATCGAGGCAGTCGTGCGCACGGACGAGTCCGCCGCGCGAGCAGCTGCGGCACGTCGCAGCGATCCTGCTGCGCACGTGGCGGCGCGAAGCCCGACGTCGTCCGCGTGCTCGTCCGCGAGATCGGCGCGCAGCGCCGAGCTGCAGGAGCGGATCGCCGACCTGCGGCAAGCCGCATCCAGGCGATCCGCCGCATCATCGAGCAGCGGCCAGGAGACGGGCGAGTTCCGCGCCGACCTCGACCCGCGGCTCGCCGCCACCGATCTTCTACGGCGGCGATCGACGAGATGCTCACCGGCTGGGTGCTCGGTCAGCTGCCCGGACGGCGACGAGTGAGACGCCGCGCGCCGAGCACACCGTCATCGACGTCGTGTGCGCCGGGTTCGCCGCTTCACTCGCGTCCGCCGAATAGCACGGCGAACCGCTCGACGCCGAGGTTCCCGCCGCCGAGGCACGACGCCGACGCGGTTACCGCGTATGCGTCCGGCGAGCAGCGCCGCGACCCCGACCGGCGCCGCTCGGCTCGACGACGAGCTTGAGCCGGTCGAACAGGAACGCGCATCGCGGCGAGGATCTCGTCGTCGGTGACGGTGACGACCTCGTCCACGAGCTCCCGGTTCACGGCGAACGTCAGCTCACCCGGCTCGGTCGCCTGGAGCCCGTCGGCGATCGTGCGCGCGCACGTCGATCCGAACGCGCTCGCCCTTGGCCATCGACTGCACCGTGTCGTCGCTCGTCGCAGGCTCGACTCCGACGACGCGGATCTCCGGGGCGAAGCGCCTTCGCCGCCGTCGAGCAGCCGGCGATCAGGCCTCCGCCGCCCACCGGTGTGACGAGCAGGTCGAGGTCCGGCACGTCCTCGAGCAGCTCGAGTGCAGCCGTTCCCTGTCCTGCCATCACGAGCGGATCGTCGTACGGCTTCAACGAGCGCGAGCGAGCGTCATCGATGCCAGCCGCGCCCGATCTCTTCGCGGTTCTCTGTCCAGCGGTCGTAGATGAGGATCTCCCGCGCCGTAGCCCGTCGTGGCCGGAGCTTCGCTGGCGGCGCGTCCGCCTAGGCATCACGATCGTCGCGGTCGTGCCGACCAGCCGTGCCGCGATCGCGACCGCCTGCGCGTGGTTGCCGGACGAGAACGCGACCACGCCGCGGGCGAGCTCGTCTGGGGATAGCGACGCCAGCTTGTTGTACGCGCCTCGGAACTTGAAGGCGCCGCCGCGCTGGAGGGACTCCGCCTTCAGGTGACACGCGGGCGCCCACGAACTCGTCGAGCGTTCGCGACGTGAAGACGGGCGTCCGGTGAGCAACGCCCTCGAGCCTGCGCGCGGCCGCCTCGACGTCGGCGAGGCCGATCACCGGCATGGGTTCGCGCGCGGCTGCAGCAGTCCGAACCCCCAGAGCTTCGCTACCGACGACGTAGTACACGGTGCGGGCGCGGGCATCGTCGCTGACCCGCGCGTCGTAGCCCGAGCACGACGATCGGGATCGTCGCTCCAGTGAGCCCGTGATCTGCGCCTCGATCGCGCCGAGCTTGAGACCGTGCAGCGCCGTCCAGCCTGCCGGCCTGCCAGAGGGTGTAGACAGCAGAGACGCGACCGCCGGTGAGCTCGACGGCGAGGCCCGCGGCGGTCGAACTGTGCGGTAGGTGAAGTACCACGTCGTCGTCGCGCAGCCGCGGCACACGCCGAACTTCGAGCCGAGGGCGGCGCGGACCTGCGTCGCGGGCTCGCCCAGGCGGACGCCGCCGAGCGAGCGGCCGGGAACGAGCATGCCCTGCCGCGGGAGCGCGGCGGCCGCGGAGCCCGAGAGGACGAGCGCTGCGGCGCAGGCGATGATGAGCCTCATGGGGTTAGGACAAGGAGCGCCGTCCACTCGTCCCGGATGGACGCGCAGTTCGTCAGTGCTTGATACCACCTCACGGTGTCGTCGTTCTCCCGGTGCGGCGAGCGAAGCACCTTGAGGTACTCGGCGAGGTCTTTGAGATCCCACAGGAGACGGAAGAAGTCGAGCGCAGCGTCGTTGACCTGCGTGCCCCGTCGCGCGGACATAGAGATCCGCTGCTGCGTCTGTCCCTCCGCCCACGAGCATCCAGAGATCTCGCTCCGGCGGAGCCGAGCGCCACGGTGTCCCAGTCCACCAAGACCCGGCCCTCGCCCGTTCGCATGACGTTGCCGGCGTGCGGCTCTCCGTGGGTCACGACCCAGTCGCCTCCGCGCTTCCTGCTCCGCACAGAGACGGTCGGCCAGGGTGGAGCAACTCGGCCAGCACGCCGGCGGAGTCCCTGACCGCCTCCCGCGCCTACCTGAGAGCGGTCCGCCCGTCCACACCCGGTCTACATCCAGGAGTGCTCCTTCGAGGTGATGGCGACCGGGCAGATCGAAGCCGGTCGTTACGCACGGCCGAACCGGCCGCAGCCGTTGCCTGGTGGAGCTCCGCGAGCATCGCGACGACGGCACTGCGGCCGTCGTCGTCGTCGTCTTCGAAGTAGCCGAACTGCCCTGCCTCGCCTTCCACGAACGGGAAGAGAGCGATCGCGTAGTGCGAATCGAGTCGGCGCAGAGACTCGCCGTCGCGCGTAGGGAGCGGCGCGACCACGAAGTGCAAGCCGGCATCCCGGAGGGCGACAGCGGTGTCGAAGGCGCGTCTGCAGACCGTCGAACGCAACGTCGCGCGTATCGCCGAGCCACGCCTTCTGGTCGAGGTCGTCGACGGTGACGAAACCGCGGACGCCGGTCTTGTCCGTGACCTCCCAGTGGTAGCTGCCCGCGCCCACCGCCAGGTACTCGGCGGCGTCGACGTCGAAGTCCCAGCCGTCGCGGAGAGAATCGATGACGGAGCCTCGCTCTCGAGGCCGTCCGGCGTCGCCTTCACCCGACGGACAGTACCGCGGGTGCGCTTAGGATCGGGGTATGCCGTCGCTCTGGACCGCTCTTGCACCGCCGCTCAAGGTGCGGATCGACGACATGACGGTGCAACGCCGTGAGCAGCCGGTCTCGAGCGAGTTCACGCGGGTCACGTCGACCGTCGTGCTCCAGGGCGGCGACGCCGCGGGTCACGGCGAGGACGTGACGTACACGCCGGAGGATCACGACGACTTTCCAGCCGACGTGATGCTCGCGGGCACGTGGACGCTCGACGAGTACTCGCGCCGTGCTTCGAGCCGAGCTGTCGAGCGCGCACGAGCCGCGGATGGAGGCGTCGCGGGACTACTACCGGCGCTGGGCGTTCGAGAGCGCCGCACTCGATCTCGCGCTGCAGCAGGCTGGACGCTCGCTGGCCGAAGCGGTCGGGCCGGCCGTACCGCCCGGTCCGCTTTGTCGCTTCGACGAGGGCGAAGATCGACCCGTACCTCGAGCTGAACCCCGACCTCGAGTTCAAGCTGGACGTCGAGAAGGACTGGGACCGCGCGCTGATGGAGGGGCTGGCGGCGACCGATCGCGTGCGCGTCCTCGACCTGAAGGCGTACTACCGGGGCACCGTCGTCGACCTCGAGCCCGATCCCGAGCAGTACCGCGCCGTCGTCGAGTGCTTCCCGGGCGTCGTGATCGAGGACCCGTGGCTCGAGAGACGGATGTCGCAGAAGCGCTCCACGGGGCCGAAGGGCTTCTGAGCTTCGACGCGCCGATCCACTCGTGGGGCGACGTCGGCAAGCTGCCCTCGAGCCTCATTGGCTCAACATCAAGCCGTCCCGGTTCGGGACGCTGCAAGGCTTTGCTCGAGTGCATCGAGGAGTGCGAGGAGCGCGGGATCAGGATGTACGGCGGCGGGCAGTTCGAGCTCGGCCCCGGCCGGCCGGAGATCCAGCGGCTTGCGAGCGTCTTCTATGCGGACGGGCCGAACGACGTCGCGCCGTCCGAGTACAACGCGGGCCTGCGCGCGGTCCGGCCTCGCGAAGAGTCCGCTGCCGCCGCCTGAAGGAGTCGGGTTCTGATGGAATCTGCTCGACGACCTGCCGGTGGTCGGCGAGCGGCGCTTCGGGGAGGAGCTGGGCAGGACGCTCTGGGGCGGGATCGATGTCTACGAGGTCGCGCCGGGGAAGAAGGCCTGCGCTTATCACTGGCATTTCGGCGAGGAGGAGTGGCTGCTCGTCGTCACGGTGCGCCGACCTCCGCGCACGCCGGAGGGCGAGCGGCGTGCTCGCGCCCTGGGATGTCGCGGTGTTCGTGCGCGCGGCGAGGCGGGCGCGCACGAGGTGCGGAACGGGACCGGACGCAGCCCGGTACGCATCGTCATGTTCTCGACCTGCGCTCGATCCGGAGGTGTGCGTCTATCCCGACAGCGGCAAGGTGGGCGTGTTCGCCGGCTGGAGCCGCAAGGACGGTCAGCGGGTGGAGCTGATGAACCGGCCGGAGGCGAACCTCGACTACTGGGAGGGCGAGGAGCGGTGAACCTGCGCGACTGCGAGACGCCGCGGACCGGGAGGCTGCGGGCTTCCTCCACCGGCGCATCTCCAGTCGGCGTCGAGCTCGAGCTGAGCTCACCGGGTGCACGGTGTACGAGCTCCCGCCGGGCGAGCGTGTCTTTCCGTACCACTGGCACCTGGGAAACGAGGAGTGGCTGATCGCGGTGAGCGGCCGCCCGACGCTACGCGCCCGAAGGCGAGCGCGAGCTCGTGCCCGGCGACGTGGTGGCTTTCCCCGAGGGCGAGGGCGGGCGCGCGCGACGTTGGCGAATCGGACGGGCGAGCGGCGCGCGTCGCGATCTTCTCGACGCTGCGCAAGGGCACGGCCTACCCCGACAGCGACAAGGTCGGAGCGGGGCCGCTCCGGCGACGCGCCGCTATTACCGCCGCGGCGACGCCGTCGACTACTGGGACGGCGAAGCCTGAGCTGTGACGGTTCCGTAACCGGTGACAGCTCACGGGTTACGGAATGCTCGCGCACTCCGTGACGTCTTCGCGACGGGAGCGGAGCCGTTATTCAGTGGCCGCTACGGGAGCTGGCGATGGGACGGCGAAGCTCTGAGCCGTGACGGTTCCGTAACCGGTGACAGTCACGGGTTACGGAGATGCTCGCCACTCCGTGACGCCTCCGCCACGGCGGAGCCGTTACTCGGTGGCGCGAACGGGAGCTCGGTGAAGTACGCCTCTCCGGCTCGATCCAGTACACGTTGCCGCTTCGCATCGGGAACGGCTGCCCAGATGTAGTACTGCGCGATGCGGTCGATCACCTCGAGGGCCGCGGCGCCTTCCACGACCTCGACGACGCGGCCGCGGATCTGCACGTTGCGGTAGGGATTCGAGCTGTCGATGACCGACAGCGCCACTCGCGGGTCGCGCGCGACGTTGCGCGCCTTGCGGGATCCCGGCTGCGTGAAGAACGCGATCCGATCGTCCTCGAGGATCGTCCAGAGCGGAATCGAGTGCGGAGCCCCGTCCGGCATGACGCTCGCGAGGTGCACGATGTTGCGCCCCTCCGTGAAGAGCGCGCGATCCTTGCGTCTAGCGGAATGCGTTCTCTCCCAGTGAGTGCTTGCGCCGACGACGAGCGTGTGCACCTCGTGCGTGCCCTCGTAGCGTCAGCACCGACTCGAGGTTGTTCATGTGGCGGATCACGGGGTACTCGAGCGTGATCCCGTTGCGCGCCGAGGATCGTGCGCGCGGTGCGGCAGACCTCGATCGCGCCGCGGACGTTGCCCATCTTGCCCGATGCTCACGTGCTCCGGCGCAGCGTCCCGTCGTCCTTCATCCGCCCGAGGTGGAGCGCGACGAGCGTGCCGCGGTTGATCTCGAGCGCCATCTCCGCGAGCTTCTGCTGCGTGAGCTGGTAGCGCGGCGATCGGCTTGCCGAACACGATCCGCTCCTTCGCGTAGTCGAGCGCCGCCTCGAAGCACGCGCGCGCCGCGCCGACGGCGCCCCAGACGATCCCGTAGCCGCGCCTCGTTGAGGCACGAGAGCGGCCCGCGCAGGCTGTCGACCGCCGGGGAACCGGTTCTCGTCCGGCACGCGGACGTCCTGCAGCACGAGCTCCGACGTGACCGACGCGCGGAGCGAGAGCTTCGTGCTGGATCTCCGGGCGCGCTGAACCCGGGCATGCCGCTTCTCGACGAGGAAGCCGCGGATCTCGCCGTCGTCCGTGCGCGCCCACACGACGGCGACGTCGGCGATCGTGCCGTTCGTGATCCACATCTTCGTGCCGTTGAGGATCCAGTCGGAGCCGTCGCGGCGCGCGTGCGTGCGCATCGACGCCCGGGTCGGAGCCGGCGTCCGGCTCGGTGAGCCCGAAGCAGCCGATCGCCTCGCCCGCGTGCATCGGCGGCAGCCAGCGCTCCTTCTGCTCCTCGGAGCCCCAACGCCAGATCGCGAACATCGCGAGCGAGCCCTGCACCGAGACGGCGCTGCGGACGCCCGAGTCGCCGGCCTCGAGCTCGAGGCACGTCAGCCCGTACGCGACCGCGCTCGCGCCGGGAGGCCCGTAGCCGTCGAGGTGCATCCCGAAGAGGCCGAGCTTCGCGAGCTCGCTGATCGAGCTCGCGCGGCAGGATGCCCCTGCTCGAACCAGTCGCCGACCTCCGGCAGCGACGCGCTCGCGCACGAACTGGCGCACGGTGTCGCGGATCGCGCGCTCCTCGTCGTCGAGGAGCGCGTCGATCGCCAGGAAGTCGCGCGGATCGAGCGTCGGTCTGCTTCGCGGTCGTCGCCACAACCGCATCGTAGTTTGCCTGGGGTATCGCCCTCAGCCGTCCTCCGCTAGAATTCGATTGACTAGTCAGTCGAAAGCGAAGATTCCAGAGGAGATTCATGGCCACGATCCCGAGCGAGGGAGCCAAGCGACGGGGGTCTCGTTCGCGCTGACCGACGAGCAGAAGGAGCTGCGCGAGCTGGCGCGCGAGTTCGCGGCGAAGGAGATCCGGCCCGAAGGCGGCCGAGTACGACGAGCACATGACCCACCCGGCCGACGTGATCGCGAAGGCGCACGAGCTCAGGCTGATGAACCTGCACGTCCCGGCCGAGTTCGGCGGGCCCGGCTCTCCGCTGCTTCGACGGGCTGCCTCGTCGGCGAGGAGCTGAACTGGGGCTGCTCGGGCATCGGCACCTCGATCTCGGGCGCAACGGCCTCGGCGCCGGGCCCGGTGATCATCGCCGGCAGCGACGAGCAGAAGGCGACGTGGCTGCCGCCGCTGCTCGAAGAGCCGATCCTCTGCTCGTTCGGCCTCTCCGAGCCGGGCGCCGGCTCCGACGTCGCGCGGATGAAGACGACCGCCGTCCGCGCAGGGCGACGAGTACGTCATCAACGGCTCGAAGACGTTCATCACGAACGCGGGCTACGCCGCCTGGACGGTCGTCTTCGCGAAGACCGACCCGAACGGCGGCGCACAAGGGGATGTCCGCGTTCATCGTCCCGATGGACACGCCCGGCGTGACGATCGAGAAGCACCTCGACAAGATGGGGCAGCGCGCGACCGACACCTCCGGCGTTCGCGCTTCCAGGACGTCGTCGTGCCCGCGGCGAACCGGCTCGGCGAGGAGGGCGACGGCTTCAAGATCGCGATGCAGACGCTCGACTTCACGCGCCCGGGCACGGCGATCGGCGCCGTCGGCGTCGCCCAGGCGGCGTACGAGCACGCGCGTCGAGTACGCGAAGGAGCGCGTCACCGTTCGACGTGCCGATCGCGATGCACCAGGGCGTCAACTTCCTGATCGCCGACATGGCGACCGAGATCGAGGCCTCGCGCCTGCTCACCTGGCAGGCCGCGTGGATGCTCGACCAGCGGCTACGGCCGCAAGGCGACGCTCTACTCGTCGTTCGCGAAGCGCTTCGCCGCCGACACCGCGATGAAGGTCACGACCGACGCCGTGCAGGTCTTCGGCGGCTACGGCTACATCAAGGAGTACCCGGTCGAGAAGCTGATGCGCGACGCGAAGCTGTTCCAGATCTACGAGGGCACCTCGCAGATCCAGCGGCTCGTGATCGCAAAGGAAATCTTCTTGCCCGCGGCTGGCGACTTGAGATCGACCTCTCGGGACGAGTCGCACTCGTCACGGGCGGCTCGCGCGGGCTGCGGTCGCGCCGACGCGCTGACGCTCGCGCGGGCGGGCGCCGACGTCGTCGTCGCCGACCTGCTCGTCGAGTCGCAGCTCTCCGAGGAGACCGACCGCTACGGCGCGCTCGCGACCGGTCGCCCGGCAGCAAGGGCTCGTGCACACCGAGGCGACGGTCGACGGCGACTCGAGGCGATGGGACGGCGCGCGCTCGCCGTCCGCTGCGACGTCACGAACCGCGAGCAGGTCGACGCGGCGGTCGCGCGCGCGGTCGAGGAGCTCGGCTCGGTCGACATCCTCGTCAACAACGCCGGCACGCTCGACCACGCCGCGCAGTTCGACAACCAGTACGCCCGAGCTCTGGGAGCGCGACCTGCGCGGTCAACCTCACCGGCGCGTTCAACTGCGCGCAGGCGGTCTGGCCGCACATGAAGGAACGCGGCTGGGGCAGGATCGTGAACATGGCGTCCGTCGCCGGGACGCTCGGCGGCTTCGGCCAGGCGAGCTACTCGACGACGAAGGCCGGCCTGCTCGGCCTGACCCGCACGCTGGCGATGGAGGGCGCCCGCCACGGGATCACGGCTGCAACGCGATCGTGCCCGGCGTGATCGGCACCGAGGCCTTCAACCTGGCGAACGCGCGAGATGAACGAGCGGATCGTCAACCGGACGGCCCTGAAGCGGCCCGGGAAGCCGGAGGAGATCGCGAAACGCGATCGCCTTCCTCTGCTCCGACCTCGCCGCCTACATCACCGGGTCGAGCTCAACGTCTCCGGCGGCGTCGAGCTGTTCGTATTCTGAGGCGTGGGCGTGATCCGCTGGCTTCGGTCGGCGCTCCAGGGTGAGGTCCGGCCGGGAGCTCGAGGCGCGGCGCGCCGCCGGCTCGTTCGCGTACTCGCTCTGCCGAAGAAGCCGAGACGGATGAGCCCGCTCTTCCGCCTCTGCGCCTGGAACGCCTTCGCGCTGCAGACGATCGCCGACAAGCTGATCGAGGCGGATTCCGCAGCAGATCCCGCGACCGAGGGCTACGTGCCGCGGTCGACGCTCGGCTACATGAGCGTCTGCGTCGATCTCGTCCAGCACTGGATCCCGCCAGGCCCGCATCGCCCAGAGCGATCCCGCTGCGCGCGTCGCGGAGCTGCCCGCCCAGCTGCCGGTCTGGCGTCGCGACGAGCCCACTGCCGGGAGAGCGAGCTGCAGGGCCTCCGGGCGGCCTACGAGGCGCTGCAGGCGCGCGTCGAGACTGCGCTGACGGCGTCCTCGGCCCCCGAGCTCCGCCGGGTCGACGCGGAGATGCGAAGCGCGGCCGACTACGCCACCGCGATCTGGCACCCGAAGGCAGGGGCCGCCGAGAGGGAGAGGCCCGCGTGTATCTCCTCGAGGCGCTCGAGCACCGCCTTCACGCTCGGACAGCTCCTTGCGCTGCCGACGCTCGGCGAGATCGAGCGCGTGCGCAGTGACCGCGGGGCCGGCCTGCCGCTCAGGAGCCACCCCTCCTGGCTGCAGATCGGCTCCGGCTGGCCCGTGCTCGACGGCGTGAGGGAGACGGTCGGGCTCGTCTACCGCGTGTGTGGCGACCGCGCGACCGGACAACCCGACGGGGTCGACGTCTCGCACAGCGTCCGGCAGTGCCGGTACCTGCCGTGCCGCCGGCTTCGCAGATCGCCGAGATCGACGCCCGGGGCAGATCTTCGGCCCAGGGTTGCGAGAGCCGACGCTCTCCCGAAGCCGAGGTTCCTCTGGAGGCCGGTGAAAGCGCGGCCTCGTCTTCCTGCTGCTCTCGATCGCGGCCACCGCTGTCGTGCTCAGGCTCGTCTTCGTCAGCTCGCCGACGAAGCTTGCGCGGCGGGTCACGATCGACGGCGTCGACGTCGGCGGCGCTCGAGGCCACGGAGGCGCGCGCCTTGCTCGAGCGCCGCATGGCGCGCTCGCGAGCAAGCCCGTCGTCTTCGTCGCCGGGGGGAAGCGCTACGCCGATCCGGCCGGTCGAGCTCGGGGTCGAGCCGGATTGGAAGGGGGCGGTCGCCGCGGCGCGGCGCCAGGGCGACGGCTTCGGGCCGATCTCGCGGCTTCAAGCGCCTGGACGTCGACGGTCTTCAGGGCCGACGTCACGCCGCGCACGACGCGTCCTGAACGGCGCGCTTGCGAGTACCAGCTCGGGCTGGATCGCCAAGCGCGGTGAACCGCGCGCCGCGAGACGCCGCCGTCGTCCGGCGCGGCCTGAAGGTCGTCGTCGTGCTCCGGCGCCAGCCCGGGTCGCCCTCGACCGCAGACGGCCGCCGCACGCACGATCGTGGAGCGAGCTTGCCGCGCTCGACCGCTCCTCGGCGAAGGTCGAGCTGCCGTTCCGGATCCAGCAGCCGCGGATCGCGCGCCGCGGCGCTCGCGCGCGCTGCGCGGCCAGGCGCGACTCGCGCTCTCGGCGCCCGTCCACCTCGGTGCTCCGCAAGACGCGTGCGGTGGGTGCTCACGCCGCGAAGGCTCGCACGGCTGCTCGCGCTGCCTTCGGAGGGCCGCACGAAGCTCACGCTCGGCGGCGCCGCCGCCGACCAGTGGCTCGTCAAGCTCGGCGCACGCTTGCGAAGCCAGAGAGATGCGCGGCGTTCGCCGTCGACGGCTCGCCACGTCTACGTCGTGCCGAGCGCGGCCGGGCATCCAGCTCGATGCGCTCGGCACCGATCGACGCCGTGCTGCCGCAGCGTTGAGAGCGCGCTGCGGCCGGAGCTGCGCGTCGCGCGCGCCCGCCGGTGGCCGAGGCGCGAGGCGAAGGTCACGACGGAGGCGGCGCACGCGATGCGGATCCGGCGCACCGTCGGCGACCTTCACGACCGTCTACGGCGGCATCCCGAACCGCATCCACAACGTGCAGCTCGTCGCGCATCTCGTCGACGGCACGCTGATCGCGCCGGGCGCGACGTTCTCGTTCAACCAGACGACCGGCGACCGCACCGCGGCGAAGGGCTTCCTCGAGGCGCCGGTGATCGTCAACGGCGAGCTGACGACCGGCCTCGGCGGCGGCGTCTGCCAGGTCTCGACCACGGTCTTCAACGCCGCGTTCGAGGCGGGCCTGACGATCACGCGAGCGGACGAACCACGCGCTCTACATCAGCCACTACCCGCAGGGCCGCGACGCGACGGTCGACTACCCGGACGTCGACCTGAAGTTCGTGAACGACACCGGCACACTGGCTGCTGCTGCGCACGCTTCGTCGGCTCGTCGTCGCTCACAGTCGACCTCTACGGCACGCCGGTGCACCGGCGGGTCGAGAGCACGACCGCGCCGCTCGAGCGCGACGCGCAGGCCGCCGATCGAGAAGACGGTCGATCCGACCTGAAGCCGGTGAGAAGGTCGTCGACGACAACGGCGTCGCTCGAGCGCTCGACGAGCGTCACGCGGAGCGTCTACCTACCGACGAACGGCAGCTGTACCACGACACGTGGTACTCGTCGTACCGCGCCGAGCCGAAGCTCGTGCGCCTCAGGCCGCCAAGAAGCCGAAGAAGTCGGAGCCGCCGGAAGCGACGACGACGCAGACCACTACGCAGTCGACGACGACGACGCAGAGCGACTCAGCCGACGCAATAGCGTCGAGCAGCCACTCCGGTACGCGGATGGGCCTCAGGCTCGCGATTCCACGCAGGCGTGGTTCGTCCAGCCCTCGGCCACCACCGTTCCGTCGTCGCGGACGATCGTGGTACTCGAAGCGGAAGCGGGCGCCTTTCGCGCCGACGCAGCGCGTGTGCACGTTCAGGACGTCGTCGAACCGCACGGGCGGCGCGATAGCGGCAGTACGACTCGAGGACGAGCGCCTCGATGCCGTCGGTCGCGTAGCGCCTGATATCCGCCTGCGTGCTCGCGGAGGTACTCGACGCGCGCAACCTCGAACCAGACCGGGTAGGAGGCGTTGTGCGCGATTCCCTGCGCACTCGGTGTCGGCGAACCGCACCCGTACGGGCGTGGAGAAACGTGAACCCGGTCACTGCCCGAGTCTGCACGGGTTGACGTGTATAGCAAATCCGCTATAACGCCGTATAGCAGACGTATAGCTATGACAAGCGACGGAGGAGGAAACGGCATGGAGGCCTCGGTCGAGACCCGCCTGGGTTACCTCGAAGAGCGTGTCAAGACGCTGGAGGGGCACTGGTGAGCGTCGGCGCCCGCACCCATCGCGCAGCCGACAGTCTGGCTCCCCGCCTCGCGCCGCCCGCCCAGCCGTCAGAAGCGCCCAAGCCACAGCGGGAGCCGCTTCGACCTCGAGGAGCCCCTCGGTGGACGCGTGCTCGGCTGGGTCGGCGGCGTCGCGGTCGTGCTCGCCGCGCCGTGTTCTTCCTCGTGATGGCCGTCCACAACGGCTGGATCGACGAGGCGGCGCGGGTCGTCCTCGCATTCCTCGCCTCGACCACGCTCCTCGTCGCCGGCGTCTGGCTGTACGAGCGAAAGGCGCCAGAGCGCAGGCCGCGCGCGCCGCCGTCGCCGGTATGCGATCGCAGCGCTCTACGCAGCGCTCACCGCCGCGACCAGCGTGCATCACCTCGTGTCCACGGGTCCGGCCTCGCGGTCGCGGGCCTGATCGCGCGTCGCCGCGACCGTTGGTCGCGGTTGCGCTGGGACTCCCGGTCGAGGTCGTCGGCATCGGCATCGATCGGCGCCCTGCTCGCACCGGTGCTCGTCGGGGCCGGCACGACGCAACGCGAGCCTCTCTTCATGGCGTTCGCGCTCGTCGGCGCCGTCGCGCAGTGCTGATCTGGCGCCGCTGGAGCTGGCTCTGGCAGTCGTCGCGTACGTCGTCAGCGCACCGCAGGCGGCAAGCTGGATCGGAGCGAGCGCGATCGCCGGCTCCGGACTCGCGCTCGCGATCACGCAGGAGTCTTCTGGGCCCTGTACGTCGTCGCGGCTCGGCTACGAGCTGCGCGATCCGACCGCGAAGCTGCGCCTCCAGTCCGCGTCGCTCCTGTTCGTGAACGCTGCAGTCACGGCGGGCGCGGGCTGGGCGATGCTCGACTCTGCGGGCAACGGCCAGGAGGCGACCGCATGGGTCCTCGCGGTGGCGTTCGCCCACGCAGCGCTCGGCATCGCGATCCTCCGCAGCCGGGTCAGCGGCGAGGTCAGCGCGCTCGCCGCCGTCGGCGCCGCCCTCGCGCGCGGTCGGCCTCGCCCTCGCACTCGACGGTCCCGCGCTCTGTCGCCGGCTGGGCCGCGAAGCCGTGCTCCTCGCCTGGGTCGCGAAGCGCACCGGCGACAACCGCGCAGCTATGTCGGCAGCCCTTGTCTTCCTCGGGCTCGCCGCCGGGCACACGCTGCTCGTCGAGGCGCCGCCGAGGGCGCTTGCCTTCGGCCTGAGTCCCTGCCGAGCGCGACGGTCGCCATCACGCTCGTCGTCAGCCGGCATCGTGCCGTCGTGAGTGAGGCTCCCCGTAGATGACGTTCGTGCGAGGGAGAACGGCGTGTTGCTGCTGATTGCTGCGGGCTTCGCCGTCTACCTGGGCTCCGTGGTCGTCGTCGAGCTCGCTGCGCGCACCCGGCGGCGTCGACCAGCACGCCCAACTGGCGCTTTCACGCCTTCTGGGCGACGCTCGGGTTCATGGCGCGCTCTGTCGCCGGGCTCGTCCGCAATCTCCGGCCGCTGCGCCTGGCGGGCTCGTGCTCCTCGGCCTCGCGGTCGGCAAGGTCTTCATCGTCGACCTCGCCACGCTCGAGTCGATCTGGCGCGTCGCATCGTTCCTCGCGATCGGCTTGCTGCTTCTCGCGGGCGCCTTCGCATACCAGCGCGTGCAGAAGGAGACAACGGCGTGATCGCGCTCCTCGCCGTGGTCGTCGCGGCCGCAGCACCGGCGTTGCCCGTGGAGCAGCTTCGCTACGAGCGCGCGCTGCGCCCGCGGGCGCCGGTCCGGTCGAGCTCGTCCCCGACGGAAGCATGTACGCCCACGCGCGCGAGGACTTCTCCGACGTTCGTGTCGCCGATGCGCGCGGCCGGCAGAGTGCCCTGGCGTCCGGCTCCGCAGGCTCCGCCGGCGGCCAGCCGCAGCCTCCGAGTGCTCAACAGCGGCCGCCGCGGCGCCGCCGCTGTCGCACTGGTCGACCGCGGGCCCGCAGCGGGAGTCATCGATCGCGTGACGCTCGACGTCTCCGACAGCCGCTTCGTCGGCAGCGTCGCCGCTTTCGGCAGCGACGACCGGAGCTCGTGGACGCTGCTCTCGACCGCCGAGATCTATTCGGTCGGCGGTGCGACGCCCGCGCGCAGCACGACGGCGCTCCTGCCGCCGACCGACTTCGCACTGCCTCGAGCTCCGCGCGACGAGCGTGGCGCGCATCGACGGAGTCACCGTCGAGGCGGCTCCACTTTGCACCCGCGGCTCGTCTTGCTGCTTACGGCCCACGTCGGAGCGGTGCTTTCGTCGTCGTCGTCGACCTCGGCCGTCGCGTGCCGGTCGACGAGCTGCGGATCTCCTCCGGCCACGCCGGCTGCGTGACCGCTCCTTCACCGTCTCGACCGGCGCCGGAACGGTCGCGGCCGGGCAGGCTCGTCCGGTGGGGCGGTCAAGGGCGACGGTCGTTCCGCTCGCGGTTGCGCGCGCGCGTGCTGCGCATCCGGATCGCCAACGGCGACGACGCCCAGCTGCGCGGCATTCGGGTCGAGGCGTTCGCGCACCCGCGGACGCTGCTGCTCGAAGGCGGTCACCGTGGACCGTTCACGCTGTACTACGGTGGGCAGGTGCGTGCGCCCGTCTACGAATTCGCGCGGCTGCCACGCTCCGCGCTCGCGCTCGACCGAATGCAGCGCGGAGCGCTCGGTCGCGAGCGTGCGAATGCGCTCTACCGCGTCGTCGACACGCGCAGCTTCTTCGCGCGCCACGGGTCGCTCGTCATCACCGCCGCGCTCGCACTGGCGGCCGTCGCGGTGCTCGCGGCAGGAGCGCTCGCGCTGCGCCGCACCGAGTGAGCGTCGAACGTCTCTCGGAGCTGATGCAGGCCCGCCGTCCCTGCGTCATGCTGACCGGCGCCGGCATCAGCACCGAGTCCGGCATCCCCGACTTCCGCTCGCCGACCGGGATCTGGCGCAGTACGACCCGCAGGAGTACGCGACGATCGACGCGTTCCTCGCTGACCCGGCGAAGGTCTGGGAGTTCTACGGCAGGCGGCTCGCGATGCTGGCGGCGCCGCCGAGCCGAACGACGGGCACCGGGTGCTCGCCGAGCTCGAGGAGAGGGGCTGGGTGCGCGCCGTGATCACGCAGAACATCGACCGGCTGCACGAGCGCGCGGCTCGCGGGCGCTCGTCGAGGTGCACGGCTCGATCCGCACTGCGAGCTGTCTCGCCTGCGGCGCGGTCGCCACCTTCGACGAGGTGGTCGAGCTGCTTCCCGTGCCCGCGTGCCCGGCGTGCGGGCGGATCCTCAAGCCGGACGTCGTCCTGTTCGGGGAGCTGCTGCCGAGGCTGCAGATCGCGCGCGCGCGACGCAGCTTGCGACGCAGGCAGGGCTCATGCTCGTCGTCGGCTCCTCGCTCGAGAGTCTACCCGTGGCCGGGCTCCCGCTCGAGACGCTCGCTGCGGGCGGGGCACTCGCGATCGTCAATCGCGGCGCGACGCCGTTCCACTCGCGCGCATCGGTGACGATCGACTCGGCCGCGGGCGAGACGCTGCGCGCGCTCGCCGACGCGCTACCGGAGCGCGCTTAGCGACGCCGCGAAGATGCCCTGCCGGAACCGCGAGCCCACCGGCGACGCCGCGAGCGCGAACACCGGCACGACGCGCGTCCCCGCGTACGACACCGAGAAGTAGTCGCCCACCATCCGGCCGCCCGCGGCCCGCGGCAGCCACGTGACGGGGATCGGCTGCGCGTCGAGGCGCTGCTGCGCGGTCCACGATCCCGCCGCCGTCGCGCGACTGCACGAACCCCATTCCGATCGCGCTCGACCCGGAGCGGTAGTACGCGTAGACGAGGCCGAGGTGCCCCGGCCGTACCGGGTCGGCCGCGACTCCGAGGATGAACGCGCTGAACTGCGACGAGGCGGCAGCGAGCGGCACCCGGCGGGCGGCGTCCACGTCTGCCCGTCCGTCGAGGTCGAGAAGCACCATGTCGTTGCGAAGGCACCCGGGCCGGAAGCGGCAGTCGTGCCAGACGGCGTAGATCGTCCCCGCCGAGTCGACGTCGAGCGACGGGAGCGAGATCGCGCGCATCGGCTTGTTGTCGGCGGCCTGCAGGTCGGAGACCGTGGAGCGCGTGAAGCTCGCGCCGCCGTCGGTGGAGCGGAGCGAGACCATCGACCCGGCGAGAGCGCCTCCTCGCTGCGATAGTCGCCCGCGACGACGACGAGCGTGCCGTTCGGGAGGATGACCGGCTGGGTGCCGACGAGGATCGGAGCCGCGTGTAGCGGCGGCGACCACGTTGCCCGCCGTCGTTCGAGAACTCGGCTCGTCGTGATGCTCAGCTGGTCGTCGGTGTACTCGAGATAGCACCGGCCCCTGAACGGGCTCGCGGCGCCGTTGTCGCAGGCGATCCAGTCCTTGTCGAGGACCGGACCGGACGCCGCGTCGACCGGCGCCGACCAGTTCACGCCGTCGGTCGAGCGCGCGACGTAGACGTGCGAGCCGCCGCCGCTGCTCGATCGTCAGCGTGCTCACGAGCCACACGCCGTGCACGGAGTCGTACGCGACGCTCGGATCGGACGCGGCCGTCTCCGGGCCCGGCGGCGTCGCGTTCACCGTCGTCCCGGGCAGGAGGCGCGCGTCCACGTCCGGCCGGCGTCGCGCGAGATCGGCGGTGCCGATGTTCGACGCGGCGCCCGTTCTCCGCGCCGGCCGACCTGGAACGCCGCGACCACCGTGTTGCCCACGAGAAGCTGTCCGGCTCGACCGCGGTCTCGTGCTGGCTGTCGGCGTTCGTGTACGGGTCGACCGAGAGGCGCCGTGACACGACTTCGCAGTTCGCGGCGACGCGGTCGGCCGCGTCGGCGCTGACGACGTCGAGCCCTGCGCCGCAGTCCGCGCTGTCGGCGCCGCCGAACGATCTGCACGCGGTCGGCGCCGGCGCCGCTCAGCACCCGGTCGGCGCGCGGCGTTCCGACGACGAGGTCGCCGCCCGTCGTGCCGCGGATCGTCGCGGCGGTCGCGGTCGAAGCGACGAGCAGAAACAGGAGCGGGACGATGAGACGGCGCACCGGGGCGTCACAGTACCGGGGCGAGCGCCGGAGTATCCTCGCAACGGTGAAGGTGCACGAGGTCGACGTGCTCGTGGTCGGGAGCGGTTTCGGCGGGAGCGTCGCCGCGCTTCGCCTCACCGAGAAGGGGTACCGCGTCGGCGTCCTCGAGGCGGGGCGACGCTTCGCTCCCGAGGACTTCGCGAAAACGAACTGGAATCTCCGCCGCTATCTCTTCATGCCGCGGCTCGGGCTGCGCGGCATCCAGCGGTTGACGGTGCTCGACGATCTGGTCGTCCTCTCAGGTGCGGGCGTCGGAGGCGGCTCCCTCGTCTACGCGAACACGCTGTACGAGCCGCTCGACCCCTTCTACGACGACGAACAGTGGGCGGATGTTGCCGACTGGCGCGCGGAGCTCGCACCGCACTACGAGCGCGCGCGGCAGATGCTCGGCGCGGCGCAGACGCCGTTCGAGACGCCGGCCGACGAGATCGTGCGCGCGGTCGCGCGCCGGATGGGAGCGGAGGACACCTTCGAGCGCACGACCGTCGCCGTCGACTTCGACCTCTGCGTTCGCTGTGGCGGCTGCATGGTCGGCTGCCGCTACGGGGCGAAGAACACGCTCGACCGCAACTATCTGCGCCTGGCGGAGGAGGGCGGCGCGGTCGTCCACGCCGAGCGGGAGGCGACGCTCCTGCGGCGCGTCGACGGCGGCTGGGAGGTCGAGACGCGCCGCCCGGGCGCGTGGCTGCGCACGCGCCGGAGCTCTTCCGAGCCGAAGCAGGTCGTGCTCGCCGCGGGCGTCCTCGGAACGGTGAAGCTGCTGCTGCGCTCCGGCGCCGGCGGGCCGAACGTGGGCGAGCTCGTCCGTTCGAACTCCGAGGCGATCGTCGGCGCGGGCGCGCGCAACGCGAAGGTCGACTACTCGCAGGGGATCGCGATCGGCTCGTCGTTCCACCCGAACGCGCGACACGCGCATCGAGCCCGTGCGCTATCCGAAGGCTCGAGCCTGATGGGCCTCTTCTCGACGGTGCTCGTCGACGGCGGCGGCCGGGTGCCGCGGCCGCTCCGCTGGCTCGGCACGCTGCTGCGCCATCCGCTGCACGCCGTGGCGCACATCCCCGGCGGTGGGCCGAGCGCACGGTGATCCTGCTCGTGATGCAGGCGCGGGACAACTCGCTCCGGCTCCGCTGGACCGGCCGCCGGCTCCGGACGGAGCGTGGCGGGCGCGAGCCAGCGCCGACCTGGATCCCGGAGGCGAACGAGGCGGCGCGCTACGCGGCCGAGGCGATGGGCGGCCTGCCGGGCTCGGGTCTGAACGAGGTGCTGCTGAACCGGCCGTTCACCGCCCACATCCTCGGCGGTGCGCCGATCGGGGCCACGCCGTGCGACGGCGTGCTCGACGGCTGGCACCGCGTGTAGGACCGATCCGGGCCTCCACGTCGTCGACGGCGCCGCCGTCAGCGCGAACCTCGGCGCGAATCCCTCGCTCACGATCGCCGCGCAGGCCGAGCGCGCGCTCGCCTTCTGGCCGACGTCGCGGCGAGGCCGACCCCGCCCGCCGCTCGGATCGCCTTACGCGGCGGTGCGGTGGAGCAGCTTCTCGGACAGCACCCGCGAGCACTCGCTGCAGACGGTGCGCTCGAGCTCGTAGGGGATTCCGCCCCGCTGCACGACGACGTGCGTGCTGACGGCACGGTGCCGGTGAGGAAGCCGGAGTGTGCGACGTGCGATCGTCATTGCTGCTCAATGTAGTAGGACGTACGGATGGCTCGCGAGTCAGTGCGGGTGTGATGGGGGGATCAAAGTGGTGACGCCGCGACGCAGGGTCACGGTCAGGAGGTCGGGCAGGCGGCGCCGACGATCAGGCCGCGGCACGACGATCCGCGGGGCCTGGAGGTTCCGCTTCGAAGTCGAGTGCGGCGGCGATGTTCGCCGCCGCGGCGTCGCGCACGGAGAGCGGCTCCAGCCCCCACCGCCACTCGACGCAGCTTGAGGATCGACGTGTGGTCGTACACGCCGTGGGCAACCCGCCCCGCCGTGCGGGAACGGCAGATCAGCAGGCACGGCACCCGGAAGCCGCGCTGCTGGTACTCCGGCTTCACGTCGAGGCTGCCGCAGGCGGCGGCGCGTGGTCGAAGAAGCCGCCCCATTCGTCGAACGTGACGATCAGGAGGTGTTCTTCCAGACAGGGCTCGTCGTCACCGCGTTGTAGATCCGGGAGAGGAAGTACTCGCCGGCGCGGATATCGGCATGCGGGTGGTCGTCGTTTCCCTGGTTGCCCGATGCGGGTCCGCGTCGTCGAACGTGCAGTTCGGATCGACGTACGAGAACGCCGGGAGCTTCCCGGTCATGCACTGCTTGAAGAACTGCGCGTGCGTGCGCGAGACCGACGTGTGCAGGTAACGCTGGTAGAGCAGCAGAAAGTCGGCGTTTCCGGAGTAATAGCCGAGCGCTGATCTTCTTCCCGGCGAGGCGGTCGAAGATGGTCGGCAGGTCGATGCGGACGTTGAGGTTCTCCCGTCCGGTCGGTGACGCCCGAGGGCGAGTAGATGCGGTTCTGGATAAGGTCGGGCCGAGGATCGACGCGAGATGAACCGGTCGCAGGTCGGTAAACGCAGGAGCGGCCTTGCCGAGGAAGCCGAGATCCTGCTGCCGGTAGTACCGATCGAGTAGACGTCGTTCTGCCCGGCCCGAAGCCAGCCGTCGCACGCGCCGTTGTTCCACTCGACGCGCGCGCCCCTCGTAGGAGTGGTCGGGATCGTGGTAGCGGCAGCCCTGGAAGTCGGGCGCGAGCGCGAACGTCGGCTGCTGCCGCCTTCGCGTCGGCGAACGTGAGACCCGCCTGCTTGCCGTCGGCGCCGGGGAGCCAGCCCGAGGAGGTGGTCGAAGGAGCGGTTCTCCATCATCACCACGATCACGTGCTCGAGAGCCCGAGCGCCCCGGCTTCGGCAGCTTCGTCGCGGCGGTCAGCGCGGCATGGGCGAGCAGCCGTCCGCCCACGGCGCCCGCTGCCGCGGCGCCGACGAAGGCGCGCCGCGAGTCAGCGGCTGCTCCCAGATCTCCACGCCCCTATCGTCGCACGGTATGTTGCGCCCATGGCGGGAACACGGAGGAACGAGCTGATCGGCCGGCTGGCCGGTCTGAGCGAAGAGACGATCCAGCGCCTCTCGGATGCGCCGGGCGCCGACCGCGTCGTCGGCGCGGTGACCACGATGCGCGATCGCGTCGACGAGCTTTCGAAGCGCGTCCGCGGCCTCGGAGGATCTCGAGAAGAGGCTCGCGGCGCTCGAGCGCAAGGTCGACAAGCTGAGCAAGGCCGGTGGATCGACGCCGAGCCGTTCAACCGCGAGCAAGAAGCCGACGACCGCGAAGAGCTCCGGCGCCGTACGCGCCAAGAAGGCTAGCGAGGCCGAGCACAGCCCGTGCGGCGAGGTCCGTCGGGGTGTGCCAGCCTGCGAGCTCGAGCAGCACGATCAGGCGACCGCCCACGCGACTGCGAGCGCACGGAGCCGGGGCACGGCAACCGCGACCTGCACCGGCGAGGATCACCGTCCGGAGGGCGTGGACCGCTCGGGAACGCGACGAGGTCGAACGCGGCGATGTGCGAGCCGTTGTAGAAAGAGGGCCGGGCCGTCGATCACCGTCCTTGCAGATCACCTCGACGGCGACGGCGGCGAGCAGCACGACCGCGAGCCTGCGCGAAAGGCGCCCGGCGAGGACGACGCGGGACGACGAAGGCGCCGTGCAGACAGCGTGACGGGGTTCACGGCGATCGCCCAGCCGTTGTCCCAGCGCAGGTGCCGCAGCGGAACGATCGAGTCGGCGAGTCCCGACTCCACGTGCCGGAGGCTCGCTCCCGGCGCATGAGCTCGTCGACCGCCCACTGGTCGAACGCGCCGGAAAGCGCCGACCGCAGACAGCGCCGCGAGCGCGGCGTAGAGCGCCGGCGAGGAGCAGAACCGCGCTACGCCGGGACACGCACGCGAAGCGCCGCGGGAACGACCTCGAACCGCGCCGGCGTCGTACCCACCTGCTCCCCGTCGAGCCTCGATCGGCAGGCGCTCAGGCGCGTCGACGGCGACGCTGCTGGACAGAGTGGAGGTCGATCTTCGGATGGGCGAGGTACGTGCCCTTGTAGAGCTTCGGCGAGGTCGTGACGAAGTCACGCTTCGTGACGTCGCCGATCAGCACCACGTCGAAGAGCGCCGTCGTCGGTCGCGCGTCGGGTGCGAGCCACATCGCCGCCGCCGTGCCACTGGCCGTTCGCCACGATCACGTCGTGCATGCGGCCCTCGTGCCGCGCGCCGTCGTCGAGCTCGACGGTGACGTCGGTGTTCTGCCACTCGAAGAAGACCCGCGTGAGCGCGTAGAAGAACGTCGCGCGGCCGCCGAGCGCCTTCGACATCCCGTTCGCGCGCTGCGCGACGGCGGCGCTCATGCCGACGCTCCCGACGTTCGCGAAGTAGCGCTCCGCCGCCGCGCCGCTCCACTCGCGGTAGCGACACCCGGCCGACGTCGATCGTGCGCGCCACGCCCTCGACGACCGACTCTGCACTGCGTCCTCGAACTTCGTCGGGATGCCGTACGTGCGGCCGAAGTCCATGCCCGTGCCGAGCGGGATCGTCGCGAGCTCGCGTCTGCGTGCCTGCGCGCATCAGCCCGTTCACCGTCTCGTTGACCGTCCCGTCGCCGCCGACCGCGACGACGCAGCTCGGCGCCGTCGCGTGCCGCCTGCTCGGCGAGCTCGATCAGGTGGCCGGGGCGCTCCGAGAAGAGCGTCTCGCCGGTCAGTCCGAGCTCGGCCGGCGCGGTGCGCGAGCTCCGGCCAGCGCTTCCGGTCGCGCCGTTGTCCGACGCCGGATTGACGAGGAAGAGGACGGAGTCGCTAATGGTCGGACGTCACGGTCGCGAGCGCGACCCGCGTCATCCGGTCGACCGCGGCCCGCAGCTCTTCGTCGGTGATCCGCTTGAACTCGCCCTCGACGACGATGTCGCTGACGGTGAGCAGGCAGCCCGCCTGCACGCCGCGGAGCGCGCCGAGCGTGAACAGGATCGCCGCCTCCATCTCGACCGCGAGGATGCCGCGATCCGACCAGCGCTGGTACTGCCCGCCGTCGGGGTTGTAGAAGACGTCGCTCGAGACGATCGGGCCGACGTGAATCGGCTGCCCGAGCTCCTTCGCCTGGTGCACCGCCTCGTGGACGAGCTCCCAGTCGGCGGTCGGGCAGTGCGGCTCGCTGTCGACGTAGGTGTGGACGGTGCCGTCCTGCGGCACTGCGCTCAGCGCGACGATCATGTCGCCGAGCGCGTGGTGCGGCTGGAGGCCGCCGCAGGTGCCGACGCGGACGAGCTTCTTGCAGCCGAGCATCACGAGCTCCTCGATCACGATCGCCGCCGACGGGCAGCCCATGCCCGTCGCCTGCACCGATACCGGCTTGCCCTCCCACGTGCCTCGGTAGCCGAGCATCCCGCGCTCCGAGTTGCGTCTGCACGACGTCGTCGAGGTACGTGTCGGCGATGTACTTCGCGCGCAGCGGGTCGCCGGGGAGGAGGACTGCTTCTGCGTAGTCGCCGGGCTCGGCGCGGACGTGGATGGGCATGGCGCGCACCCTATAGCCTCGCCTGATCGCCGCCGAACGGTTCGTCGATCCGACGCTCGAGCAGATCCTCGCCTTCTGCGCCGAGGAGCCCGATCGAGCGCGTGTTCCTCGAGGACATCGCGCGCCGCGGGCTCGGCCAGCTTCAGCGCGCTTCGCGGTGACGACCGTCTCACGGCGCTCTGTCACGTGGGCGCGAACGTCGTTCCGTCGGGCGAGGGCTGCGGCGCGTTCGCCGACGCCACCGCGCGCGGGCAGGCGCGGATGATCATCGGCGAGGAAGCGGCCGTGAGCGAGCTGTGGGCGGCGGCCGAGCGCGTCATGCCGCGTCCGCGCGACGACCGGCCCGGCCAGCCGGTCTACGTGCTCACGGAGACGCCGGAGCCGGGCGAGACCGGCCTGCGCGTGGCGACGCTCGCCGAGCTCGAGCTCCTCGTGCCGGCCTGCGCGGCGCGCGCACCGCGAGGAGATCGGGATCGACCCGCTGCAGCCGCGACCCGGAGGGCTTCCGCTGGCGGACGCGCGGCGCAGATCGAGGAGGGACGCTCGTGGATCTGGATCGAGGACGGCGTCATCCGCCTTCAAGGCCGAGGCGTCCGCGTGGACGCCGTCGGCGGTGCAGCTCCAGCAGGTGTGGTCGATCCCGCGCTCCGCAACCGCCGGCTACGCGAAGCGGGCGATGGACAGAACTTCCATTCACTATCGAAACCACGACGCGACGCTGTCACCGGAAACTGCAGCTCGCGTCACCTGGGGATCGGATGGCGAGCGTCGTACCGGTCGCTGATCTTTTATAAGCCAGAGGGCGGGAAGAGCAATATTGTAAC
>ERZ1370068.11342-contig-9964_pt1 | contig 33053 bp, 42 predicted proteins | sample MGYA00561227_ERZ1370068 | MGnify/ENA primary metagenome ERZ1370068 (study PRJEB38410, sample SAMEA6850437) | metagenome | study: Metagenomic assessment of the ecological functions of the soil: analysis of the soil microbiota associated with the...
CACGGCACCCTCCCGCAGCGCGTCGAACCCGACCTCGGCCGGCGCACCCACCGTGACTGCGCGCCACACGGTACGGAACGGCTGCGGAACGAATCCCTGGCCGTGGGTGTGCAGATCGAGCACGAACGACTCCCGGTGGAGTCGTTCCCCGTCGAGTGCGTTCATGTCGACTCCCTCCGCGAGGGTGCGGCGGCTGCTGGTGCGGGCCCCTCGGCAAGCTCAGGGAGCGTCCAGACTCGGGCCCTTCGACAAGCTGGAGCCACATCACGCTCTCGGCGCATCGGCTCATGCCTCGAACACGACTTCGCGCTCGCTGACGGTGGCCAGCGGGAGGTCTTCACCGTCCGGCTGCTCGGCGCGCTCGGCCTGACGTAGCAGGCGCCAGATCGCCGTGCCGAGGAGGTCGAGCTCGGTCGACGCGTAGCGCTCGCCGTCGAAGCTGCGGATCCGCTCGGTCTGCCGAGCCAGCGCGTCGGCGTCCTGGCGCAGGATGCGCCTGCCCTGCTGATGTACGGCCGCCCGCACCAGTGGTGCCGGCAGGCGGCTGGAGAAGCGGACCACGAACCAGGCGCGGGTTCGGAACGGTGCGATCGGCAGCTGGAGGATCGTGTTCACGATCCGGAACCACCCGTTGACGGCGTACTCGATCTGCGCAATCGACGGGAGGAGGAAGCGGTCCCAGTGATCGAAGGTTCGGCCTGAGTCCTCCGGCAGTCGGATCGGACCCATGCCGACCGGCTCGCCGAGGTACTGCATCTCGACGCCGCCATCGATCGGACGGCGGATCGCTGTGATGGTGCGGGAGCGCCGCCGCGGAATAACCCTCGGTGGAGGAACGCGGTGTGCGGGACGTCGAGCGCGTTCTCCAGCGAGGCGCGCAGGGTTGCATCCAGGTCGCACCGAAAGACCGTTTCGCCGGCACCGGGACCGTCGACCACGGGAAGGGCGAACGGCGGCCGGGTCGGTTCGGCATCCGGCTCCCCCACGCCCACACGAAGCCGTCTTTCTCCACAGTCGCGTGCGATGGAACGTGCCAGGTCGCCTGGGTGCGGCCGTGGCGGAGCCCGGGAACACGCAGGCACCGCCCGCCGCCGTCGAAGGTCCAGCCGTGGTAGCCGCACTGGAGCAGGCCATCGCCGGTGACCCGTCCGAGTGAGAGCGGGTAGTTGCGGTGACCACACCGGTCGAGGACGACGGCGGGCATGCCGTCCCGCGCCTCGGAACACCACGAGCGGAGTGTCCATAAGTGTGACGGCCAGTGGTCGACGGCCTAGCTCCGACGACCGGGCCATGGGATACCACCAGCGGCGCGGGAAGGCCACGGAGTACGACCCGAGATCCATGCATCCAATGATGCCGGTCTGGCGCACGTGCGCCCACCGGAAGGAGCCGTGGCGGCACGCCCGTTCGATGAGTGATCTTGACCGGCGCGCGCGTACCACGCGGGAGGCGTTGGCTTCATCGCACGCCAGCACCAGCGACTGGAGACCGGCGCGGGCTGCTCGTTCTGCGTCGCCGATCTTGTCGACGACAAGGCGCGCAGCCGGTCTGTGGACCGCAGACTTGGCGAAGGGCCGAGCGACCGCGGGGTATACGGTGGCTCCTTCCCCATACGCATCGTGGAGTCGCGGTGAAGGCGCTGCGGGCACTGACGGCGTTCGCTTGGACCCTTTCGAGCTATTTCCGGATCGAGCTGTACGTCGAGCCTCGGAACCGAACTACGTCGAGCCTTGGAACGCTGCCTCGATCCGAGTGGCCCGAAGCCGCCGAGTAGGTGCGCAGGACTGCGCACGCAGCCACTAGCCTATCGGTGACCGACGTGCTGAGTCCCATTTCTGGCGTGAGAGTGTGAGGATGTCCTGTTCGGCGTTCGATTCCATAGCGACATCCTCGATCGGCACACCTGGATCCGCTCGTCGTGTCAGCTGGGCTGGGGCGGTCGGACGGAGCAGGATCTCGTTGAGCGTCATCCGCCGCGGGCGGGTGACGGCGAACGCGATCACGCCCGGCCACGTCCTCGGCGGTGATGGCCAGCTGCGCGTAGAACTGTTCGGCGTTCTGCTTCACCGAGGGGTCGGTGATGTGGTTGGTCAGTTCGGTGGCCACGGCGCCGGGTTCGATGACGGTGACGCGGATGTCGGGCTGCAGTTCTTGCCGCAGCGCCTCCGACCAGCCGTTCATGCCCCATTTCGTGGCTGCGTAGGCGGCGTTGCCGGCGCGGGCGGTGCGTCCGGCGACGGAGGAGATGTTGACCAGGTCACCGCCGCCGTCACGGAGCTGCGCCAAGAACACCTCGGTGGCGGTCATCGCGCCCAGCAGGTTCACCTCCACCATGCGGCGCGCCTCGGCTCGCTGCTCGGTGCCTGAACGGGCCGAGCAGCATCACGCCGGCGTTGTTGACCAGCACGTCCGCGCCCGCCGAGCTCCTGCTGCACCTGGTCAGCGGCCGCGATCAGGGCGTCGCGGTCGGTGACGTCGGCAGCGATCGCGACGTGCGGTCTCGCCGAGCTCGGCGGCCAGCTGGTGGAGCCGGTCGACGCGTCGGCCAGTAGCGCCACCCGGTACCCGTGGGCGGCGAGGGCGCGGGCGGTCGCTGCACCGATCCCGGATGAGGCGCCGGTGATCACCGCAACCGGCGGTATGTCGTTGTTGGTCATGCGAGTCTCCTGTGGTCGCGAAACGTGGGTGTGCTGGTCAGTCGGCGAAGGCGGCTTTGGCGACGTTGATCGCGGACATGGCGCGTGGCCAGCCGGCGTAGAAGGCGAGGTGGATGATCGCTTCCTTCAGTTCGGTCTCTGTCAGCCCGTTCGCCTTCGCCCGCAGCAGGTGGTTCCGCAGCTGTTCGGTGTTGCCGCCGAGCCACCAAAGCGGCCACGGTGATCAGGCTGCGGTCTCGCTTGAGAGTTCCTCGCGTTCCCACACATCCCCGAACAGCACATCGTCGGTCAGCTCGACGAGCTTGGGGGCGAAGTCCCCGATGGCCCGCTGCGCTGTCGTCAGCTTCTCGTCTTCAGTCATGGCTTTCCTCGATCTGGTTTGGGTCTGGGTTGCGCGGTGGTCAGCTGCCGGGGGGTATTCGTCGCTGGTGAGGTGGTCGCCCCACTCTGTGACCGGTGCCTGGCTGGTCGTCGGCCAGGTCCAGCGACAGGGCGAGGTGGGTCGCGAAGTGGCTGGGGCTGCCCGTGCCAGTGCCACTCCCGGGTGGAGTGTCGATCGTGTCGCCCCGGGCCGACCTCGATGACTGGACCGCCGCGGGCCTGCACCAGCCCGCGGCCGTCGAGGATGTGAGGGTCTGACCGTTGAGGTGCCGATGCCAGGCGGTGTGCGCGCCGGGGCGAACTGACCACACCGGCGCGGAGCCGCGACCGCAGGTCACCGTGCGGGATCATGTCGACCCACACGTCGCCGGTGAACGTGGTCGCCGGTCCTTACTAGTTGCCGGCGGCGGCAGGTACTCCACGGTCAGCGCCTCCTGTTAGCGGTAGGTCTCGTGGCCGCTGCCACGGGCCCCGGCCACTGGTTAGCTGCCGGAGCGGAGCGTCGATCTCAGCGACCTCGCCGACAGTGAGGGTCACGTCGGCGGCCTGATGTTCTCGGTCACCTGCTCGGGTCGGCGGCTGCCGGGTATCGGCACGATGCTCGGCGACTTCGCCAGCAGCCACGCCAGCGCGACCTGCCCCGGGGTGACCTGCTTGCGGTCCGGCGATCTCCGTGACCAGGTCGACGATCGGCTGGTTGGCCGCCGATGGCTTCGGGGGCTGAAGCGTGGGAACCGGCTGCGGATGTCGTTGGCGGCAGAACGACTCGCTGCGAGCGACGGTGCCGGTGAGGAAGCCCTGCCCCAGCGGTGACCACGGCACGAACCCGATCCCCAACTCCTCGCAGACGGGGAGGACCTCGGCCTCGGGGTCCCGGGCCCAGATCGAGCGTCCGCTCTGCAGCTGCGGCGACGGGCTGGACGGCATGAGCGCGGCGGATCGTGTCCGCGCCCGCCTCCGACAGTCCGGAAGTGCTGACCTTGCCGGCGACGATCAGGTTCTTGACAGCGCCGGCGACGCCCTCGATCGGCACGTCGGGGTCGACGCGGTGCTGGTAGAGCAGGTCGATGTGGTCGGTCTGCAGCCGCCGCAGTGAGCCCTCGACGGCCGCGGATGATGCTCGCTGGCCGGCTGTCCAGCCCGATGCGGGTGGTGCCGTCGTAGCCGAAGCCGAACTTGGTGGCGATCATCGATCCGTCGCGGACCGGTTCGATCGCTTCGCCGACCAGGGTCTCGTTCGTGAACGGCCCGTACGCCTCGGCGGTGTCGAAGAACGTCACGCCTTGGTCGTGGGCGCTGCGGATCAGGCTGACGCCGTGCTCGGTGTCGACCGGGTCGCCGTAGTTGGCGCTCAGCCCCATGCAGCCCAGGCCGAGTCGCCGAGACCTCCATGGTGCCGAGCTGTCGCTTGTCCATGATCTTCCTGTCGCCGCACCAGGGGCGCGCGTCGGGTCGTGTGTGCGTGAGTGAATGTTGTGCCAGCGGCTGAGGTCAGGTGCTGAGTAGTCCGTTCTGGCGGAGCCAGGCTTCGGACGTCGTCTCGGTGCTGGGTTGCCTTCGCCTTGCACGGCCAGCCCGGAGCTGATCCGTGCGCCGGCACAGGCCTCGGTGTAGTCGCGTTCGGTGCTGCCGAAGGCCGCTGACCGCGTAGGTGACGAACGGATGGACGGTCTTGCCGGTGAAGTCGTAACTCTCCGCGAACGTCGACAAGATCATCGGAGGTCGCACATTCCAGATCGGGCTGCCCAGCAGCAAGCGGTCATATCGCTCGATCGAGGCCAACGGGTTCGCGATCGCCGGTCTCTCGTCGGCGTTCTGTTCGGTGACGTTGCGGGCGACGGTCGCGTCGTAACCGTCCGGGTATGGGTCGGTGGCCTCGATCCGGTAGACATCGCAGCCGATCAGCTCGGCAATGATGCGGGCCAAGACTTCGGTGTTGCCGACTTCGAGGTCTCGCCGCCCGCCGTAGTAGTAATTCTCCCCGGGCGGGAGAAGTAGGCCATCAAGGTCCGACTTGTCGCCCTCATTTCACCGCCTTTTGGAGTGTCGGAGAGGTTCCTGGGGGTGGTGGTGCTCGCGGGTGGTGGGCGGCCCGGGGAAGTGCAACCTGTCAACGCCTGACTCACGCCGCCCAGACCCAGCAGCAGCCCCTGATTGCAGCAACGTCCTGCGGCTCGGCTCGAGCTCGCTCAGCGCTCGCGACGTGGAGCAGCGATGATGCCTCAGTCCTCGGGAATGGGTCGGCCGAAGCTCTCCAGCGTGATCACCTCGGGCTCGGGTCCGCCGCGCTGGCCGGTGTCCAGGCCGTCGATCGCGGCGAGCTCGTCGGCGGTCAGTTCGAAGTCGAACACATCGAGGTTCTCCGCGATCCGCGGCCGGCTTGGTCGACTTCGGGATCACCGAGCGGCCCTGCTGCAGGTGCCAACGCAGCATCACCTGCGCCGGCGTCTTGCCGTGCGCGGTCGCGATGTCGCCGATGACCGGGTCCTGCAGGGTGCTGGAGTGCTGTCCGTCGCGGTAGAAGGTGATGCCGCCGATCGGCGACCACGCCTGGGTGAGGATGCCGTGCTCGGCGCCGAGATGCCTGCACCTCGCGTTGCTGGAAGTAGGGGTGGACCTCGATCTGGTTCACCGCCGGCACGACGGTGGCCCGGTCGAGCAGCGTGGTGAGGTGGTCGACCATGAAGTTGCTGACCCCGATCGCGCGGACCTTGCCGTCGGCGAGCAGCGTCTCCAGCGCCCGGTACGCCTCTAGGGTCGACTCGAACTCCGACGGCAGGGCCTGGTGCAGGATCAGCAGGTCGATCTGGTCGACGCCGAGCTTGCGCGCGCTCTTCTCGAACCCGTGCAGGGTCTGGTCGTAGCCGTAGTCGCTGATCCAGATCTTGGTCTCCACGAACACCTCCGAACGGTCCAGTCCGGAGGCTGGCGACGGCCTCGCCGACCTGCCGCTCGTTGCCGTACGCGGCTGCCGTGTCGATGTGCCGGTAGCCGGCCTCCAGCGCGGCCGTGACCGCAGCTCGGGTCTCGTCCGGCGGGGTCTGGAACACGCCGAGACCGAGGGCGGGCATCGTCGACACCGTTGTTCAGCGTCAGGGTGGAAACGTCGGGCATGCGTGCATCTCGTTTCTCTCGGCGCAATGCCGAGGTCGGTGGACAGGAACAGCGGAACTCGGATCAGTCGTGAGTGGGTGTCGGGTCGGTGAGGGTGTGCTGGGTCGCGGTCCAGGTCGCGAGCAGCTGCAGCTGGTCCTCGGCCTGGGAGCCCGGGTCGGCGGTGTAGGCGATCAAGGTCAGGTCGTCACCGAGCAGCTCGAGTGCGTTGCCGGTGAGCTCGATGTCGCCGACCACTCGGTTGTGCAGCCGTTTGCGGGCGGTCGGTGCAGCCGCACGTTCTGCCGGGCCCAGCGGGCCACGAACTCGTCGCTGCGGGTCGACAGCTCCCCGATCAGGTCACTCAGCGCTTTGTCGCGCGGGTCGCGGCCGGCTTGGGCCCGCAACGCACCGACCTGGTCATCGGCCACATGATCCCAGTCCAGGAAGAAGCCGCGGGAGTGCGGATCCAAGAACAGCGTACCGCGCCAGGTTCAGCGGTAGTCGGTCCTCGTCGAGGACACCGTCCGTACAGGGCACGGCACAGCTCGTTGGCGGCGATGATCTCCATCCGCGACGTCTGCGCACATACGCCGGGATCGTCATGCCGGCCAGGATCGCGAGTGATCGCCGGCCGCGGCGTGGCCTGACGGCTTCAGCACGGCGCGGCTGCCGCGACGCGGTGGCTCTGGCGTGGCGGGCCAGGTCGAACAGGTGCTGACGTTCGGCGTCGTCGAGCTGCAGAGCACGGGCCACAGCCTCCAGCACCGACTCCGACGCCCCGGACAGATTCCCGCGCTCGAGCCGGGCGTAGTAATCCACGCTCAGACCCCGGCGAGCATGGCGACCTCCTCACGCCGCAGACCTGGCACCCGGCGCTTGCCGCCGTAGCTGAGGCAGACCGGCCTGCTCCGGGCGTGACCCGGGCCCGGCGGCTGACCAGGAAGTCCCTGGACGTCTCTGCGGTGATCCACGACCTCGACGCTAGAGCCCCCTCCGGGAATGAAACAGGACCTGTCAGTACATGGCTCAGCAGGTCCTCCAACGCGCCCGCGGAAGGTGGTTGATTGGGAGCCTCCACAGCCCCAGCTCTCCGATCGAGGTCCCGTGCCCCTCACCCGCCGCGACGCCGCCACCAGCCCAGCGGCCATCCTGGCGTCCAACCCGGCGCAGCCGCGTTGCTGGTGGCCACGCTCGATTCTTCGTCGCCTACCGCGTCGGGATGATCATCTTCGTCGCCGCGTCCACAGCCTGCGCCGCCGCGCGCGACCCCTGCCTGTGCTGATCGCTCGCCCGCATCGTGCAATGCACGATCAAAGGCCACGGCGCGTAATGTTAGTTTGTGTTAAGTAACTATTCTGGTCGTCGTCACCGGGAGCGTTCATGATCGCGACACAGTTCACCGCGAACGGCGAGCAGCGCCGGCAGGCTCGCGCCGCCGCCGACACCGCTAGCGCGCACTACAAGTGGGTGGTGCTGTCCAACACCACCCTTGGGGTGCTGATGGCCACGATCAACGCGTCGATCCTGCTCATCGCGCTGCCGGACATCTTCCGCGGCATCCAGATCGACCCGCTCGCGCCGGGCAACACCAGCTACCTGCTGTGGCTGATCATGGGCTACCTGGTGGTGACCGCCGTGCTGGTGGTCAGCTTCGGCCGGCTCGGGGATATCGTACGGCCGGGTCAAGATGTACAACGCCGGATTCGCGGTTTTCACCTTGTTCTCCATCTTGCTGTCGGCGACCTGGATGCACGGCACCGCCGCGGTGCTGTGGCTGGTGGTGATGCGCATCCTGCAGGGCGTCGGTGGCGCGATGCTGATGGCCAACTCGAACGCGATCATCACCGACGTGTTCCCCGTCGAGCAGCGCGGGCTGGCGCTGGGACTCAACCAGGTCGCCGGGATCGGCGGCTCGTTCATAGGGCTGATCCTCGGCGGCCTGCTCGGCCCGATCGACTGGCGCCTGGTGTTCCTGGTGTCGGTTCCGATTGGCCTGTTCGGCACGGTATGGGCCTACCTTCGGCTGCACGACACTGGCATCCGGCAGCCCGCCCGGCTGGACTGGTGGGGAAACGTCACGTTCGCGGCTCGGGCTGATCGCCGTGCTGGTCGGCATCACCTACGGCATCCAGCCGTACCACGGGCACACCATGGGCTGGTCGAATCCGGCGGTGGTAGCCACCTTGCTCGGCGGGGTGGTGGTGCTGGCCGTCTTCTGCGTCGTTGAGAGCGAGGGTCGCGGAGCCGATGTTCGAAATCAAGCTGTTCCGCATCCGGGCATTCACCGCGGGCAACCTGGCCAGCCTGCTCGCCGCGCTCGGCCGCGGCGGGCTGATGTTCATCCTGATCATCTGGTTGCAGGGCATCTGGCTGCCGCAGCACGGTTACAGCTTCGAGTCCACGCCGCTCTGGGCGGGCATCTACATGCTGCCGCTGACCGTGGGATTCCTGATCGCCGGCCCGGTCTCGGGTGCGCTGTCCGACAGGTTCGGCGCCCGCTGGTTCGCCACCGGCGGCATGCTGCTGGCCGCAGCAACGTTCGTCGGACTGATGGTGTTGCCGGTGAACTTCGCCTACCCCGAGTTCGCGGTGATGCTCCTGCTGAACGGGATCGGCATGGGACTGTTCGCCGCACCGAACCGGGCCGGGATCATGAACAGCCTCCCCGCCAACCGTCGCGGCGTGGGCGCTGGCATGAGCACAACGTTCCAGAATGCGGCAATGGTGCTGTCCATCGGCATCTTTTTCAGCTTGATCATCACCGGATTGGCCCGCTCGCTGCCCGACACGCTTTCGAGCGGCCTTGTCGCCCAAGGGGTTCCAGCGTCCGCGGCGGCCAGGCTGGCCGCGCTGCCGCCCGTGTCGGTGCTGTTCGCGTCGCTGCTCGGCTACAACCCGATCCAGTCGCTGCTCGGCCCGGCGGCGCTTGGGAACCTTCCACCGGACCATGTCGCGTACCTGACCGGCCGTGGCTTCTTCCCGCAGCTCATCTCCGGCCCGTTCGCCGACGGTCTGGCGGTGGCGTTCGGCTTCGCGATCGCCGCCTGTCTGGTGGCCGCGCTGGTCTCCGCGCTGGGCGGCGGCAAATACGTCCACGCCGAGCCCCAGGCGGCGTTAGAGCTCGTCCGGAGCGGGCAGCGATGAGCGGGCCGGCACCAGACGCGGCACGCCTGCGCAGGGCGGCGCTCCGGCTCGCCTACGGGCTGCGGGCCCCGGCCACCCGGTACGGTCTGACGCCGAGCCGGCTGGCGGCGCTGGTCATCCTGGGCAAGCAGGGCCCGATGCGGGTCGGCGACCTGGCCCGCGAGCTGAACGTCGCGGTGCCCAGCGCATCCCGGCTGCTCGACCTGCTCGCCGAGTCCGGCTTCGTCGAACGCCGGGACGACCCCACCGACAGGAGAGCCTTCCTGGTGAGCCTGACCGCAGACGGCGCAAGGATTCTCGAGGATGTCCGGGCCGAGGGCATCCAGGAGCTGGCTGGGCACCTGGCGTCGCTTCCGGCGGCGCAGCGCGCCGCGGTCGAGGCCGCGCTGCCGGCGCTGGAGGCGCTGGCAGATGCGTTCAGTCCGGTCACCGACCCGCCCCGCGCGTTGGCATCCACCGCGGACGAGCTGGCCGAGGTGGTTGCGCCGCGCGTTTTGTGAGTGGACTTACTCCGGCCGGGCATCACCTCGGCACGGCTGCATCTAATCCGCGCGTGTCTCACGAGCAGGTCCCCCTAAGTCACGCCTCAGGCCAGCACCTGCAGTCACACCGATCGCGGCGAACGCTCAGCTGGTTATTGGCCGACATCTAGCTGGGAGGCTGGGATCCGCCCGGTCAAGGCCGGACGTCGACGCGTACGTCCAGCGGGACGTCCGGGTCGAGGATCGAGCACTCGTGCACGCTCGCCCGGTAAGCCGCAAGCCGCGCGTCGCCGGTGACCCGATCGAGCCCCCACTCTTGGCTCCCTGGCGCACAGACTCGCGCGAGAACACGCCGATCCCGTGCTCGATCGCGGCCGGGTCGGTCAGCTGCTCCGCAGTGGCAGTCATGTAAACCCCTGCCCGGTGCCCGGCGGGACCGTCGAGTCGAACACGACCATCGCGATCTGCGGCCGCACGGTGATGTTCTCTGAGTGCCGCGCACCGGGGTAGGACACCCAGTACAGCTCCCGGTAATCCTCGGTTGCGAACCACACCGGCGAGGCCCACGGCACCCCGTCCGCGTCCGCAGTCGCGAGCACGACGTAGTTAGCGTCGTCCAGGATCGCGCGGGCGATGTCGTCGTTGGTCACAGCGCGCGAGCCTAGTGCCCTGGTGAGCGCGATCCGCGACCTGGGCATGCGTTGCTGTCACCGGAGGCTGCGAACCGCGTACGTATCCTCATCGGTCCACTGGGTAGGAATCTGGTATGCCTGAGTGAACGCGGGCCGCGTTACACCTTCCGCCATGCAGAATCTATTATCCGACATACGGAAGCCAGATCTAGCCGGTGCCAGTCAAAGGGAGTACCCGTGGGCCGTCAAAGTCCCGGTCATGCAATCAAAATGCGGTTGCTGCCCCTGCTGCGAAGCTTCTGCTGGCTCCTGCATGACGTGATCGTCGGTCCCGACGTCTTCATCGGCGCAGCCGAGGCGGTCATGGATTGTGTTGCCGCCGCCGAAGTACTGAACGCCAGCTACATCGTCCCCGGCGTCTTGAGCCCGCGTGCCCGCGTGGTTGCGCACACCGTCACTACCGCTGCCACCACTGATGATCAAGACCCATACTCCGGGAGGAACCGATGACGCTCGAGCTGACTGACCCGCATCCTGTGGACCGTGCCGACGAGATCCTCACTCCGGCCGCACTGGAGTTCGTGGAGAAGCTCCACGGCTTCGCCGGGCGACGCGACGAACTGCTGGCAGCACGCCGGATCCGCCGCGCGGAAGCGGCCCGGGAGGCCCAGCTCGACTTCCTCCCTGACACGCGGCACATCCGGGAGTCGGAATGGCAGGTCGCGGACGCGCCGCCCGCGATGCAGGACCGTCGAGTGGAGATGACCGGGCCAGCGACCCCGCGAAGATGGCCATCAACGCTCTCAACTCGGGCGCGAAGGTATGGCTGGCCGACCTGGAGGACGCCAGCTGTCCCAAGTGGGGCAACGTCATCGATGCCCTGCTCAACCTTCGGGACGCCGCGCGCGGCAGCTTGTCCGCCGAAGTCGACGGCCGGGAATACGCTGCTGCGCACCGACGCGCCGTTGGCTGTCGTGGTCACGAGGCCACGGGGCTGGCACCTCGACGAAGCTCATGTGCTCGTCGACGGGAAGCGCGGCGTGGGTGCGTTGGTCGACTTCGGGCTGCACTTCTTTCACCTTGCCCAGCAGTTGATCGACAACCGGCAAGGCCCTTACTACTACCTGCCGAAGATGGAGAGCCACCTTGAGGCGCGACTGTGGAACGACATCTTCACCTTCTCAGAAGCCGAGCTGAACATCCCGCACGGCACCATCCGCGCCACCATGCTGATCGAGACCATCCCGGCTGCATTCGAGATGGAGGAGATCCTCTACGAGCTGCGCGAGTACGCCTCTGGGTTGAACGCCGGTCGCTGGGACTACCTGTTCAGCATCATCAAGTACTTCCGCGACGCCGGCCCGGAGTTCGTCATGGTGGACCGGTCCGACATCACCATGACCGCTCCGTTCATGCGCGCGTACACCGAGCTACTTGTCAAGACCTGTCACACCCGGGGCGCGTTCGCGATGGGCGGCATGGCCGCCTTCATTCCCAGCCGGAAGGATCCCGAGGTGAATGCCGCAGCCATCGCCAAGGTGCGGGCCGACAAGCTGCGCGAGGCCAGGGACGGCTTCGACGGCTCCTGGGTGGCGCATCCCGACCTGGTGCCGGTGTGTCGGGAGGTGTTCGACGAGGTGCTCGGCGACCGGCCCAATCAGCTCGACCGGAAGCGCGAGGACGTCTCGGTCACAGCGGACCAGCTGCTCGACATCTCCTCCGCCGAGGGCAGCAACACCATGGCCGGACTGCGGGACAATCTTTACGTGGCCGTGGCCTACACGGCGGTCTGGCTTTCCGGCAACGGCGCGGTGGCCATCCACAACCTGATGGAGGACGCCGCCACCGCCGAGATCTCCCGGGCCCAGGTGTGGCAGCTGATCAAGAACGGCACCATGCTGGCCGACACGGGTGAGAAGGTGACCAAGAGATCTGGTCGCGCGGACCCTTGACGAGGAGGTAGAGCGGCTCCGAACCGAGGTATCCGCAGACGCCTTCGAGCGGCACTACCTGCCGGCCAAGGAGCTGATCTCCTCGCTCGTTCTGGACGACGACTTCACCGACTTCCTCACCTTGCCCGCCTACGAGCAGGTTGTCTGATCGTGCCCACTCCGCAACCCGCACTCACCGAACGGTTTCTGGCCCATCTCGACGGCGACCTGGAAAGCACCGACGCCTTCCTGGCCGACGCGTGTTCCCGGCGACGACGGGCGGCGCCAGCCGGTGCACACCGTCTATGTGCCCGCAGACCGGTTCATCCCCGACCTTCCGCAGGAGTGGGGACAGGCGGCTCTGGCCGCGGTCGACGAGCACGGCGGCATGGAGCAGGTCTGCGCCGTCGCCGGCGTGAGCGATGATCTCATCGTCGAGGTCGCGCCACGCGTAGAGGCCAAGCTGCGCCAAGAGCCGATCGAGGACCTGCGACTCGACTTCGAGGATGGTTACGGTGATCGCGGGGACGAGGCCGAGGACAGCGACAGCGTCGCCGCTGCCACGCAGCTGGCGGCTGCAGTGCGGTCAGGCGTCGCCCCGTCGTTCGCCGGGTTGCGGTTCAAGTGCTTCGAGGCGCCGACCCGTCGGCGAGGAATCCGTACTCTCGACCTGTTCCTCGGCGGCCTGCTCGACACGCTGGGCCGCCTTCCGGCTGGCACTGGTGATCACCTTTCCCAAGGTCAGCACCGTCAGCCAGGTAACGGCCATGGTCGCCGTCTGCGACGAGCTGGAGCGCGCGTACGGACTCGAGACAGGTCGTCTCGGCTTCGAAATCCAGGTGGAAACGCCACAGTTGATCATCGGCCCGCAGGGCGGGATATCGGTGGCGGAGGCCATCCACGCCGGCGCGGGACGGGTCACCGCACTGCACTACGGCACCTACGACTACAGCGCGTCGCTCCAGATCTCCGCGGAGTACCAGGCGTCTGATCACCCGGCCGCGGACTTCGCCAAGCAGGTCATGCAGGTCGCTGCAGCCGGGACCCGAGTGCACCTGTCGGACGGCTCGACCAACATCCTGCCGCTCGGCTCGCCGGAATCGGTGCGGTCCGCCTGGCGGCTGCATGCTGGGCTGGTGCGGCGAGCGCTGGCGCGCGGCTTCTATCAGGGATGGGACATGCACCCGCACCAGTTGCCTACGCGCTACATCGCAACCTTCGAGTTCTACCGCGCGGGCCTGCCGCGCGCCGCGGCTCGGCTCGCGAACTACATGTCCAAGACCGAATCGGAGATCCTCGACGAACCCGCAACCGCTCGCGCGCTGGCTCGCTACCTGTATCGCGGGCTAGTGTGCGGAGCAGTGAGCGAGACCGAACTCAGCCGCAGCGCCGGTCTCACCGGAAGCCAGCTGGCCGCTCTGGGCCGCCCGCGATCCGACACCGAAGGAGTTGCACTTGGCTCCTCCTGAAGGCCAGCGTGCCGACGCTTTGGCCCACTGCCGACCCCAGGACGAACGGCACATCGTCGCCCGTCACCTCCCGCCGAATACCGACTCAGCAAGGAGTGCACCATGACCTCCATCTACTACGCCCCACAGGGCGGTCTTCCCGATCAGCATCAGCTCTTGACTGATCGCGCCATGTTCACCGAGGCCTATGCGGTTATCCCGCGCGGCACGATGAGCGACATCGTCACCAGTTATCTGCCGAACTGGACCGACACCAGGCTCTGGGTGCTGGCCCGCCCGCCGTCCGGCTTCGCCGAGACCTTCTCTCAATACATCGTCGAGGTCTCCTCCGGCGGCGGCAGCGACTCTGCCTGAGGACAATCCCGAGGCGGAAGGAGTGCTCTTCGTCGTCGAAGGCCAGGCGACGTTGACGATCGGCGACGAAGAACACAAGCTCGAGAGCGGCGGCTACGCGTACTTGCCGCCAGGAGCACGCTGGACCCTACAGAACCCCGGCTCCGACCCTCTCCGCTTCCACTGGATCCGGAAGGCTTATCAGAAGGTCGATGGCCTCGAGGTGCCGCCGCCATTTGTCACCAACGAGCATGACGTCGAACCCATCCCGATGCCAGGCACCGATGGCGCCTGGGTGACCTCCCGCTTCGTTGACCCGGCCGATCTGCGCCACGACATGCACGTCAATATCGTCACGTTCCAGCCCGGTGCAGTGATCCCGTTCGCGGAGACGCATGTGATGGAGCACGGGCTCTACGTGCTGGAGGGCAAAGCGGTCTATCGACTCAACACCGACTGGGTGGAGGTGCAGGCCGGCGACTTCATGTGGCTGCGGGCATTCTGCCCTCAGGCCTGCTACGCCGGCGGCCCTGGAGTCTTCCGGTATCTCCTCTACAAGGACGTCAACCGGCACATGCCGCTGACCCGTCAGCTCGTCTAAACGTCGACTACTCAGGTGATGTCAACCTGCACCACCGCCACCCGGTGAGCTCGTACGCTCAGATCAGTTCCAGGGCTGGATACTCCGGGCGCCACATCGCCCGGTAAACCTGCTGCACCGGGTCTGTGAGCGGCTTTGCTGTGCCAGGCCCTCGTGCTCAGCAGCGCGGGCCACTGCAATGGCGACGGCGGCCGAGACCGTACGCAGGTCCGTCACCGGGGCAGTAGTGCGGCACCCGGGCTGGTGGCGTCAGCGAACGTCGCTACGGCGTTTGCGGCAGCAGCGATCATGCCGTCGGTGACTCGCTGCGCATCCACGACTGCCACACCGAGGCCGAGGCCGGGGAAGACCAACGCGTTGTTGGACTGAGCGATGGAGTAGGTACGCCCGCCGTAGCTGACCGGCGGAAACGGGCTGCCGGTGGCGACCAGTGCCCGCCCGTCGGTCCATCGGATCAGATCCTCTGGAACCGCCTCGGCCTTCGAGGTCGGGTTGGACAGCGGCATGATGATCGGTCGTTCCACGGTGGCTGCCAGCTGCCGCACGATGCCGCTCGGCGAACGCACCGGTGTGGGTAGAGGTCCCGATCAGCATCGTCGGCTGAGCATGCGCCACCACGTCGGCAAGGGTCAGCTCGTCGCCGACGCCTTGTCGCGACCAGCCCGCAACCTCGGCGGCGGGCCGCGCATACGGCTGTTGGTAGTCCCGTAGCTCAGGTACGTCGCTGGTGAGCAGCCCCGGTCTGTCAGGGCCCAGAACCTGCTCGCCGCCTCTTGTTGGGACAATCCTTCCGCGATCATGACGTCGCGCAACATGATCGGCGATCGCGCAACCGGCAGTGCCCGCTCCGTAGATCACCACCCGCTGATCGCGCATCCGGTTGCCGGCGGCCTTGACGGCTGCGAACGCAGCGGCCATCACCACCGCGGCAGTCCCCTGCATGTCGTCGTTGAACGTGCACACCTCCGCCGCGTACTTGTTCAGGATGCGACGCGCATTACTCGCCCCGAAGTCCTCCCAGTGCAGCAATGCGTGCGGGAACAGCTTGGTCGCCGCGGAGACGTACGCATCGATCAGGTCGTCATAGCGCTGGTCTCGCACCCGGGCATGTCGGTTGCCGATATACATCTCATCGTTCAGCAGGCCGCAGGTTGTCGGTGCCCATGTCCAGCACCACCGGGATCACCCGACGCGGATGCAGGCCCGCCGCGGCGATGTAGACGGACGAGTTTGCCAATGGCAATTTCGATGCCGCCGACCCCTGGTCGCCGATGCCGAGAATGCCTTCCGAGTCGGTGGCCACCAGCAGGTCCACATCATCCGCGGCCAGGCCGTAGTTGCGCAGCGACTCCTCCACGTCCTCCGGGTGGTTCACATTGAGGTACACCCCATGCGGCCGGCGGTATTCGTGGCTGTAGCGCTCGATCGCCTTGCCAACCGTCGGCGTGTAGACAATCGGCAGCATCTCCTCCAGGTGCTCGGACAGCAGCCGGTAGAACAACACCTCATTGCGGTCACGCATATTCGCCAGGAAGACGTTCTTGGCCAGATCGTCTGACTGCCGCCGATACTGCGCATACACCCGACGCAGCTGGCCCTCCAATCGCATCACCCCACTGGGCAGCAGACCCTGCAACCCCAAAGCCCGCCGCTCCTCAGCTGTGAACGCGGTGCCCCGGTTGAGCATCGGGTTCGAGAGGATCGACCGACCGCGAGCGCGGATCCGGAGCGGATAGCCATCCTCAGCCGAACCGAGTTCATATGGCGCCTCGTACATCGCACCTACCCTTCGATCGAGATTTCCGACGGATTGGACCCGTCGGCGACGCATTCTGATGATCGGCGCCGACCCCAGCGAGTCTCGATGTGTCCGGGCAACTGTGGCGGAGCTAACTGCGAAGGTTCCCCAAGCTCACGCTGACAAGCCGTGCCGTCGAGGATGGGTTAGCACATCGATACCGTCAGGCCGTTCCGCGGCCCCCAGGAGATGGTGAAAGTCCCAAGACGCTGGTGATCAGCTGGCCGCCATCCAGTCAGCGCTTCAGGCCATCCCAGATTCAGCATCAACACCAAGCATGCCGCGCACCGCGTCGACAGGATTCAGCCTCAAACGTCCAGGGCCAGGGTCGAGTCCGGCACTAGCCGGTCGTCGTCGCTGCGCGCCGACGGTTGGTGTCGATCTCTGCGCTGCGGCTGACCGCAAGGGTTTACGCGATCAGGCGGCTGCGGAGATCCGGCGGGAGCAACCGCGATGCCTTCATGAGCTGATAGGCCACGACCACGGTGACGGTTTCCGCGGCCAGCAGGCCAACGAGAACGAGGACCTGCGCGGCGCCAGCCTGGATCGGAGTCCCGCCGCCCAGCAGCACTCCGACAAAGGCTCCTGGCAGTGTGACCAAACCCACGGTGCGCGTCTGGTCGAGTGCAGGCACGAGGGCTTCTGGCAGTCGACGCTCAACCACCTCGCCGATCGCCATCGGGCGGGGTAGACCGATGGAGAGCGCTGCCTCGTAGCTCCCGTGCTCTTCACGCAGTGCAGCGAAGCACCGTCGACCGGCCAACGACTGCGCCGACATCGATCCGCCGATGATGATGCCAGCCATCGGCACCAGAGACGCCCGTCCCAAGGCACCGCGCCCGAGAGGAAGATCACCGTGAGAACGGGTACAACACCGCACCCGATCGCGACGGCGACCCACGGCCAAGCCCGCGGGGCCTCGATGCGCCGGGAGGACGTGAAGACTGCGACACCGAACATGAAAGTGGCAAACACCAAAGACCAGGCCAGCTGGCTGAGGACTGCGGTGATCACCAAGGCGACCGCCGCCAGCTGCACAACGGCACGTACGGCCGCGGTTGCGATGGAGCGTTCGACCTTCAACCGGCCCACCCACGAAGCGGCGATGGCCAGGATGACCAAGACCACGAGAGCGATTACGAGCGGCAATCCCGGCTGCTGGGGCACAACTCAGTCTCCCAGCAGAAGGTCGAGACAACCGAGGTGGTCGCGGCGGCAATCACGTAGAGGCCCGACACCAGCACTCACCCCCAAAGACGAATTGGGCCCGAACAGGAACGTCCAGCCGTCCTGGCGCCCAATCAGCTGTTGCGGAGGAGATATTGGGTGGCTCAACCCTCGTCCGCTCCCGCTCCCCAGCGGCTCCCCGGCGCGCACCCCTAGCGCGAAAGCGGGTGCTGGCGGTTCGGTCTGTGTCTTTGAGCGTGTCGGCTCTACAGTAGTTGGGGTCGCTGGGACGGGCGGATCGCGGCTGGAGCGCAGAGTGGTGCAGCGTGCGACGCAGTACGCGAAGAGCGGTCGGGTCAGCATCGCGTATCAGAGTTGTTGGTGACGGACCCACCGACATGATTCTGGTGCCGGGCTTCGTCTCGCATGTGGAGCTCGCCTGGGAGGAACCGCGGCTGGCCCACTTTCTGGGCAGACTGGCCGCTTTCTCGCGCGCTTATTCTCTTCGACAAGCGCGGTACGGGCATGTCGGATCCTGTCGAGCAGCCCACCATCCATTGAACAGCGGATGGACGACATCCGAGCTGTGATGGATGCAGTCGACGTGCGCCGGAGCACATTGTTCGGAATATCCGAGGGTGGGACCCTCGCCGTGCTGTTCGCGCATGATCACTCGGAGCGGGCGGAGGCGCTGGTCCTGTACGGGTCCTGGGCCCGCCGCCTCTCCGGTCCCGATTACCCTTACGGTCCCTCGGCTCGACAGCTTGAAGAAGTCATTGACGGGATGGACCGGGCGTGGGCTACCGGCGAATGGTGGGATGGAGGTCAGCCGAGCCCGGCCGACGACAAGCGGCACCGCACCTGGTGGGCGCGATATTTACGGACGGCGGCGAGCCCAGCCATGGCGCAGAACGTCGTTCGCATGAACATGCGGATGGACATCCGGGACCTGCTCCCGACGATCGAGCAGCCGACCCTCATCCTGCATCGGACGGGCGACACCTGGATCGACGTCGGTCACGCGCGCTACCTCGCCGAACACATTCCCTCGGCCACCTATGTCGAGCTACCAGGATCTGATCACCGGCCATGGCTTGGCGACGTCGACGCGATCGTTGATGCGGTCGAGGTCTTCATGACGGGCCGCAAAGAGCCGGCCCCGGCGCCAAGCCGACATTGGCGTAGATGCGCTGAGCCGGCGTGAGCGCGAGGTAGCGGTGCTAGCTTCGCGAGGCCTGACGGCGACGGAGATCGCCAGCCACCTGTTTGTCAGCAAGCGCACGGTGGAGAGCCACATGGTGAGCATCTACGAGAAGCTGGGAATCGGTTCCAAGACCGAGCTGATCCGGAGGGCTGCGGAATTGGGCCTCTAGTGCCCTGGAAGGAATCTAGCCAAGTTGCATGATCAGGTTTCGGTATCACTACGGAGGTATCTGTCCTGGATCGCTCCTAAGTTCATCGAAAGCCCTTGATTTGGGAGGTTCAGATGGACGGGATAGGGCCAACCTGGTCGATTGACTCCGCTGCTCGGCGCCAATTTCGAATTCTGTCGGCCACCCGACGGCACAGCGTCCACCCGTTGTCGCGATCAGTGCGATAAGTGGAAATCGAGATAGCCACCAATCCTCCAAGTCTTAAAAGCGACGCCGAAAGGAATACGGCAATGGACGAAACGAAGATGACGAAGTTCGTCGAGAAGGCAGTCGGTGACGTTGGAGCATTACTCGGCGGCGCGATGGTGGTCATCGGCGACAAGCTCGGGCTGTATCGCGCAATGGCTGGAGCCGGGCCACTGACTCCGAGCGGAACTGGCCGGCCGCACAGGGACAGCCGAGCGGTACGTGCGGGAGTGGTCAAGCGCCCAAGCGGCCCGCGGCTACCTGTCCTACGACGGTGCCGGTCGGTTCTCTCTGCCCGACGAGCACGCCATCCCGCTCACCGATGAGACCAGCCCGGCCTGCGTGATCGGTGCATTCGAGATCGCCGTCGGCTCGGTCTACGCCACCGACACGATCGCCGAGCGGTTCCGCACCGGAACCGGGTTCTCGTGGGGCGCGCACGACTCGCACGTCCTCGGCGGCTGCGAACGCTTCTTCCGGCCCGGCTACCTCAACAACCTGACCAGCGCATGGATCCCAGCGCTCGATGGCGTCGAGGCCAAGCTCACAGCCGGCGCCCGGATCGCCGACGTCGGCTGCGGGCACGGCGCGTCGACCCTGCTGCTCGCCCAGGCGTACCCGGCCGCCAGCGTCGTCGGCTTCGACGCCCATCAGGGCTCGATCGACGCGGCGCGCAAGCGGGCCGCCGACGCCGGCCTTACCGACCGCGTCCGCTTCGAGACCGCCGCCAGCGACGACGTTCGATGGCCACTACGACCTGGTCTGCTTCTTCGACTGCCTACACGACATGGGTGACCCGACCGGTGCGTGCGCCCATGTCCGCGATCACCTCGCGCCGGGCGGCACGCTCATGTTGATCGAACCGTTCGCCAACGACGACCTGAGCGACAACCTCAACCCAGTCGGGGCCGCCTACTACGGCTTCTCGACCCTGCTCTGCACGCCGAGTTCACTGTCCCAGGACGTGGGCACGGCGCTGGGCGCGCAGGCCGGCGAGGCCCGGCTGCGCCAGATCGTCACCGACGGCGGTTTCAGCACACTGCGCCGCGTCGCCGAAACACCATTCAACATCGTGCTGGAAGCAAAAGCGTCATGAAGTTCGCGCAGATCATCGAGTTCAAAACCAGTCGGATCGACGATTTCAACGCCAACCTCGATGCCTGGATAGCCAGGACCGAAGGCACTCGCATCCCGCATCATGCAGTACTAAGCCGGGATCGCGACGCCAACGATCGATACCTGCTGATGGTCGAATTCGACTCCTACGACAAGGGCATGGAGAACTCCAGCCGCCCCGCGACGTCGGAATTCGCAGCCGTCCTCGCCGAAATCTCCGAGGAACCCCTAGCGTTCCGGAACCTTGACGTGATACGCGAAGAGGACCTATAGAGGTCCTGCCAGTCCGCCGGGGAATCGACTCCGGCTTCATGCCTGGGAGGATCGCGAAACCGCGAAGCCACGGACCGCTACCAGACCTGCGTCCGCGGCGATGCCTACAGCGCTGACCTTGGTTTCGTACACTGTCGAGCCCTCTCGGACAACGCCCTGCCCGAACACTAGGCTTCGCAGGGATGACTCGGCCCCATGATGGAGCGCCCTCGGGTTACGACTGGCGCGGCACGTGGTGGCGCGCTCCTGATGGGCCGCTGACGCGTCATGGCCGAGCTCGCCCACCAGCCCGATGTCGCACCGCCCCGGTGGCGGGCGTATGTGCCCGGCGTCTCGCTGATCAAGTCCTATCAGCGGAAATGGTTGCCGAAGGACATCGTCGCCGGCCTGGTTCTCTCCGCGCTTGCTGGTGCCGCAGGGGATGGCGTACGCCGACCTGGCCGGACTGCCGCCGGTGACCGGGCTCTACACCTCGATCCTCTGCCTGCCTCGGCGTACGCCGTCTTCGGGCCGTCGCGGGTGCTGGTGCTGGGTCCTGACTCCGTCCCTGGGTCCGATGATCGCGGCGACCATCGCCCCTCTCATGCTGGCGCAGCGGTGATCCTGCGCGGGCGATCGCGCTGGCCTCGCTACTGCGCTGATGCATCGTCGGCGTCGATCGATGGTCGTCGCCGGGCTGGCCAAGTTCGGGTTCGTGGCGGACCTGCTGTCCAAGCCGACGCAGATCGGCTACATGAACGGGCTCGCCGTCTGACGATCATCGTGGGTCAGCTGCCCAAGCTCCTGGGGTTCTCGGTGGACGCGGATGGACTCGTGGCCGAGGCACGCGCCTTCGCGTCAGGGCTTGCGCGAGGGCGAGGCGAACGCGACGGCCGCCGTCCTCGGCGTCGCCTCTCTCGCCGGCATCCTGCTGCTTGAACCGGCTGCTGCCCAAGGTCCCGAGCGTCCTCGATCGTCGTGGTGCTGGCCGCCGTCGCCGTCAACGCCTTCGACCTGGAGGAGCGCGGCGTCGACACGGTCGGCCTGATCCCTCAGGGCTTCCCGCCCTTCACGATTCCCAGCGTCGGCTGGAGCGATGTGCCGCCGCTTCTCCTGGGAGCGATCGCGATCGCGGTAGTCGCGCTCGCGGACACCATGTCCACCGCATCGGCGTTCGCCGCCCGGCGTGGCGAGCAGGTGCGCGGCAACCAAGAGATGATCGGCATCGGCGCGCGCCAACATCGCCGCCGGCTTCTTCCAGGGCTTTCCGGTCAGCACCAGCGGATCGCGGACGGCGGTCGCGGAGCAGGCCGGCTCCAGATCCCAGATCACGGGAATCGTTGGCGCCGCGGTGATCACCTTGGTCCCGGTCTTCGCCACTGGGGCTATGCAGTACGTACCACAGCCGACGTTGGGCGCTATCGTCATCGCCGCCGCACTCTCTCTGGCCGACATCGCAGGTACGCGGAGGCTGTGGCGGCAGCGGCAGGATGGAGTTCTGGCTGTCGATCATCGCGCTGCTGGGCGTTGCCCTTTCTCGGCGTGCTGCCCGGCATCCTCATCGCCGTGGGCATGTCCATTCTCAATGTCTTCCGCCGTACGTGGTGGCCGCACCATGCTGTGCTCGGCCGCGTCGAGGGCATCGAGGGTTTGCACGACATCGCAGAGGTATCCCAACGCAGAGCTGCTGCCCGGTCTGGTCGTCTACCGCTTTGACGCGCCGCTGATCTTCGCCAACGCACGGATGTTCGGCGAGGCCATGCGAGAGATCGCCGAGCAGCGCAGTGACCTCCGCTGGCTCATCATCGCCGCTGAGCCCATCACCGATGTCGACACCACGGCCTCCGACATGCTGCAGGAGCTGGACGCTCTGGCTCAACGAGCGCGGTGTGTCACTGGTCTTCGCGGAGATGAAGGATCCCGTACGCGAAAGATCGAGCGGTACGAGCTCACCCGTACGATCGACCCCGCGCACTTCTTCCGCACGCTCGACGAGGCGGTCGCGGAATACGTACGGCAGACAGGGGCCACCTGGCAGAGTCCCGGGAGAGTCGATGACCACGGCGGTCGCGGCCGGCAAGCCCAGCATGTTGCGCCGGACCGCGGCGGCGGTTGCGCTGGCGGCGCTGGTCGCAGCTCTGGTCTACCTGGCGGTATCGGCGATCTCGCGCTGGTACGTCCTGCTGGCAAGCGTGGTCTCGCTCGGGGTCGCGGTGATCGCCGCGTGGTACATCCTGTCCCGGCGCGGGGCAGCCCGTGCCGTTGCAGGTGTTGTCGCGGCGCTCGCGCTGGCTTGCATTCGCCGTGGTGGTGATCGCGAGCGAGAGCCTAATCGTGCTCGTGGTCGGGCTAGGGCTCGCCGCGGTGTCGGTCGGTGCGGCGAGCTACGCCCTGAGCCTCGCTCGCGGCCAGCCCGCCGAGCTCGCGCCGAATGCGCAGCGTCGCGTTCTTCGAGCGTGCGCCGAAGGCGCACACCAGTTCTGCTGATGAACCTCAAGTCCGGTGGGGGCAAGGCCGAGCGGTTCAGGCTGGTCGACCTGTGTCGGCAACGTGGCATCGAGCCAGTCGTCCTGCATCCGGGCGACGACTTACGCCAGCTGGCCCAGGACGCAGTCGCGCGCGGTGCGGATCTGCTCGGCATGGCTGGCGGCGACGGCTCGCAGGCACTCGTCGCCTCGGTCGCGAGCCAGCACCGCATCCCGTTCGTCGTCGTGCCCGCGGGAACTCGCAACCACTTCGCGCTGGACCTGGGTCTCGACCGCGACGACGTTCGCAGGCGCGCTCGACGCGTACCGAGGACGGCGTCGACACCAAGGTGGACCTCTGCCGAGGTCAACGGACGCGTCTTCGTCAACAATGCGTCGATGGGCGTCTACGCGCAAGATCGTCCAGTCGGGCGACTACCGGGACGCCAAGTTGCAGACAGCGGCAGCCATGCTGCCAGATCTGCTAGGACCGGAGGCGACGCCGCTCGACCTGCGCTTCACGCTGCCGTCCGGCGAGGAAGCGGTGACCAGATGACCAGCCCGACCCTCCGGAACCGGTCGAGGAGCGACTCGCCGACCGCCTCAGCACCCGGTACCCGCGCACCCGACAGTCACGGGCGGTACGAGTTCTTCGACGGCTCGGCCGCCTCGACCGCGCTGTTTACCGCACTGTGGCGGAGATGTCCACGCCGCGGCTGGATCGTCCACTTCGTCGACTGTCTGATTTCGCCAATTTCTCCAAGCCGTGGCTCCTGATCGCGGCAGCGCTCGCTCTCTTCGGTGGACCGCGAGGGCCGCCGCGCCGCCGTGACCGGGGTAGCCGCGATCGGTGTCACCTCGTTCGTGGTCAACCAACCGATGAAACTGGCTGGCGCGCGGCGCCGCCCGGACCGTACGCGGCTGGGCGTCCCGGAGAACCGTTGGGTGCCGATGCCGTCGTCGACGTCGTTTCCTTCGGGTCATTCGGCATCGGCGGCGGCGTTCGCCGTCTCGGTCGGTGACGTGCTGCCCAAGCTCCGGCTGCCGCTGCGGGTGGCTGCTGGGATTGTGGCGTTTTCTCGCGTCTACACCGGTGTCCACTATCCCGGTGACGTCGTCGTGGGTGCGACCGTCGGCGCTCTGGTCGGACGGGCGACGTCGAAGGTGGTCTCGGCGGCTGCGCCCCTGATCCTTCATTGCACCGGTCAGGTCTCGAGCGGCTGAGAGCGGCTACAGCCTCTAACGCGAAGCCGAGTTGTCAGCGTCTCAGCGGGCTATGGCCGTTGGGAGGTTGACAAGTTCGTATTACTGAGGAGTCAGGGCGATTGGTCTTCGGTCTTCCGAGACGGGCTGACAAGGTGACGCAGTGTCGGCTCCGGGTATTTCACCGGCTCCAGATCGGCTGGGTGGGTGGCTGCGTACCGTGTCGCCAGCGGCTGCGCCGTCAGTCCGTGGACCACAACGCTAAGCAGTACGGTCAAGCTGATCGTCGCGACCACCTCATCGAGGGGGCCGGGTACGCGCTGGAGGTCTTCGAGCGCGATTAGAGCGAAGCGCAATCGAAGCCAACCCCCGCGGGCCGAACCAGCCGATGAAGAACACCGTGGCCCAGTCCATTCGGGCGCCTAGCAGTGAGATCGCCACTGGCAGCATGCGGATCACCGTCAGGCTCATCAGAGCATAGAGAACGACGCCCCAGTTCCAGTCCGCGGCAATGTCGGGGGACCGCGAGGGCCCCGAACAGGAGCCACGAGATCGTTGAGGCGAGACCACACGTCCGCTCGACGTAGTAGATCTCCCTTCGTACCTCCTCTGCCAGTGAAGGCACCGAATGCGCTTCCTCCCACGAAGGCGGCGACGAAACCGTTCGCGTCGACGAGTACCGCGAGGAGGTAGGCGAGCAGCGCGAGCGCCAGGATGGCGGGGCCCGCGAAGTCTTCGGAACTCCAGCCACGCTGGCGAGCGGATCGCAGCAGGATGCCACCTAGTGCGCCCAAAACCGCGCCTACCAGAGCGCCCAGAAGCAGACCGAGCAAGGCATGCCTGCCACCTTCGTGCTGGATTCCGGCTTCGGCAGCGATTGCCGCTAGGGCCACGGTGACGATGGGCGTCGCGATTCCGTCATTCAATCCGCTTTCCACGTTGAGCGTCTGGCGAATTCGATAAGGAACTCGCCGATCCGACGCTGACTGCTGAGCCAAGCGGCAGCGTCGGTCGGGGCCAAGGCGGCCCCCACAAGCAGCGCGTACCGAGGACTGACGCCCAGCAAGATGGCGGCCGCCGCCGCGCCCAAGGCGATTGTCAGCGGTAGACCTATTGCAAGAAGTCGGACGTAATAGCTGAGGTCGTCTCGCAGGTTGGACAATCGCACGCGGCAGGCGTCCGCAAACAGCACCCACACAAGCGTGACTTCCGGCTATGACCCTCGTCGCATGAGGGATCAGCCCCGAGGTGCACCAGCTTGAGGCCCTCTGCGAGTAGCAGGCCTATCGCGACGAAGAAGATTGGCGTCGAGATGGCGGCAGCTCTCGCGGAGATGACTCCCCACACAAATATCGCCGCAAGGACCAGCGAAAGCGCGCCAACGTCCATGGTCTTATTTCCACCCGTTTCACCAACTGCCGCCGACCATGACACGGCCCGGTATGAGACCAAATAGCAAGGCCAGCCAGCTGTCGTCAAAATGCATACTGACCCGCTTCGCATGCGTCTTAGGCTCGAGGTGACGTAGATATGCAGCGCAGGTATGCACAAAGCGTATTGAATGGATTTCGGCCTAATCATGAGTGTCGGTGGCGGTATCGATTTGAGCGCCGCCCATCCGCTGGCGATGATCAGACCAGTAGCCCCTGTCCGCAGCCGATTAGGACGGCCCAACTCCGATTGGGGCGGTAATAGGAGCGATGGTCACCACAGATGACATCCGGACGTTCGCGTTGTCCTTGCCGCGGACGGAAGAGGCGCTGGTCCGGGATCAGGTCAAGTTTCGAGTGGGCCGGATCGTCTACGTGGCGCTCAGCCGCGATGAGCGGTCGATGGGGTTCGGCTTTCCCAAGGACGAGCGCACCGCATTGGTGGCCGCCCAGCCAGAGAAGTTCTTCATGCCGATTGCATCCGACCTGCGTTACAACTGGGTACGGGTATGGCTAGACGCGATCGATCCGGCGGAGATGCGTGAGCTCGTCGTCGACGCGTGGCGCATGGTCGTACCCAAGCGAGTTGCCGTCGACTATCTAGGTGATCATCCGTGAGCTACTGCGCAGATGCGGTTGCCGTCGGCGCCCGCGAGGACGACGAAATCCGCGCCTTCCGGACGTAACCGCCGATCCACCTGCGACGCAACCAGCCCGGAGCATCCGCTCGATGTCGGCAGCCCCCTCCTACCAGGAGTCCTTTACCTTCCGGGCGAACCGCCCACCGATCGAGCGCGCGAGCGGTCGCTCGCATCCGCCGGAGGTTCCGCCCGGCACCTCACGCCTTTGCCGACGCGGTTGACAAAGGCGCGTCAGTGGTGGTGGCCGTGAGCCGTCCGAGGGTCTCCACGGGGGTCGCGCCGGGGCGGGTCCACTGCGGCACGGGCCGGCTGGTCGGGCCCCAGATGGCGACGCCATCCGCGTCCGACACGCCAGTACCAGCAGATCGGCGAGCCATGCCCACCGACCGGCGAGTCGGCCTGAGGGGCCTCGGGCCAGCTCCTCGGGGTTGTCCTCCCACGCCTCGCGGCGGCCGTAGGGCGTCATGTCGAGCAGGCCGAGGGACCCGTTGACCGGCTCGTTGCCACGGCCCGTCGTGGAGTAGGTGAGGAACACGCGGTCGCCGTCGCGCAGGAAACAGACGATGTGCCCCATCTTCTGTCGCCGACCGGCGCCTCCACGCCGCGCACCGAGTACCAGGGCTGGGTGTAACCCATGAACTCGACGTAGGAGGCCACCTCGTCCCACCGGCCCGAGGTCAGGACGGCGAACGAGACGCCGCGGGCGTTGAGGTAGACGGCGTCCTTCATGTGCCAGAGCCGTTGAAGGTGCAGCCCTCGCACTGCCCCTGGTGCGGCGCGCCGTCGTACCACATGGTGCTGGTAGACCACGAGCTCGTCGCGACCCTGGAACAGGTCCAGGAACGGGACCGGGCCGTCGGGTCCGACGACCTCGACCGTCCCGTCGAGCTCCACCATCGGCAGCCGGCGGCGGGCCGCGGCGATGGCGTCGCCCTCGCGGGTGTGGGCCTTCTCGCGGACCAGCAGCTCGTCACGGGCGGCCTGCCAGGTGGCCAGGTCGACCGACGGGCGGGCGGCCGGGCAGCGCGGTGGTCGGGTCACTCGGCGTGGTCGTCATGGTGTCCTCCGTGGTGTCTCGTGCCGGGCAGCGTCGTACGACGTCCACGACGGTCACCAGAACAGACTCGCGACCCGGCCGGAACTCATCGCGGCAGGGGGCGCCTCGGCCTCGAGCCTGCACGGACCACGTCGGGCTGACATGTTCCCGGACGCGTCGAGACACGCACCACCTAGCCGGGTGGTGCGCCCCAGAGAAGCTTGCGCAGACGGTCATCGAAACGGCGTCGAAAGCCCGGAACGGCCAGCGGGTCGTGAAAGTCAGCCCGCATCCAGCGATGTGTGTAGCGGCTGACGCGCTTACGACTCGCTCTCATACTTGAAGGACAGCTGAATTCTTGTGCGGCAAATGAGTTCGCCGCCGTCCCCGATGTGAACGTCCTGCTTTGACGACTTCGGCGATCCGAACGTCCCGGACCGATCGGCGCGCGCTGTAGTGATCGCGTCGGCGGCAGCCTCCTCCCAGGATCGGTGCTGGTGCCGACGACGTCGATCACCCGGTAGACTCTCATGACTGCCCTCCCCGCTGGACCTGTGCCGATCGGCACGACTCGGCACGGCGATGATCTCGCAATACACGGCCCTAGGGGCAACCAGTGGAGCCCGACTGGCAGTCGCCGCTGCTCCGGGGCCCGCGCTCGCGCAGCCCTGCGTGGAGCCGCGGCCTGGGCTGCACTGCGAGTAGTGCGCTCGACGATTCAGTTTGCCAAGCCGAAGCCGAGAGCAGGTTGGGCGTGGTCGTGGCGGTGCCGTGCGAGGACGGTCTGACACCAGCCGCCCCCGGGCACCTAGAGTGCACCGTACGAGATCACCTCTCGTGGCGCTGCGTGACCAGCAGTCGACTTGCCAGTATTACGTCCTCGCGAGCGGTTTACATTACGACTCGCAGGCTCAACCCAGCCAGCTCGGGCATCTCAAACGAGGAGGTAAGGGATGTGACCAGATGCGCCGGTGCTGACTGCCCGTCGGTGGCGCGGCCGGCGCTCGGCAGCGATGATGCGGGGATCATCTTCGCCGATAGCTGCTACATCACGGGCGCTGACGATGATGCCGTACCAGCTTTGTCGGAGGGCAGCCTGCAGGCGCTCCAACAAGATGCGCAGCTTTGGCGCAGCCTCCCCATCCGGTTGAGCCTCCACCTGGTGCCGTTTGCCGGGATTGCCTTCCCATGGTTCATCGGCGTCGTCCGCGAGCAGCTCGGCAATGTGGAGGATCGACTGTTCTCCGACCGTCTTCTTGGGCAGCGGGCTGCTCTTCCTGGCGATGCTGTTTCATCGGCGCGGTCACCTCCAGCCGAGCTGTGCTCGGCGATGCTCGCCGGATCGCGACCCCAACCCCGACCCGTTTCGCATACGGCCGCGCAGCACCACCCAGACGCTGATCTCCATGGTCCGCGCCATGCGGATGGCCGCAGTGCTTCACGCTCTCGGTGAGCACCGTCGGGCTCGCGCACCCTCCGGGCTGCCGCGCTGGGTCTCCTACCTCGGCTACCTGGTCGCGCCTCACCCTGCTCTTGACAGCCGGGGAACAAGCAAATGGTTCCAGCTGCTGTTCCCCTCGCACGGGTGCTGCTGGTCAGCGTCGCGATCCTCCTGGTCCCACCAGCCGGGACAACCACCCCCGCCAACCCGGACGGATGAGAACCCGACCAACACATCACAGGCAACTTGTCGGCCACAGCAATCGACGACTCGCAGCCCGTTAGATAGTGCGGGATCGTTCGGGTGAAACGCAGGTGGGCGATCCGCGCTGATCAGACGACTCGCCGTCATGCCGCCGTCGACGAACAGAACTTGTCCGTTGACGAAGTCCGACGCCGGTGAGGCAAGGAACACCAGACCACCGATCAGGTCCTCTCACCTTGCCCCAGCGGCCTGCTGGCGTGCACGACCTCTCACCCATGCGGTGAACTCCTCGTCCTCGACCAGAGCTCTGGTTAGCTCGGTCTCGAAGTACCCCCGGGCGCGAGCGCGTTGGCCTGGATGCCGGAAGGGCCCAGGTCGGCGCACAGACCTTTCGTTCAGCATGACAATGCCGCCCTTGGTCGCGCTGTATGGGGCGATGCCGAGCCGGGCCAGCTGGCTCTGCACCGACCCGATATTGATGATCTTGCCGCTGCCACGGGCCACCATGCCCCGTGCGACCCGCTGGCTAACGAGGAATGCGCTCGTCAGGTTGGTGGCTACCAGGTCGTTCCAGTCCTGGAGATCGAACTCGACGAACGGTTTCCGACGCTGGACGCCGGCGTTGTTGACGAGGATGTCGGGGTGCCTCGAATCACTCTTCGATAACAGCTATTCCTTGGTCGACGGCGCGCATGTCGGTGACGTCGAACGTGCTCACCTTCGTCACGCCTCCGGTCTCTTCAGCCAATGTGGTTGCAGAGATGGTGGCCTGTTCGACGTCGCGTCCGTGGATCACCACCCGGGCACCGGCTTGGAGCGAGGCCCTTCTGGCGAGGCAAACCCGATCCTCGGCTGGAGCCCGTGACCGAGCCGACCCGACTGCGCTCAGATCGAAGGAACAGGCTCATCGTGGGACCGAACACTTTCTCGCGGGCAGCGTCAAGAGCGGAGCGTGGCCCGGCGAAGGTTAGTGGCATACTCCGGATCGTCCGGCTCTCCGGACTGGTGTAGTGAGCGGAGCCTTTGGTCACGGCGATCTCCTTCGATTCAGATCGTTCTTTGCCCCATCCGGCCAGCGCTGTGGATTCAGCTCGGTCGGAACGTGAAAGTTCAGCTGCCAGACTGCTACTGCTGAATGACGTTCAATCTGGTTGAACGCACCTCTTTCAGCGATGGGTCGCCGGGACCACGGGGATTGGACGGGTGGCTCGACCGCCGACCGCAGCTCAGCGACGATCGAGGAGACGAGGCCTCTCGCTCGCACTGAACAGACATCAGTGAGGCACCCAGCGCCAGCGGCGGGTCGCCGCTTGCCCAGGAGTGGCAGGACCACAGCGACACGCCGTAGATGCCTGGGTGCACCTCGTTGCCGCCGATCGGCGGTAGCCGCGCCTTCCGCGCCAATCGGACCTTCTTCCAGCAACCCGTCGAGGGTCTGAACGCTGCGCTCGGTACGTCGCGGAAAGTGCTGAGGACCGGTGAACCGCGCGGCGATATCGGTGTCGCTCAAGGTAGTGGTCAACAAGGCGATCGCCAGCCGCGGTCGGGGCAGCCGGGAATCGAGCCTCCGATGCTGGCCATGAGACGCATCGGAGCGTGCCCCTCATGCCTGGCCAGAGAGATAGAGCACTTCGGCGCCGTCCAGCATCGGCGATCTGCAGCTCCTCATGGCTGAGCAACGGTGAGGCTGTGCAGGGAGTCGTAGAACTCGCGAATCACGAGTTGAAAACCCCGCGACGTAGGCCCCACTGAGCTCGACAGTCCGGCGGCCCAAAAAACGTAGCCGGTCGCCGCTGCCCGAGAGATCATCCGGCCACCTTCGGGAGTACCTGGCAGAGGTTGGATGCAGCTGGACGACGCGGCAGCGCCGATTCCCCGGGCGATGTCGCCCAGCGGCATCGGCTCACCGTCTGCCTGCTCGAGCGAGAGTCAGGATGTGCAGCGCTCTAGCCACCGCCGGGGCGAAGCGAACCGTCAGCTGCCGGGCGAGGCTCAGTAGAAGCCAACGGTCGTGTCCATCTTGTTCTGCCAGTTCATCGCCATCGAGAAAGCGGGTCGCGTTGGCAGCGAACAGCTCGGCGACGAGTCGGTCCTCGGCTGTGTTGAGCGCAGCTGTGTGCGGACTGACCAGGAGATTCGGCTCTCGCTCCAAAGCGGACTGCCCTGCGGCAGCGGCTCGGTCGCGAAGACGTCGAGTGCGGCAGAGCGAGGATTCGACCGTCGCCGGAGCGCGGGCAGCAGCGCTTCCTCGTCGACCACTGCGCCACGACCGACGTTGACTGACCAGGATCGTCCCGCAGCTTGACCGCGGCGAAGACCTCGGCTCCGATCAGCTTGGTCCGTGGCGGCCGTGCCAGGCAGCGTGAGCACAATGGCGTCAACCTCGGGCACCACCAGACGCTGATGCCGGTCACCGGAATCCGGGCGATCGACATACCCGACCGGTCTGAGGTGACGGCTGGTCCCGCCGAGCACGGTCGCGCCGAGCGCCGAGAGCCTTCTGGCCACCCTCCTGGCCAATGCCGCCAAGACCGACCACCAGAACGGTGCATCTCCGAGACCTTGCTTCCATCTCCCAGCGGCCCGCCGTCCAGTTGCGATCCCGCTGCTGGGCGAGGAGCCGCGGCAGATCCCTTTGCGCCGGCGAGGACGCCGAAGACGGCGAGAACTCCGCCAGCGGTCCTCCGTGCACGCCTGCACAGATGTCGCGTGAACACAATCCGTCTCAACTGCTCCTCGGTGGAGCCCGGCGGCCTTTACCTGGCCGCCACCCCGGCCAGCCATGGTGTGCACCCAACGGAGCGCGGGATCTCGCATCCGCGGTGCGTTTCAGCGCGATCGGATCCGGTCAAATCCCATACAACGCCTCCTGGCCGAGTCGAGCATCTTCTCGAACGCCCGCTGTTGGCCCGGGGTACGCCGAAACGAGGGGGTCACCAGAGAAGTCGGCCGGGTGACGCATCGGTGGAGTACACCTGCTGGTCGCGGATTCACAGTCTCGATCCGCGGCCTCGAGTCGCTCGATCCGCTTGCGGGGTGCCTCCTCCGCAAGAGGTGTCGCCGCTACCACGCGTAGCCGAGTCAGAACGGCTGGCCACAATCAACGCCTCTCCTGGGACACGCGGACGTTCCTCGCGTCGTCGGGACATCGTAGTCGAAAAATCCACTGCATTGAACCAGCGTTCGCTCCGTTGATCCGACCGACTCGTGAGACGGCGGGCGGGATTCGAGTGATCGACGCCCCGGTATCCGGCCGTAGTGAAGGTGCTGGCGTGTGGGTTGTCAATCATGGTCGGTGGCGAAGCTGGTGACGTTGCCGATGCCTGGCTGGTGCTCGTCGCGCGTGCGGTAACCTGTTCATCTTGGTCCGACTAGGTTCCGGCCAGGCGGCGAAGGCATGCAACCAGCTGATCGTTGCTGTGACCGTCCTCGCGCTCGGCGATACGGCAGTCCTCGCACATCGAAGCGGCATCGACCTTGACGGAGTTGTTCCGACCGCTCGCGGGCGGATACGCCGGCAGCCAGGCATCCTGAAACTCGGGGTGACCGTATCGTCAGAGAGGACTACAGCCCTCAGGGGCAAGTCTGAGCCACCCGGTGAAGGACCTCGGCTCTCCGCTGCGATGTCGCTCAAACACCGATACTCACGCTGTCTTACTTCCGACACCAAGACTGCGTTCGAAGAGTCACTGAACGTGGGTATGGCGACGACGACATCGCTGTGACGCGCCGATATATAGCATCGATGCCATCTTAATCATCTGAGGACTGAGTTGAGCCGAGGTCCGTCGGTGGCGCAATCACCTCGTCAGGCTTTCCGAGGAATCAAGATTCGTGCTGAGCAGCCGCAACTGTGTCTGACGCCCGCTACGATCGGAAATTCGCCTGGGGCGTAGAACGCGTCCGTACGCGCAGCTTGCAAGAGGAGCAATACGTAAATTGAACGAAGTAATAT
>ERZ1370068.7524-contig-6435_pt1 | contig 33046 bp, 40 predicted proteins | sample MGYA00561227_ERZ1370068 | MGnify/ENA primary metagenome ERZ1370068 (study PRJEB38410, sample SAMEA6850437) | metagenome | study: Metagenomic assessment of the ecological functions of the soil: analysis of the soil microbiota associated with the...
AGTACTTCGTTCATTACGTATTGCTCCTCGGGATCCGTGAGCCGGTGCAGCACGCGGAGGTTGGTCGTTTTTCCCGCCGAGCGCCGGCCCGTAGTACACGAGCTTCGCGTAGAGGGTGCGGTCGGCAAGACTCCACTGCGCCACGGCTCGCCCCCGTCAGCCGCGGCCGAGAAGCTCACGGAATCCGGCGCTTGAGCTCGTGCGGCGAATAGGGCTTGGTCATGAAAGTCCGCGGCACCGAGCGCGAGTGCGTGTTCGCGGTCGTGTTCGTGCCCGCGCGCGGAAAGCAGAACGACCGGGATGCCGTGCGTAGCGCGCGTCGCGTCTTCAACTCGCCGCACCACGTCAATCCGTCCTTGCCGGGCATCATCACGTCGAGAAAGATCAGGTCGGGCGGACAGGCTTCGATCGCACGAAGCCCCTCGTCGGCATCGGCCGCCGTCACGGGCTGATACCCCTCCTCGCGGAGGATGAACTCGAGCGGACGCCGGATGAACGCGTCGTCGTCCACGATGAGGATCCGCGTCGCGATCCGCTGATCCCTCCTCGATCGCGACTCCGCGCGCGACGACCAGCGTGACGTCGTCGTCGACGGGCGTCGTGCCGGCGTGGCGGGCGAGAGCACTCAAGACGTTCTCGCGGATGTCGGCGGCATGTTTCGGCGGGATGCCGGACCGCCTCGATCAGCCGCTCGATCCCGAAGAACTGCTCGCTGTCACCGGGCCTCGATGACGCCGTCGGTGTAAAGGACGAGCACGTCGCCGGGCGCAGAAACGTTGATCGACATCGCGCCACCTGGCCTCCTGCGACGATGCCGAGGGCCGGGCCGCACGGGCTTGAGCGTCTCGACGTCGCCGTGCGCGCGCAGTCAGCAGGGGCGGGTTGTGGCCGGCGTTGGACCAAACGATGCGCCGCCCATCCGGGAGGAACCGCGCGAAGACCGAGGCGTCGCGAACATGTCGCGTGGCGGAGAAGTCGGACGCCAGCACTTCGTTGACGCGGCCCAAGACGTCGCCGGCGGACAGGATCGTCGCGGGCTTCCGGACTGGAGAGCGCCCTTGGCGATCGCCATGTAGAGCGCCGCTCCGACGCCGTGGCCCGAGACGTCGGCAATCGCGATGCCGAGACCGCCGTCGGCCATGGCGACGTAGCCATGTAACCCCAAGCCGTCCGCCGCGCGAAACCACCCGACACGTCGAGCCCGGCGAACAGAGGATCGTGGCGGGGCAGGAGGCCCGGTGGATCTGTCGCGCGATCTCCGTCGTCGCGCCTCGCGTACCGCGAGCGAGCCTTGTCGGCCAGACGCTCGTTGCGGATGAACGCGGCGGCGAGCGCGGCGATCGTGGTCAGCAATTTGATTTCGCCGGTCAGGTCAGGCGCGCCCATCGGGCCGGCCATGAGACCAGCGCACCGAGGAACAGCCAGGGGCCCTCCGGAGCGCGACGGCGGCGGACGCCGCGGCGCTCGAGGACGCCTCGCGCGCCCGCGGGCGCCCGTGGCGACCGTCGTGCTGGACGGCAGTCCGAAGGTTCGCCATGCCGCGTGTTCGCGAGTTGCAGCGGCGTGAGAACCGCCAGCCGGCCCTGAACCAGAGCACCGCCGCGTGCGGCGCCGAGGACGGTCGCCGCTTCTCCGACGACGAGCGCCGCGATCGCGTCGCTCCCCGAGGACCGGTGCCGATCCGCTCGCTGAGCCGGTAGACGAGCGTCGCCTCCTCGTACGCGCTCGAGGACCTCGGCACAGAGACTGTCGATCTCCGACTCGTGGCGCCCGAGTCGGGCCGATCGAGGCGTCCGGGCTCGCCGTACCGACGCCGTAGCGACGGAGCGCGCTGAGCCGACAAGCCTGCGGGATCTGGCTTTGATCGGCTGCACCGCGAGCGATCCTACCGGGCAGAACTCCGCCCGGCCGTTGCGCAATATAAGTTCCGAATTCTGGATATCAAATATTGTTCAGATCTGGCTATGTGCCAGAAGCCATCGGGCACGCCCCATCATTGCGAGAGCGTCGTCGAATCCGGCTGCCGGAGCGTATCACCGTCAGGTGGCTATGGAGAGAGCGCAGCCGTGTCCGCATCCGACGGACGAAGATCTTGCTTCTCGCCCTCAGAGGGCGACGCCGATTCGCTGGCGTTCTCGTCACGCCGGTGGGAAGGCACCGCCTGTTCCGGTTCGTCTCGCGCACTGGTCGACCGCCCGGATGACGCGCGGGACGTTTGCCAGGAGACGTTCCTGCGGATTCTAGACAAGGCCGGCGCGTTCCGCGACGGGCGCGCGTTTTCGACCTGGATGTACCAGATCGCGCCTCAACCTCTGTCGCGATCAGACGCGGCGAGAAGCGCCGATGGGGCCGCATCATGATCGCGCCGTCCGCAGCCGACGTCGAGACGCCGCGGGAGCACGCAGGCGCCGGAGACCGTGTCGACGAATCCCGTCGGCGGCGCTCGAGCACACCGAGCGGCGAGCGCGGTCCGTCGCGCGCGTCTCCGCGCTTCCGCGCGAGCAGCGTGAGGTCTTGCTGCTCAAGGAATACGAGGGTCTGAAGTTCCGGGAAATCGCCGACGTGCTGGGTGTTGCGGAGAGCACGGTGAAATCCCGGATGTACGCGGGCTTGGACGCGATGCGGATGTCCCTGGCAAGCCTCGGCATCCATTAGGAGTCGGCAATGTCTTGCACAACGTGGAACGAAAGTCTGATCGGCCGCTTGTACGGCGAGATCGAGGCCGACGACGATGCGGCGCTCGACGTGCATCTGGCCTCCTGCGCGAGCTGCCGCGAAACGCTCGACGAGCTTCGTTCCGTGCGGACTCTGCTGCGCGAGAATGAGCCGGTCACCCCGCGCGCCACGGGTGGTCGTCCTCCGCGACCGCACGAGGTTCCGCCCGCGCTGCTTGGCGCGCGTCGCTCCTCGGCGACCGCGATTCTGGCAGGGGCGGGTGTCGGCGCCGGGTACGCGCGCTGGGTTCCGGGTCGGCCGTGCTGCCCGAACCCGCGGTCGCGACCACCTCGCCGGCAGCCACGGCGGCTTCGACGGAAGGAGCTCGTGCGGCGTGAGGTGGACCGGCGCCTCGCTACGCTTTCGGAGGCGCGCGCAGCGAGTCACCGGCCCGTCGGCCGCCGGCACGGTCGCCGATTCGTCCGGCCGAGCGTCCCCTCACCGCGAAAACCCTCGGGGCGGAGCTCGCCAAGTTCGAGCGCCGACTCAACGGCACGCGCGCCGCGGATCTCGAATACGTTCTCGATCAGATCGCCGCGTCCGAGTTCCGCGTCGGGACCCGCCTCGGAAAGACGAATCGAGGCGCTGCGCTCGGTCGCGCTCGCGAGCAATCCGTACGTGAACGAGCAGTAGGTCGTCAGTGCGGCGCGACACCGAGATCGGCGAGTCGGTCGCCCGCTGCGCGGCCAGCGCCGCGTCTCCGCTGGCGGCCCCTCCGGTTCGCGCTTGTCCGAACGCCTCGATCGCCTCGGCGCGCTTTCCCTTCCGCCTGGAGCGCCGGTCCCGACGGCGTAGGCCGCGCGAGCCGCCGAAGCGCACCGGCCGCGGCCGCACGGACCCTGCGCCAGGCGTCGAGGCAGCTGCCGTTCCAGCCCGCACGTTCAGAGCAGGCTCGCGAGGTTGGCCAGCGCGACGGCGCCGTCCGGCCCCGGCGGCCGCATCCACCGGAAGCCCACGCGGCCCGCACGACGCGGCTGGCATCATCACCGCCATCGCCGGAAGACGCGGTTCCGCCGACGTCACGCACTCGACCTTGCGCGCCTCCCGACGGCAGCGCGCGACGTCGAGAACGACCTTCGCACCGGCCGCCGGAGCCGGCGACGGCGTCGCGTGCCGTGGCCGCGTGTCGCCACCGCGCGTCCCGAGACGCGCGACCAGACGATCTCCTGCGAGCAGTCCGGCCCGGGCTGCCGGACCCCGTGCCTGAGGCCGACGGCGAAAACCAACGTGCCCGGCGCGCCGTCGGCGAAACGTCGCCCCGAGCGATCCGACGTTCCACGCTGGCCGCGACGGACGGGGCGCCGTTGCGCGCTCCTCGACTTCGTTGAGCGCGCGGGCCCGAACGAGCACGACGCGCCTCGTCTCCCGCGACGCCCGCGCGCGGGGATCACGGCGACGGCGGAGATCGGTCCCGGGCGGTAGTGCGACGCGCCTTCCAACCGGCGGCTGTCGTCAGGTCCACACCGGCGGGCAAATCGGCGCGACCCCGGAGGCTCCACGCCTCGGAGGCGGCGCTCCCACGCCTTGGGCCAGGCCGTCCCCACGAGGACGGCGCTCGGACGGGAAAGATCGACCGTGGCTCCGGACTCTTCGGCGGTCACGTTGCCCGACCACACGACGCGGCCGGATGCGACGACCTCGAGCGCCCGCACGCCGGGGCACGCCGCAAACTGACGTCAGGGCGGCGACGCGACGCGTTCTCCGTCCACGCGCAGCTCGCCCTCGTACGACGCTCAGGCACGGCCACCCTCGCTCGCGCCGGACGCATCCGCAACGATCCTCAAGCAGCTGGAGGGCGGTCCGCAAGATCGACGGTCACGATCTCCGCCAGGCTCTCGGGCGCGAAGCAGGTTTTCAGACAGGCTCAATTCATGTTCGCCGATCGAAACGTCCTCGAGTTGGAGCACGGCGGGAGCGTTGACGTCGGAACCCGCTTCGCTTCCTCGCGCGGTCACGCCGGACGGGACCCCGTCCAACGTGACGGCGACTCCGTCGACATCCGTGCGTATGCACGAGACCCCGCGCGTTCGGGACCATCCGGATCCGGGCGAGGGTCTCCTGCCCCGCGACCGCACGGAGGCTGACGTCTTGCGGATCGAATCCACTTGTGCGTGAAGCTGAGGCTGCGCTCCCCGCGACGACCGCAGCAACGCGGCATTCGCCGCCGACACGGCGACCGGGCGTCCATCGACGGTGACCGCCGTGTGCACCTTCGGATCGACATCGAGGTGAACGGTCCCGATCAGCGAAGCCTGAATCTTGCTGGAACCGGTCCATCGCCTTCTTCGAGGTCACGTCGCGCGCCGGCACGTACCCGGCGCGAAGCTGAAGAATGGCGCGGTAGTCCTTCTCGGCGGCGTCGAGTTGTCGCTGGCGACGTGCGCTTGCGCGCGCAGATCGAGCGCCGTCGGCCCGCATGTCTGCTCGGGAGCTCGGGACGCGCCAGGAGCGCCTCGAGCGCCGCCAGCGCTTTTCGATGTCGAGCGCGACGAGCTGATCGCGAATCGCGTTGAGCTCCGGTCCCGATCGCCGTGGCATCGCCTGCCGGCTGGACGATCCGCCGCGCGTCCGGCGGAAAGCGCCAGGGCGACGACGAGGCCGCTCGCGAGCGGAGGCGGCTCAAGGCGCAACCGCAACGGCGGCGCCGGTCGATCCGTCGAGAATGCGCACCGCGCCATCCGGCGCCGCGGCGAGCGCCAGCGGACGCGATACGCCGCCCGCCTCGAGGGCGAGCGCGTCGCGGACCTCCCCGGAGGAGCGCGAGGCGCGTCAGCGTGCCTGCCTTCTCGTCGAGGAGCGGAAACCCTTCCGGCGTCGTCCGCCGCCAGCGCGAGAGTGCGTCGGAAGGTGGCTGTCCCGAACGCCGCCTCCGGCCCCGGGCCCGAACACGACGACGAGTCGCCCGGTCTTCTCCTCGGCGGCGATCACGCGCGCCACTCGTCACGACGAGCGCGGTGACGCGCGGCCCCCTTGCTCTCGCGAACGACGACCGGGCTTTGCGTCCGACAACCGCAGCGCGCGATCCGGTCTCCCTTCTTGTCGGCGATGAAGACTGAGCCCGAGCGCGTCGAGCCGCGATCGCTGACGGCGCGCCCATAACTACCCAACGACAGAATGACCACCGGTCCCGCGGCGTCCCAGCGGAACAGCTCTGTCCTTCGTCAGCCACGAACACGCGCCCGAAACGGGATCGGTGGCCAGCGCGGTGACGTCGGCCAACGGCACCGGAGGCGAACCGCTTGCCCGTTGAGATCGAACTCTTGAACGGCGCCATTCTTGCGGTCGAACACGACGAGCCGCCCGTCGGCCGCGGTCGCGAGCAGCGACGCACCCCGCGTCGTCACAGCGGTGGCGAATGGGCGCCGCCCGTACGTCCCGCCGCTGCGCCGGTCGCGGAGCACCTCGCGAAGTGCCAACCCCGCTGCGGTTCCGCTCGAACGGCAGGCGGGACGCGGCCGTCGATCGCCTCTTGGAGCCAACCCGCAGCTTCGCCAGAGACCGCTCCGCGGCGAGAATGCGTGCGTCGAAGCCGGCCCGCGCCCGCGGCGTGACGTTGCTTTCCGGCTGCTCGACAACGATGCGCGCGAACGCGCCAGGCAGCGCGCGCTCTGCCCTGCCTGCTCGTCGAGGACGCCCAGCGCGTAACGCGAGGCGATGACCCAACGCTCTCGCGACGGATTGGAGGCGAGCGCGATCAGGTCCTGCCGGGCTCGAGCGGCATCGCGCAGCGGGAGCGGCGCCATGCGGATCAGCGCGAGCCGGTAGCGCGCCTCGAGCGCGCGATCGCCATCGGCGTGGAGGTCAACACCTTCTCAGAGGCGTGCTCTTCGCCGAGGCGGCGCGCGCCACATCGAGGGCGCCCAACTCCTCGGGCCAGTCGGGCGACCCGGCGAGCCTCGCGAGGTCGACGAGCGCGTCGTCCGCGAGGGGGCCGTGCGGCGCCAAGCGCCACCGCCTTCTCGAACGCCGCCGGCGCATCCGGCGATCCGTCGGCTCCCAGACGCTGGGCGAGGCGGTATTGCCGTTCGGCCGCCGCGGTGTCCGCGGCTTCCTGCGCCAGGGCGACGGACGCGAGACGAGCACGCGCCGGCGAGCGCGACGCCGTCCCGGAGAGGCCTCACGGGCCGGACCGACCGAACGAAACGCGAACGGGGGCGTTGGACCCCGGCGCCAGCTGGATGTCCCGCTCCGCGAGACTCGCCCGAAACCGGCGATTCGATGCGAAGGACGTAACGCCCGGCCGCCACATCGTAGCGGAGGGGTGTCTCGCCGACCGGCCGCCATGCGGAGCCGGCGCGCTTCAGCGCGACGCGACAATTCGGGGAAACGTCTGGACGACGAGATGCGCAAGACGCCGGCATGGCGAGTGTGGGGCGTCGCCGTACCTCCGCGAGGCACGTCCAGCGTCACCGAGACGTCGACGAAGCGGTCGTCGTTGGTGGCGCGAATCTCGTGTGGCCCGGCCGGGATATCGATGCCGGAGCCCGTGCGTTGCGCGGGCTTGCCGTCGATGAAGATCTCCGTGGGAATGCGGGTCGCGGGGAGGAGCAGCCGGCCGGTCGGGACCGGCTCGAGCTTGATGGCGCCCGCTGCGTTGCGCGCATCAAAGGGATCGCTTGGGCGGGTATCGTCGTGATGGCCGTGCGATATCCGTCGGCCGCCACTCCGATCGCGTTGTCGCGACACAGATCGAGCTCGATCGTCGCCGGGGCGGTGCCCGACTCCTGACCGTTGACGCGTGAGGCGCGCTCCAGGAATACCCGGATCCACCGCGACCTCGACGCGCTCGGGGTCGAGGACCAGCACGATCTCGCCGCCCGCGTCCGTCGGCTCCAGGCGGTGTTTCGCTTCGCGGCAGCCCTGCGCCGCGGTCAGCACGCCGAACGGCCCAGCGCTGCGAATTCAACGGTGCCCGCCGCCAACGGCGCGCCGTCGAGGCGGACGGGAAGTCCCGCCGGCTCGGTGCGGACTCGCGCCGTGAGGGCGGGACAGGCAGGGCGCGAAGGCTCCCGAGAGCAGTGCGATCGACGACCCAACCGCGACTACGGCGAGGATGCCGCCGACGATCCACGGCATGCGCGACCGCGTCCTCGACGGCCGGGACACTCGCGGCCGAGGCCGCACCGGACGCGCCGTGGCCGATCGCGGCACGGGGGTATCAGGCGCCGCGTGGCGGCGCCGGCGGCCTCGCCCGCCCGACGAAGGGCGGCCGCGAACGCCGCCGCGTCGGGAACCGGTCCTCGGGCTTTTTGCGAGCGCGCGCTCGAGGAACGCCGCGAGGGGGCGGTGCGACGCGATCGAGATGCAGCGAAGCCTCTTTCGGAGGCTCGTTCACGATCCGGTAGAGCACCGAGGACACCGAGTCGCCGCCGAACGGCTTCGCGCCCGTGAGCATCTCGTAGCAGACGACCCCTAGGAGAACAGATCGCTGCGACCGTCGAGCGCGTCGCCTCGCACCTGCTCCGGCGACATGTAGTTCGGCGTCCCGAGCAGCGCGCCATCTTGTGTCACGGAGGTCGTCGAGCTCTTGGCGAGCCCGAAGTCCATGATCTTCACGGCGCGCTCGCCGGTGCGCATGAGATTCGCGGGCTTGATGTCGCGATGGATGATGCCGCGCTCGTGGGCGAACCCCAACGCATCGGCGGCCGCGGCGACGAGCGCGACGACCACAGGCACGGGGGCAAGCTCGTCCTCGCGGCACAACGCATCGAGGGTTGCCCCTCGATGAACTCCATCGCCAGATACGGCGCACCCTCGTCCTCGCCCACGTCGAAAATGGTCACGATCCCGGGGTGCAGAAGTTTTCCGGCGGATCGCGCCTCGCGCAGGAATCGTTCGCGCGCGCGGACAGACGGTCCGCCTCGGGAAGCGCGGCGAAGATCTGGATCGACTTGATGGCGACGCGACGATCGATCTGGGGATCGTAGGCGAGGAAGACGCGGCCCATCGCGCCGCGCCCGAGCTCCTTTCGATGCGGTAACGTCCGAAGCTTTCGACCTGCATCGGCGAGAGGCTCCTCGACGTTTCGGCTGAGGCGACGGGATTATATTGTTCGCCGCCCCTGGTGAAGTCAATTCCCGCCGAGGAGAGGCAGCAAATCACGCTCCGTGTCGACGGGAACCGTCGGGTCGGACCCATGCGGCATGCGACCGATGCGCTCGGGGAGCGCGCAGCGCACGACCCCGGCGCGCGTTTTCTTGTCGCGGCGAGCGGCCGACGCCAGGCGTCCTGGGTCCAAACCGCGCGGCGGTCGCACCGGAAGGCCGAGCGCGCGCAGCAGCGCTTCGATGCGATCGACCTCCGCCCGGGGCAGTCCGGTGATGCGTTCGGCGAGCCGCGCCTCGGCGACGACGCCGATCGACACCGCCTCGCCGTGCGCCACCCGGAAATCCGTCGCCGCCTCGATGGCGTGCGCGACGGTGTGCCCGAAGTTGAGAATCGCGCGGGGCCCGCCTCGCGCTCGTCGGAGGCGACCACGCGGCCCTTGAGCGCAAGACACCGCGCGACGATCCGCTCGACGGACGACTCGTCGCGACGCAGCAGACGCTCGACGTCCGCCTCGAGCCGACGAAACAGCGCCGCGTCGAGGACGACGGCGGTCTTGACGGCCTCGGCGAGCCCCGCGCGGTACGTGCGGACCGGGAGCGTGCGCAACAGGCGCACGTCCGCCCAAAGCGACACCGGTTGGTGGAACGCGCCGACGAGGTTCTTGCCGCCCGGGAGATCGACACCGGTCTTGCCGCCGAGCGCCGCGTCCACCATCGACAGCAGGCTCGTGGGAACGACGACGAGCGGGACGCCGCGATGCCAGGTCGCCGCCAGGAATCCGGCGAGATCTCCCGTCACGCCGCCGCCAAGCGCCACGATGACCGTGTCCCGCCCGGCTCCGAGCGCCAGCAGCCGGTCCTCGAGCCGTGCCTTGGTCTCGCGCGTCTTGGATCGCTCGCCGGGAGGAAACGTGACGAGCGACGCGACCGCACCGCAACCTTCGAGCCGTCTTACGAAGCTGCGGGCATGGAGGCGCGCCACCCGCGCGTCGGACACGACGGACCGTGAGGCAGCCGGGGAACTTGCGTGCGATGTCCGTCGCCGCGAGCTCGGAAGCGCCGCGGGCCACGACGACGCGACGTCGACCACGCGGACGCGCCCCGCGCTTTGACGCGAAAGCGGATCGGGCCCGCCCGAGCGATGGCTGGGATCAGTTCGGCGGCGTTTCCGAGCTCGAGCCGAGGCGCTCGAGATCGGCGAGATAGTTCTCGACGAGCGCGGCGCTGCGTGGCGTCGTCGAGGTTCTTGCCCATGAGTTTGCCCGCCGCCCGGATCGCAAGATCGGCGGCCTCTCCCTTGAGTGCCGACCGTGCTTGTCGGAGTCCGGCCTCGATTTGCGTTTCGGCCTGTTTCATCAGCTGCTCGCGCTGCTGGCGGGCTTCCTCGAGGATCTCGGCTTTGAGTCGCTCCGCATCGCGGCGCCCCGCCTCGACCGCATCGGCCCGCTCCTTGCGCGCAAGGTTGATGAGAGCGCGGTGCTCCTCGAGAAGCCGCTGCGCCTCGTCCCGCTCCAGCCGCGCGTTGTCGAGATCGCTCTTGATCCCGTCCTCCGCGCGCGTTCATCGCGCCCGAGGATCGGACCCCAGGCGTACTTCGACAGGAGCCAGAGGAGGAGCAAGAACGTGACGAGCGTCCAGAACATCAGCCGATCTGCGGCGTGATGAGCGCGCTCCGCCGCCGCCCCCGGCCCTCGGCCCCTTCGGACGCGCAGGAGCGGAGCGCAGCCAGGGCGAAAACGGAGAGCTGAGCACGCCGCGAGCTTTCCGGCCATGCGACCTCCGACTACTTGCTGTACAGGAGGAAGCAGATGACCAGCGCGAAGAGCGCGGCGCCTTCGATGAGACCTGCCGCGATCAGCATCGCCGTCTGGATCGTGCCGGCCGCCTGCGGCTGCCGGGCGATTCCGTCCATCGCGGACGCCGCGAGTCGACCGATGCCCATGCCCGCACCGATCAACGCCAGACCGGCGCCTATGCCGGCACCCAAGAACGCAAGACCCTTCGGATCCATGAAACTCCTCCTTGTCTTCCGAACGAACGTCCCCGGTCAGTGCGCCGGATGGACCGACATGCCGATGAACGTCGAAACGAGCGTCGTGAAGATGAAGGCCTGGATGAAACAGACCAGAAGCTCGAGCACGAAGATGAACAGGGTGAACGGCACCGAGAACGCCGCGACCCAGACCGATTTCAGGATGAAGATCAGCGAGATCAGGCCGATGATGACGACGTGGCCCGCCGTCATGTTCGCGAAGAGACGGATGCAGAGCGCGAACGGCTTGGTGAACAGGCCGAGGATCTCGACCGGGAGCATGATCGGGTACAACCAGGTGGGCAGACCCGCCGGGCATCGACGTGCTGCAGGTGCTTGACGACGCCGTACTGCCGGATCCCCGCGAGGTGGATCATCGACGAACGCGAGCATCGGCGAGCGCCGCGGTGACGCCGATGTTGCTCGTCGGCGTGGACATGCCCGGTACGAGGCCGAGCATGTTGCACGTCCAGATGAAGAAGAAGCTGGTCAGCAGGTACGGGAGGTACCGGTCGGCGTCGTGACCGATCGTCTTTCGCGCGATCGTCGTCTCGAACGTACCTGATGAAGACCTCGAAGACGTTGCGCCAACCCTGTCGGCACGGGGTCCTTGACGCGGCGCGCGGCGACAATACCCAACAGGAGAAGCACCAGGCACGCGACCCACATCATGACGACGTGGCGCGTGATCGAAAGATCGATACCCCCGATGTGGATCGGCGGCAGCGGGATCGTCAGGTGTGTGAACGGGATTTCGATGGAGTTCCCGTCGGTGATGTGATGATTGATCAGCTCGCTGACGTCGAAAGCCTCTCCCGTCGCCGGAGCTTGCGCCACGGTGCTGGCGGCATGCGTTGCGGGTCGCTCATGCCCGCGTCTCCTTACGGGCGCCACCGCCTTCACGAGCGCGTGCGAACCACACCATCTCGAACGCCATCACGGGCAAGAATCCGGCGGCCAGCCCGGCCATCGACGCCGCCATCGCCGATCCGCCCGCCTTGGCGGCGCCGATCGCCACCAGCGCGCCGAGCACGAGCCTCACGAGCATTCCCGCCTGGAGAACCGCGACGAACCCCGATCCGGGCACGCCCGTGCTCGCGGGCCAGCCACGCGCCGCCCGCGATCCCGGGAAGCGCCATCGCAAGGACTCCACTGACCACCCAACCCGCGGGGAGCACGCCGTCTCGCGACGTCCAAGCGAGCAGCGCGGCCGCGCCGACGAGCGCCGCCGCCGTCGCGCCGAGGACGAAGACCCTCACCGACATCCTGGTCACGCGCTTCCCCCGCGATTCGCGCCCCCGGCGGAACGATCCGCCGGTAAATGTTCCACATGCCCGCCGCCGCACCGGCGGCCGCCCCACGAGCACCAGCCAAGGTCCGGTCCCCAAGCGACCATCGAGCCACCGTCCGCCGAACAGTCCTGCCAGCAACGGCGCGACGAGCTCGAAACCCAATCCCACGAGCTGGAGCGGCGAGGGGCTCTCGGGCTTCCCCACGGTCATCCTGCTGGTTCAACCTCCCCATGCAGGGGCCGTGGACTCTAGCAGACCGGTACGTTTTCATCATCACGCGAACCGTGGCCCGCCGTCCCCGCGATAGTGCGCGGATATTCGGCGGTCTTTTCGACCTGAGACACGAGCCGTTTCGACGGGCTCGTCGAGGATGCGGAAGAACGGCTCCGGACGGATCCCGATCCAAAACGCCAGGACGACGAGCGGGCACGAGGTAGGCGAACTCGCGGAAGCTGAGGTCGGTCAGCTTGCGGTTGTCGTCGTTGTCGAGCTTGCCGAACATCGTCCGCTGGTAGAGCCACAACATGTACGTCGCGCCGAGCACGAGTCCGGTGGCTCCGAGGATCGCCCACGACTTGGTCGCGAGACCGAACACGCCGACGAGGATCGTCCACTCCCCGGTGAATCCGTTCCCCGGTATGAGGGGCATGCCGATCGACGAGAGCGTCATGATCATGAAGATCACGGCGAACCACGGCATGACCTTCGCGAGCCCGCCGTAGTCTTCGAGCTGACGGGTATGGCGTCGCTCGTAGACGACCCCGACGAGAAGGAACAGCGCACCCGTCGAGAGGCCGTGGTTGATCATCTGGAGCACGCCGCCGGTCAGTCCCTGGTAGTTCAGCGCGAAAACGCCGAGCATGCAGAAACCAAGGTGGCTGATCGACGAGTACGCGACGAGCTTCTTCCAGTCCTTCTGCACGAGCGCCACGACGGCGCCGTAGATCACGCCGATCACGCACAGTGCGAGAACGAACGGGGCGAACCGTTGCGTGGCATCCGGGAAGCATCGGCAGGCTGAACCGCAAGAATCCGTAGATCCCCATCTTCAGGAGCACGCCCGCGAGGATGACGGAGCCCGCCGTCGGCGCCTCGACGTGCGCGTCCGGAAGCCACGTGTGAAACGGAAACATCGGAACCTTGATCGCGAAGCCGAGGAAGAACGCCAGCCAGACCCAGACTTGCAGCGCCAACCAGTCGGGCCACGTTCCCATCGCTTGAAGGATGCGGATGTCGAAAGTGGCCACACCGGTCAGCGCGCTGTGGTGAGCGTAGAGCGCGAGGATCCCGACGAGCATCAAGCACCGATCCCAGGAGCGTGAACAAGAAGAACTTGACGGAGGCGTAGATCCGGCGAGGCCCGCCCCACATCCCGATCAGGAAATACATCGGGATCAGCATGACCTCCCAGAACACGTAGAAGAGGAACGTGTCGAGACTGACGAAGACGCCGATCATTCCGGTCTGGAGAATCAGGAGATAGGCGTAGTACTGATTCTCGCGCTGACGGATGGCGGACCACGACGAGAGAATCGCCAGGAAGCCCAGAACGGTCGTCAGGAGGACGAGCAGCATCGAGATGCCGTCCACCCCGACGATGTAGCGGATACCGAGCGACGCGATCCAGGGCACGTCGAGGACGAACCGGAAACCGTACGGATCGGCGGGGGCGGCCGACCAGCCGAACCAAAGCGGCAAGCTGAGGAGGAGATCGAGCGCGGCTATCGCCGTCGCGGCCTTGGCGACGAGCCCTGGGCGGCTTCTCGGAAGGAGCAGGCAAACCACGCGCGCCGACGAGCGGAAGATAGGCGACCACGTCGAGGAGATGGTTACCGAACGGGTTCATCCGCTTCATGCTCCGCCCTGAAGGCGCCTTCACGCGCGACTGGCGGGTGAACCTATCACAGCGTCTTCCAGGCGGTAAAGACGAGCGGAGGACTAGGCAGCGACCTTGCCTTGCAGCGCCGTCAGCACGTCCCAAACGCGATCGCTATACGCCAGCGGAATGCGGTCGTTCGCGTCGCGCCGCGCCTCGACGAACGTCGGGCCCGAGCAGTAGGCGGCCAGAGCGGCGTCTTGGTCGCCGAAACGGTCCAACAGGCGGCGGAGGTAGGCGCAGCCCAGCATCACGTTCAGATCCGGATCGAACAGGAGGTCGTCCCCGGTCCATTCACGCCCAGATCCGCCGCGAGGTCCCGGGCCGTTACGCCCTGAAGCTGCATGAGCCCGATGGCGCCCTGTTCGGAAACCGCCGTCGGGTCGAAGCGGCTCTCGACCTGAATCACCGCGAGCACCACGAGCGGATCGAGGCGGAAACGCCTGGAGTAGCGCTCCACGATCGGGAGGACGCTTTCCGCACGGTCGCGACTGGCCCCGGGAACAATTCGCGCGAGTCTGCGAGCACCCGGCGAGACCAATCGGCCGGTAGGGTCTTGGCGATCACCGGCGCTCTTGCCGTGCACCAGGAGCCGCGTATCGGAAGAGCCCGCCGGACCGGGCGAACTGGCCGGCTACGACGAGCCAACTCACGACGGAGAGCGCGGCGACGGTCCGAATGATCCAGCGCATGAGGAGAGGGTACGGGCCGGATTCCGGCAGCGTCAACCTGCGAAAGAATAGGAATTCATCTATTACTTCTATTTCTTGACCGGCGCGCGGAGGCGTGCCGGCTTTTTTCTTCGTGTCGATCGCCATTTTTGCGTCGATCGACGGCGGGGCGACTCGAAAGATCGACCTGGAGCCCGGTTTTCTCGATTCGATAGACCCTGTCCTGGCGGACCAGCACCTGCCCGCCACGCTCCAGGTCGGCGACCAACGGCTCGCCTGGGAACCGGGCCTGGAGGCAGCGCTCCAGCGCGTACGAGAAGTCCCCGGCGTCCGAATCAGAGCCCCACCGGCTCACCCAGACCGTCGCTCCTTCCGCCGCATTCGCCGACCCCGGACTGGGCTCGAAGCGCCAGAGGCCGTCGCCGACCCAGCCGTCTCCCGCGATCAGCTCCGAGGTTGTCCTTGCCCGTCAGCAAGGACACGAGGGTGATCCCCTGCTCCCCAAGCGAATCCCGGTCGACGGGCGACAGAGCCAGGCGACTCGGGAGCGACGGCGCGAGAATCTCGACCGGCGGCACGGGGGCGCGTTCCAGGTGGAGCACATCCCGGCTGGTCGCGCCGGGCTTTCCGCTCTTGAGCCAGGCGGCTGAACCCGGCCCTTCCTCGCCAGAGCGGCGGATTGAGCGAAGCCATCCAGGTAGACGAACTCGAGAAGATGCGCGACCACGGGACTCGCCGAGCGCATCGCATCGGGGACCAAGCTCGGCCACCGAGAGCATCTTCGGGACGCAGCGAGCCGGACACGACTTCCTGCCTCGAGTCCAGCGCCGCCGAAGAGAAGCATCAGCGCGGCGAGATTGGCGCTCCCTCGGCCAAGCGCGGAGCGCGCGAGCAGCGTATCGGTCGTGACCGGACCGACGAGGCTCGGGCCGTCCAAGAGTGCGTGCGCAACGTAGTGCCCTGCGACGGGCTCGTCGGGAGCGACGCCCGTCGCGAGGAGAATCGAGGCGTCGGCGTCCTCGTCGGGATCGCCCTGGCCCGAGTCGGGGAGCAGACGCTTCGGATCGACGAGCAGCGCGCGCGCGCCGCATCGAACGTCATCCCCGGCACGTCGCGTTCGATCGCCACCACGAGATCCGCAGGATCGGTCCCCGAGCCGAGACCGATGTCGCTCCAGGCGCGCCCGCGTGCGGAGGCCTGTGCCTGCGGCAACAAACGCTGCGCCTCTGACGATGACCTCGACTTCGCGGGTCGCCTCGTCGGCACGCGCCGCCACGAGGCCGGATTCCGGCTGACGTCCGACGATCCCGGCGATGCGATCGCCCACCGCGCGCACCGATCGAACGAGGTCGTCGTCGAGGCCCGGTCGCGCGGCGTCCTGCGCCGCGACGCATGTGATCGCGAACGCGGCGAAGCCGAACGCCTTCCGGATGGTCATCGAAGCGGTGGATCGGAAAGGACGACGACCTCATCGCCTGCGCTTCAGGGACTCCGCAGCGACGGTGCCCGCGGCGAACTCGACGACGTAGCGCGCGGGCGCAAGCGGCACGATCGAAGGGCAATCGCCCGTCGCGGGGCATGGCGCGACGGTTCGACCGCCACCCAAACGACGCGCCCGTGGACGTCCAGCCAGACGCATGTCGAGCGCAACCTTGCAGTCCTTCATCCAGAAAGAGTGCCGATGTCGTCCGCGTCGAAGACGAAGATCATCCCCTCGCGCGGCCCGATCTTCTCGCGCCCCATGTAGCCGCGCTGTCGCGCGAGCGTCGTCGGCAGCGACCTCGAGCGAGAACTCGTGCCCGCTCGGCAGCACGGCGACGGCCCAGCGCGGCGCCTGCGCTGTGACCACGGCGCCGTAAGCCGCGAGCCGATCGCCGCGAAAACGCAGCGACAGCGCCGGCGTCACGGCTGCGCCGGGACGAACGCGCCGTCGACCACGATCAGGTCGGCCGCATCCGCGGAGCCACCCGGCGCCCCATCGGCGCCCTGGCAGGTCAGCCGATAACCGCGCGCGGTGGTCACGTACAGAAACGGATCGATCCCACGGATCTGACGGGTACACTCGTCATCTCGGCGGGAACGAGCTCGTCGAGCGTCGCGGGATGCACGTCCGTGCTCACGTCCGGAAGCTCTCGATCGCGCGCGCGATCTGCACCATCAGCTCGCGCGCGCGTCGCATCGGATAGTTCTTGGACGGCCGTCGGCGAGTCCTCGGTAGACGATGATCTGCTCGCGTGCTCTTCCGGCGATACGGGCATCGGGATACGTCGTCGATGATCTTCTGAAGTCGGTCGACAGCGCCCTGCGTGTCACCCTTCTCGACGCGCTCGATCGCTTGGCGCCACAAACGCTCCGCGCGTCGCTCCGTCTCCTCCGCACGACGACGCGGTGACCACGACGACGATCGTGAACACGACGATGAAAAACAATCGCGCGAAGTCGGTTCGCGTGTTGACTTCGATTCCACGTCGTCTCATAATTCGCGCGCTCTCGAGCACGGGTGGTCCTCGGCACTCAACGATTTCGCGTCCGGACATCGCGCGTCGGCGTCCGACCGGTGAGCTCACTTTAGATGACGCTTCGGCCCAGGGCAACCGAGGTTCCCGAGCTCGTGAGGCGACTCGGGAGCCGTCAGCCGAAACAGGTCGATCGAGCGCGCGCGCGACTTTCGATCATCGGGTCGCATTCCGTCGTCGCTCTCGTCGAAGCGCTGGAGGGCGACAACAACCGCGTGCGTTCTCACGCGATGCCGCTTCTGGCCCTCATCCAAGACCCTCGAGGACGCGAGCCGCTCGTCGCGATGCTGCTCGATCGCGACCCGCGCATGCGGGAGATCGCCGCGCGTTGCCTCGCGCGGTTCTCGTCGCTGGATGCCGTCGCCGCGCTCGAGCGGCTCTTGAAGCGCGAGAAGGTTCGCGAGGTTCGCGTCTCCGCCGTACACGGCCTCCTCGAGCTCTACGAGGCGGGCCAGGATCTCGCGATCCGGCGCATCCTCGAAGTGCTGCTCGACCCCAAGGAAGACACCAGAATACGCGTGGCGAGCATGGCGCTCCTGCCGCTTCTTCGCCCGGCGGCGCGGCGGGGCCTGCTGCGCCGGCTCCGCCAGGATGGCGTCGAGGAAATCGCCCGCCGGGCCGCCGAGATCACGGAAGAGGACGAGGCACCGGCGCCTCGGGACCGATCCACGATCGACGCGCTCGTGCGCGAGCTCGCCGCGCACGACTACGCGGTCTGGAACGAGGCGCTGCACCGGCTGGCCGCGGCAGGGCCCGACCGCCTCGGAGGCGATCGTCGCCGAGATGCGACGCCGCGCCGGCGATCCCGGAGTACTGCACGCGGGCCGGGATGGCGCTCAAGGCGCTCGGCCCGCGCCGCGTCCGTGGGCTCGCCGAAGCGCTCGACGACGGTGGACGAGCCGCTCCCGCTCCAGGTCCTCGTCGAGGTCGCGGGCACCATCGGCGAGAAGCCGCTCATCTATCGCCTGAAGAGCGTCATCGAACGGGTCGCGCCGCGACCCGATGCCGCCGGCACGTCGCGCTTCGATACCATGCAGCGCGTGCGGGCGAAGGCGCACTTCGAGCTCGCGCGCATCGGAAGCCGGGTCGCCATCCAGGATCTCCAGTCGATCCTGGCGGACTCCGACCGCCGCCTTCCGCTCGAGGCGTTGGCCGCCGTCGAACAGATCGGAAAGCAAGACGAGATCCCCTCTTGCTGCGCGCCTATCTCCGCGAAGACCCGTTCACGCGGGGTCGCATCGCGGGCGTGGTGCGCACCATTCTGAAGCGGGAGCGCATCCGCCGGAACAGCGTCGCGTTGCGCGCTCTGCCCGCCGAGTTCGAGGCGCGTGCTCGAGGGGATCCTCGCGCGCGTCCGCGCGACGCCGCGTCACGACGGCAAGCATCCCGCTGACGTCGGTCGAGGAGCGACCCGTGGCCCGCAAGCTCGAGCGTGCGCGATCTTCGCGATCTCGCGCGGAAGCGTGTCTTCTGTCGCGTCGACTTCAACGTTCCGATCGAAGCCGGCCGCGTCACGGACGACGCGCGCATCGCAGCGTCGCTCCCGACGATCCAGCTCGCTGCTCGCGAGGCGGGGCGCGCGTGATTCTTGGCCTCGCACCTCGGCCGCCCCAAGGGCAAGCCGCGACCCTGAATTCTCGCTCGCGCCGGTCGCCGGCTCACCTGCGCGTCGCTCCTCGGTCGGTCCGGTGGTCGTTCGCGGACGACTGCATCGGCGAGCCCGCGGAGCAGCGCCGGTCGCCGGACTCGCCTCGGCGCCGGTGCTTCTCCTCGAGAACCTGCGCTTCCACCCGGGCGAAGAGGCCAACGACGCCGGCGTTCGCCGACGCGCTCGCGCGCGCTGGGCGACCTGTACGTCAACGATGCGTTCGGGAGCGCGCATCGCGCGCACGCATCGACGGTCGGCGTGCCCGGCCCGACTGCAAGCCGGCGGCGGCCGGCCTGCTCATGCAGGCGGAGCTCTCGCACCTCGGCCGCCTCCTCGAAGCTCCGGCTCCATCCGTTCCTCGCGATTCTCGGCGGCGCCAAGGTCTCGGACAAGATCGAGCTGATCGAGAACCTGCTGCCGCACGTCGACGGCTTCCTCGTAGGCGGCGCGATGGCCTACACGTTCTTGAAAGCCGCAGGGCCACGCCGATCGGCCGTTCCCTCGTCGAGGCCGAGAAGCTCGATCTGGCGCGCGGGCTCCTCGCGAAGGTCGCGGCCGCCGGCAAGCGCTTGCTTCTCCCGATCGACCACGTCGCCGACGGTGGGCGGCGACGACGCCAACGTCCGCATCACCGCAGGCGTCGCGTTGGCCGACGACGAGGCCGGGCATGGACATCGGCCCGGAAACCGCGGCGGCGTTCGCGGACGGAGATCGACCGTGCGGGAACCGTCCTGTGGAACGGCCCGGTCGGACGCTTCGAGGTCGAGGCGTTCTCGCAGGGAAGCCGGCGCGGTCGCCGAGGCGCTCGCCGAGTCGCGCGCCGTCTCGGTCGTCGGCGGCGGCGACACGCGGCGCCGCGGTGCACCGGTTCGGCCTCACGTCCAAGATGACCCACGTCTCGACGGGCGGCGGCGCGTCGCTCGAGTTCCTCTCCGGGTTGCCGCTCCCCGGCGTCGCGGCGCTTGGACGACGCGCCGTGACGCCCTACAAGGAACGCGCCGCTCGTCGTCGGCAACTGGAAGATGAACCTCGGCGAGTCCGTCCGCGGAGACGCTCGTCGCGCGCAGCTGCTGGCCACGCTGCCGTTCGATCGCGTCGACGCCGCCGTCGCGCCGGCGTTTCCCTGCTTGCGCGCGGTGCTCGACGCGGTCGCCGGACACGCCGCTCGCGGTCGGCGCGCAGAACATGCACTGGGAGGCGCAGGGGCATTCACCGGCGAGGTCGCGCCGCACGATGCTCGCCGAGATGGGCGTCCGCTTCGTGATCGTCGGCCACCCGAGCGCCGGGCGCTGTTCGGCGAGACCGACGCCACGGTGGCTCGCGAAAGTCGTCGCGGCGCGACGGCACGGACTCGCGCCCATCGTCTGCGTCGGCGAGAACGAGAAGCGAGCGCGACGCCGGGACGAACGCGAGACGTCGTCGTCGCGCAGATCCGCGCCGCGTTCGCCGACGAGCGACCGCGCACCGCCGACGACATCGTGGTCGCGTACGAGCCCGTGTGGGCGATCGGGACCGGGACGCACGCCCGAGCCCGCCGACGTCACCGGCGCGCACGCTGCGATCCGCGCGGCGCTCGACGGAACGCTTCGGCGCGCCGCGGCATCGCGGTGCGCATCCTCTACGGCGGCTCCGTCACCGCCGGCGAACGCCGCCGCTCTCCTCGGGCGCCGGAGGTGGACGGTGCGCTCGTGGGCGGCGCTCGCTCGACGCCGGCGTCGTTCGTGTCGATTGCCGCCGCCGCGGCGGTCGTGCTAGCCTCTCCCGGTTTTTCAGGTCCGAATCGAAGGGAACGGCGATGGTGATCTTGCTGACGATCCTCCATGTGATCGTTGCGGTGTTCTTGATCCTCGTGGTGCTCCTGCAGACCGGAAAGCGCGCGGATCTCGCGGGCGCGTTCGGCGGCGGCGGATCTCAGACGGCGTTCGGCGCCGCGGCGCGGCGACGCTGCTCTCCCGCCTGACCGCGTGGTCGGCCGGGATCTTCATGGCGACGTCGCTGCTTCTCTCGCTGATGTCCTCGAGCGGCGCGACCGGCGGTGGCTCGGTGCTCGATTCGGTTCCCGCGAGCGCTCCCGCGGCGGCACCGGCGCCGACGACGCCTGCCCCGACGACGCCTCCGCCGACGACTCCGGCGCCGGCGCCCGCGAAGTAGCGAGCTCGACCGAAGCGTCCGATTTGTTATGATCACGCGTCGTCACGACGTCCCCCGCGCCGAAGTGGTGGAACTGGCAGACACACCATCTTGAGGGGTGGCGCTCGCAAGGGCGTGGGGGTTCGAATCCCCCTTCGGCACCATTCCTGAAGACGTCTCGTGACGACCGATCACCAGTCCTTGTAGTACGTGCCGTCCAGAGCCTTCCCGTCGGAAAGGCTGTAGACGTCGTAGACGTTCTCGCCGCCCCACGACGTCGCGTCCCAGTCGTCCTGATACGAGCGCATCCCCCACTCCGCCTCGGCCGTGAACGGGTCGACCGGGATCGCTTGCAGGAAGTGGACCTTATGAGGAACTCCCGTCGCAGGGTCGACGACGTCGACGCCGTCCACGAGCTCGTCGAGATCGAGCGGATAGTCCTTCTGATCGACGTCCTTTCTGCTGGATCTTGCCCTCGTCGGCCGCCTTCTTGTACTGGTCGATGGCCTCGCGCATCATGCGCAGCTCGCATGCTGCAGCTCGTCCTCCCGGCGGCGCTTCTCGTCCCACCTCGTCGAGCGGGATCGCGACCGACACGAGCACCATCAGCACGCCGAGCGCCGCGAGGAGCTCGACCGTCGTCAGTCCCGACTGGCCGTCGACGTTGCACTTCAGCACCCTCGAATGCCATTGTAGGTACGGCGTGCGACCGCGATGCCGCCGTCTAGGATTAGACTTCCGCCATCGTTAGTCTCCGGAGGATCCGACTCCATGCCCGACAAGAAGGGTGAGAAGGCCGTGCCGCCGCCGACCGGGGAGATCGAAGACCTCTCGACGAGACGCGCCGTTTCGATCCCCCAAGACGCTTCCGCGATGCGGCGCGATGCCGCCGATCCCGCCGTCTACGACAGCGCCGCCGAGGATCCGCAGAGGTTTTTGGGAGTCGTTCGCGCGGGAGCTCGAGTGGCAGAAGCCGCTGGGACACGGTGCTCGAAGGGCGCGGCCCGGATGCGCGCTGGTTCGTCGGCGGCAAGATCAACGCCGTCGGTCAACTGCCTCGACCGTCACGTCGCGGGGCCGCGCGCGGAACAAGGCGGCGCTTGATCTGGGAAGGCGAGCCGGGCGACCGGCGGACGCTGGACCTATTTCGACCTCTGGCGCGAGGTCAACAAGTTCGGGAACGTCTTGCGCGGCCTCGGCGTGACGAAGGGCGACCGCGTCGCGATCTACATGCCGCTGATCCCCGAGGCGGTCGGTCGCGATGCTCGCCTGCGCGCGCATCGGCGCGATCCACAGCGTCGTCTTCGGCGGATTCTCCGCGGAGTCGCTGCGCGACCGCATCCTCGACGCGCAGGCGCAAGGTGCTCGTCACCGCGGACGGCGGCTACCGGCGCGGGGGCCTCGCTCCCGCTCAAGCACGACGCCGACTACGCCGCTGCGCGAGACGCCGTCGCATCCGGCACGTCGTCGTCGTGAAGCGCGGCGATTTCCCGCTCCGCGTGAAGGAGGGGCGCGACCACTGGTACCACCGATCTCATGCAGGACGCGCGCCGCGTGGTGCGAGCCCGAGGCGATGGACGCCGAACGATCCGCTCTTCATCCTCTACACGTCGGGCACGACGGGAAGCCCAAGGGCATCATCCACGGAACCGGCGGCTACCTGACCGGCGGTCTACGCGACGACGCAAGTGGGTCTTCGACCTGAAGGACGACGACGTCTTCTGGTGCACGGCGGACATCGGCTGGGTGACCGGCCACTCGTACGTCGTCTACGGTCCGCTCGCGAACGGCGCCACGGTCGTCCTGTACGAAGGCGCGCCCGACTGGCCCGACCGCGATCGCTTCTGGGAGATCTGCGCAGCGCTACGGCGTCACCGTCTTCTACACGGCGCCGACGGCGATCCGCGCGTTCATGAAGTGGGGACGAGTGGCCGCGGAAGCACGATCTCTCGCGGCTGCGCCTGCTCGGCTCGGTCGGCGAGCCGATCAACCCCGAGGCGTGGATGTGGTACCGCGACGTCATCGGCGGCGAGCGCTGCCCGATCGTCGACACCTGGTGGCAGACCGAGACCGGCCAGATCCTGATCACGCCGCTGCCCGGCATCACCGTCGACCAAGCCGGGCTCGGCGACGCGCGCGTTTCCCGGGATCCGATGCCGAGATCCTCAACGCAGCGCGGCGAGCGTCGTTCCGGTCGGCGGCGGCTATCTCGCGCTCACGGCGCCGTGGCCCGCGATGACGCTCGGGATCTGGGGCGACCGCGAGCGCTTCCTCGAGACCTACTGGAGCCGCTGGGACGGTGACACGTACTTCACCGGAGACGGCGCGAAGCGCGACGCCGACGGCTACTTCTGGCTGCTCGGTCGCGTGGACGACGTCATGAACGTCGCCGGGCATCGCATCGGGCACGATGGAGGTGGAATCGGCGCTCGTCGATCATCCGCGCCGTCGCCGAGGCGGCCGTGGTCGGCGTTCCGCACGAGCTGAAGGGCACGGCGATCGTGGCGCTTCGTGCCGCTCCGCGAGGGGCGCGAGCCGGGCTCGCGCTGGCCGCGCGAGCTGAAGGAGCACGTCGCGACGAAGATCGGAGCGCTCGGCGCGCCCGGAGGAGGTCCTGTTCTCCGCCGACCTTCCCAAGACCCGATCCGGAAAGATCATGCGCCGCCTCCTGCGCGACATCGCGCGAGGGAAGACGCTTGGGCGACACGACGACCCTGGCCGATCCCGCGGTGGTCGAGGCCCTGAAGAAGAAATACGAGGACAAGGAAGGCTAGTTCACGGACGGTCTCGCGGGGCCGGTGGAACAGCTTGTTCCACCACCGCCTGAACGCGTTCTGGTGCAGCGTGCAGGGGCCCGGCTCGGTCCCCTGCCGCGAAGACCTCCTCGACGCGCTCCGGGCAGCCGTCGGTCGCCGCCTCGCCGCTTTCCGGATCGACCTCGACGCGCACGATTCCCGGCGGCTCAGGAAACGTCGAGCCCGCCCAACGGTGCTGCGCGTGCATCATCAGATCGACCCAGATCGGCAGAGCGCCGGCCGCGCCCGGTCAGACCCGTCTTCGCGTTGTCGTCGTATCCCGACCCAGACCAGCGCGAGCATCTCCGGGCGTGAAGCCGACGAACCACGCGTCGCGCGTGTCGTCGGTCGTTCCGGTCTTCCCGCGGCGTCCCCGCGGAAGCCCAGCGCGCCCGGACGCCGCGGCGGTGCCTCGGGTCAGGACGCCGCGCAGCACGTCGTCGACGAGATAGGCCGCCGCCGGCGGCACGGCCTCGCGCACCTCGGGGTCCTCTTCTCGAGCTTCCGCCCGTCGCGCGCCACGACCTCCTGGATGATCCGCGGCTGCACGCGCAGTGCCGAGCGTCGCGAGCGTGCCGTACGCCGTCGCGAGCTCGAGCGGCGTGACCTCCTGAGCGCCCGAGAGCCAACGACGGCAAGGGATCGAAGCGCTCGGTGAAGCCGCACGCTTTCGCCGCCGCGATCGACGCGCTTCATCCCGACGGCCTGCGCCGCGCGCGCGGTCGGGACGTTGCGCGACCCTTCGAGCGCGGCGCGCGCCGGACAGGGACCGAGAAACTCGCCGTCGTAGTTGGCGGGACGCCAGGTCTGCCCGCCGCTGACGAGCTCGAACGGGCTGTCGTCGAGGATCGATGCCGGCGTCAGCCCGCCTCGCTCCCCGCCATCGCGGCCTGGAACGCCGCGAGGTAGACGAACGGCTTGAAGCACGACCCCGGCTGGCGCCGGGCCTGCGTCGCGCGATTGAACTGGCTGTCCTGGTAGTCGCGCCCGCCGACGAGCGCGAGGATCGCGCCTGAGCGCGGATCGGTCACGACGACGCAGCCCTGCAGCCGACGTCGTGTCTTCTGCCGGCGGATGAGCGGGATGTCCGCTCTCGAGCCGGTCGAGACCCCGCTCGAGCGCGTCCTCCGCGCGCGTCTGAACGAGCGTGTCGATGGTCGTGTAGATCTCGAGTCCGTTCTCCGGCGAGCACCTGCGGTCGAGTAGAGCTCCGCGAGCTGCGCGCGCACGAAGTCGACGACGTAGGGCGCGCTGCGCGTAACCCGCGCCGCCGCTGGCGACCCGCAGCGGCTCGGCCTTGGCCCGGGCGACGGCGGCCTTGTCCGCGAATCCCAGCGTCGAGCATCGCGTCCAGAACGAGGTCGCGCCGCTCGCACCGCGCGATCCGGATGCGTGAACGGGTTGTAGCCGCCGGGATTGCGAATCAGTCCCGGCCAGCGTCGCCGCCTCGGCGAGCGACAGGTCGGAGACGTTGCGTCCGAAGAAATAGCGCGACGCCGCCTGCACGCCGCAGATCGAGACCGACCCGCGCTGCCCGAGGTAGACCTCGTTCAGGTACACCTCGAGGATGCGATCCTTCGAGTAGCGCGCGTCGAGGATCACCGACATCAGCGCTTCGCGAGCCTTGCGCCACCAGGTTCGCTCCTGGCCGAAGTAGAGGTTCTTTGACCGTCTGCTGCGTGATCGTGCTGCCGCCCTGACGATCCGCCCGCTCTTCACGTTGGTGAACGCCGCCCGCAGCGACGGCGAGCGGGTCGATGCCCGCGTGCCGATAGAAACGCGCGTCCTCGGCGGCGAGCACGGCGTTGACGAGGGTCTTCGGCACCTCGGCGAGCGGGACGATCATCCGCTCTTCCTGCTGACGGCCGAAAACGAGCGACAGCAGCTCCGGCTCGAGATCGACCGACGCGACGCGGGCGCCCGCGCTCGTCGCGAATCGAAGCGATCGAGTCGCCGTCGAACGCCGATGCACGACGCGCCGTGCGGCGACGGGCTCGTCGCCGCCCGCGAGAACCCGCGCACGAACAGGTCCACGCCCGATGGCGCGCCTCCGGTACTGGCCGGGTCGCGACGGGTGCGTATCCACGCGCGCATAGCCGCAGCGATCGAGTCGGGCGACGAGCGCGCCGGCGTCGACCGCTCTGGCCGGTGACGAGGTGGAGGCGCGCGGAGTACACGCGCGCCGGAAGCGTCCAGAGCCGGCCCTCGAACGTGAGCGTGATCTGGGTGTAAACCGCGAGAACGAGGATCGCGCGCCGCGACCACGAGCGGCACACCCAGCCCGATGACGCCAGCGGCGCCGACGCCAGCGATCGTGCCACGCTTCCCGGAGGATCGCTTCCCGGCGCGGACGCGTCCCTGCGCAATGCGGTCATGAGCGTTCGCGCGATCGCCCGCGGAAGTGCGCGGGTGTCAGCCCTTCAGCGTTTCCTTGAGCGGCTTTCCGGCCTTGAACGCCGGAGCCCGCGTCGCGGGGATGTCGAGCGTCTCCCCGGTGTGCGGATTGCGTCCCGCGCGAGCCTTGCGTCCCCTCGCTTCGAAGGTCCCGAAGCCGCTGATCGCGATCTTCTCCCCGCGACGAGCGCGGCGGCGATCAGCCCGATCGCCGGGTCCGGATCGAAGATGGCATCGATCGCCGCGCGGGCGTCGCGCGCGGACAGCCCGGTCCGTTCGATCAACTTCTCGGTGAGTTCGGCCTTGTTCAACACGTCCTCCTTGCCGCTCTCATGGCGCCCAGCGTAGCTCCTTCAGCCATTTGCGAATGACGAAGATCTTCAGATTGTTGTCCCGCTCGTCGGACGGGACGAAGAAGAATCCGGGAGCCGAAGGGTCGTCCTCGGTGACCGCGCCCCACATCGTCTCACCGTCCGGCGAACGTCAGGATCGCCCGCCGGCCCTCCGTGGCGCGGCCGGGGTCGAAATCGCGGCGCGCGACGAAATCGCGATTCCCCAGATAGTCCTTGACCCAGAACATCGCTTTCATGTCGTTCAGTGCTGGACGCGAACCGGTACGCCCCGCCCTCGGCCGGAAGCACGTGAAACGCGTCCTGCTTCGGCGAGAAGTCGTGCGTGACGCCCTTGTGCACGGCCCCGCCGCGCATGTTGACGACGATCTTCTGCTCCATGCCGGCCTCCGTCGGCGGGGACGGACCTCCCACCGCCGTCGAATCCTAACAGGTCGCCGGCACGATCCGAAAGGGGCGCCGGAATCGGCCGCCTGCCTTGACCCCGCGTGCGCCGGATCCCTATGTTCCGAGCGGAGGCTCACCGTGCCCGAGCCTCGACCTGACGACGCACGCCCCAGCCGGCGACGGCGCCCGACGGCCACGTTCATCGCGCTTGGCGACGCCGTCGATTCGTCGTGGACGCGCGCTACCAGCTGCGCGCCGGGCGTCCTCGTCGGGCTCGGTCGCGCTCGTGCTCCTGGTCCTGCTCAACGCGTCGCTCATCTTCCAGGAGCGAGCGCGGACGCGGCGCGGCCGCGTTCGTGCCGCCCGTTCTGCGGTGACACGACGCGACGTCCGTGGCTCTGCTGTTTCTCTGGATCGGCGGTCTTCCTAGGCGGCGTGATCCTCGTCGGCGTGCTGGAGTCCCACCGAACCGCCGGGGCCGCGTATCGCGATCCGGCGAGCCGTCGACGCGATCCGCGACGGACGGCCGGAAATCCGCGTCCGGCTCCGTCGGGGCGACCACCTCCAGGAGCTCGCCGCCGTCCGATCAACCGGCTCGCCGAGACCATCGACGCGGAGCGGCGCCGCGCGAGTTGACCGGTCGGTCAGCGCGACCGAGTCCGATCCTCGACCCCGCCTCCCGGAAGCCGCGCGCGCGGATCAGGCAGGCGTCGCACGCGCCGCACGGCGCCCCCGACGCATCCGGGGTCGTAGCACGAGATCGTCGCGGCGTAGGGCACGCCCCAGGCCACGGCGCGACGGACGATCTCGGCCTTCGAGAGTCGACGCAGCGGCGCGTGGACGCGCCACGCGTCGCCCTTCGGCGCCCGGCCTTCGTGCCGAGCCGGCGAGCGTCTCGAACGCGCGCAGGAATGCGGGCGGCAGTCCGGATAGCCGCTGTAGTCGACGGCGTTGACGCCGATCACCAGGTCGCGCCGCGCCGAGCGACTCCGCCCACGCCATGGCGAGCGCGAGAGGAGCACGGTGTTGCGCGCCGGGACGTAGGTCGGCGGGACTCCGCGAGCCGATCGCGTCGCGCGCTGCGCGCCTTCGGCACCGGCAACGTCGGTCGGTCAGCGCGGAGCCCGCCAGGAACGACAGGTCGATCGTGACGATGCGGTGCGACGCCGCGCCCAGACGCCTGCGCGCCACGCGCGGCGCGCGCGCTCGACTTCGACGCGTGACGCTGGCCGTAGTCCACGGTGAGCGCGTGCGCCGAGAACCCTTCGCGACGCGCCCAGGCGAGGCAGGTCGCCGAGTCGAGCCCGCCGGACAGGAGCACGACGGCGGCGCGCATCACACGCCGCGCGTCGCGCGCGGGCCACAGGATCTTGTGCATCTGAACCTGCACGCGCACGGGAGCCGGTCGTCGAGCACCCAGCGCGCGAGCTCGCCCGCCGGCATCCGCTCGTGCACGGCCGAGAACAACACCGGCGCCTTCTCGTGCAGCGCGCGCGAGCGGCACGACGCCGGCCGCCCAGTCGTAGTCGGCGCGGTCGGCGATGACGAACTTCAGCTCGTCCCCCGGCCGCAGCGCATCCAGGTTCTCCCACCGGTTGCGATCGCTCTCACCGCTCCCCGGACACTTGACGTCGACGATGCGCCGCACGCCCTTCCGGCACGCGCTCGATCGGCAGGCTGCCGCCGGTCTCGAGCAGGACCTCGTGCCCGCTGAGCGAGCAGCGCTCGCATCAGGTCGATCGCCTCGGGCTGGAGCAGCGGCTCACCGCCGGTCACCTCGACCAGTGGCAGCCGTAGGTCCGCCACGCGCTCGACGACCTCGTCCACGCGTCCACGCGGCGCCCTCGTGGAACGCGTAGGCCGTGTCGCACCAGACACAGCGGAGGTTGCAGCCGGTCAGGCGGACGAACACGCACGGACGCCCCGCGTGGGTCGATTCTCCCTGGATCGAGTGGAAGATCTCGTTGACCCGCAGACATCACGGCATTCGTAGCGGAAGCGGCCCGGAATGCGCCGCGCCTTGCCTCGGCCGTCCCGGGACTCACATCCCGTCCGGCCGGACGCGCATCGAGTGTCGGCGCGGCGTCGGGAGTGGCGTCCGCACGCGGCAGGAGTCCGCGCACGTGATGAGCTATTCGTGCGTCGACCTGGCGCCTCGTCGCGGTCCTGGGCGTCGGCTATCGGCGTCGTGTGATCGGCCGCGTCGGACGGCTCGCGACTCCGTCGGCGATCGATGCCCGCTGTGGAAGCGGAAGTCGCCGCGGCTGGAGAGCCAGTCGCGGGACCAGTCGCGCCAGCTCGCCAAGCTGCGGGCGAGCAACGGCGCTGCTCGAGCTTCACGCGGCTGCTGCCGAGCCTCGCCCGCGATCTCAACCGCTCGGATCTCGACGAGCGCCAGATCCCCCGGCTGGTCTTCGCGCTCGTGGATTCGATCTTCGAGCCCGAGCAGAAGCTGCTGTACCTCGTCCGACCCGTCCGCGCGCGATCGGCGATCGGGGCCAGATTCTCCACCTGGTCGAGCGATCGGGCGCCGCGGACATTCCGGCCTCGCGCCACGAAGATCACGGTCGGCGAAGGAAAGATCGGGTGGGTCGCCAGCGCGAAGGTCGAGATGCTCGCCGAGGACTGGCTGAACATGACCCGGACCGAAGGACGCGCGATCGAGGACAACCATCCCTCGCTGCGGCTCGACCTCATCGGGCCGCTGGTTCATCACGACGACGGGAAGGACCGGCTGCTCGGCGTGCCTGTGCATCGGCAACCCCGCCTCGCGTCCCCGCGACGAGAAGGCCATGCTGCAGATGGTGACGAACCTCGCCGTCGATCGCGTACACGAACTCCCGCAGCACGCGGCAGCTCCGCGATCTCGCCAATCACGACGGCCTGACCGGACTGCTCAACAAGCGCTACTTCATGAGCCAGAAGCTGGGCCTGCTGATCAACGCCGCGGAGCGCGAGGGCGCCGCGCTGTCGATCTTCATCTTCGACATCGACTACTTCAAGAAGTACAACGACACGAACGGCCACCTCGCCGGCGACGAGATCCTGAAGAACGTCTCGCAGGTGCTTCGCGACAACCTGCGTCCCGGCGATCTGGCCTGCCGGTACGGCGGCGAGGAGTTCATCGTCGCGATGCCCGGGGCGCGCGGATCCGAGGGTTCGCCGCCGCCGAGCGGATTCGGGCCGCGATCGAATCGACGAACGTTCGCCCGCGCCGAATCGCAGCCCGGCGGGCGGATCACCATCAGCGGCGGCGTCGCGCAGTTTCCGGTCGACGGCACCATCGGCAACGACCTGATCCTTCACGCCGACCAGGCGCTCTATCAAGCGAAGGCGGCCGGGACGGAACCGGACGATCCAGTTCCAGGGGCGTCGACATCGGTGACGATGGCGGCGATGAGCCGGTGTGCGCTCCCGCACGCCGATCACGCTCCCGACAGGTAGGTCCCGCACGACCGGCGCGCAGCGCAACGGCTCAGACGTGCTACGCTTCAGCGCATGGATCGATGGTCGCCGCTGCCCCGCTCGCGCGCGGGACGCTACCGCGCGACGATCACCGGAGTCGGACGGCCCGGTCCCATCGAGGAGCGGCTCGGCTGGCGCCTCGTCCGGATCGTCGATCCCGAGTTCGAAGGAGGGGGCCTCGCATCGCGCGAGCACCGGTGACGTTGATCGGGCCGGAAGGCACCGCGCTCGGACGGGTCGACCTGGATCAGGCCCGCCGCCTGCTGAGCACTCGCCTCGAGCACGCGCTCGCCGAGCTCGGCGGCGACGACGGCGCGGAAGCGATCCGCGACGGCCTGGTTCGGCTCCGTCGGGCCGGTCCCGCGCGTCGGCCGAGCCTAGATCGCGCGCCGATCGCGCCTCAATCCAGACCCGGACTTGAGCGCCTTCTTGATCGCCTCCACGATGAAGTTCTGCATCGACGGCGGCTGATTCCTCACGGCGGCGTAGACGAGGCAGGGCAGTTTCAGCGAGATCTGGACGCCGTTCTCGTCGAGCGTGTCGAGCCAACGCTCGAATTCCAGTCCACGACTTGAACGACTGGGCCTCGATGGCGCCCTTGCGGTAGAGCTCGACGAGGATGATCTCGTCCCGAAGCTTGAACAGGACGTCCGACTCTCCGAACTCGGAGAAATCGCTGTAGGCGAAGAACTTCACCTCGCCGGCCGTCTGTTCCTTTCCCTTTGATCGACAGCTCCGGCGCCTTGTTGCACCGGAGCATGATGTAGTCCTCTCTCCCCTTGAAGTGGAACGCGAGGATCGGGTCGGTGCGCGGGCTGTTGTCGGTCGGCGTCTTGAGCGCCCGGTAGACGCGGCGCGCAACGTCCTCGTTCGATCTATACATCCGTCGCAGCCTCCGCCATTCATATTCGCGCTGAACGAATAGGGCAAGTCTACGCTGAGGCATAGAGCACCTCAAGCGAATCTTTGCCGGCGATTCGTCGACCGAAGTCGCTGCAGTCTCACCGTGAGACTGCGACGCTGCCTGCGACAGTCGCACCGAAATGTAGCGCCGTTCCAGTGCCTTTCAGCCTGTCTGCGGAGACTCGTCGTCTCATGCTTGAGATGATCGCCTCGCGTGTAGAGCGGGTTCCATCCGTCGCGGCTCTATGCCAGTACCAACTCCTTACAGTCAAATGATCTTAGAACCAGCTAGTCTCGCACGCGAACGGCCCGCGGCCTGTCGGTTGCTCCTAGGAGCGCCGGAACGCGCATGGGGCGCGAGCCACTTTGGGGGACATGACGATGAAAACGATGCAAACGATCTTCGGATGCGCGGTCTGCTGGCCGTCGGCCTCGCTCAGTCGACTTCGGGCGTGCCGCGAGCCGGTCGGACAAACTGGCTCCCGACCTCCGCGAGTCGATGACGCTCGCGCGCGATCAGCGCGTCATCGTCACGTACGCCCCGGGGCTCGACGAGCCGGGCGTTCAGGCGCTCGTCTCGAAGAGCGGCCGAGCTGCGCAGCCGGCTTGTCCGGATCGCGACGTCGATCGCGGCGTCGCTCTCACGCCGAGCAGATCGAGGCCCTCGAGAGCGACGGCCGCGTCGTCAGCATCTCGCCCGATCGGAAGGTCGTCGCGACGATGGACATCGCGGTTCCCACGATCGGGGCCGACCGCCTGGCGCAGTACCTCGGCTACGACGGCGAGGGCGTGACGGTCGCGCGTGATCGACTCCGGCTCGACGCCGAGCGCGGCCGTGCCGGCGTCGCGCGTCCTCGCCAGCGTCGATTTCACGGGTGCGCGCTCGAGCAACGACGCGTTCGGCCACGGAACGCACGTGGCCGGCACGATCGGCGGCTCGGGCGATCGACGGCTCCGTGCGCGGCGTCGCGCCCGCGCGTCGAACTCGGTCTCGCTGCGCGTCCTCGACGCGAACGGCCAGGGCTACGTCAGCAACGTCATCGAGGCCGATCGACTGGTCGATCGCCCACCGGGACGCCTACGGCATCCGCGTGCTGAACCTCTCGTTCGGCCACCCCCGCGGAGTCGTACCGCACCGATCCGCTCGCGCACGCGGTCGAGCGCGCCTGGGCGGCCGGGCTCGTCGTCGTCGCCTCCGCCGGCAATCGCGGTCGTGACGGACACTTCACGGTCAACGCGCCCGGAAGCGACCCGTACGTCCTGACCGTCGGCGCGATGAACGACGTCAACACGGCCGATCGCGGCGGACGACATCACCACCACCTACAGCAGCAAGGGCCCGTCCTTCGGCGACCACATCCTCAAGCCCGATCTGGTTGCGCCGGGGAATCGCATCGTCTCCTACGCTCGCCCCGGGCGCGACGCTGGCGCGGCTCTATCCCGAGCGGGTCGTCTCGAAGGACCGCATCGAGCTGTCCGGAAGCAGCATGTCGACGGCCGTGGTTTCCGGCGCGGTCGCGATTCTCCTCCAGCGCAATCCCAGCCTGACGCCCGACCAGGTGAAGGCGATCCTGCTGTTACTCCGCCGACCGCCTGCCGAGCGTCGACCGCTTCGCCGTCGGCGCGGGCTACCTCAACCTGATCCACGCCGTGGCGATGACCGGTCACTTCCGCTCGGTCCGGTTCAACAGCGCATCGCCGGTCGTTCAGCCGAAACGCCGTCGGCGGTTTCACGCCTCGCCCGCACGCCGTCGATCCTCGAGGCGAGCACCGCGACCTGGGGCGACACCGCGACCTAGCAACAGCGTAACTGAACGAAGTACAT
>ERZ1370068.2339-contig-1494_pt1 | contig 33041 bp, 56 predicted proteins | sample MGYA00561227_ERZ1370068 | MGnify/ENA primary metagenome ERZ1370068 (study PRJEB38410, sample SAMEA6850437) | metagenome | study: Metagenomic assessment of the ecological functions of the soil: analysis of the soil microbiota associated with the...
CCGTCATTAGCTGTGACTGAGCAAAGAATTAGCCATCCGCGGCGAGGAATTTGGTGAAGAATACTATTGAATCTCAAAGAGTGCACGCGACCGTCGAGCACGTTCTTGAACTGAACGAAAATGGCCTGCGCAGTTTTGGGGTGGAGATAAGCGACGTCATCCTCCGTTGCCGTAAATAATGTAGGTTTTGAACATCAGGTTGAACGGCACAGGTGCAGTGCAGCTGCCTGATTGTAGCGGGTAGAATTCTCCAGTTTCTCAGACGCGCTCCCCCTCAAAAGCCTTGATTTTGAATTCCCCGCTGCTCGTAATATCGTTTTGGGCATTTTTCGAGCGCTCTCAGGTGGTTTGCCAAACGGCACCCAGTGCAGAGCTGAAGAGCCATAATTAAAGTTTTGCTGCTTGTGTTGATGATAACTGATGAGTTTTCAATTTTCTTTCCATTTAATGGCACCGCCCGAGATGCTTCAGCCGGACGGATCTTGGCCACTGTCGCCATCGGAGGGCGGTGCCATTGAAATCAGTAACATAACAGGATGGAAGAAGGTGGAAAAACGTCGAGTTACTCAAAGGTCGAGGACATCAGGCCGAAGCCGCAAACGGCACCCAGTAGCTAGCAACGAGCCATACTCAGTTTTGGTGCCGTTTGGCAAACCACCTGAGAGCGCCGCGAAAATGCCAGGCAGTATTGACGAGGAGCGGGGAATCTCAAAAAATCCGAGGCTTTTGGGAGCGATCTGAGAAACCGGAGAATTCTACCCGCTACAGCAATCCCGAGAACGGCTCGCTGCTTACTGCACCTGCGGGTGCTGCTCAACCTGATGTTCAAAACCCTACATTGGCCCCACGGCAACGGAGGTAGATGACGTCGCTTATCTCCGCCCCGAAACTGCGCAGGCCATTTTCGTTCAGTTCAAGAACGTGCCTCGACAGTTCGCGTCAAAAAAGTGCCGTTCGGTATCGCGCAGATGGGCAAAGCGTTTCCTCGCAACGAAGTCACACCGCGGGAATCCTCTAATCTTCGTTTCGCGCGGGACTGCTGCGATGAACCGGAGTTCTTCATTCCGCCCGATGAAGCGGTCGAGGCGATCAACGGCTCAGTCGCGAAAGCCAAGCGAAGGACATCCGGGCGAGCCACAACGAAATTGGGGCTGGGAGATAACAACTCGCCAACCAGATTGGTCGAACCAATGCCGACATGGCCGTAGGAGGCCTTGGCAGGATTGGCTTCTGACGTGCCGACGAGCTCGTCGAGCGTCTTGGCAGGGATCGAAGGATGTACCGCGAAGCAGACATAGCCGACCGCGATCGGTATTGATAGATCGAGATCCTGTTCGGATCGTAAAGCGGCTTTTGCCTTCAGCAGCGCTTCGTTGACGTGCGGTAACTCCGCCGAGCAGGATGGTGTACCTCCGTCGGGGCGCGCCTTTGGCCACTGCCGAGGCGCCGAGCGATGCACCGGCACCGCCGATGTTCTCGCTTACGCCAGACGATCGATCCGAGTAGCGGTTTGATCCTTTCGGCCCATGGCCGCCCCAGTGGTCGTGCGCCTCCCGGCGGAACGGCACGATGAGGCGAATGGGCCGGTCGGGATAGACTGGCGCCGCAGCAGCGCCCGGAAAGGCGAGAGGAGCCGCGGCGCTTCCAAGGAGCTTTAGGATGTGTCACGCCGCGATTTCTGCATGAGGCGCCCTGAGCTTTGCTCGTCAACGTATACTTCTACTTCGGATAGCGGCTTGGCAAGATCGGATCGCTTACGGCGCCAACTCTGCGCCGACGTGAGATTGGGCTCCGAACAAGCCTTGGTAACGAGCCAGCGGGGGGAAACGGTTGGCGACCTGCTGCCTCACCCGCAACAATCGATGACAGGAGAGGCGCGCAGCGGCACGGGATTGCCGCTGATCGATCCGGACAACACCACAGGCGACGCATCCGCGCCTCCTTCGACCGCATGACGGTCAAGCTGAACATCTTCCGCGATGATGGCGCACGCCGAGGCCAACATGATCCCGGCGATGCGGTTTGCCAATTCCATCCCTGCACAAGCAGAAGCTATCCGCCGTCAACCGCGAGCTTCTCGATTCTCCAGGTCGCCCGCCCAGCTCCGAAGGCGGGCGCCTACGAATGGCGCCAGCGTGCCGATCGCGCTTGGGGTCGGCGTCACGCAGGCCCAGATCGACGCGCTGGAAGGCGGTCGCATCGATGATGCCGCCTTCAACGCGGCGGAACGCGCGCTGCTCGCTTTCAGCAAGCATTCGGTCGAAAACGTTCGCGTGCCCCGAGCCGGTGTTTGACGAGGCGCGGAAGCATTCTCCGGGCAGGAAATCGTCAGAGGCGATCTTCGCCATCGGCTGCTGCATGATGATGGCCGCCTCACCGAGGCGGCCGGAGACCGATCTCGATCCCGCCGCCGGCATGCGCGCTGTTCGACAGCGGCAAGAAGCGGAGCGCCTGAAGGGAGCCGCATGAGCGCGCTATTCGGAAGTCTGCCAGAACGGCTATGTCGTCTGCGACATCGCAAAAGCGATGAAATTCTGGACCTGAAGTCCAGCGCGTCGGCCCGTTCTTCTATATCCCCAGGTCAAGACCGACTGGTTCCGCTATCGCGGCACGGATTCACCGGTCGAGATGAGCATTGCGCTCGCCAATTCCGGCGATCTCCAGATCAGAGCTGATCCAGCAGCGCAACGACGCGCCGTCGATGTATCTTGATCACCTGAAAGCGCACGGCGAAGGCCTGCAGCACATGTCGTACTGGAGCACCGACTATCAATCGCTCTACGACCGCGCCATCGCCGCCAGGCTTTGTCGTCGGCCATGAGGGACAGATCGGCGGCGCGAGCGGCCGTTTCGCCTATTTTCGAAACGTCGGGCCATCCCGGCACGGTGGTGGAAATCTCTGATATCAGCGGAGGCAAGGGCCGTTTCTTCCAGCACATCCGCAAGATCGCGGAAACCTGGGACGGCAGCGATCCGGTGCGGGTGGTGCAGAGCTTAGGCGAGCGCGTGAGCCCCGGCCGGATCACCGTGCGGCCGCCGTTCACGCTGAAGGTTTGCCTTGTAATCATGCGGCTGTCGTCGGCGACGAGGAACAGCGCCAGATTGGCGATATCGGCGGGAACGATGGCGTCGGGCAGAACTGACTACTGAGGACTTCCGCCACCTTCTCGGCCGTTGGAAACCACAGCCGCTGCTGTTTCTCGGTCAGTACGAGGCCCGGGGCGATGGCGTTGACACGGATACGATGCTTGCCCACCTGGCGCGCAAGCGAATGCGTGAAGCCGACGACAGCGGCCTTCGCTGATGCATATCCCATCGAGTTCCGGAACACCGATTTGCCAGGTGGATGGATGACATGTTGACGATCGAGCCACCGCCTTGCTCCGATCATCTGCGGCAAGACCGCCTGCGAGGCAAAATAGATATGGCGGAAGTTTACCGCGATCGTGTTGTCGAATTCATCCAGAGTCACGTCGGCGAAAGTCTGTCGCTGGTCGTTCGCCGCGTTGTTGATCAACGCGAAGGCGGGGCCAAGCTTTTTACGTGCTTCGGCGACAGCAGCCTTGAGGTCGTCGGTACGGGTCACGTCGCAACGGACGAAGAGTGGCGTGTGTCGCGCCGAGGAAGCCAACGCCTTTGTCAGCGCCTGTCCGGCCTCCTCGTTGAGGTCGAAAGCCACCCGCGCACCGTTGTCCGCGAAGGCCTTGACGAATTCTCACCAATGCCACTGGCGCCGCCGGTGATCAGGACGACCCGATCCCTGAGACTGTCATACCTGGTGAAGCTCGATGCGATGCGTGCCTCGGATCGAACAGGAAATTTGGTTCAATCCTGCGGCTCGGACGGCACTTCGCCTGACGCATCCACGCCGCGGCCAGCCGCTCGGCGCCAGCCGCTGCTGCGGCAGGAAGCGGCCCTTGTAGTCCATCTTGCGCGAGCCGCTGACCCAGTAGCCGAGATAGACGTAAGGCAGGCCCATGCGCTTCGGCGCGCGTCGATGTGGTCGAGGATCATGAAGGTGCCGAGCGAGCGGTCCTGCTCATCCGGACTCGAAGAACGAGTAGACCATCGACAGCCCGTCGCTGAGCACGTCGGTCAGCGCCACCGCCAGCAGGCCGCCGGCGCCGCGGCCGTTGATGCCGCTGTCCGGCGCCGCGCCGGCGGTATTCGACCATGCGGGTCTCGACATGGCTGTCCTCGACCATCATGGCGTAGTCGAGCACGGTCATGTCGGCCATGCCGCCGTCGCGGTGGCGGCTGATCGAGATAGGCGCGGAACACCGAATACTGCTCGGAGGTCGGCACCGCGCTGCGCATGTCGCCGACGATGTCGGCGTTGCGCGTCGGCGATCGCGCGCATGTTGCGCGTGGGCCGGAATTCGTCGGCGATCACGCGCACCGAGACGCAGGCGCGGCAGGCTCGCAGGCCGGCCGGTAGGCGATCGACTGGCTGCGCCGGAAGCCGCCATGGGTGAGCAGATCGTTGAGGTCGCCGGCGCCTGCTCGCCGACCAGATGCGTGAACACCTTGCGCTCCTCCCGGCCCGGCAGATAGGGGCAGGGCGAGGGCGCCGTCAGGTAGAATTGCGGGGTGTCGCGCGAATGCTGGGTCACGTCGGTTTGTCGGGCCTCCGGGCAGAAGCATAGCGTTTTCGAGCGAAGTGGGTAGCGGTTCGCGCCACGAAACGCGTCACGATAACCACCCTGAGCCGCTTTGACGCAGCCGAAGCGGATCAGGTTCAAGCATCGCGCTCCGAAGGCCTATCGTCAATCAGATTGCCTAACGTTTAGTAGCTGCGCACCGGCTGCGGCACGTCTGGATCGGACCGAGCTGTTGATAACCACGGTTCCCAGGATGATGTCGTGCAGCAGCCGCCGGCGCGCGTTGAACAGCCCGACCAGCACGATCAGGGGCGTCAGGAACGAGATCGGAGACCCAGAACAGTACGCGCGTGCATCGCTCCCAGCACGAAATAACCTGGCGCGCCGTACCGGGTGCGCAGCTCCAGATCCATCACCCGCATGCCGACGGTAGGCTGAATGCGGCCCGCCGATCGGAGGCACCATAGTAGATGATTGCCCAAATGATCGTGGCCGGGGAGAGCAGGCCGAACAACAACCAGCCCAGCGTGAGCGTGACGATCCCGACACAGGAAAATGAATATTGCCGCCAGGATCACCGGGACCGTCAGCACGATAAGGTCGATCAGGAACGCAAAGACGCGCCGGGTCGCCACGCCCGCGAAACAGTTCCGGCTGGGCGTCGGGGTCAGAAGGCATGGGGCTGCACCCGCCGTCGCTGCGCACAGGCGCCGCCGCGTCCCCAGACGCCTGCCAGCACTAGACGCCGCCGCCTGCGCATTGGACGCGCCGCCAGCATTAGATTCGCGCCGCCGGTATTGTCCGAACCGCTAGAACTCATGACCAGTCCTCCAGACCGTGCATTTTCGCCACCGACATGGGAAGGGACCGTGGCGCTGCCAGAGGTCGCGTGGACCCTGAACAAAAGGAAATTTTCCGTGGTTTGATGCAGCCAACGGCCCGGTTCGGCTTGTGAGCGGCCGCGAACGAAGGCTGTCGAACATTGAGCGGGCAGGACCAGGCGACGTGGGGAATGTATGGCAAGGGCGATGGAGCTACGCTGCCGCTGCGGGGAGGTGGTCGGCCGCGTCGAGAACGCGGCGCCGCAGAAGGTCAACCGCGTGGTCTGCTATTGCGACGACTGCCGAGTGCGTTTGCCCACCAGCTCGGCCGCGCCGACATGCCAACGCGCAAGGCGGCACCGACATCATCCAGGTCAGCCCGCGGCGCTCACCATTCTGAGAGGGACAGCAGCACATCAGGGGATTGCGGCTCACCATCGCCCAAAGGCCTGTTCAGATTTCATACCACCTGCTGCAACACGCCGATCGGCAATACGCTCAGCCCGCGATCCCTTTGTCGGCATCGTCGCCCAGGAGTCCTGACGATAATCCCGAAGACCGTGGATGGCGTGTTCGGCCCGCCGATCGGCGCCATTTTGGGAAAATACGCCATCGGCAAACCGCTCGGCGACTCCACCGGCATCAACCTGCGGTCGCTGTTGCGCGCGACGTGCAAAGTATTGGGCTGGCGCCTGCGCGGGCGGGCGTGGCCAAACCCGCTTCTTCAGCCGAAGACGCGCGAGCCGGTCTTTCCGCTAAAGGTGCTGGCGCAGGAACAGCGCGAGGCGCTGCGGCCGCTATGTGGTCGAAGCCGGCCTGAATTTTCCGCCGTCGTCCCGGCCAAGCGAAGCGCGAGCCGGGACCCATAGCCACCGTCGGTTATTGTTTAGAGCTTGGAGCCACAGCGAACTCCAACCATGCACACTCGTGGTTATGGGTCCCGGCTTTCGCCGGGACGACGGGGAGGGTTTCGCTATTCTCCGCCTTGATCTTCTCCGCTGCCTTCGGCGCGAAATACGTCAAGATGCCGTCGGCGCCGGCGCGCTTGAAGGCGAGCAGGCTTTCCATCATGGCGCGGTCGCCGTCGATCCAGCCATTGCTGCGCTGGCCGCCGCGATCATCGCGTATTCGCCGGACACCTGGTAGACGAAGGTCGGCATCGCAAACGTGTCCTTCACCCGCCGCACGATGTCGAGATAGGGCATGCCCGGCTTCACCATCACCATGTCGGCGCCCTCGGCGATGTCGAGCTCGACCTCGCGCAGCGCCTCGTCGGAATTGGCGCTGTCCATCTGATAGGTGCGCTTGTCGCCGGTCAGCGTCTTCGCCGAGCCGATCGCGTCGCGGAACGGGCCGTAGAAGGCGGAGGCATATTTCGCCGCATAGGACATGATCTGCACGTCGATGAAACCGGCGTCGTCCAGCGCCTCGCGGATCGCGCCGACGCGGCCGTCCATCATGTCGGACGGCGCGATGATGTCGCAGCCGGCTTCGGCCTGCACCAGCGCCTGCCGCACCAGCACCGCCACCGTCTCGTCGTTGAGGATCCTGCCGTCCTCGATCAGCCCGTCATGGCCGTGGCTGGTGTAGGGATCGAGCGCGACGTCGCAGAGCACGCCGAGGTCCGGGAAATTCCTTCTTGATGGCGCGCACCGACTGGCAGACCAGGTTGTCCGGGTTGAGCGCCTCGGAGCCGTGCTCGTCGCGCAGCGACGGGCTCGGTGTAGGGGAACAGCGCGAGGCAGGGGATGTTGAGCTTCAGCCGCGCGCTCGGCGTCGCGCACCGCCTGGTCGACGCTGAGCGCGGTCGACGCCGGGCATCGAGGCGACGGCGGTACGCGCGTTGTGGCCGTCGACCACGAACAGCGGCCAGATCAGATCGTCGGTTGTCGAGCGACGTTTTCCCGCACCAGCCGCCGCGCCCATTCGGCCTTGCGGTTGCGGCGCGGGCGGACCGCGAGGTCGAGCGCGGGCGGGCGAGCGGCGGTCTGGCTGCCGCGGCGCGTCGCGCATTTCGATCGGACGCCCGAATTTGATCGCCATGATGATGGTACTCCCAAAACGGCGGAAGCCTGATTTCGATCTGGTCTAATTCTAGCATCTTGCAACGGCGCCGTCACCGCAGGCTTGACCCGCCGCAACGGCAATTGATTTTACCGCCGCGGCGGGCCAAGACTGCAGCCATAGAGTGACCCGGGTGGAGTTCCATCCCGAATGAGCACCGATCTCTGATGTCTGACACCTCCGCGCGCGACCAGTCGCGCGACAATGCCGGGCAATGTATCGGTGGCGGCGATCTCGTCCGAGCGGATCGAGCCGGACGATAACGCGTGGACGCGGCGGCTGGTGCTGTTCCTGCGCATCATGGCGGTGGTCTCGATCGCCAAGGGCCTCTACCACTGGGCGCAGGTGACGGGTTTCATCGGCGGCGAGGAAGAGGCGTTCGAAAACCAGACCGATGGCCTGGCAGACCGCGACGATCTATTTCGCCGTGATCGAACTCGTCGCCGCGGTCGGATCTGTGGCTGGCGACGCCGTGGGGCGCGGTGGTGTGGCTGACCACCGTGGTGTCGATGGCGGTGATCGAACTGATGTTTCCGGGAATCTACGGCGGCAGCCTCGACGGTGGTCGGCGTCGAAGCCGTGATGCTGGCGGCCTATCTGGCGCTCGCCTGGATGGCCGCGCGCGAACGGCCGCCATAGCAGGCGTGTCAGCGCGCTGCGCTGCAAGAGATGCGCTGAGGTGTCTGCGTGCAAGAATCGGCACGCATCCGCAAAATTTTCGAAGATTTTCGCGGTAACTTTTCAGTCACCGTAAAGGGTTCCATCACACATCTTACGCGGGCGTTTCGAATTTCGAACGAACCTGTTTCCGAATGCGACAGCAGCGCGCAGACGAAGCGTGAACAGGAGCCATTCCACCGTCAATGAAATGTTGCGAAAAGTCCTTTATCCATGGGCTTAATCCACGATTCACTGTCTTAAATTCATGATCTCTTTATTGTCTTATTTAAGCTGATCTTCAAACCGGCCCCCTTAAGTTGAAGCTATCAGGCGGGACAAAAGTTTCGTCGAATAAGTCGATAAAAACGACAACAGGGGAAGTGTCATGATGAAAGCCGTTGCAACGGCGGTGGAAACCGCTGAACGCGCTGCCGGTCAAGCTCCGGTGCAGCCGCTCTATCTTGAAGCATTGACTTTGGTGGAGCGGCTGCATCGCCGCCTGCTCGACGTCATCAAGGACGAATTCGATCGCCGCGGCCGCGCCGACATCAACTCGGTGCAGGCGCTGCTGCTCTACAACATCGGCGACAAGGAACTGACCGCGGGCGAGCTGCGCACGCGCGGCTACTACCTCGGCTCCAACGTCTCCTACAATCTGAAGAAGCTCGTCGAGCTCGGCTTCCTCGATCATCAGCGCTCGCGCGTCGATCGCCGCTCGGTCCGCATCCGCCTGACCGCGCAGGGCCAGGAAATCCGCCGCATCGTCGATGCGCTCTATCAGAAGCACGTCAAGACCGTGGAGCAGGTCGGCGGCATCTCGAACGAGGAGTTCGCGACGCTGAACAAGTCGCTGCACCGGCTCGAGCGGTTCTGGACCGACCAGATCCTGTATCGGCTCTGAGAAACTTCGACGGCCAAGCCGGCCATTCAAGAGCATGATCCGAAAAAGTGGCTCCGGTTTTCCGGTCCTGCTGAACAATAGACCGGCGGCCGCATGAACAGTTCGCGCCAGGACACTTCACCAAAACAGCGCATCGGACCGGTTTTCCGAGCCGCGGTGCGTCTTTTGTTAACTTGCTGCGTGGAAAAGTCCCGGTTTCCCGAAATGGAACTTATGTCCGGCCTTCGCGCTTTATCGCTCCGTATCGGAGGACTGACGAACATGCTGGTCGAGCGCGGATTGCAGGTGATGAATGTCGAGGCGGTGGGCGAAGCCTACGCCATCGCCTCAACTATCTGCGCAAGACCGGCGCGATCGCCGGAACACGCTCGCCACCAACCGAGCGGCTTGCTCGAGACATCATCGTGCAGATGTTTACAGCGCGGCGAATACAACAAGATCCGGCTCGCCCAACAAGGCGATCGCCAAATTTGAAGCCGAGACGCTCATCATCGCCTGACCCTCAGCTCCGGAGCAACAGCCATGGAAGCCGCCATCGACCGCATCATGCAGACCTACGGTACTGCTGGTGAACCAGACTGCCGGCTGCCAGCGAAGAGGCGCGCGCCAAGGTGACGGAATACGTCACGCACGCTGTTCGAGGCCGGCGAAAGGATCGCCACCGCCTCACCGTGTGCGGCCTGACCTATCTGCGCCAGCTCGACGGCAGCAGCGATCCCGTGAAGGCCGGGGTATTACGGGGCTGGACGCAGCGCAGGCGCGCGCGCCACCGTCATGCCCCGCGAAGGCAGGGCATCCAGTACGCCGCGGCCCGCTCGATTCAGATCGCACTACTGCCTCTGGAATACTGGATCACCCGTTCGCGGGCGATGACGCTGTGTGCGTCGCTGACTACACCCCTCGGTTCAAACCAGAACCGGGGAAACGCCATGCTCACGCTTCATCACCTCAACGACTCCCGCTCGCAGCGGATTCATCTGGCTGCTGGAAGAACTCGGCACGCCCTATGAGCTGACGCGCTATCAGCGCGATGCCGCAGACGCGGCTGGCGCCGCCGGAATTGCAAGCGGATGCATCCGCTCGGCAAATCGCCGGTCATCATCGATGGCGATGCCGCACCATCGCGAGTCCGCGCGCGATCGTCGACTACATCATCCGCCGCTACGGCGAAGCGGCAGCACGATGACTGCCGGCGCCCGGCAGCGCGGACTATGAGGCCTATCAACGAATGGCTGCATTATTCCGAAGGCTCGGCGATGCTGCCGCTGATGCTGAACCTCTACGTGTCCCGGCTGAAGGAAGCCGGGCGCGCCGCTGCATCCGCGCATCGACAGCGAAATCGCCAACCACTCTCGGCTATGTCGACGGCGCGCTGAAGGGGACGCGAGTTCTTCGTCGGCTCCGTCGCTGACCGGCGCCGACATCCAGATGAAGCTTTGATCGGCGAGATGGCAAAGGTGTTCCGGCAAGCGCGCGCCGTATCCGAGCACTGAAGGCCTGGCTGGCGCGCATGCACGCGCGGCCGGCGTTCCAGCGCTCGGTCGAGAAGGGCGGAGCGTACCGGTTCGCGAAAATAGCGGGCGCAAGCCCCGCGCGCCTTGCCCGGCGGGGGTCGAGATTTGGCTCGCCGACGGAGCGCAGCAGATCAGCGCAGCGAACGCCGCGCTGCAGGGCTCAGAAATGCGTGTCATATCCCCGATGCTTCGGCCGGTGTGTGATGCTGCAGGAATCCAGCGCAACCGTGCGAGGTCCTATATTGTCTTGACGGTCCACCCCATGAACATCCGGCTCTGGGAGGGGGTTGAATGCACGGCGCGTCGGATACTTTGCGCCGGCGAGTGCTGGCCAGCGCGCTGACGTTTTCAGCGAAGTATGGCGTACGGCCAGCAAGTCGGATGGGGCCGTGACTCTCTGCAACAACGCCAGGGTGTTCGACGGCAAAAGGAGTAGCTTCGCTGTCGGAACCAACGAACGTGTTGGTCGGGGAGTAAACTGATCGACGAATCTCGCCGGCGCGCCGATTCCGGTCGATCGAAGCGCGACCACGACGATCATCGACGCGTGGCGGGCGCACGCTGATGCCGGGCCTGATCGACGCGCATTGGCACGCGATGCTGGCGCGGCACGACCCCGGCACAGGCGTTCGGTGACGTCGGTTTCAACAATCTCGTGGCTGGCGACGAAGCGACGAGACACTCTGATGCGCGGCTTCACCACCGTTCGCGACGTGGGCGGGCCGGTGTTCGGTCTCAAGCAGCGCCATCGACGAGGGCATCGTCAAGGGCCCGCGCATCTATCCGTCCGGCGCCATGATCACTGTCACGAGCGGGCACGGGGATTTCCGCCAGTTAACCGATCTGCCGCGGACGATCGGCGGCATGCTCACCCGCATGGAGCAGATCGGCGGCGCCATGGTTGCGGACAGCCCTGACGAGGTGCGCGTGCGCGTGCGCGAGCAGCTCATGCAGGGCGCCTCCCAGGTCAAGTTGACGGCGGGCGGCGGAGTGTCGTCACCCTTCAGTCCGATCGACGTGACCACCTTCACCGAGCCCGAACTGCGCGCCGCGGTTGAAGCGGCCGAGAAGTGGGGCACGTACGTCGCCGCGCATGCCTTTACGCTCGGCTGCGATCCGAGGGGCTATTGCGGCTGGCGTGAAGTGTATCGAACACGGCTTCCTGATGGACGAAGCAACCGCCAAGCTGATCGCCGAGAAGGGCGTTTGGCTGAGCCTGCAGCCGCTCCCCGAGGACTTGAGGCTGGGCTTTCCGGTGGGTTCCGTCCAGCGAGCCAAGGCGGATGAGGTCTGGCCCGGCATCAGCCAGGACCTACGAGTTGGCGAAGAAGTACAAGATCAAGACGGCGTGGGGCACCGATGTGCTGTTCTCCCGCGCGCTGGCGCAGCAGCAAGGGGCAATTCTGGCCTCGCTTGTCCGTTGGTATACCCCCGCCGAAGCGCTCGTCATGGCGACATCGGACCAACGCCGAACTGCTGGCGCTGTCCGGCAAAGCGCAATCCCTATCCCGGCAAGCTCGGCGTCGTGGAACAGGGCGCGCTCGCCGATCTGCTGCTGGTCGACGGCAATCCGCTGGACAACATCAACCTGATCGCCGATCCCGCCAAGAACTTCAAGATCATCATGAAGGACGGCATCATCTACAAGAACACTGCTGACCAAGTGAGGGGCCGATTGAGTTCACGTCGAGGGGTGCTGTCAAGACTTCCCTCGGCTGGCTGATCGCGGGGTCTGGTTTCTTTGCCAGGCGCGTGCTCATCGCCTGGGCTGCGCTCGCCATCTACTATTCGAATCTGCCGTGGACCTCGCTGCGCCTGGGGTTGGCAGTGGCCTTTGCGGCGTTCGCGATCTGGGCCCTCTGGCTTTCGCGCCGACGGCGTGTGTCCATGGCTTTCATCGTGCTGTATCTCGGCGTGGTCGCGTGGTGGGTCATCGATCCTCCCTCGCACGATCGCAATTGGCGGCCGGAAGTTGCGGTCATGCCGCGGGCGGTCATCGACGGCGACCGCGTGCGCACCTCACCGGCGTCCGCAACTTCGACTACCGCAGCCGGAACGATTTCACGGTGCGCTATGAGGAGCGCGAGGTGTTGCTGTCGCACCTGATCGCGCCTCGATTTCTACGTGTCCTACTTCATGCGAAGGGCCGGTCGGACACACGTTCCTGAGTTTCATCTTCGACAACGCGCCGCCGCTGAGTATCTCCATCGAGACACGGCCGGAGGTGGGCGAGGGCTTTGCGCCGATCGCCTCCATGTTCAAGCAATTCGAGTTGATCTACGTGGTGGGCGACGAGCGCGACCTCGTGGGCGTGCGCACCAACCACCGACAGGAGCCGGTGTACCTCTATCGCCTCAACACCTCGGCCGACGATGCGCGCCGGCTGCTGCTGGTCTACCTGGCGCGGATCAACGAACTCGCCGATCGGCCGGAGTTCTATCACCTGCTGACCAATAGCTGCACGATCAACATCGTGCGTTACGCGAACGCCGCCGGCCGGGCCGGCCGGCTCGACATCCGCCATATCCTCAACGGTCTCGCCGACAGCTACCTCTACCGCTCGGGCCGGATCGACACGACGCTGCCGTTTGACGAATTGCGGCGGCGCTCGCTGATTAACGAGGCCGCGCAGGCGGCCGATGGCGCACCCGATTTCTCGGAGCGCATTCGTGCATCGCTGCCAACAATGTCTCGCTGACACGCTCGCCCCGGCGTGCGCTCAGAGATATCGGTACGGCACGGACCGACACATCTACCTGCAGCCCGGTCGGATCGTCCGCATTGCCGACAAAGCCGCCCGATATCGGCAGCGCCTGCTCTGCCTGCGTGGTCACGCCTACGCGGATCAGAGTTCGCTCCGGCGATCAGACCGTTCGTCGGGTCGTATTCGATCCAGCCTGCACCGGGCAGATAGACGCTGCACCAGGCATGCGTGCTGCCGCCGCCCCGGGTCGTGCCTGAGGTATCGTCGTACAAATAGCCGGTGACGAAGCGCGCGGCGAGCCGAAGCTGCGCAGCGCCTCCATCATCAGCACCGCGAAGTCGCGGCAGGTGCCGGAACCGAGCGCCAGCTGTCTGGATAGCCGTCTGCGTGCCTTCCTCGTACGCGTGCACGATAGCGGAACTCCCTCTTGATTGCGTGCGTCATCGCTTCCAGCACCTTCAGGGTCTGTTTGCTGCCTGGCTTGCGATGCGACGCGGCTGGCCCAGGCGTCGACCTTTCGATCGGGGTCCGGCATCTGGCGTTCGACAAAGCGTGCGAGATCGGGAATGTCTTGCGCGGTGTAGGAAAATGGAAACAACTCGGCGGCGGCGTCGAGGCTATAGACCGGAAGCGGCTGGCCGTCGGGATGATGCGTCATGTCGAGCGTCGACACGATGCTGAGCCGCTTGGTCCTGAGCACTTCAGGCCATTCCAGGAAGCAGATGGAATTGTTGAATACGTCATGCTTCCAGTAGATGCCGGTCGGCTCCGGTTCGACCGCTTAGCACCGCGCTGTGCAGGCGCAGATCGTGGCTCTCGTCCGGCCGGACCATCAGCGTGTGGCGCAGCAGACCGACCGGGTTGCGGTAGGTGTATTCCGTCGCGTGCACAATGCTGATCCGTGCCATATGCGCCTCAACCAGCTGGATTGAGCTTATCTGCATCTAGAACCAAGTGGGCTCAATTTACGGGCGTGACCGGACACCTTTCGCAATGGACAACGGTGGCGGATATATGGATCAGCTTGCTCGATCACCGCACCGACGGACAACCTTGATGAACCTCGATCTTGCCCTCGTCCTGCTCATGCTTGCGGCCGCGATTTTGATGTTTGTCATCAATCGGCCCCGCATGGATGCGGTCGCGCTCTCGTGATGGTAGCGATGCCCTTTACCGGCATCATTACCATGAACGAAGCGCTGGCGGGTTTGCCGATCCGTCGATCGTGCTGATCGCCGCGCTGTTCGTGATCGGCGAGGGTCTCGTGATGACCGGCGTCGCACGGCGGCTCGGCGATTGGCTCGACGCGAAGGCGGGCAGCAGCGAGAACCGCCTGCTGATCCTGCTGATGGCGGCGGTTGGCGGCCTCGGCTCCTTGATGAGCTCAACCGCCGTGGTCGCCATTTTCATCCCGGTCGTGCTGCGCATCTCGCAGAACCGCGGCACGGCGGCAAGCCGGCTCATGATGCCCCTGAGTTTCGCGGCGCTGATTAGCGGAATGCTGACGCTGGTGGCCACGGCGCCCAATCTGGTCGTGAACGCCGAACTGATCCGCCAGGGTGCAGATGGGTTCAGTTTCTTCAGCTTTACCCCGTTCGGACTGCCGCTGCTCGCACTCGGCATTGTCTATATGCTTTCGCGCGCAACCTACTGGCTCCCAAGACGGGCCTGTTGGCTGCGGTGGACCGTCGTCCGAGCCTGCGGCGGTGGATCGAAGCAATATGGCCTCGCCGAACGCGAGAAACGCGCTCGCGTAGGTTCCGACTCGCCGCTCGTCGGAAAGCGCCTCGACGAATTGTCGCTCCGTTCCGCGGGCGTAAACATCCTCGCCGTCGAGCGCGGGACAGGATTTGCGGCCAGGATGCTCCGTCCGGCCGCAGCGGACGGAGTTGCAGGGCTGACGATGTCCTGCTCGCCGATGTGCATATCGCCGAACGAGGGTATCGACAAGCTGTGGCATTCCCTGAAGCTTGAGCCGCTTCCACTGAGCGAGACCGGGAACTACCTGGCCGACCTTTCTCAGGACATTGGCGCGGCGGAAGTCATCCTGCCGGCCGAATCCAGGCTGATCGGCCAAACCGTGCTTGAAGCCGGAGTTCGCTCCGAATACGGCCTCACCGTCATCGGGTTGCGGCACGGCAGCAAGGTGGTCGCACACGGACTGCTCGAGGAGAGGCTGAAGATCGGAGACACTCTCCTGCTGATCGGCTTCTGGTCCGACATTCGCAATCTCCAGTCCCACAGCGGACGACATCGTCGTACTGAACCTGCCGGCGGAACTGCAGGACGTTCTCCCTGCCGCGCGGCGGGCGCCGCATGCACTGGCAGTACTCGGGCTGGTGGTCGCGCTGATGATAAGCGGTCTGGTGCCAAACGTTCAGGCCGCGCTGATTGGCTGTCTGCTGATGGGACTTTTCGGTTGCGTCGATTTCAACAGCGCCTACCGCTCCATCAACTGGAAGAGCCTTGTCCTGATAGTCGGCATGTTGCCGTTCTCGCTGGCCTTGCAGAGGACGGGAGGGGTCGATCTCGCCGCCGACGCGGTGGTCAATTTGGTCGGAGGCGCTGCGCCGCGTCTCGTGTTGGCGACCTTGTTCGTTGTCACCGCGGCGCTGGGCCTGTTCATCTCCAATACGGCCACGGCGGTGCTGATGGCGCCTGTGGCGCTGGCCATCGCCAAGGACCTCGGAGCCTCGCCTTATCCGTTCGCGATGATCGTCGCGCTGGCCTCCGTCCGCAGCTTTCATGACGCCTATCTCTTCGCCGGTGAACACGCTGGTGGTGGGTCCGGGACAGTATAGCTTCGGCGATTTCGTAAAGGTGGGTGTGCCATTCGCTGTCATCGTTGCAATCGTGAGCGTGTTGCTCGTTCCAGTTTTTCTGCCGCTCCACTAGGATCTCGGGTGACGACGACCGCAACAAAGCGCCGTGGACACACCAAACACGCGCCAATAAAAAACATTTTGACCAGATCAAGGGCGGCTCCTCTCACTCGAGCCCGTTTCGGTTGCCAAAAGACTTCGCAACAGATTAGGTTGTGCTGGCAGTGAAAACATCGGACCATATGTACCCGGAGCGATGAGACGCCTGCTGCACGTTGGCATGCATCCTCGCCCAGGATAGTAGTGAGGCCGCCATGAAAAAGGTTCTTCTGCTGGCATTTTCCGTCGCCGCACTTTGTCTCGGCGAAACCGGTACGCCTGTCGTATCGACAGCGACGGCACAAAGCGTAACGATCGACCGCGATGGCATTCAGATCAATCGAAGGTCGCGACGTGTCGATCGCCGGGAGGCCACGCGTATCGCTCAACGCAATGGCGTCAATCGGGTGAGGGCCGCGGATTTGCGAGGACGTTACTGGGTCGTCACTGGCGAAAACGCGACGCGGGCGCGACATTTTGCGCCTGACTATCGATGCCCGAACCGGCCGCGTTGCCGGAAGGCGTTATATCCATCGCTGACATGCCTCGCGAGACTGCGAACGTGTGCCAAGCCGTCAAGCGTGCTGGGAGTGTGAGGCTACGGCTGCTGCCAGTCGGTCGGATTCATACGAGCGTTCATCGAGATGCTCGACCAGGAGCTTGCGGTAGTGGGCAGCCATTTCGCGATAATGCTGCCTGGAAATCGGATCGGTCGCGCCTTCGGCACGCTGCTCGAACATCTCGGCTTTCTGCCGGAGTACTGATGTTTCGGTCATTTGGCTGGTCCTCTTCCCCATTCACATAAGCCTTGGTCGTGCGAGAGGAACGGACAGCGGCTTCACGATCGGGTGTGTCCCGTGCGTGGCGCAGCATGAGCGCCGGCGAAATGATGCGTTGCAGACCCGGGAGCCCAGGATTCGGGGCTGGCGTGGGTCCCAGCTCAGGGCCGGGACACCGAGAGCTTGGCATCCCAGGCCATCTCCACCATATCTTGCATAAATATCAGGCCTGTACCGCAATCGCTTGGCCATCCCGGCCCGATATGGTATCCGCGAGCGACATCTTCCGACCGCCACCCGTGACCGACCGCAGTCTCGCCTAACTGGCTGCGGCGGTGGAGATATTTCGCCCATGAGCCCTTCCTCTTCCAGTGCCAAGACCGCCTCCGCGCCCGACTCGTTCTTCACGGCCACGCTCGCCGAGGCCGATCCCGAAATCGCCGCCGCGATCAAGGGCGAACTCGGCCGGCAGCGCCACGAGATCGAGCTGATCGCGTCGGAAAACATCGTCAGCCGCGCGGTGCTGGAAGCGCAGGGCTCGGTGATGACCAACAAATACGCCGAAGGCTATCCGGGCAAGCGCTACTACGGCGGCTGCGAATGCGTCGATGTCGCCGAGACGCTCGGCGATCGAGCGCGCCAAGAAACTGTTCGGCTGCAGACTTCGCCAATGTGCAGCCGAACTCCGGCAGCCAGATGAACCAGGCGGTGTTCCTGGCGCTGCTGCAGCCCGGCGACACCTTCATGGGCCTCGATCTCGCCGCCGGCGGACATCTCACCCACGGCTCGCCGGTCAACATGTCCGGCAAGTGGTTCAAGGTCGTGCACTACAGCGTGCGCCGCGACGACCAGATGCATCGACATGGACGCGGTCGCGCAGCTCGCGCAGGAGCACAAGCCGAAGCTGATCATCGCCGGCGGCATCGGCCTATTCGCGCGCCTGGGATTTCAAGCGTTTCCGCGAGATCGCCGACAGCGTCGGCGCCTATCTGCATGGTCGACATGGCGCATTTCGCCGGCCTCGTCGCCGGTGGCGTGCATCCGTCGCCGTTGCCGCACGCGCATGTCGCCACCACGACCACGCACAAATCGCTGCGCGGTCCGCGCGGCGGCATGATCCTGTGCAACGACGAGGACGATCGCCAAGAAGATGAACTCGGCGGTCTTCCCGGGCCTGCAGGGCGGCCCGCTGATGCATGTGATCGCGGCCAAGGCGGTGGCGTTCGCCGAAGCGCTGCGTCCGGACTTCAAGATCTACGCCAAGAACGTGGTCGAGAACGCCAAGGCGCTGGCGGAAAGCCTGCGCGCCAACGGCCTCGACATCGTCTCCGGCGGCACCGACAACCATCTGATGCTGGTCGATCTGCGGCCCAAGGGCCTCAAGGGCAACGTCTCCGAGAAGGCGCTGGTCCGCGCCGCCATCACCTGCAACAAGAACGGCATTCCCTTCGATCCGGAAACCCCGTTCGTCACCTCGGGTCTGCGTCTGGGCACGCCGGCGGCGACCACGCGCGGCTTTGGCGTCGCCGAATTCAAGCAGGTCGGCATGCATGATCGCCGAAGTGCTGAACGCCATCGCGCAGTCGCTCGGACGGCAAGGCGCCGCTGGTGGAAGCCGCGATCAAGGAACGGGTCAAGGCGCTCACCGACCGCTTCCCGATTTACCAGTAAGGTCATGTTGAATGCGTTGTCCCAGCTGCAACAGTCTCGATACGCAGGTGAAGGACTCGCGTCCGACCGAGGATTCCGCCGTGATCCGGCGGCGGCGGGTGTGCATCGCCTGCAATTTCCGCTTCACCACCTTCGAGCGGGTGCAGCTGCGCGAACTCACCGTGATCAAGCGCAACGGCCGCCGGGTGCCGTTCGACCGCGACAAGCTGGTGCGCTCGCTGCAGATCGTCCTGCGCAAGCGCCCGGTCGATGCCGAGCGGGTCGAGAAGATGGTCTCGGCGATCGTGCGCGAGCTCGAAGCGGCGGCGAGGCGGAGATTTCATCGGAGGCGATCGGCGAGATCGTGATGGAGCATCTGCGCCAGCTCGACGACGTCGCCTATGTCCGCTTCGCCTCGGTCTATCGCAACTTCCGCGAGGCCAAGGACTTCGAGAGCCGTGCTCGGCGAGCTCTCCGGCGACGACGACGCGCGGCTCGCCACTGTTACGCAAATGATCTTCCGCATTCTGGAAGACCAGTTCGCGCAGAAATCCAAAGAGTGTCAAAGCCGCCGACCGGCGCTTCATGCAGCTGGCGCTGACGCTCGGGCGGCGCGGGCAGGGGCCGTACCTGGCCCAATCCGGCCGTCGGGCGCGGTCGTGGTCAAGGACGGCGTCATCGTCGGCCGCGGCTGGACCCAGCCCGGCGGCCGTCCCCATGCCGAGCCGGAGGCGCTCAGGCGCGCCGGCGAGGCCGCGCGGGGCGCCACGCTCTATGTGACGCTGGAGCCGTGCTCGCATTTCGGCAAATCGCCGCCCTGCGCCGATGCCGTGATTGCCGCCGGCATTGCCCGCGTGGTGTCGGCGATCGAGGATCCCAACCCGGAAGTGGCCGGGCAGGGCCATGCCAGGCTTCGCGCCGCCGGCATCACAGTCGATATCGGGCTCGTGCGCGCGCGAAGCCGCGCACGATCACGCCGGACACTTTCAGGCGCATCCGCGACAAGCGCCCGCATGTGATCCTCAAGCTCGCGGTTTCCGTCCGACGACAAGATCGGCGCCGCCGGCCGCAAGCCGGTCGCGATCATCGGGCGAAGCCGCCAGGACGCGGGTGCATCTGCTTGCGCGCGCAATGCGACGCCATCCTGGTCGGGATCGGCACCGTGCTGGCGGACGATCCGCTCGCTGACCTGCCGGCTGCCGGGCATGGAAGCGCGCTCGCCGGTGCGGGTGGTGCTGGATCGCAGCTTGCGCATTCCCGGCACCAGCCGGCTGGTTCATTCCGCGCGCGAGACGCCGCTGTGGGTGATGACGTCGAACTTCGTCGGAGGCGCCCGCCGCCATGAAGCTCGGCGCCGCCGGGGCCCAGGTGATCCGCGTCGCCACCACGGCCACGCCGCCGGGGCTCGATCTGGCGGCCGTGCTGCATGCGCTGTCCGAAAAGGGCATCACGCGGCTGATGGTGGAAGGCGGCGCGCGGGTGGCGTCGTCCTTTGTCGCAGCAGGCCTGGTCGACGAAGTCTGGCTGCTGCGCGGGCCCGATGCAGGTCGGCGCCGACGGCGTCGCCGCGCTGGACGCATTGCCGCTGACCGCAATCACGCAGTCGCCCGCGTTCAGGTCCGTGCTAGCGAAAGCCTCGCATAAGGATACTCTGACCATCTACGAGCGCGCTAATGTTCACCGGCATTGTCACCGACGTCGGCGAAATCGCCAGCCTGACGCCAACGGCGCAGGGGCAGTTGCACCGGCTTGCGCATCGCCTGCCGCTACGACCAGCTCGACCATCGCCGACGGCGCCTCGATCGCCTGCAACGGCGTCTGCCTGACCGTGGTCGCCTCCGGCGTCGACGGCGGCAAGACCTGGTTCGATGTCGATGCCGCGGCCGAGACGCTCGCGCATGACCACCGCAAAACACTGGGTCGCCGGAACAAAGCTCAATCTCGAGCGCGCGCTGAAGATCGGCGACGAACTCGGCGGCCATATCGTGGCCGGCCATGCCGACGGCATCGCCACCATCGTCAAGCGCGACGATCTGCCCGACATGGCGCGGTTCGAACTGCGCACCACGCGCGAACTGGCGCGCTTCATCGCCGCCAAGGGCTCGGTGACGCTGGATGGCGTGTCGTTGACGGTGAATACGGTGCAGGATGTCGCGTTTTCGGTGCTGATCATTCCGCACACGCTCAATGTCACCACGCTCGGCGGCTGGCGCGCCGGCAGCGAGGTCAATCTCGAGGTCGATCTGATGGCGCGCTACGCGGCGCGGCTGTCGGAAATGAAGTAGACTCGGCTCTTGGCATAGCAGGCTGTGCGCCTACGCCGCCGAACCTCATGGTGAGGACGCGTAGCCGTCTCGACCATAGGCGAAAATGCGATCCGTCGGACGCTCGAGGTCGCCATCAATGAGGGCACTGATCGGATGAACGAACATATGGCAGACGCGCGGCGCGCACCGCTGAAGGACCAGACCGACATCACGGGCGCGCGCGCGCTGATCGTCGAGGCGCGGTTCTACGACGACATCCAGGATGCGCTGCTGGAAGGCGCGGTCGCCGAACTGAAGGCCGCCGGCGTCAGCCACGACATCATCACCGTGCCCGGCGCGCTGGAAATTCCGGCGGCGATCGCGATTGCGATCGATGCCGCCGAAAGAACGGCAAACCCTATGACGCCGCGATCGCGCTCGGCTGCGTGGTCCGCGGCGACACCATCCATTTCGAGATCGTCTCGATCGAGATCCTCGCGCGCGCTGATGGACCTGGCGGTGGCGCGAAAGTTTCCGCTCGGCAACGGCATCATCACCGTCAATACCGAGGCGCAGGCCTGGGCGCGGGCGCGCGCCAGCGAGACTCAACAAGGGCGGCGATGCCGCGCGCGCGGCGCTGGCGATGCTGCGCATCAAACGCCGGCTGACAAAGATCCTGATCATGGCCAGAACAGCAAGAAGCCAGCCAAAGGCTCCGGACAAGAAGAGCCAACCGGCGCGGCGCAGCGCGGCTCGCCGCCGTGCAGGCGCTGTACCAGATGGACATCGCCGGCGCCGGGATCAACGACATCTTCGCCGAGTTCGAAAGCCACTGGCTCGGCAACGAGGTCGAAGGCGACAAATACCTGCCGGCGGAGGCGGCGTTCTTCCGCGACGTCGTCTCCGGCGTGGTGCGCGATCAGGCCAAGCTCGATCCCTTGATCGACGACGCGCTGTCAAAGGGCTGGCCGCTGAAGCGGATCGACGCGATTCTGCGCGCGGTGCTGCGCGCGGGCTCCTACGAGCTGGAGCACCGCAAGGACGTGCCGGGCCGCGTCGTGGTGTCCGAATATGTCGACGTCGCGCATGCCTTCGTCGAAAAGCGACGAGACCGGCATGGTGAATGCGGTGCTCGACCAGATCGCCCGCCAGTTCCGCGCCGACGAGTTCGCGCGTGGCTAGCGCTCCCGCGTCCGGCGAGGACTCGCTGATCGCGCGCTATTTTCAGGCCGATCGCGACCGACCCGGGCGCGTTCAATCTCGACGACGACGCGGCGGCGCTGAAGAGCATCCGGCGACGACATCGTGGTGACGACGGATGCCATCGTCGAGGGCGTGCACTTCCTGCCCGACGATCCGCCCGGACACCATCGCGCGCAAGGCGCTGCGGGTGAACCTGTCCGGATCTCGCCGCCAAGGGCGCGACGCCCGCCGGCTTTGTGCTGACGCTGGCGTTGCGCAGCGCCGACGATGCGTGGCTAACACCGTTCGCGCGCGGCGCTTGGCGAGGACGCCGCACTGTTCGGCTGCCCGCTGCTCGGCGGCGACACGGTTTCCACGCCGGGCCCGCTGATGATCTCGATCACGGCGTTCGGGCGCGTGCCGCACGGGCAGGATGGTCCATCGCAGCGGCGCGAAACCCGGCGACCGCGTCGTGGTGACCGGGACGATCGGCGATGCCGCGCTCGGCCTCGATGATCCTGCAAGGGCGGCGCGGCCGCTGCCGCGTCTGCTGGCGATGCTGCGGCGCAGCGAGATGCTGATCGAGCCGCTACCGCGTGCCGCAGCCGCGCAACGCGCTGGCACATTGCGGTGCGCGATCACGCCCATGCGGCGATGGACGTCTCCGACGGGCTCGCCGGCGATCTCGCAAAACTGTGCGCTGCGTCCGGCGTGTCGGCCGCGATCGATGCGGCCGAGCGTCCCGCTGTCGGCGGCCGCCGCCAGCGTTGCTGGCGCGCGGCGCGCGTCGGCATCGAGGCGCTCGATCTCCGGCGGCGACGATTACGAGATTCTGTGCGCGATCCCGGAGGATCGCTTCGAGGCGTTTGCGCAGGCCGCCAGGCAGGCCGGGGTGGCCGTGACCTCGATCAGGCACGATCGTCGCAGGCGCCGTCGGCGCCCGCAGTTTCTGGACGCGCAGGGCAGGGAACTGGCTGCTGACCGCGCCTGCTCCTGCAGCCATTTCTAGAATTCTGCTGAAAGGCCCGGGTTCCGGCGTAAATACCTGCCGAAATCGACCGTTTTTGGCCTCCGCGGCGTTGCGCCGGGGGTATGATTTTGGCATGGTCCCGGCCGATTTGAGGCCGCCCTTTTGGGCAGGGAAGGCCTCCTTTTTATGCGCCCGCCGCGTCCGCGGCGACGGCGTGGGGTAACACCAGGATCTGAGGCAAATTCAATGACAGCATTATGGGTGATCGTGCTCTGCGGAGCGCTTTCGATCGTTTACGCCATCTGGGCGACGGCATCGGTTATGAAAGCGGATGCCGGCAATCCGCGGATGCAGGAAATCGCGGCCGCCGTGCGCGAAGGCGCGCAGGCCTATCTCAAGCGCCAGTACACGACGATCGGCATGGTCGGCATCGTGATCTTCGCGCTGCTCGGCCTACTTCCTCGGCATGCTGGTCGCGGTCGGTTTCGCGATCGGCGCGGTGCTGTCGGGCGCGGCCGGCTTCATCGGCATGAACGTCTCGGTTCGCGCCAACGTCCGCACCGCGCAGGCCGCGACGACGTCGCTCGCCGGCGGACTTGAGCTCGCCTTCAAGGCCGGCGCCATCACCGGCATGCTGGTGGCCGGTCTCGCGCTGCTCGGCGTCACCATCTATTTCGCCTATCTCACCCAGGTCATGGGCCTCGCGGCCAACGAGCCGCACCGTGGTCGACGCGCTGGTCGCGCTCGGCTTCGGCGCCTCGCTGATCTCGATCTTCGCCCGTCTCGGCGGCGGCATCTTCACCAAGGGCGCCGACGTCGGCGGCGACCTCGTCGGCAAGGTCGAGGCCGGCATTCCCGAGGACGATCCGCGCAACCCGGCCACCATCGCCGACAACGTCGGCGACAATGTCGGCGACTGCGCCGGCATGGCGGCCGACCTGTTCGAGACCTATGCGGTGACCGCGGTCGCCACCATGGTGCTGGCCGCGATCTTCTTTGCGACCTCGCCGCTGCTGGTGAACATGATGACGCTGCCGCTCGCCATCGGCGGCGTCTGCATCATCACCTCGATCATCGGCACCTTCTTCGTCAAGCTCGGCGCCAGCCAGTCGATCATGGGCGCGCTGTACAAGGGCCTGATCGCGACCGGCATCCTGTCGCTCGTCGGCGTCGCCGGCGTGATCTACTGGCTGATCGGCTTCGGTCCGCTGGCCGGCGTGAACGTACACCGGCATGGCGCTGTTCGAATGCGGCGTCGTCGGCCTCGTCGTCACCGGGCTGATCATCTGGATCACCGAATACTACACCGGCACCGACTATCGCCCGGTGAAGTCGATCGCGGCAGTCCTCGGTCACCGGCCACGGCACCAACGTGATCCAGGGTCTGGCGATCTCGATGGAAGCGACCGCGCTGTCCGGCGCTCGTGATCATCGCCGGCATCCTCGTCACCTACAGCCTTGCCGGCCTGTTCGGCATCGCGATCGCGACCACGCACGATGCTGGCGCTGGCCGGCATGATCGTGGCGCTCGACGCCTTCGGCCCGGTCACCGACAACGCCGGCGGCATCGCCGAAATGGCGGGCCTGCCGAAGGAAGTCCGCAAGTCGACCGACGCGCTCGACGCGGTCGGCAACACCACCAAGGCGGTCACCAAGGGCTACGCGATCGGCTCCGCCGGTCTCGGCGCGCTGGTGCTGTTCGCGGCCTACAATGAAGACCTCAAGTTCTTCATCGCCGAACGCCGCGAAGCACCCGTACTTCCAGGGCGTCACGCCCGACTTCTCGCTGAACAATCCTTACGTCGTGGTCGGCCTGCTTGTTCGGCGGCCTGCTGCCGTATCTGTTCGGCGCGATGGGCATGACCGCGGTCGGCCGTGCGGCCGGCGCGATCGTCGAGGAGGTGCGGCGTCAGTTCCGCGAAAAGCCGGGCATCATGCAGGGCACCGACAAGCCGGACTACGGCAAGGCGGTCGACCTGCTGACCAAGGCGGCGATCAAGGAAATGATCATCCCGTCGCTGCTGCCGGTGCTGTCGCCGATCGTCGGTCTACTTCGTGATCTACGTGGATCGCGGGCGGCGGCGCGCGGCCGGCAAGTCGGCGGCGTTCTCGGCCGTCGGCGCGATGCTGCTCGGCGTGATCGTGACCGGCCTGTTCGTCGCGATCTCGATGACCTCGGGCGGCGGCGCCTGGGACAACGCCAAGAAGTACATCGAGGACGGCCACTACGGCGGCAAGGGCTCCGACGCCCACAAGGCGGCGGTGACCGGCGACACCGTCGGCGATCCCTACAAGGACACGGCGGGCCCGGCGGTGAACCCGATGATCAAGATCACCAACATCGTGGCGCTGCTGCTGCTGGCGATCCTGGCGCACTGATCTGGCGCAAGGTCTCATCGAAATGCGACAAACCCGCGGTGCAAGCCGCGGGTTTTGTTGTTTGCATGGACGTCGTTCGGTGTGCTTGCCGAATTGATCGGTTTCCGCTAACGATCCGCTGAACCAGACGCGAGCAACACGGAGATCAATCGATGTCGCTTTCATCCGCCCGGAACTATGCGCTCCGCGCCTCCAGTCGCAGGACCAGAAGGAGGCCATCGAGCTGCTGTCGAAGGCGATCCTGCGAAGCTGGCGATGTCAATTGAAGCCACCGACGCCAAGGTCAAGAAGATCAACAAGTCTTCGTAGCGTTTGCCTGGACGGTTACCGGGCCAACTGTCGGGCGAATGCGCGCGATGACGGCCTCGGCGAAGCAACCCGCAATTCCATGCGGAAATGGTCTGGTGCTTCGTCGCGTTGCGCTCCTCGCACTGACAGGATGCGTTCACTTCACCTCCATCTGCAGGCCTTCCTTCTCGATGATGGCTCGCGAACTTCTTGGTCTCCGGCGTCGACGAAATCGGAAAACTGCTGCGGCGTGCCGTAGTCGGCGCGGGCGCCCATCGCGGCGATGTTCTTCTTGATGTCGTCGCGCTCCAGCATCGCCTTCATCTCGCTTGTTGAGCGGCATCGACGACAGCCGCCGGCGCGCGTCTTCGGCAGGAACACGCCGAACCAGGACGGAGACGTCGAATTTTGCCAGCTCCGGCGCCGCTCTCGCGCATGGTCGGAAGTTCGGGCGCCGCCTGCGCTTCGTTCGGGCGTGGTGACCGCAGAGCCCGTTGAGCTTGCCGTCCATGCACCTGCGGCAGCGACGGATAGAGGTTGTCGAACAGGATCTGGATGTCGCCGCCAAGCGCCGCCTGCAGCGCCGGGCCGGCGCCGCGGAACGGCACATGCGTCATCTTCAGTCCCGGTGAGTTGCAGGAACCAGGCCCCGGTGAGGTGAGGGCTCTGGCCGACGCCGGACGAGCCATAGGTCAGCTTGTCCGGATTGGCCTTGAGGTAGGCGATCAATTCCGGGATCGACTTGATCCCGGTCGAGGATGCGCCGAGACGATGTTCGGGATCCGGATCATGTTGGAGACCGGCTGCAACTGCTCGGCCTTGTAGGTCAGGTTCTTGAAGATCGCTGTAGGCGATCGCGTTGGGGCCGGGGTTGCCGACCAGGATGGTGTGTCCGTCGCCCTTGCTGCGCACGACTTCCGAGGTGCCGATGGTGCCGCCGGCGCCGGACCGGTTCTCCACGATCGCGGATTGGCCCCAGGCGGTCTGCAGATGCGCCGCCAGCAGTCGTCCCATCACGTCGGTGGTGCCGCCGGCTGCCGCCGGCACGATCAGGCGGACGGTTTCGGTGGGCCGCCAGTCGGCAGCCACGGCTCGGCGCGCGGCAGGATCGGCGCGCGCCGAAAACGGCGGCGGCTGCCGGACAGCACGCGGCGGCGAGAAAGTCTTCTGGTCACGTCTTCGCTCCCTGCTTGGATTGTTGTTTGCGGGCGAGCGTAGGAACGCGCTGAGGCGTCCGGCAAGCTGACGACTTGGCGCAGGCATTTCGACGCGTTCCGAACGCGGACTGGCGTTCCACGTCTGAAAACGGACAGTAAGCGAGCAGCTTGAACAGCGGCGTCAGGTAGCTCGAGCTCCTGGCCGGAGGTCGGCGTGGTGCGGCTGATGAAGTCGAAGATCTTGCCGTCCTGCAGGCCGTAATTGGCGAGCCGCCGCACCTGGCGGTTCTTGTCGAAATAGATCGCGATCACGCGCTGGTCGATCGACCTTCTGGTTCATGAAGGCGACCTTGCGCTCGGAGCGCTGCGAGATGTAATAGAAACACCTCGCCGTCGAGGGTGGCGACCGTGGACGGCGTGCCCATCACGATCAGCACCTGGTCCTGGCTGGCGCCGATCGGGATCTGCTCGAGCGCGCCCGGCGGCAGGATGTAGCCCTTCTGGAATTGCTCGCCGGTGCAGGCGCCGAGTGACCGCGCACACACGCGACGGCCGATGGCGGCGCGCAGGCTGCGCCAGCGCGCAGCCATGCCGCGCGCGAGCGGCACGCGCGGAGCATGTCTGGCTGAGTTCGGTCATTGGCGGAACTGGTCCCGTCCCCTTGCATCGCGCGAGGCGTTGACGTACCGGGCACCCACGCTGGATTGCAACATGCGCGGGCCCCCAATACGGAAACCTGTGGGGCTCGCATGCGGAACCCACAATGCTTTGGCCGTTCAATCACTTCAGGAAACCCCGGCTCGCCGCGCGCGGCACCATTGAGGCCATCTATGGCATGATCGTGACGCAGGCGCGAGAACCGTTGTTTTATCGGGACTTGGGGGTGCCGGACACGGTTAACGGCCGTTTTGACCTGCTTCTGATGCATTTGTGGCTGGTGCTGCGGCGCCTGAAGTCGATCGAGGGCGGCGGGGACCTGTCGCAGGCGCTGTTCGACCATTTCTGCAACGATATGGACGACAATTTGCGCGAAATGGGCGTTGGCGACCTCACCGTGCCCGAAGCGCATGCAGGCGTTCGGGGAGGCGTTTTACGGCCGCACCGCGGCCTATGATCTGGCGCTTGACCGCCGGCCGCGAGGCGCTGGCGCAGGCGTTTTGCAAGAATATCCTGAACGGCGAGAAGATCGATAAAGCCCGGCAGCTCGCCGGCCTATGCCGAGGCTGCCATCGCGACGCCTGGCAGCGGCTCGACGATGGCGGCGCTGTCAGGGCGGATCGTGGCAGTTTCCATCGCCGCGATGCGAGCGCGCACAGCAATGAGCAGAGACCGAGCATGACCGACAGACCGGACCCCTGGCGCGTGCCCGTCACCGTCGCGCAAATCCCGGACACCGGACTGCATCGCGACATCGAGGCCGATGCCGGCGCGCGCCGCGGCGATGGCCGAGGTCGCCGGCCTGCGCGAAGTTGCTCTCGGCGCAGTGCCTCGCTTCGACGTGACGCCGAAGAGCGGCGGCCGCTTCCATGTCGCAGGCCGTGTGCGGGCGCGGATCGGGCAGACCTGCGTGGTGACGCTGGAGGAGATCGAGAACGAGATCGACGAGCCGATCGACCTGATCTTCGCGCCGCCCGAGCAGATTCCGCAAATGGCTGCTCTGGTCGATGAAGCCGAGGAGAGCGACGAGGAGACACCGGATCCGCCGGAGCCGATCGTTAACGGCATCATCGATCTCGGCCGCGCTCGCAACCGACGCGCTGTATCTCGCGATCGATCCCTATCCGCGCAAGCCGGATGCGGTCTTCGAGCCTGTCGGTCGAGGCCGCCGATCCCGAGGATCATCCATTTGCCGCGCTCAAGGCGCTGAAGGCCGATGCGAAGACGCCGACGCGAAGAAGCCCAAGAACGGCAAGTGAGCCAGGCGCGACGCGACTGAAGCTAAAGTACGGATCAGTGAGCTTGCATGGCACATCACGTTGGTCTGACGATGTCTCGATCAGAAATGTCATACATAAGGCATTGAATGTATATCGATATTTGATGTGGTCTGTTCCGCGCTCGCGTCGATCCCGGCATTGCCGCCAGACAGGCGGTCAAGAGGTTGTGTCAGGCACGGGGACACGCTATTGTCCCGGCCCGGCCGGGGTGCAGCGCTTGCACCTCGGCCGATGCGCCGCCGACGGCGGCTGGCTTCCAGTCGTGCGGCCGAGCTCTATCAAGGCCGCACAGAGATCAGGTTTCCGGGACGTTCATGCCGCAAAAGGTTCGAATCGCGCTTGACGCCATGGGTGGCGATGTCGGCGCATCGGTCGTCGTTCCCGGCGCCGCGATCTCGCATCGAGCCGGCATCCCGACACCGAATTCCTGCTGTTCGGCGACAGGGCGCTGATCGAGCCAGAACTGGCCAAGCATCCGGCGCTGAAGGCGGTCTCGCGCGTCGTTCCACACCGACGTTGCAGTCGAGCATGGACGACAAGCCGAGCCAGGCGCTGCGCCGCGGCCGCAAGACCTCCTCGATGTGGCTGGCGATCGACGCGGTCAAGAAGGGCGAGGCCGACGTCGCGGTTTCCGCCGGCAATACCGGCGCGCTGATGGCGATGGCGCGGTTCAACCTGCGCATGCTGCCCGGCATCGACCGCCCGGCGATCGCGGCGGTGTGGCCGACCGCTGCGCGGCGATCCGGTGGTGCTCGATCTCGGCGCTACCATCGGCGGCGACGCGCACCATCTGGTCGCGCTGGCGGTGATGGGCAGCGCGATGGCGAGCGTGCTGTTCAACCTCGAACGGCCGACGCGTCGGCCTGCTCAATATCGGCGTCGAGGAGATCAAGGGCCACGAGGAGATCCGCGAGGCCGCCGAACTGCTGCGCGCGATGAACCTGCCGCAGCTCAATTATATCGGCTTCGTCGAGGGCGACGGCATCGGCAAGGGCTCGGCCGACGTCATCGTCACCGAAGGCTTTAGCGGCAACATCGCGCTGAAGGCCGCCGAGGGAACCGCGCGCCAGATCATCGCAATTGCTGCGCAACGCCATGGCGCGCGAGCTGGCTGTCGCGCATCGGCTACCTGTTCGCCCACGGACGCCTTCCAGGCGCTGCGCGACAAGATGGACCCCAACAAGTCCAATGGCGGCGTGCTGCTCGGTCTGAAGGGCGTGGTGGTCAAGAGCCATGGTGGAACCGACGCCGAAGGCTTTGCCTATGCGGTCGATGTTGGCTATGAGATGGTCCACTACGATCTCCTCACCAAGATCAATCAGATGCTTAATCGCGACGGCAGCGCGCTGGCTCAGGCGCAGACCGCGCAGGAGGCTGTCTCGTGACTGCGATACGTTCGGTCGTGCTCGGCTGCGGCTCTTATCTGCCGCAGCGGGTTCTGACCAACGCCGAACTGGCGGCGCAGGATCGACACGTCGGACGAATGGATCGTGCAGCGCACCGGCATCCGGCAGCGCCATATCGCCGCCGAGGGCGAGTTCACCTCGCATCTGGCGATCAATGCGGCGCGCGGCGGCGCTGGCCGATGCCGGCGATCGACGCCCAGTCGATCGACCTGATCGTGCTGGCGACCTCGACGCCCGACAACACCTTTCCCGCGACCGCGGTCGCGGTGCAGGACGGGCTCGGCATCCATCACGGCGCGGCCTTCGACCTGCAGGCGGTCTGCTCCGGCTTCGTCTTCGCGCTGGCGACCGCCGACAATTTCCTGCGCGCCGGCGCGCTACAAGCGCGCGCTGGTGATCGGCGCCGAGACGTTTTCGCGCATCCTCGACTGGAACGACCGCGGCACCTGCGTGCTGTTCGGCGACGGCGCCGGCGCGGTCGTGCTGGAGGCGCAGGAGCAGCCGGGCAAGCTGTCCGACCGCGGCGTGCTGACGACGCATCTGCGCTCCGACGGCCGGCACAAGTCGAAGCTGCTATGTCGACGGCGGACCGTCCTCGACCCGAACCGTCGGCCACTTGCGGATGGAAGGCCGCGAGGTCTTCAAGCACGCGGTCGGCATGATCACGGACGTGATCGTGGATGCGTTCAAGGCCACAGGCGCGACCGCCGAGGACATCGACTGGTTCGTGCCGCATCAGGCCAACAAGCGAGATCATCGATGCTTCGGCGCACAAGCTGCATATTGCGCCGCAGAAGGTGGTGCTGACCGTCGACCTTCACGGCAACACCTCGGCGGCATCGATACCGCTGGCGCTGTCGGTCGCGGTCAGGGACGGACGCGTCAAGAAGGGCGATCTCGTGCTGCTGGAAGCGATGGGCGGCGGCTTTACCTGGGGCTCGGCGCTCGTGCGCTGGTAAGCAGAACCGCTACAAATTCGATGCAATTTTGCGGCGTCTTTCATGCGCATGCATGATGGTCGCTGTTGACCATCGCGTGCTAAGCTCCTAATTTCAGGGAGTAAATTGTTCGCCGAGAGTGCGGGGCAGGCGATGACCACGGAACCGGCAAAACAGTCACGCGGGTCGATCTGTGCGAGGCAGTCTACCAGAAGGTGGGGCTGTCGCGCACCGAATCGTCGGCGTTCGTCGAGCTCGTCCTGAAAGAGATCACCGATTGCCTGGAGAAGGGCGAGACGGTGAAGCTGTCGTCGTTCGGCTCCTTCATGGTGCGCAAGAAGGGCCAGCGTATCGGCCGCAATCCGAAGACCGGTACCGAGGTGCCGATCTCGCCGCGTCGTGTGATGGTGTTCAAGCCGTCGGCGATTCTCGAAGCAGCGGATCAACGGTCACGCGCGCCAGCGACGATGGCGAGGGCAAGATCTGAATAAGCTCTGCAACGCAGACGCTGCAGCTGAAGAGGAGCGGGCATTTGGACAAGGCGCCGGATGCATTCCGTACCATCAGCGAGGTCGCCGACGATCTCGACATCCCCAGCATGTGCTGCGGTTCTGGGAGACGCGGTTCGCCCAGATCAAGCCGATGAAGCGCAGCGGCGGCGCGGCGCTATTACCGCCCCGACGATGTCGATCTGCTCAGGGCATCCGCCGCCTGCTTGTATGGCGAGGGCTACACCATCCGCGGCGTGCAGCGGATCCTGAAGGAGCACGGCATCAAGGCTGTGCAGGGTGTTGCCGACCGAGAGCGCCGCCGTGTCGTTCCGGCGCGGTCGAGGAGGCGATCGGAAAGAGCCTCAACGAGCCCGATGAGGCCGAGGACCGCGACCGTCGACGTCCGACGACGATGACTTTGATGGGGAAGAGCAGGGCATCGATTATCGTTTCGTCGAGCCCGATGAGGAAGGCATTTTGGCGTCGTTCGGCAAGCGCCGGACGCGCCCGGAGTTCGAGCGGCGGCAGCCGCCGCTCCGGCGCGTGGCCTTGCGGAGCGCCGATCGCGAGCGCCTCGAGCGCGTGCTGCAGGATCTCGTTGCCTGCCGGCAATCGCTCGATGCCGCGCTGAAGGACGGCTGAGACCCGATTTCGCGGTTTACGGCTGGGTCGAGGTTGGCGGGTGCACCGGTTCGCGATGAATCTCGCGGCCTGACTTCGTTGAGGACCACGATCGCGAGATCCGGCTCGTCGCGACCCTCATTTCGAAAGCGCGCCTGCGAGGAGTTTGCCGTGCTCGATCGCTTCGAATCCAATCGAAACTGCTTTCCAACCCGGTCGCGGACGGGAACTCCATCCTCATATCGAAGTGAGAATGTCTGCACGTCGGATTTGCCTCCATCGACGGGAACCGCGGCTTGATTTCGCTCAATTGCGACCAGGCCGGCGACGAGATGTCACCGACCGATCGGGGGCACGGGCGAAACCTGATCCAGAGCTGCAGAGTTGTGGATGAGACAGCGAAAGGGCCGGTCGGAGCGGAAAGGGAAAGCCAGCAGATGGCTCGCGGGGCCGTTCTCCCGCCTTGCGCGGAGACCTGATCGCAGCTAATGGAACGGCATCGGAGCGTGGCGCAGCCCGGTTAGCGCACTAGTCTGGGAGACTAGGGGTCGGAGGTTCAAATCCTCTCGCTCCGACCATTTAAAGCCTATATAAAATAGGGTTTCTTGCACGTCAGCCAAACCGGGCGACGTGAACGTAAACAGCTCAAATAACGCATAAACCACGGAAACCACGGCAAAGACTCCGGAAGTCCCGCGAATTGCCAAAGTTCGCGTAATCCGTTCTTCAGGGCCGCCGGTGCAGCGGTGCAGACGGACCTTCGCACCGGAGACGGTGCGATGAGCAATACGTAACTGAACCGAAGTATTAC
>ERZ1370068.8536-contig-7380_pt1 | contig 33039 bp, 36 predicted proteins | sample MGYA00561227_ERZ1370068 | MGnify/ENA primary metagenome ERZ1370068 (study PRJEB38410, sample SAMEA6850437) | metagenome | study: Metagenomic assessment of the ecological functions of the soil: analysis of the soil microbiota associated with the...
AGTTACGTATTGCTCTGTGAGTTAACTCCGCGCGAGCAGACTCTGACGGCAGCCATCGGCAAGCGCCTCAAGGCGGTCGCTTGTATCAGGACTCGATCTGATCGCCGAGCAGCTGATCGAGGTCAACGTGACAAGTCCCACGGGCATTCAAGAACTGGGGCGCCTGACGGACACGGTGCGTCCGGAGCGCGTGATGTGATCGCGTGGTGGAACGCCGGCGCCTGACACTGAACCGATGAGAGTGCGACAGCGCCCGAAACGCAGGCGCAAGCCGCTTTTCCGGCAGGCTGGGCTGGGCGTATGCGGTTGCAGTTTTGGCAGAATATCGGTGGCGCACCTAGCGACCTTTGGCGGGTTTGGCGCGGTGTGAGACAGCGCGGCTCGGCACAGGGGTTGAACCGCGACGCAATCGGCAGGATCGTCGCCGAACCCAAAGCAAACCTGGGGAGCGCAATGACTGGAGCGAAATGGACTTCGAAAACAACGGTGAGAGTGGGGCGCCATCGCTGGTGCTGGCGCATGGTGCACGCGTGGGCATGGGGATCCCCAGGCTCAAGCGCAGCGGTGCTCGATCATCTATTGTTTACCTGCGCGCGCCACGTCGAAGACGCGACGCCGCTCGATCTGTACACGGCGCTGCACAGCGTTCGCGATCGACTGCGGCCACCGTTGGCTCGCGACAGAGCGTACCTACGAAGGACGCCAAGCGCGCGTATTACCTGTCGAGCGAGTTCTTGACTGGCGCCTTGGGCTCTGTTTGTTAACCTGGGGTCGGCCAGCGCGCACGCCGTTTGATGGCCGAGCGCTTCGATCTGGAGACGATCCTGGGAGCAAGAGGGCGATCCGGGCTCGGCAATGGCGGTTCTGGTCGCCTGGCGGTGGCGTGTTTCATGGACCCATGGCGACACTCGAGCTGCCCGCCATGGGTTACGGCATCCGTTACGAATACGGCATCTTCGAGCAGCGCATCGAGAATGGCTATCAGCTCGAAGCGTCGCGACAATTGGCTGCAATATGGCAACTCAGGAGATCCTACGCCACGATTTTGGCGCGCACGGCGCTTCTATGGCCGCGTGGAAACCCAGAAGACGAGCGCGGACAAACACGCGTGGAGTGGCTCGACACCAAAGCAAAGTCGTCGGGCTGCTGCACGATTTCGTTCATATCGTTGGCTACGACGTGAATACGGTGAACACGTTGCGACTCTTGGTCGGCAAAGGCGACGTCCGATTTCAACCCCGAGCTCTTCAACGAAGGTGATTATCGGCGCGCGGTCGAAGACAAGATCGACAGCGAGAACATTTCCAAGGTCCCGTACCCGAACGACCGCACGATGGAGTGCGCAAAGAGCTGCGCTTGGCAGCAGTACTTCTTCGTCGCCTGTTCGATCGCGGACATCTTTGCGCAGCTACAAGGAACGCCACCAGTCGTTCCACGAATTTCGCAGAAAGTCGTGATTCAGTCAATGACACACACCCCGCGATCTCAATCGCGGAGTTGAGTGCCGCCTCGTGGACGAAGAAGGTTCCCGATTAAATTCGCTTGGAACATCACCCAGCGAACCTGTGCGTACACCAATCACAGCTTGCTGCCCGGAGTGCCCTCGGTAGTGGCCCGTCACCACTGAGCGCTTGCCGCGCCATTTGCAAATCATCTACGAAATCAATCGCCGCTTTCGCGCAACGTGGAGATCCGTTGGCCGGGTGACGGCGGGCGTATATTCGGCTTGTCCCCTGATCGAAGAAGGAAAACGAGAAGCGCGCGGATGGCCCACTTGGCAACAGTGGCCGTTCAGCGTCAACGGTTGCTGCGCTGCACACGCAGTTGATTCGCTCGGATCTGATGCCCGGACTTCAACGATCTGTGGCCCGCTTCAACAACAAGACCAACGGTTATGCCGCGGCGCTGGATCTGCACGCCAATCCTGGGCTCTCGAAGATCCTCAGCCGCATTGGCTCGGGCTGGATTGACGAGTTGCCGCAAATCAGCCGCTTGCGAGACTTTGCCACGACGCAGACACGCTCTGACGAACTGGTGCGCATCAAGCGCGCGAACAAGGAATCTCGCTTCGTGATCGGCGAACGCGCTGGCACGTTTCACCCAATTCGATAATTCATCGCGCAGGTCAAGCGCTTCCACGAGTACAAGCGCCAACTGTTTCGCTCGTCCGTGATCGCGCGCTACATCGAAGTGCGCCGCAATCAAGACGGCTCGACGCCGCCGCGACATTTTGCGCGCGCTGCCGCGGGTTACGCGATGGCCAAGCTGCACATCAAGCTGATCAACGCGGTGGCGGGACGCCGCCGCAACTTCGATCCGAAGCTGCGTAAATCGCACGGGCGGTCGCGTTCATCCCAACTACAGCGTCTCGCTGGCGGGAGCGCATCATCCCCGCGGCAGATCGGTCCGTACAAATTTCACTCGCAGGCAAAGAGGCGAGCGGCACGGGCAACATGCAGTTCGCCATGAACGGCGCGCTCACGATCGGCACGCTGACGGGCGCGAACGTGGAGATTCGAGAAGAAGTCGGCGCGGACAACTTCTACCTGTTCGACTGACCGCGGATCAAGTCAAAGAAGCGTGCTGGCATATCGCGCTTGACTACATCGAGCGCAGTCCGCGGCTGCGTGAAGTGGTCGAGTTGATCGAGTCGGGTTGTTCAGCCCGCTAGGCCGTTTGCGCCCATCACTGAGTCTCTGCGGCATCACGACCCATACATGGTGTGCGCAGACTTCGACGCTTATTGCGAGAGGAGCATCGCGCGATCGTCGACTACGTTGACACGCGCGCAACTGGACGCGACTGCGCGCGCTGCTGAACATCGCGGGTTCGGGGCCCTTTCTCGAGTGACGAGACGAAATATGCGGCCGAATTTGGACCTTCAAGCCCCGTCCACATCGACCTCGTGGCAGGGGTTTGCCCGATACCTGCGTGATCCCGGCCCCGATCGTGCCTGGGTTCGGCAGCAGCCGGTTCCGCGCTCGGGACCAGCCTGCTTGGTCTCGGACGAAACCCATCTAGTCCTTCCGCTGGAGCCGCTCGCCCTTCGGGCTTGCGGATCAAGATTGGCCGCTCAGCCGCTACGCGGCTTACGGAGGTGCGCTCAGCGCTACGCGGCTTGCTATTCCGTTTGCTATGCGACTTGGCGTGTCAGGTGACGAAAGGTTTTGGCTAGACCAAGCGAGGTTGGTCACGAGCAGCATGGAGCGTACTGGAAGTACGCGAGTACTGGTCGGGGCCACGATCGCGAAGCGGCATCGCCCAAAACCTGAAGCGCCGCGATCGAAGTCGGTTTGAAGGCGGACGTGTGGGCTTGCCAGTCGAGTTCTTGGTGCAGCTCGTGGAACTGGTCTTCTGCGATGCTTCTGTCTGTGCTCGACAGGTCTTGGACTAGACGTTTCGTGACGCTTACGTCCACTAGGCGATCGTCGCCTGCGGCTCGGATCGAGATGGGCAACGTGAGCGCGGAGCGTTTTGTGCGATGTGCTTTTGCGCGGCTTCGATCTCGTTGAAGAGCTGGAGCAATACGTAACTGAACGAAGTACACTGAGCGTTACGTATTGCTCGAAGTTCGTGCAGAGCACGGGCTGGCTACTGCTCATCCTACCGTGGGCGGCATCATCGGCTTCATCCAGGCGAAGAAGCGCAACCGCGGCGTGCAGCACTTCGTCGACCGCGCGATGCTCAAGATCCCCATCATCGGCTCGATCCTGAACAAGTCGTGCGATCGCGCGCTACGCGCGCACGCTGTCGACGACGTTCGCCGCCGGCGTGCCGCTCGTCGAGGCGCTCGACTCGGTCGCCGGCGCCGCGCGGCAACATCGTCTACGAGACGGCCGTGCTCAGGATGCGCGACGAGGTCGCCACCGGCCAGCGCCTGCAGCGCGCGATGGAGAACACCGACCTGTTCCCGAACATGGTCAACCAGATGATCGCGGTCGGCGAGGAATCAGGCTCGCTCGACGCGATGTCGGGCAAGGTCGCCGACTTCTACGAGGAGGAAGTCGACAACGCGCGTCGACAGCATGTCGAGCTTGCTCGAGCCGCTGATCATGGCGATCCTCGGCGTGCTCGTCGGCGGCCTCGTCATCGCGATGTACCTGCCGATCTTCAAGACTGGGTTCGGTCGTCTAACACCCGCCCTCGAATGACGGCCCGCGGCGCCGCTTCGAGGCGCTGCATCGTGCCGACTCAGCGCTTGAGCCGCCCTGACCGTGGAACTCTTCGAGACCTGGCCGCGTCGTCGCTCTTCATCGCCGCGGCTTGCTGGGCCTGGCTGGTCGGCAGCTTCCTGAACGTCGTCGCCTACCGCCTCCCGATCATGATGGAGCTCGCGTGGCGCGCGCAGTGCGCCGAGCTCGCCACCGAACCGTGCCGCTGCCTCGGCCGCATGCGCCGAACGGGCAGTTTCGATCTCACGCTGGCCGCCGTCGACGTGCCCGAGCTGCGGCGCAGCGAATCGCGGCCGCAGCACAACGTTCCGGTAGTGAGCTTCCTGTGCCTCGCGCGGACGCTGCGCGGGCTGCGGCGCCAAGATCTCCGGCGCGCTATCCCGTGCGTCGAGGCGGCCGCCGGCGTGCTCGGCGCTCGCCGTCGCTGTATGCTCGGCCCCACCTGGCAGACCGTTGCGGCGCTCGGCTTCACCTGGACGCTGCTCGCGCTCACGCTGATCGACCTCGACCACAAGCTGCTGCCGGACTCGCTCACCCTGCCGCTGCTGCTGGGCCGGGCCTCGCTGCTCGCGGCGTTCCCGGTGGACGGCGCGCCGCTGTTCACCGACCTGCTCTCGAGCGTCGCTCGGCGCCGCGTGCCGGTTACCTCAGCTCTGGCTCGTCTATCACGCTCTTCAAGCTCGCCACCGGCAAGGAAGGCATGGGCTACGGCGACTTCAAGCTGCTCGCCGCGATCGGCGCCTGGCTCGGCTGGCAGATGCTGCCGCTCGTGATCCTGCTTCGGCCGGTCGTCGGCGCGGTCGTCGGCATCGCGCATGATCGCGCTCGGCGGCCGCTCGCGAGATACGGCCGGATCCCGTTCGGTCCCTACCTCGCGCCGCCGGTTGGGTTGCGCTCGTGTTCGGGGAGCCGCTGATCCGCTCTCTACGAGACTCTTCCTCGCGAGCGACAACGCTAGGATCCACCGTTGCGCGCTGCAGCGTCGGCCTCACGGGCGGCATCGCGAGCGGCAAATCGCTCGTCGCGCGGCATGTTCGTCAGGCTCGGCGCCGAGCGTCGTCGACACCGACGAGATCGCGCGCGAGGTGCGGTCGCGCCGGGCGAGCCCGCGCTGTCGCGCGATCCGCGACACGCTTCGGCGTCGAGCGATGCGCCGCGCGGCGAGCTCGATCGTGCCGCGCTGCGCAAGCTCGTCGTTCGCGGACGCGGCCAAGCGCGGCGCCTCGATGCGCTGCTGCATCCGCTGATCCGGGCCGGCACGCTCGCGCGGCTCGACGGGCTCGCCGGCCCCTACGCGATCATCGCGGTGCCGCTGCTCGTGGAGACCGACTTCGCGACGGTCGTCGGACCGCGTCGCTCGTCGTCGACTGTCCCGAGGCCGCGCAGCTCGAGCGGTTGATGCGGCGCGACGGACTGCCGCGCGCCGAGGCGTCGCGATGATCGCGGCGCAGGCGATCGCGCGACGCGCCTGCGCAGCCGCGCGACGACGTCATCGACAACGGCGGCGCGTCGAGCGGTCGACGCGTCGCCAAGTCGCGCTGCTGCATCAGTCGTTACCTCGAGCTCGCATCGCGCGACGCGTGCCGCGACGACCTGACGTAGTCGCGCGTCTCTGCCGTCGCGACGTTTGCTTCAGCGCTCGGTCGCGCAGAATAGCGGCATGAACACCGCCGCCGAGCTCCCCGTCCTGTCCGCCGAGCACGGCTCATCACACGTCCGAGCAGCCGCTCAGCGAGCGGATGCGGACGTTCCTGCGAATCGAGTTCCTGTACGAGCAGACGCTGTTCCACGCCGACGAGCCGACCGACTTCGGCGCGCGCGCCGCCATCACGGTGTCTGCTCGAGATCCTCACGATCCTGGGCCGCGGCGACGTGCGGACCGACGTCTCGAAGGAGCTCGAGCGCATCACGCCGAGCTCCTCGGCCGCTACCGCAGTCAGCCCGGAGTCGATCCAGCCGAGGCTCACGGGGCTCATCGAGAACATCGACGACGCTGCGGGCGCAGCTTGCCGACGCGGGGCCGCAGCTCATTAACCCATTGAAAGAATGCGATTTCTTAAATCACGATCCGGCATCGCAGCGGGATCCCGGGCGGCACTCTGCATGTTCGACCTGCCCGACTACGGCTATTGGCTGCACCTGCCGGCGTCCGAACGCCGGCGGCAGCTCGACGACGTGGATCGCGCAAGCATGAAGCCGCTCTGCGACGCGGTTGCCGAGGTGCTGTGGCTCACGCGCGAGGCGACCGAGGCCTGCCGAGCGTCGTCGGCCGGCCGGGTTCTTTCAGCACAGCGTCGATCGCAGCGAGCAGACTGAACCTCGTGCCGCGTGCTGCTGCCGAGCGAGCGACCGGTATTCTTCCCGAGATCAGCGCCGGGCCAGCACCGGTTCACGCTGCGCTTCCTGCGCTGGCGCGGCGTCGACGAGCGCGCCCGGTTGCAGGTCAACCAGGACGTTCGCTTCCTGCTCGCCATCTGTTGAGCCGAACGCGTCGCCGAGCAGCGCGGCGACGATCGGCAAGTCTCGCAGCAGCAACGCCAACGCCGCCGAGCTCGCTCCGACCGTGACCCAATCGCAGCGCTTGTCCTTCGCGCGCCTGACCTCGCCGCGATAGTCGCAGCACGCGCCAGACGTCGAGCAGCACGCGTCTTGTCGGGATAGTCGTGGACGAGCTCGAGCAGCGGCTCCGCCTCGAGCACGTCGATGCCGAGCTCCTCCGTCGAGCTCGCGCTGCGCAGCGCCGCGGACGGCGCTCTTCGCCGCGGTGCGCGCTTGCCGCCCGGGAATTCCCAGAGCGCCGGCGCGATGAGTGCCCGGGCAGGCGCTGATTCACGAGCCAGCGGCCGCGCGCGTCGCCGATCAGGCCGACGAGCACGTGAAGCGGGCTCGCGACGCTCACCGCTGTCAGCTCAGGCGGCCGTGGCACTGCTTGTATTTCTTGCCCGAGCCGCACGGGCACGGCTGCGTTGCGTCCGACCTTCGGCTGCTCGCGGACGTACGGCGTGACCGGCTCGCTGCGGCTGCGGCCGGCTGCGCGAACGCTGCGCCGGGCATCGCGCCGCGCGCGTCGGCGGCGCGACGGCCGGGCGGCGGCGGCGGCGCGACGAGCGACGGTGCGCCGGCGTGCTGGAACCTGAGCGTGCGCGGGTCCGGCGTCGTCGGGCTCGACCGCCTGGACGTCCTCGGGCCTGCGGATCTGGATCTTCGACAGGATCGTGATCGCGTCGTGCTTCACGCGATCGAGCATCGCGCTGAACATCTCTGAACGCCTCGCGCTTGTACTCCTGCTTCGGGTTGCGCTGCGCGTAGCCGCGCAGGTGGATGCCTTGGCGCAGGTAGTCGAGCGCGCCGATGTGCTCCTTCCAGTGCAGTATCGAGCTGGCGCAGCATGATGCCCTTCTCGAGCTCGTGCATGAGCTTCGGACCGAGCTCGGCGGCCTTCTGCTCGTAGTCCTCGTCCGCGCCTGCGCGATCGCGAGCGTCGCAGCGCGCTCTCGTCGATCGTGTGGTCCTGCTCGAGCAGCCGCGCGGCGTCGAAGCGCACGCCGAACTCCGCGCTCGAGGCGCCTTGCCGAGCCCGTCCTTGTCCCACTGCTCCTCGACGCTCTCCGGCGGCACGAACTCGTCGACGACGCGTGTTCACGACCTCGGCCGCGAATCGCTGTGATCGCGTCGCTGATCTCCTCGGCGTCCATGAGCTCGTGCGCGCTGCTGGTAGACGACCTTGCGCTGATCGTTCGCGACGTCGTCGTACTCGAGCAGCTGCTTGCGGATGTCGAAGTTGTGCGCTTCGACCTTGCGCTGCGCGCGCTCGATCTGCCGCGACAGCAGCTTGCTCTCGATCGCCTCGCCTTCGCTTCATGCCGGCGCGCGACAGCAGCCGCTTGATGCGCTCGGGGTCGCCGAAGATCCGCATCAGGTTGTCCTCGAGCGACAGATAGAAGCGGCTCGAGCCCGGATCGCCCTGGCGGCCCGAACGGCCGCGCAGCTGGTTGTCGATGCGGCGCGACTCGTGGCGCTCGGTGCCGACGATGTGCAGGCCGCCCATCTCGATGACCTTCGTCGTGGCGCTCGCGTCCAGTCGTCGCTCGAGCGCCGTGATCTGCCTCGGTGTCGGCGACTCGAGCCGCGTGCGTGCTCGGCCTCGAGGTTGCCGCCGAGCACGATGTCGCGTGCCGCGGCCGGCCATGTTGGTCGCGATCGTGACCGTGCCGGGCCGGCCCGGCCTGCGCTGACGATCTCGGCCTCGCGCTCGTGGTACTTCGCGTTCAGCACCTTGTGCGGGATCTTCTGCTGCTTCAGCAGCCCCGACAGGAACTCCGACGTCTCGATCGACGTCGTGCCGACGAGCACCGGCTGGCCCGCGCGTGTGGCAGTCCTGGATGTCCTCGATGATCGCCTCGAACTTGTCCTTCGCGGTGAGGTAGACGAGATCCGGCGCATCGTCGCGGATCATCGGCTTGTGCGTCGGGATCACGACGACCTCGAGCGCCGTAGATCTGCTGGAACTCGTACGCCTCCGTGTCGGCGGTGCCCGGTCATGCCGGCGAGCTTGCCGTACATGCGGAAGTAGTTCTGGAACGTGATCGAGGCGACCGTCTGGTTCTCCTCCTTCGACGTGCACGCCTTCCTTGGCCTCGACGGCCTGATGCAGGCCGTCGGACCAGCGCCGGCCGATCATCGTGCGGCCCGTGAACTCGTCGACGATGATGACCTCGCCGTCGCTGCACGATGTAGTCGACTTCGCGCTTGAAAATGCCGTGAGCGCGCAGCGCCGCCGTGAGGTGATGCATGAGCCGGATGTTCGACGGGTCGTAGAGGCTCTCGCCCTCGGCGAGAATCCCGGCGCGCGCGAACAGCTTCTCGACGTTCTCGTGGCCCTCCTCCGTGAGGTGCGCCTGCTTCGGCCTTCTCGTCGATCGTGTAGTCGCCCGGGCACGAACGAGCTGCGCGCGCGGCGGCTTCGCGTCGCGCGTCCGACCTCGATCGAGGTGCAGGCCGCTCGTCCTTCGCCTTGGCGAGCGCCTCGCCGGTCGACATCGTGCCGAGCGACGTTGCCCTTGACGGCCGAACAGCTCGACCTGGCGTCGACTCGATCTCGTCGTTGGCCTTGCCGGGCGGCGGGCTTGTGGAGCTTGAGCTGCGGGATCAAGCTGATTGATCCGCACGTAGAGCTCCGTGCTCTTCCTCGAGCGGCCGGAGATGATCAGCGGCGTGCGCGCCTCGTCGATCAGGATCGAGTCGACCTCGTCGACGATCGCGTAGACGAGCTTGCGCTGCACGCGATCCTCGGGCCGGAACGCCAGGTTGTCGCGCAGATAGTCGAAGCCGAACTCGTTGTTCGTGCCGTAGGTGATGTCGGCGGCGTAGGCGCGCGCGCTTCTCGTCGGCGGGCTGGTTGCTCTTGATGCACGCCGACCGCGAGCCCGAGGAACCGGTAGACTGGGCCCATCCAGTCCGCGTCGCGCTGCGCGAGGTACTCGTTCACGGTGACGACGTGCACGCCCTTGCCGGTCAGCGCGTTCAGGTAGGCCGCGAGCGTCGCGACGAGCGTCTTGCCCTCGCCGGTGCGCATCTCGGCGATCTTGCCCTGATGCAGCGCGATGCCGCCGATCAGCTGCACGTCGAAGTGCCGCATCTTCAGCGTGCGCTGCGCGAGGCCTCGCGGCACGAGCGCAAACGCCTCGGGCAGCAGCGCGTCGAGGTCCTCGTCCGCGGCGTAGCGCTGCTTGAGCTCCTCGGTCTTCGCGCGCAAGCGCGTCGTCGCGCAGAGCGCTTGAGCGCCGGTTCGAGCGCGTTGGCCGCGGCCACGAGGCCGCCATAGCGTTTCAATCAGCCGCTGGTTGCGGCTGCCGAACACGCCGGTCATGAGAGTTGGAGACGGTGCTGAGCACGCGGGAGTCCTTGGGGTCGCGGTAAAGCGGCTCTATTCTAAGGACCTGGACCGGTTTTGGGCACCGGTCGCCCGTTGGCGCGGGATCGAGATTGGCGGGAAACTGGCGGTCGCACCGAGCGCGGCGGCGGCTCGGCTACTGACCGGCCGATGTAGGTCAGCGGGTCGACGGGCCGGTCGTTCAGCAGCACCTCGAAGTGCAGGTTCGGGCCCGGTCGCGCGGCCGCGTGTCGCCCATCGCGCGCGATGACTCTGGCCGCGGCGCACGGTGTCGCCGACCGCGACGAGGTTGTCCGCGTTGTGCGCGTAGCGAGTGACGTAGCCGTTGCCGTGGTTGACCTCGACGAGCTCGCCGTAGCCGTAGCGCTGGCCCGACCAGATCACGACGCCCGACGCGACCGCGACGACCTCGGCGCCCGCGCGGCCCGCGAAGTCGACGCCCTTGTGGAACGCGCGCCGGCCCGTGAACGGATCCGTGCGGCCGCCGAACCGCGACGAGATGTAGCCCGCCGTGACGGGCCGGCCTTCGGGATGAACCTCGTCAGCGCGAGCTTGCTGATTCAGCAGCAGGTCCTCGAGCACGCGTGAGCTGGCGGCTGCGATCGGCGAGCTGCTCGTCGAGCACGTCGAGCGCGCCGACCACGCCGTTGATCTTGAGACCTCGGTGTCGGCCAGCGGCTCTTCGGACCGCCGAGCGACGGCGCCGTCGTGAAGTCGAATTCGCCGTCCTTGAGGCCCCGCCATCTGCGTGAGCCGCGGCCGAGCGCGTCGAGGCCGCACGACGTGGGCGTTCATTTGGCCGAGGCGCAGCGCGAGCGCGTCGAGATTCTGCTGCAAGCGCGCGCCGCGTCGCTGTCGACGATCGACTGCTGCTGCGTGAGCTCCGCGCGCCAGGTGTCGACCTGGGCCCGCGGATTGCTGATGCCGAACAGCGCCGCGGCCTTGAAGCCGCCGTAGAACACGCCGCGCGCAGACGACGAGCGCGACCGACAGACACGCCGGAGCCAGGCGCGGCCGGAGTCCAGCCGGAGCTGGCCCAAATGTCCCCGCTCCTTCGACAGGAGGATTAGCTGCATGCGGTGCCTCGGCTCCTGGCTTTAATTCTTCGATCCAGCGCCCATGGCGGCGCCGGCATGCGAGCGCGAGTATAGCTGTGTTTTGTAAAATGTCAACTCGGCAACCCCGCTATCCTAGGAGAGACTCCGGTAGATCGGTGGCTTTGCGTCCCGCCCTTTCGAACGGTTTGCCCGCGATCGAGCCGCGCCAGGGTGCCGACGAAACCCGCGACAGACTCAAGCTTTTAGCCTCGAAATCGTTGACGTCGGTCTCAGCGCAATGTCCGAACGAACCCGCGCCGCCTCGCCGAGCTTCTTGACATCTGGCTCCGCTCGGCGCGACCTGCGCGCGCGAAGCGGAGCGTCGCCGTATTGGAGACAGCGGAGATTCGCAAGGCTAGTTGCCGGCGGACGAGGCCGACGCATCTCGTGAGCGCAGCGACCAATGACGCGGGCGAGCTCGTGCTCGTGATGGACTCGCCGAGCTGGGCCGCGCGCATGCGCTACCGCTACGTCCGCTCGTCGAGACGTCTGCCGAGTCGCGCGCGGTGCGGCAGAGTCGCGGGCGTGGTCCGGCGACGCGTCGAGTCGCGCGAGCGGAAGCCGCTGGCGAGCGCGAGCGAGATCAGTGTCCGGTGGCGAGCTGGTAGGAAACCGGCGAGCGGTGCTGCGTCGTCGTCGAACACGACTTCCTCGTAGGAGTCGGGCAGCTCGAGCAACCGCCGCAGCAGCAGGTTGTTCAGCCGGTGACCGCACTTGAAGCCCGTGAACTCGCCGATCAGGCACGAGCCGAGCAGATAGAGGTCGCCGAGCGCGTCGAGCACCTTGTGGCGCACGAACTCGTCGCGGAAACGCAGGCCGTCCTCGTTCAGCACGCGGTAGTCGTCCATCACGATCGCGTTGTCGAGGCTGCCGCCGAGCGCGCGCGTCGCAGCGCGCGCGACGTCTCGAGGTCCTTCAGGAAGCCGAACGTGCGCGCGCGGCTGATCTCCTTCAGGAACGACGCTCGTCGAGAAGTCCATGCGTCATCGCCTGGCGGTGCTTGCGCAGCGCCGGGTGATCGAAGTCGATCTCGACGTTCACGCGAAAGCCGTCGTGCGGGTCGAGCCGCACCCACTTGTCGCCCTCGCCGACCTCGACGCGCTTGCAGCACGCGCACGAAGCGCTTCGGCGCGCTCTGCTCTTCGATGCCCGCCGACTCGCAGCAAGAACACGAACGGCGCGGCGCTGCCGTCCATGATCGGCACCTCGGCTGCCGTGAGGTCGACGAACGCGTTGTCGACGCCGAGGCCCGCCATGCGCCGACAGCAGATGCTCGACGGTGCCGACCTTCGCATGTCGCGTGCTCGAGCGTCGTGCCGAGCATCGTCTCGGTGACGTTCAGCGCGGTGGCCGGAATGTCGACCGGCTCGGGCAGGTCGAGGCGCCGGAACACGATGCCGGAGTTCGCGGGCGCGGGCCGCAAGGTCATGTAGACCTTCTCGCCGCTGTGCAGGCCGATGCCGGTCGATCGAATCGACTCTTTTAAAGTGCGTTGTCGCACGCCGCCGTCACTCCTGAATCCATTCGACCGCGTCCCGCGACGCTCCAGCTCGCGGTCGTCGCGCCGGCCGTCGCCGGCGGCCTGCCGCGAAGCGGCCGAGGAACCTACCATAGCGGCATTTCGCGGCGGCAAGGAACCTAGCCCGTGCCGCCGCGGCCGCCGCTCAGTCCGCCTGCCGGCGCAAGAACGCCGGAATATCGAGCAGGTCCTCGAGGCTCTCGTTGCCCGTGACGCCGTCGCCGACCGCGCGCTTGCGCGCGTGCCGCGGGCTTCTCGAGCTCGTTGTAGTTCGGCTCGCGCGGCTGCTTCGCCGCACGGCGGCGGCACCGTGCGCACGACCTTCATCGGCTTCTCGGCGAACCCGACGGCCTGACCAAGGCCCGTCGCGACGACGGTGACGCGGATCTCGTCGGTCATCTCGGGATCGATGACCGTGCCGATGACGACCGTCGCATCGTCGGACGCGAACTGCTTCACCGTGTCGCCGACCTCCTGGAACTCGCCGATCGCAGAGATCGACGCCGGCCGTGACGTTCACGAGGATGCCGTTCGCGCCGGACAGGTTGATGTCCTCGAGCAGCGGGCTCGACACCGGCGGCCTCGGCCGCGATCCGCGCGCGGTCTGCGCCGCTCGCCGACGCCCGAGCCCATCATCGCCATGCCCATCTCCGACATCACGGTGCGCACGTCGGCGAAGTCGACGTTGATCAAGCCGGGTCGCGTGATCAGCTCGGCGATGCCCTGCACCGCGCCCTGCAGCACCTCGTTCGCGGCCTTGAACGCGTCGAGCAGCGTCGTCGTCGGGCCCGAGCACCGACAGCAGCTTCTCGTTCGGGATCGTGATCAGCGAGTCGACGAACCGGCCGAGCTCCGCGATGCCCTGCTCCGCGATCCGCATGCGCTTCGCCGCCTTCCATGCGCGAACGGCTTCGTGACGACCGCGACCGTGAGAATCCCCATCTCCTTCGCGAGCTGCGCGACGACCGGCGCCGCGCCCGTGCCGGTGCCGCCGCCGAGACCGGCGGTGATGAACAGCATGTCCGCGCCTTCGATCACCTCGTGGATCCGGTCGCGGTCTTCCATCGCCGCCTGCCGGCCGACCTCGGGGTTCGCGCCCGCGCCGAGGCCCTTCGTGATGTTGCAGCCGATCTGCAGGCCCGGTCTTCACCTTCGCGCCCTTCAGCGCCTGCGCGTCGGTGTTCGCGCAGATGAAGTCGACGCCCTCGATGCCGGCTCGCACCATGTGCGCGACCGCGTTGCCGCCGCCGCCACCGATGCCGAGCACCTTGATGACAGCCGTTTGGCTGTATCCGTCCATCAGTTCGAACATTCCTGATCTCCATTTATGCACGTTGAAACCTGATGAGATCTACAAATTCCTTTGGAACCAGCGCCTTCATCCTGTCGAAGCGCGCCTTGCGAAGCCGTTGCGCTCGACTGCGCGCCGCTTCCGCCTTCGTCTGCATCGCCTGCTCTGCTGTACAACAGCAACCCGACGCCGGTCGCGTGGATCGGATTGCGCACGACGTCGGCGAGACCATCGACGAACTGCGGAACGCCGAGCCGCACCGGCATGTGGAACACTTCTTCGGCGAGCTCGATCGCGCCTTCCATCTTGGCGCTGCCGCCGGTGAGCACGACGCCGGCGGCGATCATCTCCTCGAAGCCGCTGCGCCTGAGCTCCTCGCGCACGAGCTGATAGAGCTCCTCGTAGCGCGGCTCGACGACCTCGGCGAGCGTCTGGCGCGCGAGCCGCCGCGGCGGCCGGTCGCCGACGCTCGGCACCTCGATCGTCTCGTCGGGATTCGCGAGCTGCGAGAGCGCGCACGCGTACTTGATCTTGATCTCCTCGGCGTACGGCAGCGGCGTGCGCAGGCTGACCGCGATGTCGTTCGTCACCTGGTCGCCTGCGATCGGGATCACCGCCGTGTGCTGGATCGCGCCGCCGCAGAAGATCGCGATGTCGGTCGTGCCGCCGCCCATGTCGACGAGACAGACGCCGAGCTCCTTCTCGTCCTCGGTCAGCACCGGCGTAGCTCGACGCGAGCTGCTCGAGCACCATGTCCTCGACCGTGAGCCCGCAGCGCTGCACGCACTTCACGACGTTCTGCGCGGCGCTCACGGCGCCGGTGACGAGGTGCACCTTCGCCTCGAGCCGCACGCCCGACATGCCGATCGGCTCGCGGATGCCTTCCTGCGAGTCGATGATGAATTCCTGCGGCAGCACGTGGATCACGCGCTGGTCGGCCGGGATCGCGACCGCGCGCGCCGCGTCGATCACGCGCTCGACGTCGCCGCGCGCTGACCTCCTTGTCGCGGATCGCGACGATGCCGTGCGAGTTCAGAGCTGCGCACGTGGCTGCCCGCGATGCCCGGTGAGCACCGTGTTGATCTCGCAGCCGGCCATGAGCTCGGCTTCCTCGATCGCGCGCTGGATCGACTGCACGGTCGACTCGATGTTGACGACGACGCCGCGCTTCAGCCCGCGCGACGGGTTCGAGCCGATGCCGATCACCTCGAGCTGGTCCTCGGCCGAGATCTCGCCGACGATCGCGACGACTTTCGACGTGCCGATGTCGAGGCCGACGACCAGCTTGCGGTCGTCTCGCCTACCCACTCGACTCCTTCCGATGCACGCTCTCGCCCTAGCCGCGGTCCAGCGTCGACGCGGTCGCCGCGAGCGCGGCGTCCGCCGACCGCGCCAGCCGACCGCGAAGCCGTTCGTGTAGCGCAGATCCACGTAGCGCACTCGCGGCAGCTCACGGCGCGAGCGCCGGCGCGACGACGTCGAAGAAGCGCAGCAGCCGCTCGTCGATCGTCGCGGCGGCCGAGCCGGATCTCCTGGCCGCCGCCGAGCACGAGCGCTCCACGCGCCGCGCTCGTCCATCGCGCAGCCGACTCGAGCGTCGAGATCGGCCTCCGCGAGCCGGCCGCGCACCGCGAGATAGCGGCGCGCGACGTCATGCTCGCTGCCCGGCGGCCCCGCGAGGCTCGGCAGCTCGGGGAACGCGTGCTGCGCGTGCTCCGTGAACAGCTCGCCGCGCACGTTGAGCAGACCCGTCTCGCCCCAGCGCGCCGCGGCACCGATGCTCCGTGATCGCGCACGATCAGCGTGTCGGGCCACGCGCGGCCGACGCTCACGCGGTCGACCCAATCGAGGCGCTGCACGCGCGCGCGCAGCTCCGCGCAGGTCGACCGACAGGAAGCCGAGCTTCGAGCTCGTCCGCGACCGCCGCCTCGACCTGGAGCGGCGTCACGCGCTGGAACGTGCCCTCGACCACGAGGTTGCGCACGGGCTGGTCGAGCAGACCTTCGCGCCGCGCAGCGAGCGCCGAGATACGCGAGCGCCGCGAGCGGCACGCGCGAGGACCGATGCTCGGACGCGCCTGCGCCACGCCGGCGCGATCGTCGGCAGCTTGAGCCACGGCGAGCGCGGCTCTCGACCCGGCGGCGATTGGCTTTGCGGCCGAACATCAGCGCGCCCTCCGGCGCGCTCGCCCACGACTCGGACCTCGAGCTCGAGCCGCACGCCTGAGCGCCGCTGTCGACCGCGGCTGCGCACGCGCTCGATCAGCTGCCTCGATGTCCGCAGCCGTCGCCGTCGCCCGTCGTTGACGATGAAGTTCGCGTGCTTCGGCGACACCACGGCGCCGCCGACGCGCGCGCCCTTCAAGGCCCGCGCGCCTCGATGAGCCGGCCCGGCGAAGTCGCCGGGCGGATTGCGGAACGCCGAGCCGCAGCTCGGCAGCCGCAGCGGCTGCGTCGCGTTGCGGCTTGGCGAGCAGCGCCTTGATCGCCGCCGCCGTCGTCTCGGCGTCGGGCGCGAGCGCGAAGCGTCGCGCCGAGGAACCACTCGCCGCGCGGCCCTCGCACGCTGCGATAGCCCACCGTGAACTCCGCCGCGCTCGCGGTCGTGCAGCTCGCCGCGCGCGGTCGATCGTCGACGACGCTCTCGACGTGCGTCCACGTCTCGCCGCCGAACGCGCCCGCGTTCATCGCGAGCGCGCCGCCGACGGTGCCCGGAATCCCGGCGAAGAACGCGGCAGGACCGAGCTGCCAGCGCACACACTGGCGCGCGCAGCAGCGCGCACGGCAGGCCTCGGCGCCCGCGCGCACGCGCGAGCCGTCGAGCCGCTCGAGGTCTTCGCGGCAAGCGCGCTCGTCGCGATCACGGCGCCGCGGATGCCGCCGTCGCGCACGAGCAGGTTCGAGCCGAGGCCGAGCCAGTAGCAGCGGCACGCCGGCCGGCAGCGTCGGCGAGCAGCGCTCTTGAGCTCCGCGACGCTCGCGGGCTCGCAGTAGAGATCCGCGGGTCCGCCGACACGCCACGACGTGTGCTCGGCGCATCGGCTCGTTGCGCAGCGCCAGCCCGCGCGTTCTTGCACTGTCGTTCACCGCCGCGCTTCATTTCTGACACCCCGACCGGCGCGCGCACGGCGAGCGCTCGCGGCAAGGTCGGCGCGATCGCGCCGATGCTGCCGGCGCCGAGCGTGAGCACGACGTCGTCGGCGCGCAGGATCTGCGCGAGCGACTGCCGGCAGCTCGGCGAGCTCCTCGATGAAGATCGGCTCGACCGGCCCGCGCACGCGGACCGCGCGCGCGAGCGCCTTGCCGTCCGCGCCCGCGAGCGGCGTCTCGCCGGCCGAGTAGACGTTGGTGAGCACGAGCGCGTCGACGGTCGCAAGCACCTGCGCGAAGTCGTCGAGCAGCGCGTGCGTGCGCGTGTAGCGGTGCGGCTGGAAGCACGACGACGAGCCGCCGGCCTGGCCAGGCGTCGCGCGCGGCCGCGATCGTCGCCGCGAGCTCGGTCGGGATGGTGGCCGTAGTCGTCGACGAAGGTCACGCGGCCCGGCCGCCGTCGTGACCGTGCCCTGCACCTGCATGCGCCGGTCGACGCCCGAGAACTCGCCGAGCGCGCTGCACGAGCGCCGCGTCGGCGATCTCGAGCTCCGCCGCCACGGCGACGGCCGCGAGCGAGTTGAGCACGTTGTGCACGCCCGGCGAGGTTGAGCTCGACCGTGAGCGGCGCGCGCCGCTCCTTCGACGTGCACCTTGAAGCGCGAGCGCAGACCCATGCGCTCGACGTCGTACGCGCGGACGTCGGCGCGCTCGCCGAAGCCGTAGCTCGCGACGCGGCGGCCGAGCTGCGGGATCAGCTCGCGCGTGTTGTCGTCGTCGCTGCAGAGCACGGCGAGCCCGTAGAACGGCAGGTTGTGCAGGAACTCGAGGAAGCCCTGCTTGAGCCGGCCGAGGTCGCTCTCGTAGCTGCCGAGATGGTCCGCGTCGATGTTCGTGACGACCGCGATCATCGGCTGCAGGTGCAGGAACGACGCGTCGCTCTCGTCGGCCTCGGCCACGAGGTAGCGTCGCCGAGCCCGAGCTTCGCGTTCGCGTTCGCGCTCTGCGAGCCGGCCGCCGATCACGAACGTCGGGTCGAGCGCCGCCTTCGGCGAGCACGCTCGCGATCAGGCTCGTGGTCGTGGTCTTGCCGTGCGTGCCCGCGATCGCGACGCCGTAGCGGAAGCGCATGAGCTCCGCGAGCATCTCGGCGCGGCGCACGACCGGGATCCGGCGCGCGTGCGCGGCGAGCACCTCGGGGTTGTCCGCGGCCACCGCGCTCGACACGACGACGACGTCGGCCTCGCCGAAGTGCTCGGCCGCGTGGCCTTCGCGCACGCCGGCGCCGAGCGCCGCGCAGCCGCTCGGTGACGGACGTGAGCTTCAAGTCCGAGCCGCGGACGCGAGTAGCCGAGGTTCAGCAGCACTCGGCGATGCCCGGCCATGCCGGCGCCGCCGATGCCGACGAAGTGGATCGTGCGCGATGCGGCCCATCCGATCGTTCATCGGCGCGCCTCCGCGGCTTCGAGGCACGCGGCCGCGAGCCGCTCGGCCGCGTCGGCGTGCGCCTGCTTGCGCGCGGCCTCGGCCAGCGCGATCGAGCCTGTCGACGATCGCTCGAGGCATTGCGTGAGCGCGCGCGAGCGCACTCGCCGCGTCGAGCTCGCTGCTCGGCGATCGCAGACGCCCGCGCCGCCGGCCGTGAAGTGCCGCGCGTTGCGCCGTCTGGTGGTCGTCGATCGCGGTTCGCGAACGGCACGAGGATCGCGCCGACGCCGACGATCGCGAGCTCGGCGAGCGTGCTGCCGCCCGCGCGCGCGACGACGAGGTCCGCCCAGCGGTACGCGCTCGGCGACGTCGTCGATGAACGCGTCGACGCGCGCGTCCGACTCCGCCGTCCGCGTACGCCGCGCGCGCTCGTCGACGCCGGTGCGGCCCGGCCTGGTGCCAAACCTCGGGCCGCAGCGGCGGCCGGCATCGCCGCGAGCGCGGCGGCAGCGTCTGGTTCAAGATTCGCGCGCCCTGGCTGCCGCCGACGATCAGCAGCGTCGGCGGCTCGGCGCGCGCGCGCGTCGAGCCGCTCGCGCGGCGAGTCGGTCGGCGCGATCGTAGCGCGCACCGGCGTTGCCGATCACCTCGTCGTCGCGCCGACGCGCGGAAGCTGCCCGGGAACGACTGCGAAGATCCGCGCCGCGAGCGGCGCGAGCAAGCTGGTTCGTCGTGCCCGCGACCGCGTTCTGCTCGTGCAGCAGCAGCGGCCGGCGCGCGAGCCACGGCCGCGAACCCGCCGGGCCCGCGACGAAGCCGCCCATGCCGAGCACGGCCGCGGGCCGGCGCCGGCGCAGCGCGCGCGAGCGCCTGCAGCAGCGCGCGCGGCGATCCGAAACGGCGCGCGCGACCACGCGACGAACGCCGCTTGCCGCGCACGCCCGCGATCGAGATCCATTCGACGTCGATGCCGTGCGTCGGCACGACGCGCGCCTCGAGCCCGCGCTGCGTGCCGAGCCACGACGACGGTGCGATCGCCGCGCGCGCAGCGCCTCGGCGACCGCGAGCCCGGGAACACGTGCCCGCCGGTGCCGCCCGCCATGATCATGATCGGGCGTGACGACGGCTCATCGCACGTACCCGCGCTGCACGATGCGGCGTCTGGCCGCCGTGCAGCTCGTGGTGGATACGGAACAGCAGGCCGAGCGCGAACAGCGTGACGACCGTGCTCGAGCGCCCGTAGCTCGATGAGCGGCAGCGGCAAGCCCTTGGTCGGCAGCAGGCCGGAGTTCACGCCGATGTTGACGAACGCCTCGAAGCCGAGCATCAGCCCGATGCCGGTCGCAGACGAGCGCCTGGAACGGCATGCCGCTGCGCAGCGCCTCGCGGCCGAGCGTGACCGCGCGATACACGACGACTGCGAACAGCACGATCGACGAGCGTCGCGCCGACGAAGCCGAGCTCCTCGACGAGCACCGCGAACACGAAGTCCGTGTGCGCCTCGGGCAGGTAGAAGAGCTTCTGCACGCTCTCGCCCGAGCCCGACGCCGAGCCACTCGCCGCGGCCGATCGCGATCAGCGACTGCGTGAGCTGGAAGCCGCCGCCGTAAGGGTCGGCCCACGGATCGAGGAACTTCGTGAGGCCGCTCGAGGCGATACGGCGACGATAACGCGAGCACGCCGAGCGCGACGCCGCCGACAGCGTCCGCGAGCACGAAGTCGCGCAGCCGCGCGCCGGCGACGAACAGGATCGCCGAGGCTCGTGACAGCAGCACCACGGTCGAGCCGAAGTCGGGCTCGAGCAGCAGCAGCAGCCGGCCGCCAGGCGACCACGAGCGCAGCGGCTTCACGCAGCCCCTGCAGGCTCGCCGCGAGCTCGTCGCCACGGCGCACCGCGTAGCTCGCGATGTAGAGCAGCAGCAGAGCACGCGCGGCTCCGACGCCTGCAACGTCCAACGGGCCCGAGTCGATCCAGCGCGTGGCTGCCGTTCACGGTGCGCCCGATCGCCGGCAGCAGCACGACGACGAGCAGGCCGAGCGCGGCCGACGAGCAGCAGCCAGTTCGAGCGCGGTACCAGAGCTCGCTCGGCATCGACGAGCGCGACGCGCCATCCGCGCCGCCGCCGATCGCGAGCGCCGCCGAGATGGCGAATGCAGATAGAAGAAGCGGCTCGCCGCGTCTGCTTGTCGGCGATCGTGATCGACGCCGAGCCGACCATCACCGCGCCGAGCGCCAGCGAGCACGATCGACCGCGCAGGCGAGCGGCGGATCGAACGCGAGCTGCGCGCGGCTGCGCGCGCGCGGCGCTCATTCGGGCAGCCTCCGCGCGGCGCGCGCGGAACTGCTCGCCGCGCTCGCGTGTAGTCGCGGAACATGTCCTGGCTCGCGCAGCGCCGGCGACAGCAGCACGGTGTCGCCGCGCCGCGCGAGCGCGGCGCGCCGCTCGCACGGCCTCCGTCCATGCTCGCGGCGCGCGCGAGTGGCGCACACCGGCGCGAAGCAGCGCGGCGAGCTCGTCGGCCGCGGCGCCGATCAGCACGGCGGCGCGCACCTTGCCGCGGCTCGCGGCCGCGAGCGGCGCGAGATCCTGGCCCTTGCTCAGCCGCCCGCGATCAGCACGAGCGGCCCCGGCGAGACCCGTCGAGCGCGGCGAGCGTCGCGCCGACGTTCGTGCCTTTCGAGTCGTCGACGTACGTCGACGCCGCGCGCGCTCGCGCCACGAGCTGGCAGCGGTGCGGCAAGCCCGCGAACGTGCGCAACACCTCGAGCGCGCGCGTCGACGCTCGGCGTGAGGTCTGCGCAGAGCGCGAGCGCGGCGAGCGCGTTCGCCTCGTTGTGCGTGCCGCGGATCGCGAGCTCGGCCGCGGCGCAGCAGCGGCTCGCCGTCGCGCGCGAGCCAGCGCTCGCCGCCGCGCGCTCGAGCGATCGAGTAGCCGCGCGGTCGAGCGGCGCTCGCACCGAGAACGGCGTCGCGCGCGGATGCCGCCGCCCATCGCCGCGACGACGGGATCGTCGCGCGTTGTACACTGCGCGCTCGGCGGCCGCGAGCAGCTTCGCCTTGAGCTCGGCGTAGCGCTCGAACGTGCCGTGCCGGTCGAGGTGATCGGCCGACACGTTCAGCACCGCGCGCGCGCGAACGGCGCGAGGCTGTCGGTCGGTCTCCATCTGGAAGCTCGAGATCTCGAGCACGTACGCGTCGGCCGTCAGCGTCGCAGCAAGTCGAGCGCAGGCGGGCCGAGGTTGCCGCCGGCCGGCGCGCGCAGAGCCCTTGGCTCGCGAGCATGCAGCGCCAGCGAGCGTCGTGACCGTGCTCTTTGCCGTTGCTGCCGGTGACCGCGAGCACCGGCGCGTCGCGCGCCGCGCCGCGCGAACAGCTCGACGTCGCCGAGCACGGCGCAGGCCGCGGCGCCGCGCTTCGGCGACGAGCGGGATGTCGACGCTCAAGCCCGGGCGAGAGCAGCACGCGGCTCACGCCGTCGAGCCAGCGCGCGTCGAGCGTGCCGAGCTCGACCTCCGCGCTCGGGCACGCGCGTCGCGCAGCTCCGCGAGCCCGGGCGGCGCCGCGCGGCTGTCGATGACGCGCACGCGCTCGCCGCGCGCGGCGAGATAGCGCGCGACCGACACGCCGGTCGCTCCGAGCCCGACGATCAAGCTCGAGCGCCGCGGCGTTCCACGCTCCATCCTTCCGCGCATTCGCCGCCGACGCGTCCGCCAGCTGGCGACCGCGCACGTGCCGCCGTCGCCGTCTGCCTGTATGACTCTGCGTCGCCGGCCGATGCGAGTTCCGCGCTGCCTGACATCAGCGGATCTTCAAGCTCGCCAAGCCCGATCAACACCAGAATCACGGTGATGATCCAAAAGCGCACGATCACCTTCGGCTCGGCCCAGCCCTTGAGCTCGAAGTGATGGTGCAGCGGCGCCATGCGAAAAATGCGCCGGCCGGTCATCTTGTAGGAGGCAACCTGGATGATGACTGAGACGGTTTCGACGACGAAAACCCCGCCCATGATGAACAGCACCAGTTCTTGCCGCACCGCCACCGCCACGAGTCCCAAGAGCGGCACCGAGCGCGAGTGCGCCGATGTCGCCCATGAAGACTTGCGCGGGATAGGTGTTGAACCACAAGAAGCCCAGGCCGGCGCCGGCAAGGGCCGCACAGAAAACCAGTAGCTCGCCGGATCCGGCGACGTACGGGATGCCGAGATAGCGTCGAATAGATCGCGTTGCCGGCGGCGTAGGCGAACACGCCGAGCGCGGCGCTCACGAGCACGGCCGGCATGATCGCGAGGCCGTCGAGGCCGTCGGTGAGATTCACGGCGTTCGAGAAGACCGCGATGATCAACGCACGTAACACGTGACGTAGAGCACCGCGCCGAGCGGCAACATCACGCTCCTTCAAATACGGAATCAGCAGCGCGTGCTCGACGTCGGGATTCTCGGCCGTCATGTAGAACGCGATCGCGGCGCCAAGCGCGCCGACGATCTGCCAGAAGAGCTTGGCGCGCGCGCTCAGGCCCTTCGAGTTGCGCACGATCGAGCTTCTTGTAGTCGTCGACGAAGCCGATGACGCCGAAGAACAGCGTGCCCGACGAGCACGATCCAGACGAACCGGTTGCGTCAGGTTCGCCCAGAGCACGCGTGCTGATCGCGATCGCGAGCAGGATCAGCGCGCCGCCCATCGTCGGCGTGCCGGCCTTCGGCTGATGGCTCTCGGGCCCGACGTCGCGCACCTGCTGGCCGATGCGCTGCAGCGTGAGCCGCTGGATCAGATACGGGCCGATCGCGAACGACAGCACGAGCGCCGTGAGCGCGCTCATGATCGCGCGCGTCGTCAGGTAGCTGAAGACGTTGAAGCCGGAGTAGATCCGCGTGAGGTGCTCGGTGACGAGCGATCAGCATCAGAGTGCCTCGGCGTCGCGCCTCGCCGTCCAGCTGCCGTTCACGAGCCGCGTTCGAGGTCCCATCACGCGCGAGCCCTTGACCAGAACCGTCACGCCGTCTGCCGCGAGCAGCGGCGTCGAGCGCCGGCGCGCGCCGCGTCGATGTCGGCGCGCACGCGCCGGCTGCGCGGAGCCGAACGCTGCCGCCGGCTTCGTGCCGCGAGCGTCGCCGATCGCGACGAGCAGCGTCGCAGCTGGCCGCGCGCGTATTCGCCGATCTCCCGATGCAGCTCGCGCGCCGTCGGGCCGAGCTCCGGCCATGTCGCCGAGCACGAGGATCGCGCTGCCGCCGAGCGCCGCGAGGTAGTCGAGCGCCGCGCGCACCGAGCCCGGGTTGGCGTTGTAGCTGTCGTCGACGAGCGATCGCGCCGCCGCGGCCCGCGACCGCGCGCAGGCGGCCGCGCACCGGCGCCGCGCGCGCCGAGGCCCGCGACGATGTCGTCGGCCGCTCGCGCCGATCGGCTTGCGCCGCGGCCGCGGCGCGCGAGCGCGTTCGCCGACGTTCTGCCGGCCGAGCAGCGGCAGACAGCACGTCGAGCTCCTCGCCGTCCGGCAGGCGCATCGTGAAGTCGGCGCCGCCGGCGTCGAAGCCGGGCTCGCCGATCGACGGTGCAATCGGCGCGCTGCGGCGAAGCCGAACGTGACCGTGAGCTCGCACGGGCTGCGCGCGATCCAGTCGCGCGCGGAAACGGTCGTCCGGCGTTCAGCACCGCCGTGCCCGGCCTTCGGCAGGTGGTCGAGCAGCTCGCCCTTCGCGGCCGCGACGCCCGCGAGCGAGCCGAAGCCCTCGAGATGCGCGGCGGCCGCGTTGGTGATCACGCCGACGGTCGGCTGCACGAGCCCGCGAGGTAGTCGATCTCGCCCGCGTGATTCGCGCCGAGCTCGGCCACGAGCGCGTGGTGCTCGCGGCCGAGCCGCATCAGCGTGAGCGGCACGCCGATGTCGTTGTTCGAGTTGCCCTGCGTGACGCAGACCGAGCGGCTCACGCCCAGGATCGCGCGCGATCAGCTCCTTGACCGTGGTCTTGCCGCTGCTGCCCGTGACCGCGACGACCGGGCATCGTCGAAGCTCGCGCGCCAGGCGCGCGCCAGCTCGCCGAACGCGCGGCGCGTGTCGCCCACGTGCACCTGCGGCAGCGGCGAATCCGCGACCGCGCGACACGAGCGCGCCCGGCCGCGCCCTTCTTGTGCGCGTCGGCGACGAAGTCGTTGCCGTCGAACTGGTCGCCCGCGATCGCGACGAACAGCGCGCCCGCCGTGAGCGCGCGGCTGTCGGTGGTGACGCGGCCGAACGCGCCGTCGGCGCCGACGAGGCGGCCCCTGGTCTCGCGTGCGACGGCGGCGAGCGTCCGCGTCATCACTGCCGCCTCCCGAGGAGCTCGAGCGCCACGGCGCGATCGTCTGAACGGCCGGCGCTCGGCGCCCACGATTTGCTCCGACTCGTGACCCTTGCCGGCCACGAGCACGACGTCGCCGCGGCTGCGCGCGCTCGGATCGCCGTCGCGATCGCGGCGCGGCGGTCGTGGATCACGGCTGACGCTCGGGTGTGCGCTCCATGCCCGCGCGGATGTCGCGGACGATCTCCGCCGGATCCTCGCTGCGCGGATTGTCGTCGGTGAGCACGATGGCGATCGGCGAGGTCGCGCGGCGACGCCGCCCATGAGCGGGCGCTTGCCGCGGTCGCGGTCGCCGCCGCAGCCGAACACGCACCAGAGCTCCGCCGTGGCGACGCGCGTCGAGCGTGGTCAGCACGCGCCGCAAGCGCGTCGGGCGTGTGCGCGTAGTCGATCAGACCGCACGGCCGGCCGGGCGCGCGCCGCCGAGCACTTCCATGCGGCCCGGCGGCGGCGTGCGCCGCGCCCGAGCGCGGCGCACGCGTTCGGCAGCGGTCATGCCCGTGCGCGAGCAGCGCGCCGAGCGCGCGCGAGCAGGTTCTCGGCGTTGAACTCGCCGATGAGCCGCGACTTGCAAGCGCGTCGCTGCCGAACCTTCCCGAGAGCTCGACGATCGAGCCCGGCGAGATCGGCGCGCCGCGATCGTCGCGCTCGAGCTCCGGCCGGCGCGCCGCGCGCGCTGCGCGACAGCGCCTCGCAGCCCGGCGCGAGCACCGCGGCGAGGCGTGGCGGCGAACGGGTCGTCGGCGTTCAGCACCGCGTGCTGCGAGACCGGGCAGCTGCGAACAGCGCGCGCTTTGGCGCGGCCGTAGCTCGCGAAGTCGCCGTGCTCGTCGAGATGGTCGCGCGTGAGATTGGTGAACACCGCGGTGTGGAAGGCGAGGCCCGGCGATCCGGTCCTGCGCGAGCGCGTGCGAGCGACACTTCCATCGCGACGCGCGGCGCGCCGCAGCTCCGCGATCTCGCGGTGCAGCGTGAGGCAGTCGGGCGTCGTGAGCGTCGTGGCGCGCGAGCGCCGGCGGCAGCCAGTAGCCGAGCGTGCCGATGTACGCGCACGGCCGTTGCGGCGCCCCGAGCGCCTGCGCGGTGCAGATACGCGCACGGTGGTCTTGCCGTTGGTGCCGGTGACGCCGATCGAGCGTCGGGCTCGCGCAGCGTGTCGAAGAACGCGTGCGCGCGAGCTCGCCCAGGCCGCGCGCTGCAGATTCGGGCACCGCGAGGCTCGGCCTCGGCGGATCGCGCGCATCACGCGTCGCTCGGCTCGTAGAGCACGATCGCGGCGCCGCGCGCGAGTGCGTGCGGCGCGTAGCGCAAGCCATGTAGCGCGCGCTGCCGCGGAGCGCGACGAACGCGGCGCCCGGCACGACCTCGCGGCTGTCGAGCGTGAGGTCCGTGAGCGGCAGCGCGCGCGTACGCTGCCGGCGTCCGCGCCCGAGCAGGTCGCCGAGGGTGCGATCCTGGGCTTGAACGCGGCCATCATGGAATCACCCGGCCTGCGCGACGACCGTCGAGCGGCGCCGCGGGCAGCGCGTCGGGCGGCACCGCGAGCACGCGCAGCGCGCCGTCGAGACGATGTTCGCGAACACCGGCGCCGCGACGTCGCCGCCGTAGTACGCCGGCCCTGCGGCTCGTCGATCGTGACGACGACCACGAGGCCGCGGGTGGCTCGCTGGCGCGAAGCCGGCGAAGAACGCGCCGTGCCGCGTGTCACTCGTCAGCCGCCGACCGCGGCCTTCTGCGCCGTGCCGGTCTTGCCCGCGACGCGGTAGTTGCGACCGCCGCGCGCTTGCCGGTGCCCGACGGCGAGACGACGGCCTCGAGCATCTGCGATCAGCTCGCGCGCGGTCGTCGACCGAGATCCACGCGCTCGCCCGGCGGCGGCTCGTCGACGGCCAGCATCGACACGGGCCGCAGCACGCCGTCCGGTCGCGATCGCGGCATAGCCGCGCGCGAGCTGCAGCGCCGTCACCGCTCACCCCATAGCCGTACGACATCGTGGCTTGGGTGACGGTCGGCCAGTGCTGCGGATCGTTGAGAATGCCCGGCCGATTCGCCGGGTAACCCGCTGTCGGTGAGCCGGCCGATGCCGAACCCGGCGAGCACGCGCCAGATGTCGTTGCGGCTCCATCGTGAGCGCGACGCGCGCCGCGCCGACGTTGCTCGATTGCGCGAGCACGCGTGGTGAGACCACGCGATCTTGCCGAGGTTCGAGTCGTCCGTCGTGATGATCCGGCCGTTGACGATCATCAACAGCGCCGGGCGTACGTGTCGACGATCGTGTGCGGGCTGTAGCCGCCGCCTTCGAGCGCGGCCGCCATCACGAACGGCTTGAAGCTCGAGCCCGGCTCGAAGATGTCGGTGACGGCGCGGTTGCGATAGTGCTCCGCGACGTACTGCGAACGGTCGTTCGGGTTGTACGACGGCTGGTTCACCATCGCGAGCACTTCGCCGGTAGCTGGATCGAGAACGACCACCGAGCCCGAGCTGCGCGCGGCTGTCCGTTGACGGCGTAGCGTTCAGCTCGCGGTACGCGAGATATTGCAGGCGCAGGTCGATGCTCGCGCGCAGGTCGCGGCCGGGCTGCATCGGCTTGATGCAGCTCGACGTCGCCGATCGCGCGCCGCAAGCGGTCCTGCTGGATCCGCTTGCTGCCGTTCTCGCCCTTGAGCCACTGGTCGAGCGCCGCCTCGAGCCCTTCCCGGCCGGCGTCGTCGACGTCGGTGAAGCCGAGCACGTGGCCCGTCACTTCGCCCGCCGGGTAGTAGCGCTTGGTACTCGCGCACCGTGCTCACGCCGGGCAGCCCGAGCCTGAGCACCTGCTCGGCCTTCGCCGGCGGCAGCTGCCGATCGAGGAAACAGGAACTCGCGGTCGAGGCTGCTCGTGATCTTGCGCGCGAGCGGAGTCCTCGTCCTGGCCGAGCGCGGCCGCGAGCTCGCGCAGACGGTCGAGCGCGTCCTTGAGCTCCTGCGGATTCGCCGATGATCGCTGTCGATCGGGCGTGCTGACCGCGAGCGGCTCGCCGTACGCGGTCGAGTCAGCGAGCCGCGATGCGCCGGGATCTGCACCACGCGGATCTGCCGGTCGTTCGCCTGCTCGGTGAGGAACTCCTTGTTGACGAGCTGCGAGATAGAGGAGCCGGCCCTCGAGCGACAGCGCGCCGAGCGCGAACGCGACGAGCAGAACGCGACGCCGCGCCAGCGCGCGCGCTCGACGCTGATCGACGGCGACCTGCCCTGCTCGCCGTCCGTCACCGCGGCGGCTCGACGACGACCACGAGCTGCCCGTCGGCCGGCGTCGTGAGCTGCAAGCGCTCGCGCGCGAGCGACTTCGATGCGCGAGTGCGTAGCCAAGCGTGCTCTGCTCGATCTGCAGACGGCCCCAGTCGATCTCGAGCCGCTCGCTGCTCGCGATTGAGCTGCTCGAGCTTGATGAACAACTGCCGCGCTCGTGCTTCGCGTCGACGACCCACGAGGCCCGACGCCGTGACAGCCGTCGCGGCGAGCGCGAAGCCGAGCATCCCGACGAGCTCGGGTCGGCCACGTCGTTCATGCGGCGGCCTCGAGTCGCGCTCGGCGATCCGCAGGCGGCGCTGCGCGCGCGCGCGGATTGCGCGCGACCTCGTCGTCGCTCGGCCGGATCGAGCTTGCCGACGAGCTCGAAGCCGCGGCCGCGCTTCGCGGCGGAATGTTCGGGCAGCCCCGCGTACGCCTCGTCGCCGCGCGCCTCGCGCGCCATGAAGCGCTTGACGATCCGGTCCTCGAGCGAGTGGAAGCTGATCGCGACGAGCCGACCGCCGGCGCGAGCAGCTCGAGCGCCTGGCGCCAGCCCGCGCTCGAGCGCGGCGAGCTCGTCGTTGACGCGATGCGGATCGCTTGGAACGCTGAGCGTCGCCGGATGGATGCGGCCCTTCGCCTGGCGACCGAGCGTGCGCGCAGCGATGACGGTCTGCGAGCTGCGCGTGCGTCGTGAGCGGCGCAGCGCGCGCTCGCGCACGATCGCGCTCGCGATCTGCCCCGCGCGCGGCTCCTCGCCGTAGCGGACGCAGCACTCGGGCGAGCTCGCCGTGCGAGACAGTCGGCGAGCCACTCGGCCGCTGTCTGCCCGCGCGCTCGTATTCATACGCATGTCCAAAGGCCCGTCCACGCGCGAAGCTGAACCCGCGCGCCGGTTGATCCAGCTGCGGGGAGGAGACTCCGAGGTCGAACAGGATCCCGGCCAACGCTGCGGCCGCCGAGCCAAGGCGCCGGCGACCGTCGCCGAGATCCTCGAAACCGGCGTGCGCGAAGCGTGAAGCGATGGTCGGCGCCGAACCGTTCTCGAGCCGTGAGCCACCGCTTGCGGGATCTTTGTCCAGAGCGAGCAACCGTCCGTGTGGTCCGAGCCGCGCCAATATCTCGGCGCGCTATGTCCGCCGCGTCCGTAGGTCGCATCGACGTACCAACCGTCATCCCGCAACGCCAAACCGTCGAGGGCTTCCCTCAGCAGCACGGGCTGATGTCCAGAGGCACCACTGGTCACCGCCGCGGTGCTCTAGTAAGAGAGCGTTTCGAGTTCTTGAGGTAGGCTCCGCATGGTTCGCCGCTCGTCGTCCGCCACGCCAGCTGTCCCGCTTGGCGTTCCATCGTTCTTCGCTCCAGAGCTCGAACTTGATGCCGACGCCGACCAAGCATCGCTTGTCGATCGAGTGCCGGCGATACTCGCGGAGCTCCCGCGTCAGCAAGATGCGGCCGTGGCCGTCCATGTCGACGTCGCTCGCGTAGCCGACCATTCGGCGTTGCAAGTCGACGAGCGTGATCGTTGCAGCGCCGGCAGACGGACCAGCTTGCGTTCGATCTCCTCCCAATCGGGCAGCGCGTAGATGAGAAGGCAGTAGTCCTCGACCGTGACGACCAGATGTCCATCGGCACGGGTCATGAGGCGCTTCCCGATATCGACTCGGGATGGCCAGACGACCCTTGGCGTCGAGGGTAACTTTGGTTGCGCCGCGGAACATCCGACCAGACCGCCAGGCCCATTCTCGCCCACTTTCTGCCACTCTTCGCCACTCTAGCGACAGCGCGCACTCGGCTGTCAACGAAACGATCTGAGAAATCTTTTTACCGACAGAAAGTTAGCAAGTGGGTCTGTTCGAGTGAGACAAATGCGGCGCAAGAGCGCGCGTTCCGCGACGCATCCATGCAAAACGAGCGAGTCTTCTCCCTGCGGCCTGCGATAGAGGCTGGATGCGAGTGGGCGGCGTGGGCTGTGTGCCTCCGCTGCGGCGATAGCGACGATCCGAGCCACAGCTGCCGAGAGCCGCGGAGCCCGGGCGCGCAGCGCCCGGGTGCAGCGCAGTGAGCACCAGAACGCAGCGGCACACCGTGCCCTACTGGCGTTACAACCTAGCGACCGTGTTTTGAGCCCCGGCGAACGCGCCGTGGCGAGGAATCTTCGGGCCTCGCACAGGCCGGCGAAGTGCGCGGCCGCAGCGGGAGCGCACAGCGGACCGGCCCACGCCCGCCCACTGCTGGCACGGAACTCGCACCGCGCGGCGGGAGAAAGAAGAGTGGAGTCGGCCTATAAGCCGGGTTTTGTCGAGAGCAGTCATTCTCTGCGATGCGCGTCGCCGCGCACCTCGTAGCGACCTACCCGGGAGCTCGTGTGGGCACACACTCAACGCTCCCCTATTCGGTCTTGCTCCGAGGTGGGGTTTACCGTGCCGCAGAGTGTTACCACCCGCGCGGTGCGCTCTTACCGCACCTTTTCACCCTTACCTGCCGTTGCCGGCGCAGGCGGTTTGTTTTCTGTGGCACTTTCCGTAGGCTCGCGCCTCCCAGGCGTTACCTGGCACCCCGCCCAATGGAGCCCGGACTTTCCTCCAGGAGCTTGCGCCCCAGCGACTGCCCGGCCGACTCCCAGCCGCGTAGCTACGCACTCCGCCGGCGGTCGCCGTGCTCGAAGGAGCCTCAGGTGCGCGTCAAGCGATAGAGCTCGTTGCGCGATATGCCGGTGATCGCGGCGCGTGAGCTTGCAGCGCCTCTGCTCGGCTCGAGCTCCGGCGCTGAGCAGCTGCGTAGATCTCGCTGCGCGCGCGCTCTCGTCCGGCGGCTCGTCGCCGAGCGCGCCGGCGACGACGATCACGAACTCGCCGAGCAGCGGAATGTCGGCGCCGAGCCGCGCGCGGCGAGCTCGCCGAGCGTGCGCTGAGCGAATCTGCTCGTGGACTTTCGTGAGCTCGCGCGGCGAGCGCGCGCCGGTCGCGTCCGCCGCCGAAGCTGCTCGATCGAGCGCCGTCCAACGTCGTGGCGATCCGATGCACGGACTCGTAGAACACGAGCGTTCGCGCGCTCGGCTTGCAGCTCGCGCAGCCGCTCGGCGCGCGCGCCGTCGCGCTGCGCGGCAAGAATCCTTCGAACACGAAACGATCGGTCGGCGAGACCGCGCGGCGCAGAGCGCGACGATCGCCGCGCTACGGCCGGAACCGGCACGACGTCGATGCCCGCGCGCGCGCGCGGCGCGCACGAGGCGCCAGCCGGGATCGCTGATCAGCGGCGTGCCGGCGTCGCTGCACGAGCGCCACCGACTGCGCCGCGCTCGAGCTCGTCGAGCAGCTCCGCACCGCGCTCCCGCTCGTTATGCTCGTGATAGCGCAATAAGTCGGCGTTTCCGCCACGGATATCGCGATAGCAATGCGCGGGTACGCCGCGGGTATCCTCGGCTGCGATGACGTCGCGCGCTCGCGAGCGCGTCACGCGCGCTGTTCGCTCAAGTCGGCGAGGTTGCCGATCGGCGTGCCGACCACGTAGAGCTTGCCCCGCGCGGCCTGCGTGTCCGTCATATCAGCCGAGTGTTAGGGATGATCGACACCTTGCAAATGTGGTCACTGGGGCGCTGCGAATCGCGGGCCGCGCTGCAGGCTAGCCGCGGTACTGCTCGCATTTCTCGCCGCTTGCACGACGATTACGCCGACCACTCGGCCCACCAACGCAAGGTCCGAGAGCCGAGCGCGGGCCGCCGAGCAGAACGGCAATGCGCCGCGGCGGCAGATCTCTATTCGCAGCTCGCTGCGGGTGTCACCGGCCCGCTCGCGGATCAACTACCTGCTCGCGGCCGCGCGGCTGTTCGTCGACGCAGGCGACACGGCGCACGGCGCGGCGGCGGCTCACCGAAGCGCGCAGCCGGCGCGAACCCCGATCAGCAGAAAGCGATCACCGTGTTGGCGCGCGCGTCGAAGTGGGCGACCGGCGTCCCCAGGCCGCGCTCGACCTGCTCGCGACCTGTGCAGCAGCCGTCGACGCAGGTACATGCGCGACGCGGCGCGCCGTGCGCGGCCAGGCCTTGTTCCAGCTCGGACGGCATGTCGACGCCGTGCGCACGCTCGTCGACCGCGAGGTCTGGCTCGAGGACTCTGCGTCGATCCTCGCGAATCAACGGCTGATCTGGGATGGCTTCCGCCGCTTCCCGCTGACAGCGCCGCCGGCACCGACGAGGCGACCGGATCGTCGACGGGTGGCTCGGCGCTCGCGCCGCTCGCGAGCGCCAGCGACAGCCGACCTTCGCCGCTCGCTCCTTGCGTTGGCGCGAGACGTACACGGATCACCCCGCGGCCGGCGGGCTGCTCGCCGAGCTCCTCGCCCTCGCAACGGACCACCGGCGGCTTCCCGAAGCAGATCGCGCTGCTGCTGCCGCTCACTCCCCGCGCGCGCAGCGCAGCGTCGCGATCCGCGACGGCTTCTCGTCGCCGCCCACCTGGCCGACGCGACGGGCAGCGACACCGTGATTCGGGTTTACGACACGGCGGCGCGCCGGGCGGCCAGCAGGAGTATCTGCGCGCGCAGCTCGACGGCGCCGATTTCATCGTCGGCCCGTTGCTGCGCCAGGAGGTGGATCAGGTCATCCGCGCAAGCGGGCTTCGTGCCGACGCTCGCGCTCAACTACGCGCAGGTCGAGGCGCCGGCGTCGCGCGGTTTCTACCAGTTCGGCGCTCTCGTCGGACGACGAGGCGCGCGCGCCACGCGGACTCCGCGGCCGATGCCGGCGCGAAGACGGCGATCGCGTTCGTACCGAGCGACACCCGCGGTTATCGATTGAAGGACACGTTTCGCGCCGAGTTCGAAGCGCGCGGCGGGGTGCTCGTGAACTTCGCGACCTTCGAGCCGGGCGCGGAGGACTTCGCCGGAGCGACCACCAGAGCGATCACCAGCCTCCTAGCAATACGTAACTGAACGAAGTACAC
>ERZ1370068.4279-contig-3360_pt1 | contig 33038 bp, 59 predicted proteins | sample MGYA00561227_ERZ1370068 | MGnify/ENA primary metagenome ERZ1370068 (study PRJEB38410, sample SAMEA6850437) | metagenome | study: Metagenomic assessment of the ecological functions of the soil: analysis of the soil microbiota associated with the...
TTGATGTCGCCTTGCTCCTTTACGGCCTGGCGCTTCATCCGAGTCGTTCAAGGGGCCCAGTGACCAGCCCTCGCCCATGATCTCGGTCGTCACGCCCTGGCGGATCTCGCTCTGCGATCGGCCATCAACGATCAAGCGATTTCGGTGGACCACGACAGCATATTGATAAAACCGGGCGCGACGGCCAGACCTTTAGCATCAATAACCGTCTGCTGCTGTGGCCCTGCTCAAGTTGCCTACGGCCGCAATGCGATTCCTCTGTGATGCCCGATATCTGCTCGTATGGGTGGGCGACCCGTGCCACTCGTAAATAGTGCCGCCCTTAACGATCACGTCAAATGATCGAGGTTGTGATTTGGGGCCGCGCCGTGCCTGTCCGACCGCCACGACAGCCAGCGCGAGTATTAATGTAAAAGTCAGAAGCTTTCGTAAATTGATTCTCATTGATGTGTGACTACCTTCTCTACGCTGCTGTACTTTTTAAGTAAGATCTATCGCTCGATCTGCCAGCTTGAAGAGATGCGGATGCGCGCGATTGCCATTGGTCAGGATCGGCGAAGCCGAGCTTGCGATCGCGATTGCCAAGCAGGAAAGCCGTATAACCCGGAACGCTGCCGCTGTGAGCGATGTAGCGATCGCCGTCGCGCACCTGCGTCCACCACGTCAGCCCGAACCCGGCGGTTTCATTTCCCCAAATGCCTTCTATCCCTCCCTTGAATTGGTCGTATTGGCGCGTGAACATCTGCTCCAATGTCTGCTCGCTGATGATCCGTTTTCTCTTTGAAGATTCCGCCGTTGAGATTGGTGATTAACCAGTTGGCTTGATTGAGCACCGTGCCATAGACGATGCCCGCCGGCCAGACCGAGGCCTTAAGTCGCACTGCTGCTACCTGGCTTCCGGTCTTTTCATCGACTGTGTAGGGAATAGACAGACGCTCTTCCATATCCGGTCGCGGCTCGAACGCGCGTACTCGTCATCTCCAGCGGCGTGAAGATGTGCTCCTGAATGTATTGCTTGTAGGGCACGCCCGAAAACTTCTGCACCAGATAAGCCGATCAACGTGTACGCCATATTCGAGTAGACGACAGAAGTCAGCGGAGGTTTGGTCGACTTTGAGTGACTTGCGAAGATATTCGTCCAGCCGCTGGCGGCACGGTGTCGCCCCAAACCGGAAATGGACCGAAGTCGCCGGGCAGGCCCGGACGTGTGAGTTAGCAGGTGGCGAAAGGTGATCGGGTGTTGGGGATCTTCACCCTGGATCTTGAAGTCAGTCAGGTAGTCATTGACGCGATCATCAAGCTTGAATTTCCCCTGCTCCATCTGCTGCAGCAAGGCGATGGTGGACATTGCCTTGAACGTTGACCCGATCAGATAGACCGTGTTCGGCGTGGCGGGAGTGCGCGCCCACAGATTCGAGTAACCGTACGCGCCAGACCAGATCACTCGATCACCGGCAATTAGCGCGATGGACGCCGAAGGGATATTCCCGCGATCAATGTGCGCTGAATCTCAGGTTCGAGTTCGGCAACGACGCGATCGAGATTAACGTTTTGGGCGTTAGCAAGCCTGGTAGCCGTCAGAACTATCGCGAACACACTGATGGTGAGGAACAACCACTCGCGCAAGCGAGCTGGTCTCTGGGTTCTACGTTTGAAATTATTCATGTCTTGTCATTAGTCGGTCGTCAATAGCCAATGGTCAGTTGCCTATGGAGAACTAACGGCTGACCGTGGCGAGTTTTATTGTTTCGAAACGCGATTGATGGGCGCCGGTCTTGGCACTCGTCGAACCGGGTTCTGCTCGAGCAGCTTCAGTGCTTCCTGCACCGCTCGTTCAAGCTGCGGATCGTGTCCTTTGATCACCTCGGCCGGCGTGTACTCCACCTCGATATCCGGGGCCACGCCTTCGTTCTCTACGGCCCACTTGCCTGAAAGGTCATAAAATGCCAGCGATGGCGCAGTGATGCTGCCGCCGTCGATCGTTGATGGACCACCAAGCGTGCCGACAAGACCGCCCCACGTCCGAGTTCCGACCAATGGCCCAAGCTTTCGCAGATGAAAGTAATAGGGCAGTGCGTCGCCGCCTGAGCCGGCCGATTCGTTGATGATCATCACCTTAGGACCATAGATTCCGGCGGTCGGTGAGGTCGCAGGCAGTCCGTCGCGCTGAACGAAGTAGCCCATGAGTTTTCGATCTAATTCGTTGACTATGTAATCGGCGACTTGGCCGCCGTGATTGTATCGTTCATCAATGATGGCCCCGTCTTTATCCTGCTGGGCATAGTAATAGCGAGTGAAGTAGGTGTAACCCGGACCGGCAGTGTTAGGAAGCCAGACATACGCCAGGCGCCCACCCGAGAGCTTATCCACCAGCCTGCGGTTGTCTTCAACCCACGCCCGCGTTCTAAGACCGTCTTCGCTCGGGACCGGAATTACGGTAACTACGCGTGAGCCTTCCATCGAGGGAGTCTTGTTAACTCGAATTAGCGTTTGGCGTCCGGCGGTCCCTCGAACAAGCTGTAGAGATTCGTGGCCGGCACGAGCGGTCGGCCATTTACTTCGAGCAGATAATCGCCTTCAGCGACCTGAATTCCCGGTGCGCTCAGCGGCGCTCGCAGTCGGGGTTCCAATTCTCGCCGGTGTAAATTCGTTTGATCCGGTAGCGCCCGTTCTCTACTGCGAAGTCCGCTCCCAACAAACCGACCGACACCGGATCCTCGCTCGGCACGTCGCCCGGCACCGATTAGATACGAGTGGCCCACCGTCAACTCGCCGCCCACCATCAGCGATCAGATACCCCAGGTCGGCGCGGTGTGCCCACGTAGGCAAGAAGCGGACGATACTTGTCGTAGATCGCCTGCCAATCGTTTCCGTGCATCTTGGGATCGTAGAAGTACTCGCGCTGGATGCGCCACGTCTCACGATAGATCTGTTCCCACTCGGCGCGAGGATCGATCCGCATTTCCAGTTGGGCCACGTTGATTGGCCCTTCACCGACCTTCGCAGGGCGATCGGTAGCAACAATTCCCCAACTGCTGCCACCGCCACCGCTGGCTTGATAAAGAAGTTTCTTTCTTGTCGTGCCGACAACGAGTATGAGCGAATGCCTTCGAGGAAAGGGCTTGCCGTCCGCTCTTTGAGTTGATATCGCTGCAATCGCAATGACGATGGTGCAGATCCCGTGGTCGCGATTGGTTCGGTGTAATAAAAGCTTCCGGCTGCGCCCGCCGTAGAGGTTGCTGTAGTCGCCTGCTGGAATGTTGACGGCAAGTATTCGCTGGCCGATTCCGCTCAAGTCGATGCGAACGTTGACCGTCTTTGGCGCGGCAGCGTGTCGGTTGGCGGCGCCGGCTCTGCGCGCGGTTCTTGAGCAGGCTGCAGGTCGTGGCTCGTCGCCAGTCTCGGGCAAGAGCGGCGATGGTTCACTCGCGCTCAAGCACAGCCAGATAGATCGCTCGGCGCACGGGACGATCTATCGAACTCATCTCCAGCCAGCCGGTACTCGGTCCGTAGTTCGTGCTCGCCAGGAAGTAAAGGTACTTGCCTCCTGCATCAAACGGCGGGCGAGATCGAGTCCGCCAATCCATCAGTAACCTGGTACGCCTTCTTTTCAGCCAGCGAATAGAGGAAGATGGCTCGCAGATGGCTCGGGCAGATTCTTTGAGTAAGCAACCCACTTCGAATCCGGCGACCAGGTGGCATCGAACGAACGTATCGGATCGGGATAGTTATCGGTATCAATTTTCGTCGCGCTCCCGCTCGCCACTTCGATCGTCCAAAGGTTGTCGGTGATTATCCTGAAGCAAGATCTGCGTTCCATCCGGTGACCAGGCAGGCGCTGAGAAGAATGCTGTCGACGGCAATGGAATGGCTCGTGATGTCGTGACACCGAGCGGATCGCCAAGCATGAGCTGATACTCACCGCTCGTGTCTGAAAGCCAGGCGAGTTGAGCGCCATCGGGCGACCACACTGGACTGCGGTCGTGAGCGCCAGTGCTTTGCGTCAGGTTTCGATAGTCTCCCTTTTCCGCCGGCACGGTGAAAATTTCGCCACGAGCTTCGAAGGCCGCACGAACTCCAGTCGGCGAGAAGCGCCGGAGTTACGAATCATGGTAACTACTTTCTTGAACTGAGGACGCGCCCAGGGAAGATCGCCGGTCACTTCGATGTTTAGCCTTTGCGCCGCTCCGGTATTCGCATCGGTCAGATAGATATAGCCGGCCTGCTCATAAACAATCGCATCGGGACCAGCCGACGCCGTCATGATATCGAAGTCGTCGTGATGCGTGAGTTGCGACACTTGCTTCGTGTCGATGCGGTAGGCGAAAAGGTTAACCGTGTGGTTGCGATCGGAGAGAAAGTAGATCGTATTGCCGAGCCACATTGGCAGCGTATCGTTGCTGTTGTTCCATGGAAGTTTTTCAACAGAGTAGTCGGCCAGGTTCATCACTGAGATTGGATGAGTCCGCCCACCACGATAGTGCCGCCATTCGCTGGTCTCGTACCACTCTGGAATGAAGGCGGTCGTCAACTCGTCGTAAGCCAGTCGGCGACTATCTGCTGAGTACGAGGCGGTGAATGCGCGCGGCATCGGCAGCGGCTCGGGAAGTCCGTCATCAAACCAATTGTCCAAAGGCGAAAGTACGCCTGTTGCGGCGCGCTCGTTCGCACAGAAGCGAATATCACGCCGGCGACCATCAGGTGTCCAGCCACGAACGCGATCGATGCCCGGATGATAAGTAAGGCGTTTTGGATCGCCGCCTTTGGACGGCACGACATATACATCAGTGTTTCCAGCAACCGTGGAGGTGAACGCGATCTGGGAGCCGTCAGGAGAGAAGTATGGATCAAGCTCGACACCGGATGTCGAAGTAAGCCGGCGCGCTTGTCCGCCGCTGCGCGGGACGACCCATAAGTCCCCGGCATACTCAAAAGCCACCGAGTCGCGACTCACGGTTGGATGGCGGAGCAGTCGTGTTCCCTGCGCACTCACGACGTCTGAAATGTATAGACACAACATCAAAACGAAGCCGAGTTGTCGTAAATTCATTGATGGCTCTCCCCAGAAGTTCATTGTCGGGCGAAGGTGTGTTCGAAGCCGGTGCTATTTAATTTTACCGGGCCCCATAGCGCTCTCCCTGGCTTCGCTCCGGTGTGCTCGCCGTCTTTGAGCACCGGCACGCCGTTGACGAAAACGTGTTTTATTCCGATCGAATATTGATGCGGTTGCTCAAAGGTGGCGCGGTCAGCGATCGTCTGCGGGTCAAACACTACTAAGGAAATCAGAGGCAAGTCTCTTCTTTTCATCGTCTACAATCCTTCGAGAGTCTCGGTTCCAGGTTCAAGTCGCGAGCGCCAAATGAAATAGACCGGCGCACCTAGAAGGACAACGCCGAGTCCAACAGCAGCGCGAAGGGGTTGCGTCGCCATCGTATTGATAACAATGGCGGCCGCCGCAAGAATGAACAGTAGTGGCGTCCACGGGTATCCTGGCACGCGATACGGACTCGCAACTTCAGCGCGTCGTCTGCGATAGATAAAAATGGTCGCCGCGCCGAGGGCGTAGAAGAGCCAGCCTGTAAAGACGACATAGGTCAACAACTGCTCGAAGGTTCCGGTCGCGGCCAGCACGGCGGCCCATGCCGACCCAGCCAGCACGGCGAAGGCTGGAGTACGAAAGCGCGGGGTGAACTTCAGCCAAACGATGAAAGAAGAGGCCATCGCGGGCCATCGCGTAATAAACGCGCGGCGCGGTCAGCGCGATGCCGTTCGCGGCACTGAAGATCGAGATCAGAATAGCGAGCGCGACAAGCTTCGACGCCCAGGGGCCCACAACCGCAGTCACAGCAGTGGCTGCGATGCTGTCCGTCTGCGCCGCCTTTATCGGGCCAAGCGCGGCGAGGTACGCAACATTAGCGAGCAGATAGATGCCAATCAAAGCTGCCGAACCGATCAAAAGCGCGCGCGGGAAGTTCCGCTGGGGGTTGACGGTTTCGCCCGCGCTAAAGGTCACGTACTGCCACCCTTCATAAGCCCAGAGGACGCCGATCATCGCAAGCCCGAAGCCGGATGCGAGCGAGGCGCCGGCCCCGCAGGCCATAAGTTCACGCCCGTCTCGCTGAAGCCACGCCCGAGCCAGAGCAGTACCGTGCTCATGATCAAGATAGCGGCGACCTTGATTGCCGTGGTCCAGTTCTGGAGGTTCGAGCTCTCGCGCGTGCCGAGCACGTTGACGGCGGTCACGACGGCGATCATACCGACGGCGATCAACTTGTTGAGTGCGGGCGTCAACGGAACGATTTCACCGAGGTAGGCGCTGAACGCCACGGCAAGCGTGGCGATCGAGCCGCTGCTGATGACGAGGAAGAGTGTCCACCCGTATAGGAAGGCCGGTAGTGTACTGAAACAGTCACGTATGTAGATGTAAATCCCGCCCGCCTTGGGATTCATCGCGGCGAGTTCCCCGTAGGTTAAGGCACCGAGCAGCGAGAGGATTCCTCCGGCGAGCCAGACAAAGCATTGCCAATGCTACGCGGCCTTGCACTTGACGCAGCACAGCGCCCGGCACGATGAACATCCCCGAACCAATCACGGTTCCGATGATCAGCAGAATAAGATCACGCAGGCCAAGCGTGCGTTCCAGTGTGGCCGTTTGATTTGAAGGCTCTTCCTTCGTCATGTCCGAATCTTTTAGCCTACTCCAAGCGAACCGTCTCTCGCCGCACGGTTAGGGCCTCGATGCGAGTCTCATTAACTTCATAGCCGATGCCGTGACCCTGTTGGCGCTTTGATCGTGCCCTTTCGGCTCACCGTCACCGCCGGCTCGATGATGTCCTCTTCCCAATAGCGCGCCGAAGCCGAGACGTCGCCAGGCAGGGGTGAAGCCGGGCAGCGTCGACAGTGCGATGTTATGCGCCCGCCCTATCCCCGCTTCGAGCATGCCGCCGCACCATACGGGTATGCCGTGCGCAACCGCGAACAGCCTGAATCGCTCGGCTCTCAGTGTGTGTCCCCCGACGCGCCTGAGTTTGATGTTGATGATTCGGCACGAGCCTAACTCACGAGCATGAACCGCATCAGCAAGGCTGACAATGGACTCGTCAAGACAGATTGAAGTCTTGATTTCTCGCTGCAACTTTGCGTGATCAACGAGGTCGCCGGGCGCCAGCGGTTGCTCGATCATCAGCAGGCTATACTGATCGAGCTGCTTAATTACATTTAAGTCCCCATTAAGAGAGTAGGCGGAATTTGCATCAACAGAGAGCGTGATGTCGGGGAATCGTGAGCGAATCGCCTCGACTAACTGAACATCTTTTCCCGGTTTGATCTTGATTTTGATCCTCTGATAGCCGGACTCGGAGTTCGTGAGCAACTTTATCGATCAACGTTTCAGTCGTCTCCTGTAGACCAATAGAAACCCCACAGTTGATCTCATCCCGAACCCCTCCAGGTGCTGCCATAGTGGACGCTCAGCGACTTTTGCCTCAAGGTCCCCATATCGCCGCCTCGACGCCGGCCTTGGCCCATCTGGTTGCCACGAATTGGTGCGAGCACAGAGTTGACTTCTTTGGCAGTTTCGAAGCTGGCTCGTGTCAAAGCGGTCCGACGCAGTTCACCGTTATCAGCCATGCCGTAGTCGACGGTTTCGTGATTGTAGAAGGTCCTTCGGCGGCCACGCATTCGCCGTAACCTGAAGCGCCGGTTTCTGTCGAACACTCTGACGATCAGTATGCGACGTCGCGTGGTGCGCCCGAAGCTCGTCTCGAATGGAGACTTGAGCGGCAGTTCGATCTCCCTCTAGTTCGATTCTCTCCAGGTTGTACGACTCACAGAACCTCAGGTTGAGACTGTTTGGTCCTGGTTAGCGATCTGTTACGCCTCCAAACACCGCTTCCAACAATTTGAGCTGAAATGATATAAGCTTCCCGCAAAGGCGAAACCACGGCAACTCTGGCTCCCTATATGTCAAACGGTTTATCAGATAGCATCTGATGGATCGAAGCCGTTTGCGAACTTGCTCCCACACTGACGACGTAAGGATAAACTTCGCACACCAACATGATCTGAGGCAGAGTCAGTGAAACTGCGGAACCACTATTCAAAAAAGGCTCTCACTATCAATCCTTTGTCTCATCCTGCTGATAGCCGCGCGCCTTGGTCGTGCGGCGGGCGCGAGGTAGAAAAACAGGTTGCACAAAACAATCTCGAACTAATTCCATAAGCACTCCTGAATAACAGCCTCTAATCACTGGCAGACCACTTCTCGAGCGTTTCGCCTACCCAAGCTGACTCAGTGACGAAGAAGACAAAAGCAGTAAGCGTTAAGCAGCCAAGACAGACGCAGAGCTGCTCTCATACCCACCGCGACCTGCTCGCTTACTCTAGAACTGGATTCTCAATCCAACTTGCCCTTCCCGTCCGGGAAGCACTTGTTGAACCGTGCCGAAGAGCGATGCGGCCGGCTGCGTTTGAATGGAAGCCGGATTCTGGCGATTGAAAAACGTTAAACATCTCGTAGAAAAGATCTATCTTCACGCGTTCCCCGATGTCGAACCTTTTCGTAAAACGCAGATCCAGATTAACGAATGGCGGTGCCGTGAATGCGTTTCGTGTAGAGTTCGAACGTCAATAGTATTGGTGGCCCCATCCCCATCCGGATCGATAAAGGGCGTTTGAGTGGTACCTGCAAACTGCCTGCTGTAATGGAAACCGCTCTGGGCACGGAAAATGCCGCTTATTTGAAATTTCCACGGAAGAGAGACCATTCCGTTGATCTGGAAAATATGATCCACGGCCAGAATGGATGCCCCTTTGTCTACATCCGGCCCGTTCCAAAACTCGCCCGCCTTTGCGACCGAAATTGCCGTTTGTCGAGACAAATGAACCGTTGGCGTTGGTTGCCCCCGTTGATGCTTCGGTGACCACCGGCACGGTCCCGATAAAGCTGTCGGAAGGGAATAAAAGGACTCCTCGTGAATTATCCGTGGCATTAGCAAAAGTATAATTTGCGCCGAGGAGATACCTGTTGCTAAATCGCTTATTAAAGCTCAGCACAAGCGCGTCGTATTTTCCGTCATAGTATGGGCCAAAGCTAATAGTCGGTGCAGCTCAGGCGGGTCGAAACTACGCGTCTGGCCCGCAACGCGCGCGCGAAACGCTAAGTTGCTTAACCGTTCTCCGCAGTATATTTCGTATTTCTCTGTGATGGTAATCGGCCTCGATTACCATGTCGCTTCGCGATCTCATGCTGAACGCCGACCGCTGAAGCCGAGCGTATTGGGTGTTTGATCGATGTTCTCAAGTGTGTCCGGTGCTCCAAACGGGGGGATTATCCGATTCGTTAGCTGCCCGAATGGCCCCAGATGAAGTACCAGGAAACCGATGGCAGTGTTTGCCGCCGTCAGGTACTGGTCCGGTGAAGTCCCGACAACGATTGAATATTACCTATGTTAATCGGCACATTTGCCGGGATCGGAGCATGCCCGGCGGCCACCACGTTGTTCAGCCTGTCGACACCGATAAACGCCTGGCTCGGGCTAAGCGGGCAGGTTAAGCCCAACGGCGGTGATCTGAGCATCAGTAAGATTATTTCCCCCGGGCACGCTAAAGTTGGAAAAAGCACGGTCCGCTGCCGAGCAGCAAGAGTCCGACGCTGCTAATGTAGTTGGGCGATCCATATGCGCCACGCGGAAAAAGCAGCGCTTGACCAGTCACCTGGTTTGCCCTCCGAACTGGGAACGCCACGAGCGAGCCCCAATCGAAACTGATCATAAAAAATGCCTGGCTGGGCCCGAACTACGGTTTTCGGAGTTATCCCCCAGGCAACGCCCAGACGCGGGGCAAAATTCCTATTGGCCTCGAATTCGGAATCGTGTTCCCACCGCATGCCGAGATTCAGCGTAAGATTGTTTCGTATCTTCCAGTCATCACTGCACGAACAACGCGTTGTAATTGTTCCGCAGATGGATCTCGTCATCTTCCGGAGTTATGCCGGCATTTTGAGCGAGTAAACTTATCCCGCTGACGACCGGGTCGAACGTGGAAAAGTCGGGAATGGTAGTGAAAAGCTGATTTTGTAGTAGTCGAGGCTCAAGGCCGTCAACCTTAGTACGCAGGAAATTCCACCCGAATTTTATGTCGTGATCACCAAACCGCTTGTTCGCGTTCGCGGTGAAGCGCGATTGTACTGCTGGTCGAAACGACCTAGTAGAATCGTTTCCGAAATTGACCGTCGGTAATGGCCCCGGCACCTGAAGGGCTCCAGTCACGGGAACCGGATAGGCCGTAAGAGTATTGCTGCCTCCTGCCTCCGGGATGTGCAGGCAGACGGTCAAACAGCTCGCCCCGGTATGCTCCGCGCAAAGTCACGATCCACGGATCGCCCTGGTCGCCCAGCAGCATTGTGTCACCGAAAGCAAGCAGCAAGTTCCTGGCTCCCCGGTCAGTTCTCGTCGACGGCACGCTGTTTCCGTCCGACAGAGGTGCAAAATTCTTAACGTTTCCATTAGTGTAATTGACTTCCTGGCTTAGCGAATGGCGGCCCAGCTGCTCATTGAGCTTAAGAAAAAGGCGCGTTTCGCGGCTGGGGGTCGAGGTGTCGAACGACGATTCCAGATTACGTATCAGCTGGTTGACCGCGGCATTGCCCACGTCGGGATAAGTAAAATCGATTTTACGGTCCTCCGTGATTCGCTCAGCGGAGGCAAAAAGAACATCCTGTCCTTGATGATCGGCCCGCCGAGCGCCGCGCTGTAATCAAAACGGCGAAGATAGGGTGGGTCGGTAATCGTCGGATCCAGTGAGTTTGACGAATCGAAAGCCTCGTTGCGGAGAAAGAATGAGCCAGCACCGTGAAATGCATTTGCGCCGCTCCTGGTGATGACATTGACGATCGCACCTGAGGCTTGTCGAACTCCGCTTTATAGCCGGTCGTCAGCACCTGAAATTCTTCTATAGTCTCACTGGTTGAATTGCGCAGCCGGCCCACCACTCACGGTATCCTTATTCGGATGACCGTCGATAAAGAAATTGTTGTGTTCCGCTTCGTTCACCCAGTACCGGATTACCGTTGTCGCCTTCCGGATCGGCCTGCCTGTTGACGGCGACCCCGGGAACCAATTGGAGCAGATCGAGATAGTTGCGCCCGTTAACCGGTAGGTCTTGAATCTGGCGCGGCGTGATAGTCGCGCCCGTCGAAGCCGCGTTCGGCTTCCAGCAGAGGCAGCTCCTTGTAACATCGACTGTCGCTACCGCAACGTCGCCCACCTTCAGTTGGATATCGAAAGTTGCAACGCGATTTAGCGTCAACTCGATTTTGAGGTGTTCGTAGCAAAGCCTGCCCGCGAAATCATCACCGTGTATGTTCCGGCAGGTAACGCCGCCAGGCGATAGAAGCCTTCTGCGTCAGTCGTGGCACTGCGCTCGGTGGCCAGCGTTAGTCCGCTAGCCTTGACTTCGGCGCCGGCGATCACCGCGCCGAGAGTGTCTGTCACGGTTCCTTCAATGGTAGAAGTGGTAGTCTGAGCCATGGCGAGGCAGACTAAAAAGCAGATAAAGACGCTAACGCCAACGATGATTCGGATGCTTCTCATTGCTTTCGTACCTCCACATTTGCAGACGGTCACGTGATTGCCTTTTGCGGCTTCTAAGCGCCGTCTTTGCGACAAATTGAATGCAGAAAACCCAACCCGTCAGGGAGGGTCGAGTTTCTTACTATTGCTTCGGCAATAAAACGGAGGCTTGGCCCTGGGCCCTGGACTAGCGTCAAGCTCATGACCTTGCCTTCAGCCATTTCGATTTTTGCCAACATGACCCGATCGTCTTTTACAATCGCGATCGCCAGCCCAGGCACTTCCCATTCAGGGAGCGCCTTGTTGACGTAGTCATCAAATCCATTGAGCGGCGCTTCCCGACCGTAAGCGGGAAGGAAGGTTACCGTCAGAAAAAGCAGGCAGGTAAATAAACAAAACCGTCGTTGGGGGCCATGGGGATTTCTCGATTAACGGGGAGCTCTCGGCCTTGAACGGACATTCATATACCGCAAGTGCTGCACAATGTCAATAATGCTACAGATGCTGCATGGAGTCTTGTTTGCTGGACAGTGATTTGTTATCTTCCCTTCGGGACACCTACCTTACGAGTTATGCCTGGTAGGCGCTGATGACGTGGAGTAGGGATCGAAACTAAACTTTCAGATGGGCCGAGGGTGTACTGCAGGCAGCAACAAAGGAAACACACGTCCCAGGTTGGAGAGCCGGAGATGAAGAGCTCTAACTCACGCAATAAGAAACGGAACCTTGCTAATAGTTCTGATGAACCCGACGGGAAGGCTTCATTACTTGAGACGCGCTTTGCCAGGGCGCAAGCAGAGTTAAACCCGCGTCGCCAACGCCTGGTCGGAGCGATCCTTGACTCGGCGGAAGAGACTTGTTTCCTGTCTTCTCGTGAACTGGCTAAACGCTATCTGGTGGATGCCACGACGATACTCCGAACCACTCAGGCGCTGGGTTACCAGAGTTATGCTGACTTCTCAGCTGACCTGCGACAGCACTTCGTGGCCCGCATCACTCCCTATACAGCTTTGAAGGCCGCGACCCGGGAGAAGCGAAGTGTCGCCTGATCACATCGATCACTCTCTAGAGAAATCACTGGACAACATTAAACGCCTTGAGATCGGACCTGGATAGACAGCGCATCATAGAATTGGCCAAGCTGATCAAGCGTTCACGTCGCATTCTCGTTGTTGGCGTAGACTTCGCCGCTTCGCTGGCCAATTGCCTAGCTTACGGGTTGCTGGGACTCCGGGTTCGATGCTGGAGCTCCGATTGGCGGCACCGGGAATCTGCAACATAAGGTCGAAGTTTTGACACCGAAAGATGTGCTCGTGGCCATCAGCTTTGGTCAATGTCTCAGGGATGCGGTCGAGGCGGTGCTACAGGCTAAGAAGCAAGGCGTCCCGACTTTCGGGATTACCGACAGCGGTACTACTCCGATTGCACGCTACTGTGACGCTCATGTGGTTGCTTCTGTCGTCAGCCCCTCGTTTCTCAATTCCTATGTAGCTCCCATGGCTGTGATAAACGCCATCCACGTAGCTTGCGCTCATATTGATCCTAAGCGGGCGCTTACCCGGTTAAGGCCGACGGACAGGGAATACGCAGCTGGGCCACGCTGGTACCGAGAGCCCAAAGGGTCTAACGGTGATTTGTCCTAAAGACTATTAACTGTGTCCAGCGCAACTGAAAAATCCAGCGTCGTTATCCGCGACATAGAACTTATCGCGGAGATGCGAGAGGTCGAATCGCTCCAGAAAGACGTCTGGGAGTTTGAGGATCGCGACATCATCCCGCTCAGCATCCTGGCTGCGACGCGGGAAACCGGCGGGATTCTGGTCGGCGCGTTTGACGGGTCGTCACTCATCGGCTTCGCTTACAGTTTTATCGGGCTTGAAGACGAGCGTATGGTCCACCATTCGCACATGCTTGCGGTTAGGCCGGCGTATCGCAACGTCAATCTCGGTTACAAACTCAAGTTAGCGCAGCGGGATCGGGCTCTCGCGCAAGGAATCACTCGGATGACATGGACATTCGACCCGCTTCAAAGTCTGAATGCGCATTTCAACTTCGCAAAGCTCGGGGTCGTGGCCGACGCTTACAAGATCAACTTCTACGGTGAAACAACCTCGAGCTTTTTGCATCAGATCGGTAACGGCACCGATCGGCTCTGGGTTGACCTGGCCGCTGGACAGCAGCCGGGTACGCGAACGACTTCAAACTAAAGACCGAGCAGAGCCGCTAACCTTGGACTCGCGGCGATCGCATGTCTCGTCCAAGTCGGCCCAAACAACGCGCCTCAGAGGGGCGGGCCTCGGAAATCGGCGGGCAGAACAATGTCTCGATAGAGATCCCCGCGCGATATTAATGCGTTGCAACGTGAGAGCCCGGAATTGGCGATGAAGTGGCGGGAAGCAACGCGGTGGGCTTTCAGCGAGGCGATATCCTCTAATTATCAGATCGATGACTTCTGCGGCGCTTCCAGGAACGATCAGTCGGTTGGAGTCTACCTCCTCAGCTACCACAAGAAAGTCAAAGGCTTCGTCTAAAGTTCATTGGTGATCGATATCCTTCCAAGCATGGAGCTCTGAGCCGAGCAGATCATGAACGACCTTGGTGCCACTCAACTGTCGGCGATGCGAGCTTTTCTCGCGAGCCGACAAGACGAAATCCTTGGCTCGATTTGCAAGCTAGTCGAAACTGAGTCACCCGTCAGGGGACTTTGAAGGCAGCCGTGCCGTCGTTGACTTCCTGGTCGATATTGCTCGCACAATTCCAGCGATCAGTTCCATTGAAAGGATTCCTGTTCCTGGCTATGGCGAACATTTGCGCATGCGCGCTTTCGATGGCCAGGCTGATGATACGCGTACGACGTTGGTGCTGGGGCACACAGATACTGGTTCACCCGCGCGGCACCTTGACCACGCAGAGCGTGCGTGCGGAAGCAGGGCGACTTTATGGTCCAGGGATCTTCGACATGAAGGGTCGTGCGTGCTCGCCTTGGAAGCGTTGCGGACTTTGGCTGACTCTCGACTTCATTCCTGAACGGCCGGTGGTCGTGCTTCTAACCTGTGATGAAGAGACCGGAAGCCAAACCGGTCGGCAGCTGGTGGAAGAAGAGGCGAGGCGCGCGGAGCAGGCGCTGGTGCTTGAGCCGCCTGCGCCTGGCGGTCAGGTGAAAACGGCGCGCAAAGGCGTGGGCATGTGGAAAGTGACGGCACGCGGATTGCTTCGCACGCCGGCTTGAATCCGAGGAGGGTGCGAGCGCGCATTCTGGAACTCGCTCGTCAAACCGAGCGGTTTCACTCGATGAGCGATCCCGCGAGCGGCACGAATTTCAATGTTGGTGTTGTGCGACGGCGGCACCGCGGAGCAACGTGGTCGCGGCGGAGGCGGAGATCGAAATTGACGTCCGCTTCAGTTGCGCCAAAGAAGCTCAGCGAGTCGATGAATTGATGCGCAGCTTGCGATCGTTTGACGAACGCGTACACCTCACGGTTAACGGAGGCATCAATCGTGGCCCGCTTGAGCGGACCGTAGGCGTAGTGAAACTTTACCATCACGCGCGAGAGATAGCTGCGTGTCTCGGCTTTGAACTCGGAGAGCAATCGGTCGGCGGAGCTTCGGACGGCAACTTTGTCGCCGCGCTTGATGTTCCTGGTCCTCGACGGGCTCGGAATAGACGGCGGCGGCGTACACGCCGCAAACGAGCACATCTTGATATCCGATATTGCGCGGCGCGGCGCTCTACTCGCGTAGGACTGATACGCCACGCTTCTAGCCACAAACAGGATAGGTTCTGAAGCGCCGGTACGGAGGTACCAGATGAAACCAATGAAAACGAAATCCCGACCTGATATTCGAGCGCTTACCCGACTTGTGCCTGCCAGCGGCAATCTCGTGCAAAGGCCAATCGGAGTTGGCTATTAATCCCGCTGTTGGCTGAGGCAGCTAGTCGTGATCATTGCGGCTGAGCCAGAACCACTACAGCCCGGCGGAGGGTCTAATTGAACTTCGTCGCGCGGTGGCGGAAAGATCACTGCGCTTTAACGGAATCGTGATCGATCCGGAAGACGATCCGCTACAACTGCTAATCACCCCCGGTGCGACCGGAGCGCTGATAGCCATCGCTCAAACTTATCTCAAGAGCGCTTCCGCCCTCGTCTTCGAGCCTTATTATCCTTACCACCGGCACATTCTTAACGAGTTGGGAGGAAGCACCGAAGTGCTACCGCTTCATGGTGAGAAGCTCGAACTCGACACGGATGAGTTCCGCGCTCGATGTCGAGAGTTGAAGAGCCGCAAGGACGTTCCCTCTGCGCGCCATCATCACTTTGTACGCCGGCGAATCCGACCGGCAAGGTGTTCCAGCAGAATCGAGCTGGAGGCTATTGCGGCTGTATGTCACGAGTTTGATCTCCTCTGCATCGCGGATGAGGTCTATGAACATTATGTCGTAGGTGGTCAGCCGCACATTTCTATTGCGACGCTACCTGGGTATGTGGGAGCGAACGATCACCGTCAACTCCTTCTCCAAATCATGGAATATCTCCGGCTGGCGGCTCGGCTACGTTTACGGTGACGCCCGGCTCGTGTCTCCTCTCAACAAGGCCAATAACATCTTCTACGTATGTTCGCCGACGCCGCTACAGCGTGCACTGTCTGAAGTGTTGATGACTGATCCGCGGTACTACACCAACTTAGCGTGAGAGTTTTACGGTCAAGAGGAGATCTCGCAGTTCAGGCGCTTGAACAGGTGGGATTCGAGGTTTACGACTCAGGCTCCGCATTCTATGTGTGGGCACGTATCCCGGAAGGATTTGAAGATGCGATGCAGCTTAACGAGATCTTAATCGACCGAGCCGGAGTGGCAGGGTGCCGGGGAGCGCCTTTGCTGATGGCGATCGATGGGACAACTACATGCGACTCTGCATCGCGCGCGAAGATGGTGATGTTGCAAAGCGCGTTCGACAAACTACAAAGCGCCGTGGAAGCGTCTGGGCGGGAGGCAAAGGTATAGCCTCCCAAACCCTTTTCATGAAATCGATTTTCGGCTAATGATGAATATGCGACGAATAACTTCTGTGATCTTGCCGCTTCAAATGCTGAGTTCATCGGATAATCTTTGCAAATGAATTTCAAGACTCGATTGTTCGTAATTTTGTGGGTGGCGGGGGTGGTGGGCGTTCTCTCTTTCTCCTGGTTGACCTGAAGGCGTTGCTGTCGAGGCTAGGTATCGCGTCGTATGTGCGGGAAGAATAAGGGGGCGGGAATCTCACTCCGCTGAAAGAGTGATCTCGACGAAGCGCCGGAATCACTACAGTCCTCATTAAAAGTAACTGTTTGCCGGGCCTCGAGTTTGCTGCAACCTCATACGAAGAGGCACAGAAGAGCGGCGAGAAGGTACACCTTCATCCGCGATATCTTTTCTATTTAGCAGTTCCCTCGTTCTTGCCTAAAGGATCGGTAAAAGCGTGAGTTGGCGCAAATCTGATTAGTGCTTATCAAACCGGGTAATCTGCCAATTGACTTTTCCCCGCAAGGGATCTTCTTTCAAGACAAAACCGCCACGGCTGGGTGCAAGATTGATTGATAAGAGATCACCTTCGGGCAAGGAAAAGAGTCCGGAGATCAGGGAGTTGTCTGTACTGAACACCCGCAGCTCAATATTATTCCAGTCCATATCCTTCGTGCTTTGCGCCACTTTAAGCTGCGGCAGTACGGAATGATCCTTGACGAGCAATACAACCGGAATTCGCCCGGCGGCAATTTCGTACCACCTGGCGCCTTGATATATTTTGTCAGTTTGATAATCAATCCACACGCCGGGCGGTAAATACAGACTTTCTGCTATCCCGGCTTTCCTCAAACAACGGCGCCACGAGCAAATTCGATCCGAACATGTACTCATCATCGATTTCCCACGAGCCGGGATCGTTCGGATTCTCAAAGAACAAAGTGCGCAACATCGGAAACCCACGCGCTGAAGAATCTTTGGCTTGGGCGTAGATGTAGGGCATCAGCGTATACTTCAAGCCCAGCGCGCGCGAAAGTCTTCCGTCAAAGCTTCGTCATATTCCCATGGTTCGCGCGGGGAGCGCCATGCGCGCGTGTGTGCGAGGTCAAGACCCCCATGCCAACCAGCGACGATATAGATCGCGCGGCGCGCGTTCGACGAAGCCTCCGACATCGTGACTCCAGTATGTGAACCCAGAGAGTCCGAAACTCAGACCGCCGCGCAACTCGCCGGCCATTGCAGAGTTCAGTGTTCTCTGCGTCGCCGCCCCAGTGCAATGGATAACGCTGGCTACCGGCCCAGGCGCTACGCGCCCAGATGATGTTTTCTTCGTTACTTCTTTTGTGATGTCGGCGACCGCCTTGTTGTAGCGCAACGGGTAAAGATTATGTTCGTACCACCCCGTCCGACCTGAAGCGTACTGTCCGCTGATGGCGCGCCTTCGCCGAAATCCACTTTGATGGCACCGACGCCCGCCTTCAATAGGTTCGCAAGTTTTTCTTTGATACCACTTAACCGCTTCAGGATTACTTAAATCCAGAGTTGCATCTTCGAAAGGTAATTGCCCACCGTCGTTCTTGACTCTCGTAACCCTTCGACACCATTTCCTTGCCATAGGCCGTTCTTTGCTGGTGAAGTAGGTGTATTGCCACAAACTGACGTGAAAGCCCTGTTGCTTTAAATCGGCGATCATCTTCGCCGGATCACGAAAACGCGAACTGGAGAAGCTGATAGTCACTGCGCCAGTCGGTTTCGAACCAGCCAGTGTCGAGATGGATCACGTCAGCCGGTACTCGGTGTGCTCTAAGCTGTTCTGCAACCTGCCGTACTTGCTCTTCAGAGTTGTAAGTGATGCGACTCATCCAGAAACCAAATGACCAGAGAGGTGGAACCGGACTGCGACCGGTGAGCGCTGTGTATTCGGACAGAATGTCTTTCGGCTCACCGAGAAAGATGAAAAGGTCAAGGCTCTCATCGCCCGAATAAATTACGTTGTGGGCGTCATAGTACTTGCCAAAATCAAAAGTGACAGGCGCGCTGGTGTGCACAAACATGCCGTAGCCGTTACTGCTGAGGAAAAATGGGATCGGTTTGTACATGTATTCATTCTGCGTTCCCATGCCGTCGCGCGCATAGACGACGACGTGCTGGCCACGCTTGTTCAGCCGCGTAAATGACTCTCCACAACCGAAAAGTTTTTCATCGTGTTGCAACTGAAACGTGGCGGCGATACGACGATTGAGATCACTCGCGCGACGAACAAACGAAAAAGGAATGGGAGTGATAAAGGTCGCTGGATCGCCGATATTTTGCGTGCGTGTCAGTAGATGGCTATTCGCATCGAATATCTCGATGTGGAACGGCTGTTTTATTATTCGCAACTCACCGTAGGAGCTCTTATAAGTAATTGCATTATCACTTTGCCCAATCTTCCAGGAATTGTCGGTCGGAACTTGACCGGCGAGCATCAACGAACTTCCATTACTGAAAGGCACCGGCCTGGTTGAAAAAGCGCAAACGCACAGTGCGCGGGCTGACAAACGTGATCGAGAACGGCAGCGACGGGAGCTTGATCGTATTCGGTGCTTGAAATTCAGTTGCCTGTCCGGGCCCAAATCCTAAATCAATCTTATTGAAAGATAGCGTCGTGTTCTGTAGATATCGATCCCATTGTAAGCATGCCCTGACCCGGTAGCTGCATCGAACGAAACGACCCGGCTGCCTATGAAATAGACGTTCTCCATCTTCTGAAAATCCTGGCTGACGTCGACAGGATCACCCAGCATCTGAGCTTGCGAAACGGGAGGAATAGAGGACACGCTGATCAGCGCTACTAAAAGGATGAAAGTGAGCCGCGGTAATGAAGAACCGCTGCGCCTTGACCTCCCATGCATATTATCTAACAAGGGAAAATCGATTTGGGCGAAGGCTTGATCACATTCAGCAGTTGTGATGTTCACGTGGGATTTCCTCGTTACTGTGATCTGAGAAGCCACGGTGATGCAAGTGCGTGACGGACTTTAGCGTAGGCGTCTAACAAAGAATCCACCAACAAGTCATTGAATGAATAGATGAAAGTGGCTGCGCACGACCGGCGATCGCGAGCGGCTAGTGACCTCGTGAACTTGTTTGGTCAACACCTATAGCAAGCTTGCCGCTTTCGAAAGCAACTCATGCGGAAATGTTAGATCCCGTAACCAATAACACGACACCGTTACCCGCATAAGCCGTTGCGTTCTGCAGGAAAGCTGAGTCAGGGCATTGTAAAATGGACCGATTTGGCGATAAAAGAAAAGGGCGCTTGTGAGCGATTTCCGAGGTTGGAGCAGGGAGATGTCTGGTTCAGGTATCCGCACATGGCCACCCGGCATTGGTTAGAATCCGCAATTCTCTGCAAAGTCTCAACACCTGGTCCTTAAGGCTTCCCGCCGACATTCGCAAAAATAGAACGGGGCGGCCACCGGAAAAAGCATGAGACTAGGCCATCTTCGGGCGCATCCGCAAAAAAGGGGGCGGCCACTGGAAAGCATCGGACTTCTCACATTGACTACTTGCCGAAGGAAGATGCTAGGCCATCTTCGGGCGCATCCGCAAAAAAAGGGGGGCGGCCACTGGAAAGCGCATCGGACTTCTCACATTGACTACTTGCCGAAGGAAGGTATCGCGTCGATGCGGGAAGAATAAGTGGGGGCGGGGATCTCAATTCGCTGAAGAGTGATTCGACGAAGCGCCGGAATCCGGTGCGCAACCTGTATACGTGGGGAAAAGCGTGTTCGCAGACTTGTCCTGTGTTCCGGTTTTCGGCTTCACAACTTCGGCTTACGCTGTGTATCGTCACTCTAAGATTAGGATAGCAACCTTGACGTCTGCCTTTTTTTGGTGTCACGCGGAGATTTGAGTATGGCTGTGGTATTGGAAGGTGGCTGCCGGGTAACAGGAATTACAGACGGCGAGCCAACGATCAACGGAACACTAAGCGTTTGGCCTCAGATCGGGCGGGCCAACGACGCATCGGCCATCTCTCTACGCACGATGGAGTTCGCGCCGGGCTTGTCGCCCGGTTTCCGCAATCGGGAATGTGACGAGATCATTTACGTCCTGCGGAGCGAGCTGCCACCATCTTGATAGACCGGTTGGCCTTACCCGGTTCAGCCAGAGACTGGCGTCTATCTACGACCCGGCGCGATCCTGACGGTGGACAATCCTGGTCCAGAACCGTTTGTGCTCATTAGTTCGCAATGCCCAGAGCCGTTAGCCACGTCAGAGGCGTTGCCGCCGCTCAGGTCTCCTATGTCACCGGAGATATCGCCACCAGGGCGACCGCCGATTGTGCGTCTCGCGGATCGTGAAGCCGTCCCGACCGCAGACCGCTGGTATAGAGTGCTCGTCGACGAAGAAGTCGGCAGCACGCAAGTGACGCAGTTTGTCGGTTCAACTCCTCGGGCCGCGCGCCCGATCATTTTCACAAGTACGAAGAAGTGCTTTTCATCCTGAGCGGAGTGGGCCGCATGTGGGCCGGAGAAACTCATACGCCCATTGCCCCGGGCTCTGGCATCTACTTGCCCAAAGGTCAGGTTCACTGCGTTGAGAATACGGGTAATGATGAGCTGCGACTGTTGGGTGTTTTCTATCCGGCGGGAAGCCCGGAGTGTGAGATACGATGTTTAATATGCGTCTCAGTATTTCGTCAAGGTATCCAACAGGGCATGAAGCAGCCTCCTGAGTTTGGAAGGTCGGCTTAGGCGGCGACGAACTATAGTACAAAATCTTCACCAATCAATTGTGAGAGGATCGTCATTGCTTCTGCTAGTTCTTCATCGGTATTGAAGAAGTGAGGCGAGATGCGCAAGCCCGCGCCGGGGCGGCAATCAACGAATACTTTTCTCTGCGCGAGACGATCTACCATTGCAGGTCCGTCATCGACATTAATCATTACTGAACCCCCGCGCTCGTTGACGTCGCTTGGGCTGTTTATTTTCCATCCTCGTTCCTGAGCAAACGCTATCATCCATTCCGTTCGGCGGCGAGATTCGCTTGCGATTGTTTCGAGCGCCGACTTTTTCCAGGATTTGCAGACCGGGCAGTGCTGAATAGAGCGCCGGAATGCTCGGCGTGCCCTGCGCGAATCGGCGGACAGACCGGGCATAACGCATGGGTGAATGCGCGAAGTCAAAGGGTGCGTGGTGCGCGACCCAGCCGGTAAGTCGCGGATGCAGATCTCGTTGCAAATCGGGTCGCACGTACAGGTAGCCGCAGGCTGGGCCGCCACAGAGCCACTTGATCGTGCCACCGATCAGGAAATCAACATCCCAGATAGAGGCATCCAACTCAATCGATCCGGCCGATTGATAGACATCAAGTAGAACGAGTGCTCCAACGTTGTGCGCGCGTCGCACGATCGCTTTTGCATCGACCCGATATGAGCTCCGAAATGAAGTGTGTGACATCGCCACCAGACTCGTGGTGTCGTCGATGGCTGCAAGAATGTTTTCGAGAGGAACGATGATGCCGTCAGGCGAGCCAACAATCTCAACCTTCGCGCCGAGAGCTCTCTGCGCTTCCCAGATGTATTCCATCGAAGGGAAATCCAGCGCGGACGTGACTACCTTATTGCGCTTCGTCGATGCGAAGTCAAAACAGGACGCAACACTCGCTAGCGCAATCGAGGCATTGGGTTGAATCTGCACTGAGCCCGGCGCCCCGCCCAGGATGTGTGCGATTCGGTCGCCCACCTGTTGCGACAACTCCCACCAGCTTGCGGCCCAGGCGTCTTCGCTGGTGTGTTGCTCCCAAGCCTCGTAATAAGCGAGCAACGATTCGCGCGCCGCCCGCGGAACTGGGCCAAGGCTGTGACTCAACAGGTGAATCCCCGACGCCAGGGTTGGGAATTCTGCCCGGTGGCGGTCAATGTTTGGTTCTGTCATCTTACTCAAGCGCGGTACTCCGCGAAGGACCTCTCCATCGCCAGCGGATCAGACTGGAGCCCGGCCATAACTTCGCGGGCGGCATCGCCAATCGCAGTTTCAATTCCTTCCGCGCGGATAGCCTCGATGATCTCCGCCGCAGCCTGCTCCGGCGACATCTTTGGCCCACCAAAGTCTCGGCTCATGTCTGTGTCAATCGTTCCCGGCAGGACTGTGATTACCCGTACTCCGTGGCTCCCCAGATCGCCGCGCAGCGCTTGACTCAGAGACAGCAGCGCCGACTTCAGCGCGCAATAGTTGCCAAGCGCAGGCAGACTAACTTTCGCAGAATCGAAGCAACATTAACAATCAAGCCGTCCCCATGCGCAACCATCGCCGGCGCGAACGCCCGGGCCATCAGCAGCGCACCGAAGTAATTGACGTCGATCTCGTGCTGCAATTCCGTCATCGGCACGTGCAGCACGCTGCCATAAACGCGAGACTCCGCATTGTTAATCAGAATGTCAACGCGCCCCAGGTCAGACGCCGCCCGCACGTCCTCTTCTGACGTGACATCGAGACGCACCGGCGTGAGGCGCACATCTGGTGCGGTCTCTCTAAGATTTTCCAGACTCTCTGGCTGCCGCGCACCGGCTAACACCTCGCGTGCGCCTGCCCCAAGACACGCAAAGCACCAGAGCGCGACCCAAACCGCGACTAGCTCCCGTCACCAGGACTCTTTTCCCTTCAATCTCCATCAGCTATTCTCCCGTCCAGTTTCAAGCTCTGCAAAACCGATCTCGTCATCTCTTGCTTCATGCCGGCCGCGCCGGCGACCGTAAGCGTACAGCATGGCTCCAATCAAGCCCCAGGCTAAGGCGAGTTCGACGCTGGTGAGTGAGTGACCGACAAGTCTCTGACGGAGACTCTGTGCCCCTAACGTTCTCAGGTCCTGAACTACCTGAATCGCAATGATTCCGCCCATCGCAAGCACGGACAGCAGAGCCGCCGCCCGCTGAAGAGATGATGACAGCGAAATTTTGATAAGCGAGTAGAGTCGGGGATTCCGGCTCGGGAGCAGCAGGAAGGTCAGGCTGTGCAGGAAATAAAGGACGACCAAAGCAAAGACGGCGATGTTCAGCGCCAGCGAGACTTGTCCGCTAATGAGCAAGAGGGATTGCCGCTGCCAGCGTTAGAGTCAGACCGCGAATCGGCGTCCCCGTGCTCCGGATGAATCGCGCCGATCCAGGGGCGCCAATTGGTCGCGCGCGAGAATGATAGCCAGCCGCGATGGCACCAGCATGGTCGAGTTGGATGGAAGTCGTCACCGCCATGATCGCGCCGAAGGTGACGAACAGCGCAGCACCGGCGGGCAGATAGACGGACGCGACTTCCGCCATCGGCGCGTTGCTGGCCTGCAAGCGCGTACCCGGTAGCACGCCAAAAGCGACGACAGACATCAACACAAAGATGACAGCCGTGATGGTGATCCCTTTCAGGAAAACTCGCGGCAGCCGCTCGGTGCTGTCTTTTACTTCGCCCGCCGTCTGGGCCAAAGATTCGAAACCGGCATACGAGAAGAAGAGCAGCGTGAGGCTCGCCGCTAAACCCGTGAAGACCGTGTGCGATAAATGGCTGGTAGTTTGCCATGCGGATTGCAAATAAACCCGGCACGATCAGCACGATTAACGAAAGCCCAAGCAGCGCGCACATCGTCACCTGCAAACGACCGAACCAGCGCACGCCAACGACGTGGACCAGATAAAAGAAATCAGACTCCCCAGCGCGAGCGGTAAGCGGTGTATCTCTGGTTGCAGGCGACCACCGGCGAACTGAATCATGTAATCGGCCAGAGCGGTGGCAAGAAAAGCCAACGCACCGATGTAAGAGATGATCTTCAGCCACGTCCCGATGAAGGCGATGCGGTATCCCCCGAGTGTCCGCGAGATATGCGTGTACTCGCCGCCAGGTTCCCGTCCCAGCGGCGTTGAGAGAAACGCGGCATACGGCACAGAGGTGGCGAGGACGACGGGCAGAAGAATGACATACCCAAGAATCACGCTCGGCCCGGTGAGCGTCCAGGCGCGACTCGTCACCGTGAAGATTCCGGCGCCGATCAGGATGCCCAGCAACGCGGCGTAAGATTCCAGCGTGCCTAGATCCCGCCGCAAGCGCCCGATCAGAACTTGAGAGCTGGTGGCCTCCGCTTTGCCCTGATCATCGTTGGCCATCAACGCGCTCCATCAAACGGTTCGCGGGCAAGCGCGGGTCGAGAACTTTTTCCGCACTCTCAACTCCGGCCACAGGTAAGTTACCGTCATCCAGCAGTCCTAATTGGACCAGCACGGAAGCCTGATCCCAATAGATGTGTTCGTGCGCTAGTTTGCCCTCGCGGAAATGCACGATCACGACGAGCGGGACTTTGACATGCTTGCCCGTTGGCGCGAGGTCGGGCAGCATCCAGTCCATCTTGATGGTGTGGGTAAACTCAAAAACCATTTCGTCGACGACACGCTCGACTCAATCGTACGCGACACCGGAGTCATCCGGGTGTCTGGCGGCATTTGTGGAATGAAGCGCTGCGAATAAAACTCCCGCAGTTGATCGTGGCCGATCCCGCCGGTCAGCACCGGAACGTGATTGACGTAGGCATCTTCGACCATCGTTGCCAGCGTGTCCTCAGTATTACGAGTCGCAAACTCACACTTGACGTGCTCATCCCAGAGATCGGACAACCTCTGTGGTGCGTTTGTGGTAGCCGCCCCACCGAGATGGCGGACGAAGAATTCCAGCGTTCGCAGGTGCGCCAACTCAGCGGCCTGCGCGTCAAAGTGCGCGCCGCCGACGCGAGCAAAAGCATGATCCTGTTCCGCGTATACGTGGAGCGTTATCAGCGGGTGCGCGTCCAGCGCTTGGTGAATCTGTGTCTGAGCTGAGGGTGGGCAGAATTGATCCCGCCCCGCCATGTGCAGCATCGTCGGACATCTAATGCGCGCCGCTTCCGCAAGAGCGGACTCGATGCCGACGCCGTAATAGGCGACTGAGCAATCCGGGTCGTAGCGCGACGCCAGCAGGTAAGCTAGTTTCCCGCCGAGACAAAACCCGAACGCTCCGACTTTCCCCGTGCAGGCTGGATGTTGGCGCAGAAAGGCCAGTGTCGCCGCCGCATCGGCAACGGCTCTGGCCTCGTCCAGTCCCTGATACAACTTCATAGCCCGCTGCCACTCTTCATCGCTGTGATCTGTCAGTTGCACGCCCGGCTCCTGTCGCCAGAAGATGTCAGGGCAGGCTACGACAAAACCTCTCGCAGCATACCAATCGGCAAGGGCGCGCATGTCCCGGTTAACTCCGAAGATCTCCTGCAAAAGGACCAGGCCGGGACCTGCTCCGCCCGGCAGCCCCGACGGCAAAGCCAGGTAGGCTGCAAACTGCTGGCCTTCTGATGAGCGAATCGTGATCATGCTGTCCTTTCAATTGCAGCGCGCTCAGGAACGATCTGCACGCAGGTCTGTACGGCGTTCATGCTTGCTGGAATGTGTAAGACTAATCGAAGCGCTGTCTTTATACCACATCTGAAAACTCTCATTTGGAGTTCAATGCGAGCGAAGCAATCAAGAACAATGTGGTGGCTACCCGCCTGTCGGTGAGTTGGCTGGTGAGTTCGAGTCTTAATGACTTAAAATCCACTGTCGAGAAGATGACGAGGCAGCTCTCCATTCCGCCCATTCATACGAAGGCACTCCTCACGGAAGAGTGATGCTTTGAAGGCTGCATCGCTCGCTATCGCGTCGATGTGCGGGAAGAATAAGGGGGGCTGGGGATCTCAATTCGCTGAGAGAGTGATTCGACGAAGCGCCGGAATCAAGAGTTGCTTGACACGCTCTTGCGGCGTGATACCCGAGTCAGCACTTTGTATCATTACCCGGCCATCCTGCTTCTACTAACTACGGCCGCTACTATCAACGGTCCTTCAGGGCGTCGGTTTCTTCGAGCGAACACCGCAAAGTGTCTAAGTCAATTGAGTCTCAACTCCTGCAGACGATTCGCCCCGAAACTGTCGTCGCGAACATCGCCATCTTTACCGAGAAGCCACACATGGCTGGGTCACCGCGTAATTACTGGCTGGCGCAATACGTAGCTAAGCAATGGCGGGCGTACGGTCTGGAACACGTAGAACTCATCGAGCATCCAGTTTACCTTCCTTGGCCCTCGTCCGTTATGAGCGACACTTCTCGAGGCAACAGAAGAGAAACTCTCCTTGAAGGAGGAAGCAATTCCGCAGGACAAAGATTCTCCGTACGCCACCGACGTGGGCATCCCATATTGCGCTTACTCTGCAAGATGTAGATGTGACGTGCCCTGTGGTCTATGTGAACAGCGGGCAATCCTGCAGACCATGACTTTACTGGCACAGCAGGGTGTCGAGGTACGAGGGAAAATTGCACTTGCACGTTACTCCGTGCCCTACAGTTATCGCGGTTTCAAGGCGTTGACAGCACAACGTCGCGGCGTGGCAGCTCTTCTTCTTTATTCGGACCCGGCGGATGACGGCTTCAAAAAGGTGAGGTTTTCCCATGGGGCCCTGGGGTCCTGAGAGTCATCTGCAAAGGGGCGGTATAGTTTGCGACTTCAACCTCCCTGGCGATCCGCGTACGCCCGGCTGGGCTTCGGTTCCAGGTGGTCGCTTTTTCCGCCGAATCTGCGGTCTCGATGCCTGACAGTTGCTGCCGCGCCGATGTCTTATAAGGACGCCCGCAGGATTCTGGAAAGGATGACTGGCCCCAACTGCGCCCGCGGCGTGGCAGGGACGGCCTTCCATTCAGCTACAGGCTTGGACCGAGCTCAGACAAGCTCCATCTGATCATCCAGAAACGACAAACAGGTGCGTTCAATCTGGAACGTGGTCGGTCGGTTGGGCGGAGCGGAACGGCCGGACGAGTGGGTCATTCTCGGAAACCATCGCGACGCGTGGGTCTACGGCGGTGTCGATCCGAGTAAGCGGCAGTGCGAGCCTGGTGGAAACTGCCAGAGCATTTGGAGAGCAAGCGAAGCGGGTGGAAACCACGCCGCACTCTGATCTTTGCATCCTGGGATGCGGAGGAATTTACCTGACGGGCAGCACCGAATGAGGGAGAGCTGGAGGCTGCCCGGCTCCGTGCGGGAGCGCTTGCCTATCTGAATGTAGATAGCTCATCTTCAGGAAACAGTTTTGCTGTCGGCGCTGTGCCCGCTCTGGCCCAATTCCTCCGCGACGTGCGCGCGTGATGTTCCTGATCCAGCGGTGGTTCCATCCACGACTCATGGTTGCGGAATGAAGAAAGAAGGGCGCTAAGGAAGCTACCGTATCTACTCGGCTGGGGATCGGGATCAGACTACAGGTGTTTCTCAACTTCCTCGGAGTACCGATCGCCGATCCGACATTTGATGGCCCATATGGCGTTTATCATTCCGTCTACGACTAGTTTCACCTGGGTCGATCGCATCGGCGATCCGGGCCACTACTCATCACGCTGCAATGGCGCGCTACTGGTCTCTCGCCGCGCTGCGACTGGCCGAGGTGCGATTACGTGCCGCTCGACTACGGGGCTTACGCGCGGAGGGTGCGGGCCTATCTCGGTGAGACCGAGCACCTGGCCCGCGAACGAAAGCTTGAGTTAATTTTGGGTCGGCTCGAAGCGTCGCGCCGTTGGGAGAAAAATGGTCGTACGGGCGCTGGAGTCAGCCGCGCCAGGCGGTGGACAGCGGCGATCGCGCTCGGGTCGAGCGAGTACACAAGGCCCTTATTGAAGTTGAGCGAGCTCTTCTCGATCCGAGGACTGCCGGGCGACCGTGGTTCAAGCACCTCATCTACGTGCCGCCCAGACCAACCTACAAACCGCTTGTCCTACCTGCGTTGACCGAGGCCATCGAGGCCGGTGACGGCGTAAACTCCGCAAATGCAGGAGGTCAACCGTCTCGCTCGAGCGTTGAATCGTGCCGCCGTGTCCTGGAGCTTGGACCCTAGTTTGCAAGTCGGGAAGGGTAACGCATTTTCCATTTTACCGTCGCTTTCAATTCAATTCTCGACTCACCCCGTAAAGAAACTGTAACGCGAAGCCCACGTTTTCGACCGACAATCGTTCGTTGTCCACCGTGAGCGCGATCAATTCGCCGTCGTCCATCTTGAATGGCTCGAAGCCGTAGGCGGTGATGCCGACGCTGCGAAACTTCGCGCTATCGGTAGAGCTGGTGAGCATAGTTGGGATTACTGGTACGCTCGGGTCGCGTCGAGCTGCAACTGTGCGGATGCGCACTCCATTAGCGCCGTGTCCGCGCTTGAGCCCGTCGGGATTGAGCCTTCGAGTACCTCGATCTCAAGTGCCGGATCTTTCAGGACAGCGCGCAGCTTCGCGATGAAGCCTGCCGGGCGTCTCGCCGGGCAACAAGTCGCGCATCTATCTGCGCCCATGGCGGTCCCGGGAATGACGTTTACTTTTGTCGCTGCCGTGCAAGCCTGTAATGGTGAGCGTGTTTCATGACCTCCGCGTTCAGGTGCGGTCCGTCAGCAGTTGCCGGCGCAGCTTAGGATTCCTGAGCGACCTTTCGAGGTTATGCATGAGGCACATCTTCAGTACCGAGGTCAGTCTGCTGGGTCGCTCGGATTCGGTAGCCCTGCGGCCACTAGCCGGCGGAACGTTTATGGGAGTCTCCCATGCTCGCAAACGATCCAGCGCCTTGAGCGGGCGGCTAACAGAAGAGTTTGCCAGCGGTATCGAACCGTAGTCCGACGCGGACCCTTAGCCGTGAGGCGCAAGCCAGAGCGCAGCCTTTTCCATAACATCAACACCGTATTGCTGCAAGCTTCCCATCCTTGACGTAGGCCACGTCTCCTTCGTTCAAAAGAAACTCCGCACCTCGAATCAGCTCAGGTTGGTTTTCAATGAGCGAGCGCGCACCCGCTCCGCCTGCTTCTTCGTCAGCCACGGCCAGCAAGATCAAGTCGCGTTTGAGCGGAATATTCAGCCGCCTTCAACAAACGCATGAGTGTCACATGCACCGCCGCACGTGCCTTTCATGCCGCTTGCCGCGCCCGTAGACGAAGCCATCACGAGTATCTCACCGCTAAATGGCGGCACTGACCAACGTTCCGGTTCGGCCATGACCACGTCCGGTATGGCTGAGGCAGGAATCAGTGGACGTCCACTGCCGTCACCTTTGATACGAGCGTAAAGAGTTCGCTCGTCCGGGTGCGACCTCGAGGCACCCTGGTATCGATGCCGTCAGACTTCGATGAAGCTTTTGAATGTGCAACGCCGCCGCGCGTTCATTGCCTGGAGGATTGGTGGTGTCGATGCGAGATCAGCTCCTGGAGCAGCTGTACCGCCTCAGCCAGTGCTTTGTGCCAGTCAATATTCTGAGCCGGACACGGACCAGCAGTGAGGCGGCGAGTACAATAACCAACAAAGAAGAGGCGAATACGCATACGACCTCAAAGAGAGTGCGACGACAGGATACAATTCTTTGCTCGACCAGCAAAAGCGCGGGACGTTCCACCAATCCCGCGTTCCTACCATCAGAGAAGGAGGGTTTAGAGATATGCGCCGGAACCAATCCTGCTTTCCTAGCTGAGCCGATCATCGGCGCCGCCGCTGGGCGGTTCGCCTGAAACTGTAAGTTTCAGTGGACTAAAGGAAGAGTGAAATGAAACTAATGGGGATGGAGGCGATCAGCCGATTTCGTGCACGATGGCGACGTGAGTCGTCATCGAAGGCTTCACCCATCTCATCTGCTTTGCGGCCGCTCATGAAATCATCAGACAGCGGCCGGCGGGAGTTGACCCTCTGCCGTCTCACGCCTGATCTGATTTACGATCAGTTAATAGGAGCAGGATGCGCTCGGAAACTGGTCTTTAGCTGGGCGGGAAATCCAGCGGCGCTGGTCCACTGTACGCACTTAGAAGGGCAATTGAAAACGGGACTCCCAATCCGTTGGAGCTGGAAGAGTACTCGCATTACGGTATGGTCGCACGGCTGACGGCCGGGGCAGCCAGGCTTCACTTCTACCCGCTACGTAACTACATGGGGAGCGACCTGCCGCGCGTAAATCCACAAATCAAAAGCGTCGCCTGTCCTTTCACTGGAGAAGAGCTGGCAGCTGTCCCGGCGTTGAATCCCGATACGGCGATCATTCATGTCCAGCGCGGCTGATCAGCAGGGAAATGCTCAAATCTGGGGGTTGATCGGCGTACAGAAGGAAGCCGGCGTTCGCGTCGCGCCAGACAATCGTTGTTGCGGAAGAGATAGTTGATGAGAGTGTTATTCGCTCTGATCCGAACCGCACCCTGATTCGGGTCTAATTGTTGATGCCAGTCGTTCTGCGAACCGTTCGGTTGCCATCCTTCTTATGCGCAAGGCTATTACGACCGGGACAACGACTTCTACCTGCGCTGGCGTGACGTTTCCAAAGACGTGGCTCACTTCAACTCTTATCTCGATGAATGGATATACGGCATGCGGGATCGTGCCGAATATGTCGAGCGCGCTGGGGACATCGCTCGCCGCTTTGAAAGCGCACGAATCATTTTTGCGCACCGGTCAACTATGGTTATTGACAGATCATCATGAGCTACACAGCAAATGAGTTGATGGTGTGTCAAGCAGCAGCGACAGCTGCGCGACGACGAGGTCGTGTTTGTCGGTATCGGTCTGCCCAACCTGGCCTGTAACCTCGCCAGACGACTGCACGCCCCCAAGCTGGTCCTCATTTACGAATCGGGGGCGGTGGGAGCCGCGCCGCAGCGGCTGCCAATCTCCAGTCGGCGACCACATCGCTGGTGACTGACTCGCTCAGCGTCTGCTCGATGTTCGACATCTTCAGTTACTACCTGCAGGGCGGACTCATCTGATGTGGGATTCTTGCAGGGAGCGCAGATTGATCGCTTCGGTAATCTCAACACAACGGTCGTGGGTGACTATGAGCTACCGGCGGTCAGGGCTGCCAGGTAGTGGCGGTGCCTGCGAGATCGCTATCCTGGCCCGGAAGGTACTCGTAATCGCACCGCAGAGCAAGCGTTGTTTCCTGAAGGAGTGGATTTCATCACGTCACCCGGACTTCGTCGATGGGCCGGACACGCGAGCTCAGGCTCGGTATGCCCGGGAGCGGTCCCAGGATGGTGATCACCAATTTAGGATGTTACGCGTTCACAAATGGCCAGTGGAATGATCCTCGCTATCTCTCCATATCCGGGATGCACGCTTGGACGCGCGAGAATAACCGGGCTGGGGATATCCGCGGTGTCTCTTCAGCGATCTCGAGAGCTGATGAGCCAGCCAGCGGAGGAGCTGCACATCATCCGCGAAGATCTAGGACCCAAGGCGTTTGCACATCTGAGCCCAGATCGAGACCTGAAAGCTTTCAAGGTGGTGACTTGTCGGGTCAGCCGCTGAACTCAAACCATGAGCTGCTGGATTGAAATCAGGTTGGTAGCGGGGGCAGGATCGAACTTTGCCGACCTTGGGGTTATGAATCCCACGCTCTAACCATACTTGAGTCTACCCCAGCTTTCATGGAAAAGAACAGCTGTCCGTCGTCCAAGTCGCCAAAGTCCACTGTCGGGTTAGAAATAAAGGTAACCAAGTGGTCAGCGGGTCGTCGGTCAGCAACAAGACGAGCTCAGCCGCCGTCCCCGCCAGCAACTTGAGCCTTAGCCCTCCTCTCTCACTCGCCGGTTGCAGAGACTGGCCACTGATCACGATCACTGCGCCGCTCACGCGCGCGCGAAGTCGATGGAACCGCGCTGCGCAGGGTCAACTGCGGAGTAAGCGCCGCGACGATACTACCTGCCATTCTTCCGACCCGCAAGCCACGCCTCGCCGCGCATCACGCGGCCATCCACTGGCCCCAGGCAATCGTTCGCGCGAAGGTTCCCTTGTCCGAGACGCCGGTAACGATCGGCTTTTACAAGCCGCTTCGCAATCCATCGAACGTTGCAGCAACACAGCAGTCGCGACCTTGCGCATCCTTCCACGTTCAAGCTTTGCGCGCCGCCGCATCGCGTGCTCCGTGCAGTCGTTACAGCAATCGAACTTTCAGCTCGTCGATGGTATATATGGAACGGGTTTTACTTCAGCGCCAGCCTATAACTAAACGCTGCGTGACTAAGTGTCCAGTAAGCGCAACGATCTCGGACAGTCGGAAATTCGAAACGAGTCGTGGTCCTGCACGGCTGTCGAAATGTCCCTCTGCCTTTACTTCACCCGGCAATTGCAACTCGCGTATTCACCGGGACCTACCCAACGACTTCGCGCGACGGCCAATGAAAGATCGGAAAATCGAACCGAGATCGAACTTTCTTACGTCTCGCAAGGAACTCGGCGAGCGCGCATTGACCAGGCGCGGTAGCGGGCAGTTTCTCCGGGGTCCGTCGCAATTCCCACAATGCGCGACCAATACTTCGGCGATGCGTTACGACGCGCTGCCGCAGTGGTCGAACCGCCTTCGCTTCCGGGAACTGGGGCCATCCGCGGCACAGTAAGCGGCGATCGCCGAAGTTCGAAATAACATCTGAGCAATACGTGGCGGCAGCAG
>ERZ1370068.9425-contig-8205_pt1 | contig 33029 bp, 44 predicted proteins | sample MGYA00561227_ERZ1370068 | MGnify/ENA primary metagenome ERZ1370068 (study PRJEB38410, sample SAMEA6850437) | metagenome | study: Metagenomic assessment of the ecological functions of the soil: analysis of the soil microbiota associated with the...
ATTGTACTTCGTTCAGTTACGTATTGCTCGCACGGTGATGGATAGCGAACCACACCGACCGCGAGCCGCCGCTGTCCCGGCCCGGGCACTCGATAGAGCCACTCGCCGTACTTGCGCAGCGCCACGTTCAGGTCCTCGACGTTGTCCCGCGCTGGCGAATGAAGCCCTCGAGCTTGGGCACCTGGTGGATGCCGAACGCCCCCTGCACCTCGGTCGCCCGGAAGTTGTAGCCCAGGTTCACGAAGAGGAAGCGCTCGTCGATGCCGGGGTTCGGGACATCGGGTTTCTTCCTGACGTCGCGCGTCCAGCCGTGCGCGCGCAGCATGCGGCACAGATCGGCGACCATGTCGTCGTCGGTGACGTAACCACGCCGCCCTCGATCGTGCTGATGTGGTGCGAGAAGTAGAAGCTGAACGTCCCCATCACACCGAACGTGCCGGCCGGGCGTGCCCTCGAAGCGGCGCGCCGTGGGCCTCGCAGGTGTCCTCGATGATGACGCAGGCCGGTGGCGGGCGCGCCAGATCGCCGAGCGCCCGCATGTCGCAGGGGTTGCCGAGCAGGTGCACCGGCATCAGCGCGCGCGTGCGCGGCCCGATGGCGCGCTCGCGACCGCGACGGGATCGAGCGTGAAGGTCTCGAGATCCACGTCGACCAGCACGGGCACCAGCCCCATGTTCACGAGCGGGTAGTAGGTCGTGGACCACGCCACCGCCGGCACGATCACCTCGTCGCCGGGGCGCAGGCGGTCGGGAAACGCGGGGTTGACGAGCACGGCCGCCGCCACCAGGTTGGCCGACGAGCCGGAAGTTCACCATGACCGCGTGGCGCACGCCGAGATACTCGGCCCACAGCGTCTCGAAGCGCCGCACCTTCTCGCCCATGGTGATCTGGGTGGATCAGCAGGAGGCGATCGCCTCGTTGACCCTCGTCGGCGCCGTAGGAGGGCACGTGCAGCGGCAGTCGCGGCGCGCCCGCCGGCTTCGGCGCGGTCTGGGCAAAGTACTTGGAGACGAGCGCGTGGATCTGATCGGCCAGCGCCTTCCGCGGATCGCTCATCGGGCGGCCTCGCCTCGCGATCTTCCGCCAGCGGCGGCGGTGTAGAAGACGTCGACGAACCACTTTGGCGTAGCGACTGTCCTCCGTTCCCGTGAAGACGGCGCGCAGAGAGCGTGCGAATCGACCCGCCAGGGCCGGAGCGCGAACGGAGATCACGGTAGAAGTTCACGAACATCCACAGCATGGTCCAGTACAGCCGCCGGGTGGAGACCGCGTCCGCGCAGGACGGCGCCTTGGCGGTGTAGAAGTCCATCGGGGAGACGAAGAACCGATCGTCGAGCTCGATCTTGCCCTCCCGCTGCAGCCGGCGGAACAGGGCCGAGCCGGGATACGGCACGAACTTGGAGACCGCCACGTCCCACACGCCGAGCACCGCCATGCGGCGGATCAGCCCCAGCGTGCGCCGCAGCGTGGCCGGCGTGTCGTCGGGAAACCCGATGACGATGAAGCAGGACAGCTTGAGCCCGCGCTTCACCGCGGACCGCATGGCGTCCAGCATGTGGGCGAGGTCGACCTGCTTCTTGACGGCCTTGAGGATCTCCGGCGAGCCGCTCTCGGGCGCGAAGGCCAGGCCCGGCAGCCCGAGCGGTACAGCAGGTCGGCGACCTCGGCGTCGAAGACCTCGGCCCGGGTGCCGCTCGGCATCTGCCAGGTGATCTTGCAGATCGCGGGCGATCAGCTCGCGACAGAAGTCGACGATCCACTGGCGCTTCACGATGCGACGTGAGGTCCTGGAAGTCGAAGTTCGTCACCTGGTACTTGCGAACGTAGAGCTCCATCTCGTCGGCCAGCGCAGACGGGATTCGCGCGCGATCCAGCGCTGGCGTCCACATGCCCGGGGTTCGAGCAGAACGTGCACTGGAACGGGCAGCCGCGCGTCCCGAGGATCGGGATGGAGCGGCCCAGGTTGATGCCGTTGCGTCTGGTGCCGCTCGATGTACTCGGCGATCGGGAACGCGTCCCAGTCCGGCAGCGGGATCGCATCGACGTCGCGCCGCCGCTCCGACAAGCCCGTTGGTCACCACGCGGTCCCCGGTCCGGAACGCGATCCCCTTCACCTCGCACAGCGGGCGCCGCTCGCCGGTGGGCGCGCAGCAGCTCGACGAAGGTCTCTCGCCCTCGCCCAGCACCACGACGTCGAACGGGCTGCTGGCCAGCACGTCTCGGGGACCGCGGTGCCGTGGCTCGCCGCCCAGCACGAGCCAGGCGTCGGGGAACTTCTCCCGGATCGTCCAGCGCCACCCGGTGCGTGAGCGGCCACAGCGTGCTGAACATGCACGTCATCGCCGATCACCTGCGTGTCGGGATCGATCCGCCCCACGATCTCGTCGGGCGTCAGCCCCTGCACCATGAAGTCGCGCTCGGTCGTGGATAGGGGAGACCGCGTCGAGCGCCTCGCCGGTCGCGCCGATCACCCGGTAGTCGAAGCCGGCGTCTCGCACCGCCGCCGCGACGTAGGCAAGCCCGAGCGGCGGGTTCGGGGTGTGCATCTGCAGGCCCGGAAAACGTCTTGATTCCCGGTGGGTTAATAAGGGTGATCATGATGAGAGGCTACAAACCAGCCTACCGCACCTCCGCTTCAGACCAATCACCTTAGCTTGCATACCAATCAAGGAACGCGCTCGGCCATCCCGCCCCCCGTCCATCGCCAGAGACCGGCGCGCTCTCAGCCGGGACGGGCCAGCCGCTTCAACAGGGCGATCTCCCCGGCCACCAGGGCGCCCAGGTCGTACCGGGCAGTTACCTGCTTCCCGAGCCGGCGGCAGCCAGGCTGGCCGCCAGGTCGCGCGTCTTGTAGCACGCGGTCGAGCCTGGGCGGCCAGCTCATCCGGCCGGTGCGGGTCGAAGAGCAGGCCGGTCCGGCCATCGGCGGACCAGCGAGCGATTCCCGTCGCAGTCGGAGGCGACGCACGGGGTCCCCGCGGCCATCGCCTCCAGGAGCACTTTGGGATGTCCTTCGGTGAAGGACGCCAGGACGAAGGCGTCGGCGGCCGCCATCAGCCCGGCCACCTCGGGGTGCGGGACGACCGGGCGCACCCGCAGCGCCACGTCGAGGGCGCGCGCCCGCCCCTCGAGCGCCGCCCGCTCCGGACCGTCGCCGACCAGCGTGACCCGCACCGGCGCCCGCTTCACGTGGGCGGCCGCCTCGAACCAGGGCGCCGAGATTCTTCTCCTCCGCCGAGAGCCGGCCCCACGTAGAGCACCTCGCGGACGTCCCGCGACCGGGCGGACGACCGGGCTGGAACAGCGTCGTGTCCACGCCGTTGGGGACGAGGTGAACCTCGCCGCGCGGACGGCGGCCACGCACGCGCTCTTCGAGCGCCGGCGTGGTGACGATGATCGCGTCCGGCCGATGCGCAGCGCCATCGACTCGACGACCGCGCCGGAGCACGCGCCTCACCGGCGTGCGGGCGAGCTCGAGTAGCGATAGCCATACGTAGTCACGAAAGGCACGCCGAACCATCGACGGGCCATCACAGCGGGAAACGGCGCCGGTGGGCATGGAAGACTCGCAGCACCGAGCAGCTGGCGAGCGCGCGGCCGTGAATCAGTGGCAGGAGCACGGTGTAGAGCCATCGATGTCCAAAGCCGGGGAACAAGGCCACGCGTCTGAGCAGCTCGCGGTCGGTTGTGAATTCGAGCGACTTCGGGGAAAGTCGCGCTGACTCATCGTAGGTGAAGTAGCGGATCGGCGTCGAAGGCGCGGGCGTACGGCCCCAGGTGGCCGTCGATGTGCCGTACGAGCTGTCCAGTGTTCGCCAGCCCGCCGAAACCGCTCTCAGGGCTCGGCAGCAACCCCAGAATGCTCATCACCGCGCCTTGCGGGCTCGGGCGCGGAAGCCGGTGCTCGCCCGGTTGACGCAGCGCCCGCGTCGCGTTTCCAGCGGCTGAGCCGGTCGTAGAGCCGGAGCGACACACCGCCCACGGCGTCGATGTCGCCGGCCAGCAGCGTGTCGAGGACGACGGGCATCAAGTCCCCTTCGGGCTCGAACCTCCGGCGCGCAGCGGGTTCACCGTGCCGCCTGCCGCGGGCCGCGCCGGTGCGCGCCACCGGGCCACGGCCTCTTCGTACGCCGCGATGACCTCGCGCGCCGTGCGCTCCCAGCGGAAGTTGCCCTCGACGCGCGTGCCCGATTGGCGGCGCCTGCTCGCGCGGCGCTCGGGAGATTGCAAGGAATTCGACGAGCGCCTCCGTGAACTCGGAGACAGCGTCGGGCTCGCACACGACCGCGCCCGGGCCCGAACCCACCAGCTCCGGCAGCGCGCCCCGGCGCGCGACAACGACCCGGCAGCCCGCACGACATCGCCTCGGCGACCGACAGCCCGGAAGCCTTCGAGCGCCGATGGGGAGACGAAGACGTCGGCCAGGTTGTAGTAGCGCACCTTGTCGGCTTCGGAGACGCGGCCGCGAATACGATCTGCTCCGCCACATCTTGCTCGCGGGCGGCTCCGTCGCATGGCCGACTCTTCCGGGCCGCTCCCGACCACGGGAGGCGCGCCGAAGGCAGGCGCCGCACGACCTCGCGCCACACGGTGATCAGAAACGGCAGGTTCTTGCGCGCCTTGAGGCCGCCCAGAAACATGGCCACCGGCCCACCGGCCAGGTGGAGCTTCCTGACCAGGGCAGCGTCGCGTTGCTCAGAGGCGAACCGAGAGGCCACGCCGTCGTGGATGGCGACGACCTCGACTCCGGCACGCCCAGCTCACTGGAAAGCTGGCGTCGGGAGAATTCGCTGACCGTCACGATCTGATCGCACGCCATGAACACGCGCCGATCGATCAGGCGGGCGAGCGGTCCGGGGTCAACGTGATGGTGGTGCACGATGACCGGCGCGTCGATGCGGTGGCGCGAGCGAGCGATCAGCGCGGCCGGGCCGATGTATCGAGCCGAGTGGGCACGGAGCATCCATTCCCTCGGCGCTGGATGCGCCCGATGGCCGGCGGCAGCACGAACGGCGCCACGTACCAGCGCAGGCCTCGCCCGATCGGTAGCCGATGGATCCGCCAGTTCGGCACGTTCTCGGGAAGCGGCTTTGCCCCGGGCCAGGAGGATATCGAGGCGACACCGGCCTCGCCGAGCCGGACGAGCAGCTCGCGCTCGTAAGTCTCTCCGCCCGACGTGGTCTCGGGCGCGAGACCGCAGTGAGGTGAACACACCCGCATCACACTAGCGTATCGCGACAATGAAGTAGCCGTTGACGAACGACGCCAGCTGGGAACGCTGCACGGGCGCTGCCCTGTCCAGCCGGGCGAGCAGATCGAGCAGCGGGAAGACACCGTACCCGGCCTGGCGGATCCCCCACGGTGCACGCAGGATGAGGAAGCGCAACAGCCCGGCCAGATGAGTGAAGTACCCGCCCTGGGACGTGAGCGACACGACTCGCAGTCCCGCGTGGTCGAGCAGCCGGGTCCACATCGCGGCGGTAACGGCCATAGTCGTCGGGATCGGCGTGGATCCGCTCCAGAAAGGGAATGCTCAGCACGAGGCGGCCACCCGGCCGGAGAACGCGCCGGCACTCGGCGAGGCTGCGGATCGGGTCGGGCACGTGCTCCAGGACCTCGGTCGCCTTGACCACATCGAAGATCTCGCCGCCGAACGGTAGCGCCTGGATGTCAGCGATGACGTCGGGCGCGCGCGACCCATCGAGGTCCGCCACGACCCAGACGGGCCTGGGGCGAGCGCTGGAAGGCGCCCCGGACCCGGGCACCGCCGATATCGAGCACTCCGGCCGGTGAAAACGCCGGCAATCTCTGCCAGCGCCGCGTCGATGTCTTGCGGCGATACGATGTCCTGACGTAATAGCGCAGCGCGCCTCTCATGAACGTCGGTCGATCGCCTCGCCGTAGATGTCGAGTAGCCGCGTGGTGATCGTGTCTTCATCGAAGGCGGTCAGCCCGGGCCGCCGCGGCGGCTCCTGCGGTCTCGCCGCCGCGCCGGATCACGCAACAGCGCGGCGATGGCGTCACCGAGCGCGACGGGGTCGGCCGGACGCACCAGGAGTCCGCTGATCTCCGCCTCGATTAGCTCGGGTGTGCCCCCCACCGCGGTCGCCACGACCGCGCGGCCGAGAGTGCATGGCCTCCAGCACCACCCGGCCCTGCTCCGGCCATATCGACGGGACCACCACCACGTCGGCCGCCTGGTACAGACGGAACAGCCGATGCTTGCGGGATCGAGCCGAGGGCGCGCACGTCATCACGGCGGGGTCTGATTCGTCGCCCTTGCCGGCGAAGACGAAGCGTACGGGGCCGGCGTGGGCCCGGATGCGGTCGAGAGCCGCGAGCAAGCACCTCGGTGCCCTTGCCGATGCGAGAGCTTCCCGGCGTAGAGCACGATGGGGTCCTCGCCCGGACCGAGCTCATGACGGGCGGTGCGGGCCGCCGCTTCGGACGCCGGCGTTACGGGAGGCACAGGACGGCACAACCCGGCCCCGCCGGCCGATCAGTCGCTGGGGATGGAGCGCGCGAGGGTTGCCTGGCTCACGGCGATGATGACGTCCACGCCGACGAGCGCACGCTGTCGCAGCGATTGTCCAGCCAGGCGAGACCCAGCGAGACCACCGAGCCACCGCGCCCCTCCCACCGGCTCCGTAGTGCCGCTCGAAGTACAGGCACGCACTTGTCCACGTACTGCCGCCACGAGCAATCGAAGGAGGACCACGGCTCGAAGAGCGTACAGGCGCCGATGGGGCAGATGAACGCGAGGTCACGCAAGGTCGCCACGACCGGGCGGCGCGCGAGCCGTCCGGCGAGCCACGCGGGCACGAGTGCCCCTCTCGTCTGCGCGTGAATCACGTCAGCCCTGCGGCGGGACGGTCCGCCAGATCCACCACGCGAAGTAGAGACCAACCGCGGGATTGCGATGGAGCAGCCAGCCGCCTTCCTGCTGGCCAGGCGAGAGACGGATGGGAAACGGAAAGCGATTCACCTCGACCCCGTCGTGCTCCTCGCGCGAGGCCGCACCGTAGTTCGGGTGACGATGACGATCCGGTGCCCCGTCGGGCCGGGCTTCGGCCGAAACGGCGCTGGTCCACTGAGCGCCGCCAGGCGCGAATGGTGGGTGGTAGTCCGTGGCAAACACGATGTTCATGGGCGCAGGAGAAGGCTGGGTGAGTCGGTCCAGGCACGGCGTCTTGCGCGTGATGGCCATCCCAGAACTCGTCGGCGGTGCACGGGATGGTGGCCGGGTCGGCGACGTCCACGAACGTCACGCCCAGAGTTGCCGAGACGTCGACCAGGAACCGGTCGACCTCCTCGAGGAATGCGCGGCGGGCCGGGTCCTCACGCACCGCGGCCAGAGCGTCCGGATGGTATGGCGGGACATAGGCGACGATGCGCACTCCGCGTGCCCTCATGGCCGCCCAGAGACGCTTGAGCCAGGCGGCGCGACGCTCGTCCCACTGGGGATCGGTGACCCCGCCACCCTCCCGGCCATACTCGATGGCGCGACGGCGCAACCCGCGGCCGGAAGCGTCGTCCAGTACCGGCCGTAGTCCTCGTCCGCGATGGCCGCCGCGACCTCGGCGCTCCGTGCTCGCACACGCCACAGGCGGCGTAGGTCACGCGCCGAAGCGCGCAAGACATTGAACGAGAACAGCTCGGTGAACGCGTCCCATCGGTAACGAATCTCCTCGACCGTGGTCGGAACCGGGGCGCCCCCACCGACTCGCCCAGGGAGGCGGCGACCTCGGGCGCCAGCGAACGCCACCGGGGTGGCGGCTGGCTCCGGCTGAACACCCACGGATCGACGGAGAACAACGCGACCTCCGGCACCTTGCCTTGCTGCTCGAGCACCCGCCACAGGGCCGCGTAGTCCTCGACCGCAGCGCCTCCGACGGCCGCATTCAGGAACTGATCGGCGGAGACACCGGCCGCGCGATGGGTGATCCCCAGCGCCCGGCTCGAGCCGAACACGACCACGCGCGGGCGTGGTCGCAGCATGATGGCGGCCTTCTTCGCCAGTCGATCGTCGACGTTGCGGTAGAGCATCATGGCGGTGGCCGGGTCGATGAAGCGACGCCCGCCGATCGCCGCCACATTGACGCCGACACCAGCCGCGAGCAGGACGAGCAGCACGACGGTGAAGACCTTCATCGTCCAGAACTGAAAGTAGAGGAATTTCGATCGGTAGTTCATGAGAAAGATGGCGACCACCGTCGCGAAGGCCAGGCCGGTCTGTCGCATCGGGGCCGATCCGCTCGAGATCGATCTCGAGGCTGTTGCGGAAGCCGCGGACGATCACGAGCCTGATCAGCACCAGGGCCAGCAGCGCTGCCGTCTGGGACGACCATCCGGCGACGAGCCCGTGGGCGCCGACGAGCGCGGCAAACCACTGGCCCGCCTGGCCGAAGGTGTCCGAGCGGAAGAACACCCAGCCCAGCGTCACCAGCCCGAAGGTGATGTTTCGTCGCCAGAACAGCGTAACGCGCTGCTCCCACGCCGGCACCGCGTGGTGGACAATCAGCAGCAGACCGTGCCAGCAACCCCACGCGGCGAACGTCCAGTTGGCGCCATGCCACAAGCCGCCGAGCACCATCGTCGCCATCAGATTGAGCTTCTGCCGTGCGGGAGTACAACGATTCCCGCCCAGGGAATATAGAGGTAGTCGCGCAGCCAGAGTGACAGCGTGATGTGCCAGCGGCGCCAGAAGTCGCTGGGCGACTCCGCCTTGTACGGCGAATCGAAGTTCTTGGGCAGCTCGATCCCGAAGAGGCGTCCGCAGGCCGATCGCCATGTCGGAGTAGCCGCTGAAGTCGAAGTAGATCTGCAGTGCGTAACCGAGCAACGTCAGCCACGCCCGGACCATGTCGAGCTCCGGGAGCTGGCTCAGCATCGGATCGACGAGGTTACCGGATCCGATCGGCAATGAGAGTCTTCTTGGCCAGGCCGATACAGAACAGGAGGATGCCGGCCCGCCAGCGCGCCACGATCCCTCCCCCGGCGATCCGCGTGAGCTGCGGGATGAGCTGGTGGTGCCGGGTGAGCGGCCCCGCCACGAGATGCGGGAAGAAGCCGATGAATCCCAGGAAGCGGACGAAATTCTGCTCCGGTCGCGCGTGCCCCCGCCAGACGTCGATCACGTAGGACAGGGTCTGGAACGTGTAGAAGCTGAGGCCGGCCGGCAGGGTGACCTGGCCCACGCGAGCAGTCGCGAGTCGGGCGCGACGCCGAGGCCACCCAGCACGACGGCCACGGTCCGGGGTCAGAAGCCCCGCGTACTTGAAGTACGCGAGCAGCCCCAGGTTGACCGCCAGGGATAGCAACAGCAGCCCGGTACGGCGCCGACTCTGAGGCGAGGCCGCTATCCCGCGGGCGATCGCGTAGTCGATGACGGTGGTGGCGAGCATCGGCAGGATGAACCACCAGTGGCCCGCGAAGGCGTAGAAGACGACGCTGGCGCCGGCAATCCAGGCAAGCAACGGTTGGCCACGCAGGCGGAGCGCCACGACGACGCGTGAGGGCAGGAACAGGAGGAGGAACTCGTGGAGCGAGTTGGAAGAGCACGACGCGCCCCGACCGCTAGTCCGCGACCGGCTTTTCCGCCAGCAACTCGATGAACGGCGTGACGCCGAGCCATCGATAGTAGATGCGGATCAACGGCCACGCCGGCCCGACCGACTCACGCGGCGGCGAGTCCGCCAGCCGTCGGAGCGCGGTCACGCCCACGCGCCGGAACGCGCGCGTAAGGCGGCCGGGGGTCAGCCGCCGGATGGTCGCCAGGTAGCCGGGCGGCCGTCCCCGCAGCCGGAGGTACAGCCGTCCCAGAGGCGGGGGCAGGAATGGAATCCAGAACAGCTTGAAGTGGCCTTCGTACCACGAGCCAGCATTCGGCGTGTGTACGTAGACCCGGCCGCCGGGACGGGTCACGCGCGTCATCTCTGCGATCGTCCCTCGACCGAGTCGACGTGTTCGATGACCGAGAAGCAGTAGACGAAATCGAAGCGTACCGTCGCGGAACGGCAGCGGCTCGGCGGCGGCCTGGACGAACTGGCCGGCGTCGTCGCGCAGGCCGGCAGATCGCGATCGCCTCGGTGTCCTCGTCCACGCCGACCATACAGGCGCCGGCCGCCGTCGCCACGGCGTTGAAGCCGCCCGTCCCGCAGCCCACGCTGAGCACGCGTCCGCGCAACGCCTCGGTGCCGACCAGACGGCGCACCCGTTCGAGGTGCTCCTGATTCCTGCTGCTCTTCCGCTCGCGCAGCTCGACGAGGGTGGCCCAGCCGGGGATCCCGAGCGTGTCCCGGTAGTACGCGGTGTAGTGGCGCAGCCGCTCGCGCAGCTCCACCACCGCGCTCACTTCAGGCGGGCGACCAGCGCGTCGATCACCGCCTGCCGCTCCTCGGGCGTGATGCCGACCGAGGACGGCAGGCACAGGCCGCGGTCCCACAGGCGGTCGGCGATCTCGATCGGCCCCGTGCGGGCGTCGCGGAACGGCGGCTGGCGGTGCAGCGGGTGCCACACCGGGCGGACCTCGATGCCGGCGGCGTTGAGGTCGCGGATCAGCGCGCGCAGATCGGGACCGCGCCGTGCGTCGATCAGCACGGTCGGCAGCCACCAGTTCGACGCGTGCCCACGACGCCTCGCGGAACGGCGTCACGCCGTCCACGCGCTCGAGGGCCTGCGCATAGGCGACGGCCGTCGCACGCTTGCGGTCGAGGAAGTCCTCCAGCTGCTCGAGCTGCGCCGCTCCCCGATCGCCGCCTGCAGATTGGTCAGCGCGGTAGTTGAAGCCCGACCTCGTCGTGCACCCACTCGAGCGGATCGCTGCGCGCCTGCGTGGAGAGCGCGCGCACCCGCGCGGCCACTTCCGCGTCGCGCGTCAGCACCATGCCACCGCCGCCGGCACGTGATGATCTTGTTGCCGTTGAACGACAGGCAGCCGGACGAGCCGTCGGGCCGACGCGGCCGGCCCCGGTAGAAGGCGCCCAGCGACTCGGTGGCGTCCTCCACCATGGCCAGCGGCCAGCGGCGACAGATCTCGAGCAGCGGGTCGAGATCGCACGGATGGCCGTAGAGGTGCACCGGCACCATGGCGCTCACGCGGCGGCCGGTCGCCGCGGTCGATCACGGCGCCGGCGCGGACCTCGCACTCGCGCGTCAGGAAGTCGGCGACCTTCTCGGGATCGAGGCCCCACGTGATCGGCTCGACGTCGAGGAACACCGGATGGGCGCCCGCAGTGGACGATGGCGCCGGCGGTGGCGATGAAGCGTCAGCGTGGGCGTCAGCACCATCGTCGGGGCGGACGCCGGCCGCGCTCAGCGCCAGGTGCAAGCGCGGCGCTGCCGTTGACGATGGCGACCGCGTGCGGGCACGCCGACGTAGGCGGCCGTCTCCGCGCTCGAACCGCTCGACGAAGGGCCCGGCCGAGGACACCCAGTTGGTGTCCAGGCACTCCTTGACGTACTTCCACTCGTTGCCGCCGAGGTGCGGAACCGCGCTGGGGATCTGACGTCGCGCCGTCACGACCGCTTCGCCCTCCTGCTGCCACCACGCGCGATACCAGTCGAGCGTCTCGGCCACGCCGGCCTCGAGCGACACTCTTCGGCGTCAGGGCCGGTCAGCGCGTGCAGCCGCGTGAGATCGGGACAGCGCCGCTCGGGCAGAGCCGGCCGGCGCCGGCCGCCGCTGCGAGGGCTGGCGCGTGGCTAGCGCAGCCGGAGCACGAGCGCGGCGAGATCCTCGATCACCGTCTCGTCGCTGTCGTTGCCGATGTTCACGACGTGGCCGGCGGCGCCCTCGGTCGTGGCCAACCGCAGCGTGGCCTCCACCGCGTCGGCAACGTGGCAGAACGCACGGCGCTGGCCCGGCCCGTAGACAAGAAATGGATCCTCGCGACGGATCGCGCGCAGCGCCAGCTCGGGATCACGTGATCGGCGGCCCATGCGGGGCCGTACACGTTGTGGTAGCGCCCGATGACCCAGCGCAGGCCGCGAGCCCGACCTGCGTGGATCACCGCCGCCTCACCGAGGAGCTTGCTGATGGCGTAGGCGGCGCGCGGCGCGGCGGCGTCCGCGATGGCCAGCGGCACGTCCTCGGGCGTCGGCACCGGCGCCAGGCCGAGCCCGACCGGAGCCCGCGTACACCTCGCTGGTCGAGGAAAAGAAGAGCGTCTCGCCCGCGGCGGCAGCCAGTCGAGCACCGCCATGAGCGCCAGCGTGTTCGTGCGGATGACGCGTGGCGGGATCGCGCTCGACGTTGCGCACGCCGACCACCGCGGCCAGCATGTAGACCTGATCCCACTCGCGCGGCAGTCCGTCCAGCGCACCGGGCGCTGTGAGATCGGCCTGGACGAATCGCACACCTGGCCGCGCGCAGAGCGCGGCCAGCACCGCGTCGGCCCGGCCCCGCGAGAGATCGTCGACCAGCGTCAGCGCGTGGCCCTCGTCGGCCAGCCGCGCGGCCAGGTGGGCGCCGACGAAGCCCGCGCCGCCGAGGACGAGGACTCTAGCCATACCCGATGGCCGCGTACCCGATGCCCGCCTGGCGTACGACGTCCTCGTCGAGGATCCGCCACGCGTCGAAGACGACCGCCGGCCGCCGCAGCGTCGGGAGCAGCGCGCCGAGATCGAGCTTGGCGTACTCCGGATGGTTGGACGTCAGCAGCACCGCATCGGCGCCGGCGAACGCGGCCTCGACCGTGACCGGCGTGGCACCCAGGCCGGCGATGACGTCGGGGCCCACGAGGTAGTCGTGGCCGCGCAGCTCGAGACCCGCCGCCCGGAACAGCGGGAGCATCGGCGACACCGGCGCGCCACGCATGTCGTCGGTCGGCGGCCAGCCCTTGTAGGCCCAGCCCAGCACGGACAGGCGGGCGCCCTCGGCGCGGCCGCGCGCGGCCCGGATCAGCGCCGCCAGCCGCTCGGCCACGTGCACCGGCAGCGCCTCGTTCAGGTGGCGCGCGGCGCCGATCAGGTACGGCGTGTAGCCGACCCGGCCGCCGCCGAGAGCAGGATGTAGGGATCCTTGAGAGGCAGCCGCCGCCCACGAAGCCGGGCTTGGCGAGATCCGGCCGCGGGTACTCGACGTTGGCGCCGTGGATGACCCGAGCGGATCGAGGCCGAACCGCTCGGGCGAGCAGCGCGACCTCGCTGCCGTAGCCGTAGATCAGGTCGGTGTGGCAGTTGTTGACGAGCTTGACCATCTCGGCCGCCTCGAGCGACGACACCCGCACGACTCGCCGGGTCAGCCGTGAGAACAGCTCGGCCGCCGCCGCGGCGCTGGCCGCGTCGAGCCCACCGACCACCTGCGGCAGCTCCTCCAGCTCGCGCAGCGCCTGTCCCTGGATGGTGCGCTCGGGTGCGAAGGCCAGCCGCGGCGCCGGCCAGTGGGCCGCCAGCGCGGGCAGCACGATGGCGCGGGTCGCGCCGACCGGCATCGGTGCTGCGCACGACGACGAGCGTGTCGGGACGGCGCCGCGCTCGGCCACGTGGCGCGCGGCCCCGCCAGGTTCTCGAGCTGCGGGCGCCCCGAGTCGTCGACCGGGTGGACACGCAGATGATGGCGGCGTCCACCACACCCGCCGGCAGCTCGTCATTCACATGGATGCGCGAGCCGAGCCACTGGCCGAGGCCTTCCTCGAGGCCCGGCTCGAACAGGTGCGCCCGGCCCTCGCGGAGCGCGCCCAGCACACGCGGGCGACTTGTCGACGCCGTGCACGACGATGCCCTTGCGGGCCAGCGCGACCGCGAGGGTCAGGCCGACGTAGCCCAGCCCGACGACACCGACCGCCGTCACTCCAGCAGCCCCTCGGCGACGTCCCGGTTGGCCTGCGTGAAGTCGGCGTGGCGGCCGACGTCCAGCCAGTACTCGCGGATGGGAAACGCCACCACCGTGCGCCCGGCCGCCTTGAGCAGCGGGATCAGCTCGGGCGCGTCGACCGGCCGCCCGCGCGGGACCAGCGACAGCGCCGGCGGCCCGACGACGTAGACGCCGCTGTTGATCAGGAAGTCCAGGCGCGGCTTCTCGCTGATGGTGCTGAGCTGCTCGCCCTCGACCTCGAGCACGCCGTACGGCACCTGGACGGTGTGCGGCACGGTGCCGACGGTGAGGTCGGCGCGATGGCGCCGGTGGAACTCGAGCATCGCGCGGAAATCGCACTTTGGTGAGGATGTCGCCGTTGACGAGGAAGAACGGCTCGGTGAGTGGCTCGCCGAGCAGTGCGAGGCCGCCCGCGGTGCCGAGCGGCGTGGTCTCGCGGATGTAGCGGATGCGGACGCCGAGGCGCCCGCCGTCGCCGAAGTGGGCCTCGATCATCTCCGACTTGTAGCGGACGATCAGGAAGACCTCGCGCACGCCGGCCGCCCGCAGCCGTTCGATCAGAATCTCGAGCAACGGCTTGCCGCCGACGCGCAAGCAGCGGCTTGGGCGTGCTCGGTCAGCGGGCGCAGCCGGTGCCGTCGCCGCCCGCCATCAGCACCGCGGCGTTGGGCAGCGCGGCCGGTCGCAGCAGGTCGTCGAGCAGGAGCACGTCGACCAGCCGCCGCTCGGCGTCGATCACCGGAACGGTGGCGCAGCCCGCGGCCCTGCATGAGGGTGAGCGTCTCGTCGCGGCCCAGGCCGGGGGCGATCGTGACGCGGCTGGGGATTCATGACGTCGGTGACGTGGCCGTCGATCGAGACCCCGCGCAGGAGCCCGCGGCGGATGTCGCCGTCGGTGACGATGCCCGCCAGCCGCCCGGAGGCATCGACCACCATCACGGCCTGGTGGCGATTCTTCGTGATGGCTTCGAGCGCCTCACGGACGGAAGCGCTCGGGGTGACGAGCCAAGCGCCGTCGAAAGTCATGAAGCTAACGACCTGAAACCGCCATGTCGACACGAGATTGTACGATAGTATCCGCGGAGATGCCTAGGCGGAGTCTGGGCCAAGCCTCTCTCCTCCTGCTCGGCAGCTCGTGGATCCACAGCGGTCTCGGCCTCCTGGCCTCGGTGCTGATCGGCCGCGTCCTCGGTCCCGCCGCCGTCGGCGCGCTCTGCTCCTCAACCTCGGCCTGGCCGGCCTCGTGATGGCCGCCGCGCTCCCCGGCTTCGCCCGGGCCCACCTCAAGCGCCTGGCCGAGGGCGAGGACACCGGGCGCTGCCTGGGGACGATGGGCCTGATCCAGGAGGGCTCGCCGCGCATCCTGGGGCTCGGGCTGCTCGTCGGCGTGGCGGGCGGGTGCGCTGGCCGAGGCGCCCGCCGGCGCCGCGGTCTTCGTCTTCATGCTGGGCTCCCAGGTCGCCTCGCGGCTGGCCGACGTGTTCATGCAGGTGTTCATCGTGCGCGAGCGGGTGGTGACCCACGGCGCCATCCTGCCTCGATGCGGCTGGCGCGTCTGCTGGCCACCGTGGTCGTGCTGGTGGTCGCGCCGAGCGTCGTCTGGATCGCCGCCACGTTCCTGCTCGAGAGCGCGCTGACCATGCTCGTGTCCGCCAGCGTGCTCGCCGCCGGCGGCATCCGGCCGCGGGCGCCGTCGGCCGCCAGCCTGGCCGCCCTACTGGCGCTTCGCGCGGCCCTTCCTCGTCACCACGCCGATCGCGCTGTTCCAGGACTCGATCGACCGCGTGCTGGTCGGACGCTGGGCCGGGCTCACCGCGGCAGGCTACTACCAGGTTGCCCGCGGGCTCTTCGAGGCGCTCTCGGGCGTGATGGCCCCGCCGGGCATGCTCATGTTCACGCGGCTGTCGTCGCTCTACGCCGAGCGGACGCCCGAGCGCGACCGCGCCGCCCGGCAGCTGTTCTTCAGCGGCCTGACAAGCTCCTGTTTCTGTCGACCGCCATGGCCGTCTTCTTCTGGGTGATGGCCGAGCCGCTGCTCGGCGCGCTCTACGGTCCGGCGTTCGTTGCCGCCACCGCCGGCGCTGCGCATCCTCGTGCTGGCGGCGCTGGCCGCGACGGCCATCAACCCCTACACGTTCGTCCTGCAGGCGCAGGACGAGGTCGCTCGCTTCATCCCGATCAACATCCTGCGCTTCGGCGTGTATCTCGGCGCGCTGTACGTCCTGATCCCCGGCACCGTGCCCGGGACTGCCGGCGGCCGCCGCCGGCGCGGCGCTGGCCCGGCTGCTGCTCATCCTCTTCCCGGCCTGGGTGTGGGTGGGCTGGACGCGCGAGCTGGCCGGCATTCCGTTCTACCGGCGCGCGCTGGTGTACTTCGGGGGTTCGCCGTCGCGGCCCTCCTCGTGTTCCACGCGCTGCTGTCCCCCATCACGGCGCTGGCGGGATCGCGGTGGGCGGGCGACGTCGCGGCGGGAGCCGTGGCGTTCGTGGTGTACGCGCTCTGGTTGTTGAAAGCGCACCCCCGACACGCGCGCCAACCTCGAAGTACTCCTCGGCTGCCCTGGGACTTCTGCGCCGGCGCTGAGCGCGTCAGCGGGGCGCGTCGACGAAGCGCTTGCGCACGAGCCGTCGGGCCCAGCTCGACCTCCTGCAGCACGCGCGCGATGCGCGGCGCCGCGTGGCCGTCGCCGTAGGGATTGGCGAGGCCGGCCAGGCTCTTGCGGAACCCGGGATCGAGCGCGCGCCGGATGGCCGCGCCGATCGCCGCGCGCGGTCGTGGCCCACGTCGATCACGTTGGTCGCCCGCAGCCGGCCCCGCTGGCGGTCGCCGATATTCACAGCCGGCAGCTCGAACGTCGGCGCCTCGATGATCGCGCTCGAGGAGTTGCCGATCATGACGTCGGCCACCCGCAAGAGTGAGCAGTACGTCTCGTCGCCCAGCGCGGCGACCAGCGCGCGTCGCCGGCCGCCGGACGGCCAGCGCCTCCAGGGCCGTGGTCACCGCGCCTGATGCGCGGTGTCGGCGCCCGGCGCGGTGATGACGAGATCGCCCGGCAGCGCCTCGAGTGCCGCGGCCAGCTCGCCGACCTGACGAGGGACGTCCGCGGCGGCCAGCGTCTCGGGGTGAAACGTGGCCAGCATCATCGGATGGCCGAGCGCCAGCTCCAGCCGCTCCGCCAGCGCCTCGCGGGACATCGTGGCCTGGGCGTGGAGTCGGTCGAGCCCCGGCGCGCCGCAGCAGTGCACGCGCCACGACTCCTCGCCGAGCTGCCGCACGCGGTCCGCGTACGGCTCGGCGGCCGGGAAGTGCAGGTGCGCGAGCTTGGTGATGGCGTGACGGATCTGCTCGTCGATGGCGCCCTCGGTCACCTCGCCGCCGTGCAGATGGGCGACCGGCAGGGCGAACGGCAGCGCGGCCACTGCCGCGCTCAGCATCTCGTAACGATCCCCGAGCACCACGAGGAGGTCGGGCTGTCCGCCGGGCGAACTCGCGGGCGAAGCCGGTCACGCCCCGGCCGGTGGCGGCGGCGATCGCGCCGGGCGCGTCGTCGTCGATGTCCATGTCCACCCGGGCCGACGACATCCCAGCCGTCCGCCTCGACCAGGCTGGCGGTGCGCGCCGAAGCGGGCGGCCAGGTGACTGCCGGCGACGTAAACGAGCAGCTCGACGTCCGGCGCGTGCGCGCAGCGCCTGCAGCAGCGGCGTGAGGTGACCGTAGTCCGAGCGCGCGACGGTGACGACGCCGATGGCGCGGCTCATGCGCGCGATCTTAGCACTCTCGACGTGCACACCCGTCGGATCCCGGGCCTTCTTGACTCGCCGAGCGCGGCTCTACGCTCGGCCGATGCTCAGGCGTGTGCGTACGGTGGACGCGCGGCCTGCTCGGCGTGCGGCGCGACCCGACCTACTATCTTCCCTGGCTGACGCGCCCGGGCTGGACTGCGTCGTCCTGCTGAACAACATCGAGTCGCGCTTCACCAGCGGTCGCGAGGGCCGCGGCCTCGACGCGATGGTGACCCAGCTCGACTCCGAGGGGCGCGTGAGCCAGCCAGCAACGCGCCACGCTGTCCGACAGCACCGACGCGCGCGAGGTGCAGCTGGCGCCGGCCGGCGCCGGCTATGGCTTCGTGACGGTGGACGCGCCCCGGATCAAGTCCGACCTCTACGTGGCGCTCGCCGACGGCGAGACGTACACCGCGACGCACGGCCGGCAGTGAGTTCGTCGAGCACTATCCGGCCGTGGACGCGCGCGATACTCGCGGTGGCCGGCGCGCTCCTGGCGCCGCTCGGGCACACGGTGCCGGCCTTCGCGCGCGATCAGTACGTCTACCACGGCGCGGACAGCCGCTCGCACCTGCTGGTCTTGAACCTGTCGAACGTCGTGAACCGCGTTCGCGTCGTCGCGCGAGCGAGACGGCGCGCGGGTCGGCGCCCGGCTGAGTCTGCATCCCGCCGCGAGGCGCGCGGCTCGTCGACGTGGACTCGCTGGCGCCGGCCGCCGGGCGGCTGACCGTCGATCAGCTGCGGCTCACCGGGCAACGCGTGGTTCAACCTCTATCTGGTCGGCGCCGGCACCCGCAACCTCGAGGGCGCGCTGTCGCTCATGCATGTCAAGTGACCTCGGCGCCCTGATGTCGGCCACCTTCCACGAGGCCGGGCTACGCCCACCTCGTGGAGCCTCGTCCACCAGAAGGACCGCGCGGCCCGCCGGCAGCTGGCACAGCGTCCGACTCTTAGCGCCTACGACAAGGACGGCTGCCCGCGTCTGGATCAGGCGCTCGATCCCGGCCAGGAGATCCTCGACGTGGCCGCGCTGCTCGACGAGCCGGCGCGCCGTCACGGGCGGCTCCTCGTCGTCTTCGACGCGCGCTACGACCCGCGGATCTTCCCTATCGTCCCCACCACTACGGCTACCTGCACCGGGCCGACTCCGGCCGTGCCGCCGCTCTACTACGCGGTCAACGCCACGCTGGGCGGTGTGCCCGACCGCATCGGCGCCGTCGCGCTCAACAACTTCGAGACCTATCTGTTCCTCGACCGTCCGATGAGAGGACACCACGCGGTGGCTGTCGGCAACCTCTCGCGCTTCGTCGCCGGCCGACGCCGAGGTGGTGAGCTACTACGACGGGGTTCGCCACGTGGAGACCGTGCGCCTGGCGCCGAAGGCCCACACCGGAGGTCACAGCTCGAGCCCGAGCGCGACGGCCACCGTCTGCCGCCGGGTCGAGCTGAAAGCGCTCTTCCGGATGGCCAGCTACGTGGTGGGCCGGCGCGCGGGCGGCGAGCTCGCCTGCTCTTCGATCACCTCTTCACGTACTTCAAGTGACGGCCTGACTCGACCCCGCGCTGGACGCCGAGATGCTCTGCTACTGCACGATGCTGACGTTCGGCGAGCTACGAGCGGCGTGCGCGGCCGGCGCCTGGCCCCCGGCGAGGCAAGGAGCAGACCGGCAAGCTCTGCACCGGCTGCCAGGGCGATCTGCAGTACTGCCTGCGATCTGCTCGGCGTGCGGGCCCCGGCGTGACGCGGCAACGGCTACGACGATTTCCGTCCCGGACGTCCCGGGCCTGCTCGCGGCGCAGGACGCGGCCGCCACGGCCAAGCCGCCGGGCGCGCGCAGCGGCGACGGCCTCGGGCCGCTGGGCGCGTGTGGCGAGCCGGGTCCGGCTCGCCGCGCTCGGTGGGCCTCGTGCTCACCGGCTGGCACCGCGCGCTCATGTACGCGCAATCTTCGGCTGGGGCTGGTTCGAGGAGTTCCAGCGCTACTGGGTGAGCGAGCTCGGCAATCGTCCGCTGCATCCGCACGACTTCTATCACCTGTACGGCGTGTACCGGCAGCGGCTGCAGGCGATCGAGCCCGATCTCACGAGCGACGCCAGCCAGCTCGAGCTGGCGCGATCACCGGATCGTCTACTACCTGTTCAGCCACACGTATCGCCAGGCCCTGTCGCCGCTGCGCGTCCAGCGCTACGCCCGCTTCATCCCCCGGCACGGGCGGGATCGCGAGTACGGCTGCGGCACCGGCGCCGATCGTGACCGCGCTGGCGCGCCACTATCGCCACCTCGATCTGGAGCTGGTGGCCGCCGACATCCTCACCTGCTCTTCCACTTCGTGCGCTGGCGCTTCCGCGACGTGCCGCTACGTCACGACGGTGCAGATCGATCCGGACGACGACGCGGCGCTGCCCGGGCAGTACGACGTGATCGTCTGCCTGGAGACCTTCGAGCACCTGCCGCGGCCGCTGGCCGCGCTGACGCACTTCCACACGGCGCTGCGGCCGGGCGGCGTGCTGGTCTTCGACTACATCCGCTCGGAAGGCGCCTACCTCGACACGCCGGCCGGGCTCGCGCGATCGCGAGCGCGCGCTGGCGCTCGTGCTGGAGCGCTTCGAGGTGGTGGACGGCGACGATCAAGATCGACGGCAGCCACCTGGGGCCGACGGTCGGTGCGCAAGCGCGGCTGAGGACCGCCGAGCCAGGCGGCGATCTTCCGCAGCCGGCTAGCCCGAGCTGGCCGGCGGGCGCCGGCCGCGCTGACCCGCTCGATCTCGTCGAGCACGCGCGCGCTGCTCAGCGCGTCGTCGAAGCCCGAGGAACTTCTCGACGTACTGGCGGCGGGCGGCGGGATCGAGTCTGGAAATCCTCGAGGTCGCGCGGCATCGAGCCGGGCGGCCGTCGTCCTCCGCCGGCAGTCGTCCACACCACGCCGGGGAAGTTCTGCATGGTTCCCGGGCGAGCGCTGTAGACCTCGTCGAAGGTCGCGATAGCCGGCCAGGTGCGACTGGGGAACGCGTCACGCTGAGGGACGGCACGCCGGCGAACGCGCGCCTCGAGCGCCGCGCCGCTCTGGAAGTGGATGCACAGGCTCGCGATCGCCATCGAGCTCGATCGACGTGTAGGGATGGACGCGCTCGTCGCCCAGAGCCACACGTCGGCGAGGTCGCGCAGGAAGCGCGGATCGTCGTTCTTCTCGCGTCGACTTGACGACCAGGGCCGCGCCAGTGCGCTGGCAGAATCGGCGGACGCTCTGCACCAGCGCACCGGTACCCGTGGCGTGCGCAGGATGGTCCGCGGATCCACTCCGGGTGACCCGCGCGCAGGCGCGGGCGACGCGGACCAGCCGTGGCTCGGAGCCCCACACCGCCTGGCGCCACGTCTCGGGCACGGCCATCTTGAGCGACATGAAGACGACCACGGGCTGGTCGGGGCGCGAGGCCGTAGCGCCGGCGTACCTCGGCCGGGTCGACGCGCGGCGAGCTGATCCATCATGGTCGAGCCGCACACGGCGCTGCGCGCGGCCGCCACGTCGCCGGCGTCGCCCAGCTGGGCGAACTCCGTCGGCCTTCACCCGCCAGTGCAGGTCCCGCTGGTACTCGCTCAGATAGAAGGTCGTGTCGACGAGCCGGTAGGTCGAGCGGGGTCGAGCGTGATCGTGTCGAAGATGTAGTCCACGTTGAAGACTCGGATGCCGGCCGCCGCGAGGGTCGGCGAGCTCGGCCTCGTAGCCGCTACGCCTGGAGCACGTAGACGCAGCCGGTTGCCGACCAGCGCCTCGATGCCCGCGGCGCGCAGCGCCGGCGAGCAGCGGCGTCCCGACGCTCCCAGCTGACGGCACCACGGCCGCGGGCCAGGCGCGCGAGGTCGCTCGGGTCGATCAGCCTCGCCGGGCTTCGCCTCCACCGGATCCCACAGGAGGGTGACGCGGTGGCCGCGCGCGAGCGCTGCTTGCACGACCGCGCCCAGGACCTTGAGGTAGCCCTTGCGCGTGACGAGGAAGCCCGAGATTCACATGCGCTGCGCGGATTCTAAGACAGGGTGCTAGAATCCAAGACTCATGAAGATCTCTGTCATCGGCACGGGCTCGATCGGACGGCGGCACATCGGCAACTTCCTCTCCATCGGTGCTGCGGTCACCGCCTTCGACGCCGATCCGGCGGCGCGCGAGCGCGCCCGGGGTATCCATCCGGCCGCGACGTACGCCGCGCGCGCTGCCGCAGGCGCTCGACCGGCGCCGACGGCGTGATCATCTGCACGCCGCCGTCCAGCCACGTGGCCATCGGCCGGCAGGCGCTGGACGGCGGCTCCCACCTGCTGATCGAGAAGCCCATCGCCCACACGCTGGATGGCCTGGAGGATCTGCTCAAGGCCGCCGACGCGGGCGCGGAAGGCCGTGCTGACCGGCTACAACTGGCGCTACTGGCCGCCCATGCATCCTCGTGCAGCAGCTCCTGAAGGACGGCCGCATCGGCAAGATCGCTCACCGCCCGTACCGAGTACTCGTACGACGTGACGGCGCGCTACCAGGGCAAGCCGGGCCCGCGAGTTCTACATGTCGGTCGCCGCGCTGGGTGGCGGCGCCATCCTCGACGAGAGCCACGCGGTGGACTACATGCGCTGGCATCTCGGCGATGCGACCGAAGTCTTCGTGTCGTCGACCGGATCTCGACGCTCGAAGCAGGACACCGACGACGTCTGCGAGGTCATCGTTCGCTTCCAGGCCGGCACGCGTCGGTAACCTGCACATGAGCCTGTTCGCGCCGGTCATGCACGGGCAGTTCGAGTTCACCGGCGAGCGCGGCGTCATTCGGTGGGACCGGCCGCTGAACCAGATCAGCGTCTTCGATCACCGCCGCCCAGCGATGGGAGGCCCATCCCTTCGCCTGCCAGCTCAACGACATGTACGTGGACGAGGCGCGCCACTTCGCTCGACTGCGTTCGCGGAACGGCCGCGCCCGCGTGTGACGGCTGGGACGGCCTCGAAGACGCTGCAGCGCTGCCTGGCCGCCGTGCGATCGTCCGCGGAGCGTCGGTGGGTCCGGCTCTAGGGCAACGCTCCCAGCGCGCTTGCCGTCATTCCCGGCCCGCGGCGGTTCCAAGGGCCTGCCCCGCAAGAATCTCCGCGCAGCTCGGCCGCTCGTCCTGATCGGCCACGCGCTGGCCTCGGCCCGCGAGGCCAAGCGGCTCACGCGCGTCATCGTCTCCACCGACGACGCCGGAGATTCGCCGAGGAGGCGCGGCGGCTGCGGCGGCGAGGTGCCGTTCCTGCGCCCGGCCGCCGCTGGCCGCCGACGAGGCGGGGATGATCGCCGGTGCTGCAGCACGCCGTGCGCTGGGCGGAGCAGATCGGCGAGCGGCCCGATCTGATCGTGCTGCTTGCAGCCCACTCTCGCCCTTCCGGACCGGCGGCGGACATCGACGCCGGCGATCGAGAAGGTGCATCGAGACGGGCGCGGACTCGGCCCAGACGCTGGTCGATGCGTCCTACCACCCGTTCTTCATGATGACGCTGGACGGCGACCGCACGGTGCCGCTCTTCGCCGACGCGCTCAAGCAGTACGTCCGCCGCCAGGATCCGCCGCGCGCCGTATCAGCCCTCGGGCTCGGTCTACGTCACCCGGCACGCGGTGCTGATGGAGCAGGGCACGCATCATCGGCCAGGACAACCGCGGCCTGCTCATGGCTGGGAGGCCTCGGTGAAGATCGACACCGAGTGGGAGTTCCGGCTCGGCCGAGGTCGTGCTGAAGTCCGGCCGGCGCGCCGATTCGCCGGAGCGGCGATGAGCCGGCTCGCCGCCGACGCGTCCTCGTCCTGGGCGCCGGCGGCCACGCGCGGGCGGTGGCCGAGGTCGCCGCGCCGCCGGCTTCACGGTGGCCGGCTTCACCGGACCTGGCTCCCGATCCGCGCCCGGCCGCACGTGCTCGGCCGCGACGAGGACGTGCCGCGACTCGTCCGCCGCCATCGGATCGACGGCGTGCTGGTCGGCATCGGCAACACCGCGCTGGCCCGCCGGGCCGAGCTGTTCCACGCGTTCCGCACGCTGATGGCCCCGCCGCTGGTGCATCCGCGCGCGATCGTGGCGCGCTCCGGCCTCGCTCGAGGCCGGGGCGGTGGTGCTTCCCGAACGTCGCGCTGGGCGCCGGCGTCACGATCGGCGCCAACGCGGTCCTGTACAGCGGCGCCATCGTCGAGCACGACTCGCGGATCGGCGCCCACGTCTACGTCTCGCCCGGGCGTGGTGCTCGCGGGGCGGCGTCACCGTGGAGGACGGCGCCTTCGTCGGGGCCGGCGGCGTGGCGATTCCCGGCGTGCGCATCGGGGCGGCGCGCCGCGCATCGCGGGCGCCGTGGTGGTGGACGACGTGGCGGAGGGAGCCACCGTGCTCGGCGTGCCGGCCTCGCGCGCGTGGCCGGTGTGTCCGCGATGAGCGCGACGATCACGATCGCGCGGCCGGCCCGCCTGGGCGCCGGCGCGCCGGTCTTCGTCATCGCCGAGGCCGGCGGTGAATCACAACGGCGATCCCGCGCTGGCCCACCGGCTCATCGAGGTGGCGGCAGCCGCCGGAGCCGACGCCGTCAAGTTCCAGACCTTCCGCACCGAGGCGCTGGTCAGCCGTCACGCGCCCAAGGCGCCGTACCAGGTCGAGACGACCGGCGGCGCGGAGAGCCAGCTCGGAGATGCTGCGCAAGCCTGGTTCTCGCGCGAGACCTTCGCCGCGCTGGCCGCGGCGTGCCGCAAGCGCGGCGTCCTGTTCCTTCCTCGCCCTTCGACCTGGCCAGCGCCGACGACCTCGAGAGCCTCGGCGTGGCGGCGTTCAAGACCGGCTCGGGCGAGCTCACCAATCTGCCGCTGCTCGAGCACCTCGCCGCCAAGCGCAAGCCGATCATCGTGTCGACCGGCATGGCGACGCTCGAGGAAGTGGCGACGGCGGTGAGCGACCGTGCGCGGCCGGGCGCCGCTGGCCCTGCTCCACTGCGTGTCGGCCTATCCGGCGCCCGCCGCAGGGAGACCAACCTGCGCGCTATGGACACGCTGCGCGAGCGGTTCGGCTGCCCCGGTGGGCTTCTCCGATCACACGCCGGGCTCTGACCGTCTCGGTGGCGGCGGTGGCGCCTCGGGGCGCCAGCATTCATCGAGAAGCACTTCACGCTGGACCGTTCGCTGCCTGGCCCTGACCATCGCGCGTCGCTCGATCCTGGCCGAGCTCGGCGGCGCTGGTCGCGGCGGTGCGCGAGGTCGAGGCCTCGCGTGAGCGGCCAGAAGCGTCCGACGCCGGCCGAGCTGCCCACGCGCGCCGGTCGCGCGCAAGAGCCTGGTCGCCGCGCGCGCGCTGCGTCGCGGCGAGGCGCTGACCGCGACGAGCGGTCGCGGTGAAGCGGCCGGGGACCGGCATCGCGCCCGGCGAGCCGGCGCGGGCGCTCGGCCGACGCCTGCGGCGCGACGTCGAGGAGGACGAGGTCATCGACTGGTCGATGCCTCGAGTGACGCCGCCCGGTGCTCTTTAGCTCGCTCGGAGTTCCTGCTCCTCTTCCTTGCCGCTGACCCTGGCGGTCGCGTGCGTCTGCACGGCCAGCCGTCTCTGCGCTGGATCGCCTTCACCAGCGTCGTCTTCTACGCCTTCGCCGGCCACTGGTGGTTCATCGTGCCGATGCTGGTCACCACCGTCGTCGACTACTGGGTGGCGATCGTCGATCGAGCGGACCGCAGGCGCCGGCGCGGCGGCGGGCGCTGCTCGCGGTCTCGCTGGCGGGCAACCTGGGCCTGCTCGCCTACTTCAAGTACGCCGGGCTCGTCTGCGCGCGGACGCAAGGCGCCGATCGCGCTGGCGTCCCGTGGATGCTCGGCACGTCATCCGCTGGTTCGAGGTGATGCTGCCGGCCGGCATCAGCTTACTACACGTTCCAGACGCTTCTACATCATCGACGTGTGGCGGGGCCGGCGCCCGCCGAGCGCAACTTCGTCCGCTTCGCCGGCTTCGTGAGCGTTCTTCCCGCACCTCGGTGGCCGGCCCGCTCACGCGCCATCACCAGCTCATCCCCCAGCTCACCCGCATCGCGACGACCGGCATCATCGCCGCGCTGGCGGGCGGGCATCCTGCTCGTTCTGCGTGGGGCTCTGCAAGAAGGTCCTGATCGGCCGATCGTCTCGGCAACCTCGTCGACCCTGCTGCTGGCCGCGCCGATGAGCTCGACGCGCTGCGCGCCTGGCTCGGCGCTGGCTCGGCTACGCCTTCCAGATCTACTTCGACTTCAGCGGCTACTCCGACATGGCCATCGGCCTGGGCGCGCCTGTTCGGCATCGAGCTTGCCGCAGAACTTCAACAGCCCGTACAAGGCGGCGCTCGCCGAGCGACTTCTGGCGCCGCTGGCACATGACGCTGTCGGCCTGGCTGCGCGACTACCTCTACATCACGCTCGGCGGCAATCGCTGCTCGCCGGCCGCGCCGCCGCGTCAACCTGATGGCCGACGATGATGCTGGGCGGCCTGTGGCACGGCGCCAACTGGACGCTTCGCCGCCCGGGGCACGTGCGGCATCGGCGCTCCTGCTCGTGCTCCACCAGGCCTGACGCCGAGCGCTGGGAACGGCTGCCCGTGGTGTGGCAGCGCAACGTGACGTTCGTCCTGATGACGCTCGCGGGTGGGTGTCTTCCGCGCCGAGACGCTTCGGCCACGGCGCGCCCACTGGTTCGCGCGCTCTGGCCGGCGTCGGCACCGGCGTCGCGGCGTGCCGTGGACGCCCGAGGTCGCCGCGCTGCTCGGCGCTGGTCGTGCTGCGGCATCCTCGATCACGCGCGCTGTGCCCCCAACAGCCTCGAGCTGTCGCTGGAGCGGCCTGCCGGCGCTGCGCCAGGTCGGGCTGGCCGCCGCCACCGCGACGGCGCTGGTGCCCTGATGAACTACAGCTCGAGGTTCCTCTACTCTCCAGTTCTGACGCCGTGCGAGCCTTCACGCTCACCCTCGGCGCGCTGCTGGCGGTGGTGGTGGCCGTCAACGCCGTGGGCGATGGACCGCCGCGCGCGACGAGGCCGGCGTGCAGGCGGTCGCCGCCGCGCTCGGCCCGGGCGACGCGGTGCCGGGCTATCGCAACGTGGACGAGCGCCGCTTCCAGCGCGCTCGCCTGGGCACCATTCCGCGGCCCCGGATCGTCGCTGTCGGCCGAGCCGGGCGATGCAGATCGCCGGCCTGCTGGTCGGTGCCATCCGCCGCCGCGTTCTGACAACCTCGGAGTGTCGGCCGCGACGGTCGAGGACTTCGTCGGGCTGTGGAGATCCTGCGCCGGCCAGGACAAGATTCCCGACGCGGGCGATCTTCTCCTCGATCCCTGGATCTTCAATGCCGAGGTGAGAGCCAGGTGCACTGGGCCCGCGAGGTCGACGCCTTCACGGCGGGCCACAGCCGCCGGAGCGCCCCTCGTACTGCGGCGGCTGAGCTGGGCAAGGAGCTCGTGTCGCTACGAGGTCCTGAGGAGACTGGCGCGCCGGCTTGCGACGCGCGCCCGCCGGCCGAGCGCGGCGGCCGGTCGGCCGACGCGCTGATCGTGCCCGAGCGGGCCGTGGGTGATCGCCAGGCGCTGCGCGCCGACGGCAGCGCTCTCATCTACGCGGCGCCCAGCGGCGCAGCCCGCTCGAGGTCCAGGAGGACGCCGCTGCGCTGGCACGCCACCAATGGCCCCGAACCTCGTGCGGTTCGCGCTGCAGCCCCGAGCGCCTGCGCCTGCTCGAGGCGCTGTGGCGCGATCTCCGCGCCCGGGGCGTCAGATCGTCGCCTACCATCCCGCCCTACCATCCGGCCGCGTGGCGGGTGATGCTCGCCGACGCGCGACAGCGCGAGGCGCTGGATGAGATGCGAGCGGCGATCGCCGGCCTGGCCGCCCGGATGAACGTGCCCTTCCGGGACTTCGCGGATCCGGCGACCATCCCGTGCGCGGCCGACGAGTTCTTCGACGCCGTGCACGCGCGTCGTCGTGTCTGCGAAGCTCCTCCGCGTCTTTCATCGCGGGACTGAACGCCTATCCCGGTGCAGGCCTCCAGCGCCTCGCACACCCGTTCCTGCTCGTCGCTCGCTCAGATCGGATAGAGCGGGTAGCGACACGACGCGGGCATAGGCGCGGTCGGCCACCGGGCACGGAGGCCCATCCGGCCGGCCGCCAGTCCGTCACGGGGCGCGCGGCGCCGATGCCGAGCCGACGCATGCCCTCCACCACGTCGGCGGCGGTCCGGTCGGTCAGCTCGATCGCGTAGCGGTACCAGACGCGCAACGCGCGGCCGAGGCGGGAAGGCGGAAGGCGCCCAGTGTGCTGCGCCGTCGGTGCCGAGGCGAGGCCTGATACGCGCTGCGCCCGCGTCTGCCGCGGCGATCATCGCGTCGAGACGCTCGAGCTGACAGAGGCGCGATCGCCGCGTGGACGTCGCTGAGCTTGTCGTTCAGCCGCGTGCCGTCGGGCGGCTTCGTCCCGCATAGTCGCGCCAGGCGCGTACCACCTCCGCGACGTCGGCCCGCTCGGTCACGACCGCCCCGCCTCCCCGGCGCCCAGCAGCTTGGTGGCGTGGAAGGACAGCGCGGCGAGATCTCCGCGTCCGCCGAGCACGCCGTCGGCCACCGCGAGGCCGAAGCCGTGAGCGCAGTCCTCGATCACCGGGATCCCGAGGCGGCGCAGGCTCGCGACGTCGGCGGGCGCTCCGAAGGTGTTCACGGCGATCACCGCCCGCGTGCGGCTCGTGCGGACTGCCGCCACCGCCCGTGGATCGAGATTCCAGTCCTCCGCGACATCCGCGACGATCGGCGCCGCACCGAGGGCCAGGGAGCGTTGGCGAGCGCCACGCAGGAGTACGCGGGGACGATGACCTCGTCACCCCGTGCCACACCGAGCGCCTTCAAGCCGAGGCGGAGCGCGGCCAGCCCTCGACGCGACGCCGACCGCGTGCGCCCGGCCCGCGCGGCCACTCAGCCCGCGCTCCAGCGCCTGCACGCGCGGGCCGCCGGCCCACTGCCCGCTGGCGACCGCCTCGGCCGCCGCGCGGGCCTCGGCCTCGCCGAACGTCAGCCGGTTGTGAGGCACGGCCGGGCGCTCGGCAGCGCCGCTCATACCGCCAGGACGTCAGTCGACGGGAGTGCGGGACGGAGACAGCGGCGGAGCGCATCATCGGGGTTTTCCCCACACGAGTGCGGCACCTGATACTGGCGTGTCGGCGGTCAGTCCCGCCGCCGGCGTCCGGAGCGGCGCAGACAGGAGAGCGCGCGAGAGGTCGAGCGCTACTCCCCCATCACCTGCACGGTGATCTCACGGCGTCGGGGGCCGTCGAGCTCGGCGAAGATCACCGACTGGAAGCGCCCGAGCGAGAGCTCGCCGTTGCTGAGCCCGACCGCGATGTTACGGCCGAGCAGCGCGGCCCGCAGATGGGCGTGGGCGTTGCCGCGCTCGCAGTCCGAGAAGCGCGGATCGTCGTGGCGGTAGCCGCCGCGCTCGGGGACCAGGCGCTCGATCAAGCCCTTCAGATCGTCGATGAGCGCGCTCTGGAACTCGTTGATGAAGAGCGCGCACGTCGTGTGCAGCGTGTTGATGAGGCGCGATGCCGTTGCTGATCGGAAACTGCTGGATCGACTCACGGATGAGCTTGGTGATGTCCGAGACCTCGGTGCGCTCGTCTGAGGTCAGCGAGAACGAGGTACTGAACACTTTCATGCCGTGCATTCTCCGAGGCGCATCCTGAGTTTTCGCCGCACACGCGTGCCGGCGTGGCCGCGCCAGACCAAACGTTACGATAAGGGCACCGTTGCACGATTGTCAAATACACCGTCACCCGGTCCGCGGGTCAAAGGTCCCGTAAGCCGTCGCCCAGGAGGTTGAGGCCGAGGCACCGTGACGGCGATGGCGCTGCCCGGGAAGACCGCAAACCATGGATTGAATGACAGGAAGTTCTGGGCCTCGCGGAGCATCAGGCCCCACGAGGATGCGGGGGCTGCGTCCCGAGCCCCAGGTAGGCCAGCGCGGCCTCGGCCAGGATCGCCACCGGAAAGCTGGTGGTCGCCTGCACCATCAGCGGCGGCAGCGCGTTCGGCAGCACGTGCCGCAGCACCAGGCGCGCCTCGCCCCCGCCCAGCGCCCGCGCGCGCCACCACGAATTCGCGGTCGCGCAGCTCCAGGACGCTGCCGCGGGTCAGCCGCGCGAAGACCGGGACGAAGGCGATGCCGATGGCCACCATGCTGACGACCATCCCGGGCGAGAACACCGCGGTGAACAGCAGCGCCGAGAGGATCGCGGGAAACCCTGTACCGCGTCGACCAGGCGCATGAGCGTCTCGTCGATCCAGCCGCCGATCCAGCCGCTGGCCAGCCCCAGCGAGACACCAAAGCCGGCGCCGATGCCCACCGCGATGACGCCCACGGCCAGCGAGGTGACCGCGCCGGTCATGATCCGCGAGAGGAGGTCGCGGCCGAAGTGGTCGGTGCCGAACGGGTGCGCGCCGCTCGGGCCTTGCAGCCGGCCGGCGATGGACATGGCCAGCAGGTCGGCCGGCGTGTACACGAGGCTCAGCGCGGCGGTGGCCAGCAGCCCCAGCGTGATGGCGGCGCCCAGCGTGAAGGTGACGTGGCGCAGCGGCCGCCGGCGGCTCATCGCCTACTCGTAGCGGATGCGCGGATCGAGAAAGCCGTAGGCGAGATCCACCGCGAAGTTGATGACCACGATGCCGGAGGCGACGAACAGCGTCACTCCCTGCACCACCGGCAGATCGCGCGCCGAGATCGCGCCGAGCGCGAGCCGGCCGAGGCCGGGCAGGGCGAACACCGACTCGAGCACGATGGCGCCGGCCATCAGCTGGCCCAGCTGCAGGCCGGCCACCGTGACGATCGGGATGAGCGCGTTGCGCAGCGTGTGCTTGCCGACCACGAGCCGCTCGCTCACGCCCTTGGCCCGTGCGGTGCGCACGTAGTCCTCGCGCAGCACGTCGAGCACCGCCGAGCGCGTGGCCCGTACCAGCACCGCGGCCTGGAAGACGCCGAGCGCGATGGCGGGCAGAAGCGAGCGAGCGCAGCGCGGGCCCAGGCCGGCCGACCAGCCGTCGAAGCCGCCGGAGCGGACCCAGCCCAGGCTCACGGAGAAGAAGAGGATGAGCAGGAGGCCCGACCAGAACTGCGGCACCGAGATCCCGAACTGCGGAGACGATCATTGTCAGGTAGTCGCCGGCGCGCCGGTGGTGCGTGGCGGCGTAGATGCCCAGCGGGATCGCCGTCAGCGTCATGAAGACCGCGGCCAGCACGGCCAGCGGCAGCGTGACCGGCAGCCGGGTGAGGATCAGGTTGCCGACCGGCAGGTCGTACTGGATCGAGCGGCCCAGGTCACCGTGCAGCGCGGCGCGCAGCCAGTCGACGTACTGCACGGCCAGCGGCCGGTTCAGCCCCATCGATTCCCGGAGGCGCTCGGTGGCCTCGCGGCTGCCCTCGGTGCCCATGATGAGCGCGGCGGGGTCGCCGGGCAGGACCCGCACCACCACGAACACCAGCACGGAGACGAACAGCAGGGTCGCGGCCAGCGCCGCGACCCGCCGGGCTACGTAGCGCCGCACGCGCGCGCGGGCGCGGTCACTTGGCGGCCGTCCAGCCGACCTCCGAGAGATCGGCGGCGGGCACCGGCAGATCCTTCCAGAAGCCCGTCAGCCCCTTCTTGGCCACGGCCAGGCGCGGGTGCATGTACAGCCACACCACCGGGGCGTCCTCCACGAGCAGGTGCTGCATCTTCGGCGTACAGATCGCGCCGGGTCTTGTCGTCGAGCGTGACCTCCGAGCTCTTGAACAGGTCCTGGAACTTGGGGCTGTCGTAGCGGAAGTAATATTTCGGCTTGGCGTAGTTGGCGATGTCCCACGACTCGGCGTGGCCGATGATGGTGAGGTCGTAAGTCCGGCTCGGTGCACGGCGGCAGGCAGAAGACCCGCGAGAGCCACTGCCCCCACTCGATCTGCTCGATCTTCACCTTCACGCCGACCTTCTTGAGGTTGCTCGGCCGATCACCTCGCCCGAGCGCACCGTGTAGTAGTACTGCGGCGCCACCTTGAGCACGGTGTCGAAGCCGTTGGGATAGCCGGCCTCGGCCGGGAGCTTCTTGGCCTTCCCGGGTCGTAGGGCATGTCCTTGGACACGTCGACGTAGTACGGGTTCAGCGGATCCACGTTGGAGCCGAGGATCTTGCCCATGCCGAACATGGCGCCCTTGAGCACGTCCGGCTTGTTGATGCCGTAGGTCATGGCCGCCGCACGCGCACGTCGGTGTACGGCTTGCGCGAGGTTGTTCATGGCCAGGATCACGTCAGTTGGTGGTGCTCGCCGACGATCACCTGGAAGCGCGCGTCCTTCTGCAGTCCTGACGTGCTCGGGGCCAGACCGGAACGAGCGAGGCGTCCACATCTCCGGCCTTGAGGGCGGCCAGCACCGCGTTGGGATCGAGGATGAAGCCGGAAGGTCACGCGATCGACCTTGGGCACGCCGGGGACGTGGTAGTCCTGTGTTCTTCACCAGCACGATCTTGTCGCCCTCGCACCCACTCCTCGAAGCGGAAGGGGCCGGTGCCGATGGGCGCGCTCTTCAGCGTGTCCACCGCCTCGCGCGGATAGATGACCGAGCCCTGCCGGGCCAGGTTCAGCGAAGAAGCTGGCGTTGGGAGCGTCTTCAGCGTGATGGTGACCGTGTGATCGTCCTTCACGATGATGTCGCTGATGGCCTCGTAGTAGCCGGGGTAGGGATGCTTGGTCTCGGGATTCATGGCCCGCTCGACGACGAACTTGATGTCGGCGCGCCTTCAGCTCGCGGCCGTTGTGGAAGCGGACGCCCTTGCGCAGGAAGAAGGTGTAGTTCTTGTTGTCCGAGGTGTGCCAGCGCTCGGCCAGCCACGGCACGATCTTGCCGTTGCGGTCCACCTTCACCAGGCACTCCTGCACGTTGTGAGCAGCTACGCCGGCGGTGGCCGAGGCCGGCGTGGCCGTGAAGGTCGAGCCCGGGCGGCTCGACGGGCGCCTGTACGCACGAGGTTCTGACGGACTCTGGGCGAGCAGCGCGACGCCGCCCGCGACAGGCGATGGCGAGGATGGCGCCGAGCAGCGCCGCGAGTCAGTTCGACGATCCATACGGTCCTCCTGAAGTAGTCCAGCGTGCGGCGCAGCTCACTCGTCGAAGTCCACGAGCGGGGAGTAGCCGAGCACCCCGCTTGGCGCGGTCGATGTCGGCCAGCGTGCGGGGACGTCGCCGGCCCGCGACGGCGCATAGCGCCGCGTCAGCGGGTACCCGAGCAGCGCTTCAGACGCTCGATGATCTGGAGCAAACTCGCCCCGCGCCCCGCAGCCCACGTTGAAGGCCTGCCCGGAGGCATCCGGCGCCTCGGCGGCCAGGCAGTTGGCTTCCACGACGTTATATCGAGCAATACGTAACTGAACGAAGTATTAC